>Ga0065721_10003677_pt1 | contig 110066 bp, 69 predicted proteins | sample Mesricmetagenome_FD_59108 | JGI IMG/M metagenome (GOLD analysis project Ga0065721, IMG submission 59108) | Mesophilic microbial community from rice straw/compost enrichment Sample: eDNA_1 v2 (version 2) | ecosystem: Engineered > Solid waste > Grass > Composting > Bioreactor | place: USA...
GGCGATGCGTTTACCGGTGCATTGAGCAGGGAACCCGGTGAGGATGTGGGTACTTATGCTATCAACCAGGGTTCTTTGGCCATCAACAGCAATTACGCCATACACTATGTGGGCGCCCACCTCACCATTAGCCCCAAAGCCATCACCGTAATGGCCGATGCCAAAACCAAAGTATATGGTGATGCCGACCCGCAGCTCACCTATACCGTAACACCTGCCCAGGCTGTCAATGCCCTGAGCGGCGCATTGAGCAGAGAGCCCGGTGAGGATGTGGGCACTTATGCCATCCATCAGGGCACACTCACACCCAACAGTAACAACTACACCATTCATTTTACTGGCAGCCAACTCACTATTACGCCTAAAACTATTACCGTTACTGCCGATGCCAAAACCAAAGTATATGGTGATGCCGACCCGCAGCTGACTTATACCGTATCGCCTTCATTAGTAAGTGGCGATGCGTTTACCGGCGCATTGAGCAGGGAGCCCGGTGAAGATGCGGGCACCTATGCCATCAACCAGGGAACACTGGCCATCAACAGCAATTACACCATACACTATATGGGCGCCCGCCTCACCATTACGCCCAAAGCCATCACCGTTAGAGCCGATGCCAAAAACAAAGTATATGGCGATGCCGACCCACAGCTCACCTATACCGTTTCGCCCTCATTAGTAAGTGGCGATGCGTTTACCGGCGCATTGAGCAGGGAGCCCGGTGAAGATGCGGGCACCTATGCCATCAATCAGGGGTCACTGGCGCTGAACAGCAACTATACCATCACATTTACCGGTAATACGCTCACCATCAATAAAGCCGTACTTACCGTTGCCGTTGTAGATAAAACCATTTGTTTTGGTGACGATCCCGGTGTAATCGACATCACCTATTCAGGTTTCCAATTCAACGACAACGCAGCTTCTCTTGACAAAACACCTAAAGTAAACACACCGTCTTTTAATGCCGCAGGAGAATATGCAGTAACCCTCTCGGGTGGCTCAGCATCGAACTATACATTTAATTACGTCGATGGAAAGCTAACGGTACTCCCCGCTCCTTCCGGCGCCATCACACAAAACCCCACCGGCCCCGGTGTGGTCAGTGGCTACCAACTCACCGCACCCGAAGGCGCTGAATACCGGTGGAGTACCGGTGAAACCACATCGGCCATCACCGTCAGGGCATCCGGCAACTACAGTGTACAAGTTACCAACGAGCAGGGATGCAGCAAGGATTTTACAGCACAGATAAAATTTGAAACACTCAGCATCCCCAACACTTTTTCACCCAACGGCGATGGCATCAACGATTACTGGGTCATTCCCGAATTAGTGAATTATCCCAATGCCTATGTAATTATAGTGAACAGGGATGGGCAAACCGTTTTTGAAACCAAATCATTTACCCGTTGGGATGGGCGATACCGCGGCAACCCGTTGCCGGCCGGTGTGTACTTCTACCGCATACGCAAAGAAGCCGGCGCAGCACCTGTTACCGGATGGCTGAACCTGATAAGGTAAATGGTATAAAATAAATCTATCATCCTGCTGCCATGGCCGCAGAAGGCTATCACCAATTCCGAATGGGCTGTCGCATGTTAATGGGTAGGCATCGATGGTATACCGGTTTGGCCTGGTAAAATGCCTCCAGGCGGCCTGGCAGCAGATATGATGTAAGCCACTTCAACGAAGCACCTGTGTCCCGGTATCCGCTAATCAATGAATGAGTGAGCGCACTCCCCTATTTTTTGTAACTTTAATGGGGATGCTATTTTCTTCCTGTTCAAAACCACCATCATGGCTTCGTATAATTTAACAGTGAACAACAAAAAGTATACAGTTGATGTATTGCCCGACACCCCCCTGCTGTGGGTGCTGCGCGATGAGCTGAACCTGGTGGGCGCCAAATACGGCTGTGGCATTGCACAATGCGGCGCCTGTACGGTGCTCATGAACGACAATGCCATTCGCAGTTGCTCCTTCCCGGTATCGGCAGTAGGCACGAATACAATCACTACCATTGAAGGACTGAGTGAAAAAGGCGAACATCCCGTTCAAAAAGCATGGAACGAAATAGACGTGCCGCAATGCGGATATTGCCAAAGCGGGCAGATAATGAGCGTGGTAGCTTTATTAAAACGCAAACCCCATCCCACCGATGCGGATATAGATGCCGCCATGACGAATATTTGCCGTTGCGGCACCTATGTGAGAATACGTAAAGCCATCCACCTGGCTGCCGAAAGCAACAATGCATAAAACTGTTTATCATGAAACAAGCCCATGCCAATATATCCCGCCGTCATTTTTTGAAAGTTACTTCTTTGGCCGGTGGCGGTATTTTATTTGGTTTTGATATACTGGCCAATCGCCCCGGCGCCGAAACCGGCGTTGCCGAAGCCGTATTTTCTCCCAATGCTTACCTGGCTATAGATGCCAAAGGGATCGTGACTCTTATGGCGCCCAATCCCGAAATTGGTCAGGGTGTAAAAACCGCCCTGCCCATGCTGGTGGCCGAAGAGCTGGATGTAGACTGGCAGAAAGTAATAGTGCAGCAGGCCCCCTTCGATGCGGTGAAATATGGCAACCAGTCTGCCGGTGGCAGCGGCGCCATCCGTGGCCGCTGGGAAAGCATTCGCAAGGCCGGCGCCACGGCAAGACAAATGCTCGTAGCCGCCGCCGCGCAAACCTGGAATGTGCCCGTGGAAGAATGCAGCACCAGCAATGGTTATGTAATTCATAAAAGCGGAAAAAAACTGGGCTATGGCGAGCTGAGCAGCCGCTCGGCTACCATGCCCGTGCCTCAACAGGTAACGCTGAAAGACCCGAAAGATTTCCGGCTCATCGGCAAACGCATTCCCAATATCGATAATGAACAGATCATTACCGGCAAACCTTTATTTGGCATCGATACCCGCCGCGAAGGCATGTTATACGCCATGGTGGCCAGGCCGCCGGCCTTTGGTAAAAAACTAAAGTCGTTCGATGACAGCGCCGCCCGTAAAATACCCGGCGTAAAGAATGTGGTGCGTGTAAATGATATCGTGGCCGTTCTGGCCAGCAATACCTGGGCTGCCAAAAAAGGAAAGGATGCCCTGAAGCTGGAATACGATATAGAAATATTGGAAAGCACTGCTGAACATGTAGAAGCTTTCAAAAAACTGGTGCAGCAAAAGCAGGAGAAAGCCAGCCGCAATGATGGCGATGCCGAACAGGCCATCAGCAGCGCTTCAAAAATTATTGAAGCCACGTATGAAGTGCCGGTACTGTCGCATGCGCCCATGGAACCGATTAACTTTTTTGCCGATGTAAAAGATAACAAAGCCGATTTGTACGGACCAACCCAGGTGCCCGGTCGTGTGCGCAGCGATGTGGCGAAAGCCCTGAATATACCTGAAGACAATATTACCCTGGGCATTCCGCGCCAGGGCGGCGGTTTCGGACGCAAACTGCGCACCGATAATGCCGTGGAGGCCGCCCTGATATCACAGGCTGCCAAAGCACCCGTACAAATGTTATGGACACGCGAAGACGATATGCAGGGCGATTTTTACCGGCCTAATGGCATGTATCGTTACCGCGCCGCCATTAACGACAAAAACGAACTGGAAGCCTGGTGGCTGATTGCAGCAGCCCTGAACTCGAACCGGGCGGCTGCCGCAGATAATTTCCCCGCGGGCGCTATCACCCATTTCAGGGTAGATAACCATAACCTTGAATCGAATATACCTACAGGTCCCTGGCGTGCCCCCACCCATAATGCACTGGGCTTTGCCGAGCAATGTTTCCTGGATGAAGTGGCGCATGCCATGAAAAAAGATCCCGTGGCCCTGCGGCTGGAATTGCTGGAGCGCGCCGCAAATAATCCCGCCGGCAAACCTGGTTATAATATTCCCAAAATGCGGGGTGTAATTGAGCTGGCTGCCCAAATGAGTAATTGGGGTAAGGCGCCTAAAGGCAGGTACCTTGGATTTGCTTCGTATTTTTCGTTTAATACCTATGTGGCCGAGGTGGCGGAAATAGCGATGCACAATGGCAAGCCACGCGTGGAAAAAGTGTATTGCGCCGTAAACTGCGGGCGCGTGGTGAACCTGAGTGGCGCCGAGAACCAGATACAGGGGGCGGTGATTGACGGACTGGGCCATGCCTGGCTCACCGAGATCACCTTTGACCAGGGCGCCGTGCAACAAACGAATTTCAATTCGTATAAATTCCTGCGTATGAACGAGGCGCCGTTGGATGTGGAGGTAAAATTTGTGGAAAGTGATGAAAACCCTACGGGTTTGGGTGAACCGGGATTGCCGCCGATTGCCGCGGCCGTGGGCAATGCCATTTTTGCCGCTACGGGGAAACGCATCAGGAAATTGCCGTTTGCTTCGCAATTATAAACAAACGGGCTGGTGAATTACCAGCCCTTTTTTGTTTACTTATTGAACTTATCTCTCAACATCTTCATAAAATATCCCCCCACTACACTCCTCGCCTGAAAACCTACCTTCTTCCCGTCAGTTGTCTCATGCCAATCGCTCAGGGGCACCCGCGAAGGCGTTTCCACCATATACTTGTATACGGGATCAACCAGGGCATTAAAATCGGCAGACAGCCCGGCCATGGCCGCGGTCCATAATATCCAGTCTGATTTGGTGTAGGTTTTGCGGCTGTCTAAAGGCAAACCGTAGGGCTGCTGTTTGCCGAGGTAGTATTTGATCTCTTTGACATACACTTCATCGGGGAACAATTGCAGACCCAACACCTTATCCCATACCAGGTTGTATTTCTGGCTCCAGGTATTTTTGTCATTAAAGGTGAGCGCATAATGATCGCCGTCATCGGCCATCTGCATCCATCTGGTGACCATATCGGCAGACAGCTGTTTGTATTTGGCGGCGGTATCCTTTTCATTCAGCATATCGGCCAGCAGGGCATAACCACGCAGGGCTACCATAGCTTTTAAAGAAAGATTGGCATTACGCGCCAGATGGCCGGCAAAATCATCGGTGCACAACTGGTTGGCGGGATCAAAACCTTCTCTGCTTAAATAATTGGTCCAGGTGCTCAACGCCTTCCAGTGTTTGCGCGCATAATCGGCATTGCCTTCTGCTTTGGCAATGGCGGTGGTGAGAATGATCATATTACCGGATTCTTCCACGGGCATATCGTCACCATAGGTTTGTCCATTGGCCAGGGGATATGTACCCAGGTCGTGGGCGGCAAAGGGTTTGGTCCAGCGGCCACTTTCACTGTAATAGAAAATACCATTCAGCATGCCCTTCAGCAATTCGGGATTGTACATCAGATACAAAGGCGCCGAAGGATAAGTAACGTCTACAGTATTGATACTGCCATTGCTGTAATTTTCTTTCGACAAAAACAATATATTACCCTGCGGATCTTTCAGCAATTTATGAGCGGCAATACTTTGCCGATAAGCGGCTACACACAGTTGGGCGTAATGCTCGCCACCGGATGCTTTGGCATCGTCATACAACTTTTTGTCAAATGCATTGCATTGTTGCAGTACACGGGCATAGTCCTTAGCCGCTTTGCCCAACAGTTGTTCCATGCTCAGGCCCTGCCCTTTCCACCAGGCTGGCAGGTTCCTGCCAAAATACTGTATGCTTAGGCTGTCATCATAGCCCACCATCACAAATTGTTCCTGTGCCGCATTGCCCACTTTGGCAGCTGCCAATGCGGTGCCCAATACCAACTGGGTTCCGGTAACAGCATGCTTGCCTTTGCCACTTATAAAATCAAACAGCGTAGCTCCGCCACCAGAAATAAACTGCACCGATTGGGCGGGTGTAGCTATATATACATGCCCCCAGTCTATACGCAGATCATCCCCTTTCTTTTGTAAAACGGGTTGCTCAATTGTACCGGCTTTCAAAATGAACAAACCATTAGCGGTATATTTTCCTCCTTTCACCTGCTGACCGGGATTGTTCACGGCTGTATTAGTAGACACACCAAAATACAATTGTGCATCATGTATTTTGCCATCGTTGCTTTTCATACTAAAGCTCACATACGAAACAGGTCTCGATAACAGATCCAGGTCGTGCATCAATAAAGGAGATGTAAATGTCACCTGCAGATCAACACCGCCACAGGCAAACTGATAAGTGGTTTGTGTAGCCGTCATGTTCACCGATTGCTGCTGTGCAACGTTGACAACAGGCAGGTTTTTCTGCACAGGCTCGGCCACCAGGCCGGCATCCAGCCATTGGCCGCCGGCAGTATTGGCCACATGAATGGCCAATATGTTGGCGCCTTTTTTCAGCTTTTGTTGTACGGGCAGGTAAATATACTTGTGCACCCAGCCCACGGTTTCATACACTTTTTCACCGTTCAGGTATACTTCCACGTTATCGTCGTGATTAAGCTTTACATACACCGGTTCTTTGGGCACCTGCTGCAGGGTAAAACTGCGGCGCACCCACAGGTTTTTGCTGGTCCATTTTGTTTTGGCGCCGTTCTCATTGCCAAATGGCGCGGTGCCGCTTTGCCACTGGCCGTCGTTGAAACCGGGATTCATCCAGTTTTGCCCGGGCTCTGATTCGGTGTACTTCACGGTGTAATATTGTTCATCGGAAGCCGGCACCAGGGTTTGATATTTTTTATCTTCCAGGCCCAGAAAACGATAGATTTTTCCATCCACTTTGGCCCAGCCAATCAATGGCTGGTCGGCGCCGGTCCAGTGTTTGGTGGCAGTGGCAGTTATGGAATCGGAAAACGACCAGATACTGAAATAAGGATCGTGTGTAATAAGCGGGTAGGCAGGCGCTTTTTGCACCTGTGCCATAGAGCTAAAAGAAATGGCTGTTAAGACAAGTAACCAGGTAAGAGATTTCATAAACCGCAAAGTAGCGGTTTAGCAATTCACCGTATCGGCAATTTGTTTCAAAATATGGCTGATTTGTTTCATGCACGATGAACGCGGGCCAATAGCCAGCCTTCATTAGCCACAATGAATACCATTTATTGCGGTTGTATCGGCTTTGGCCCTGATGGTTCCGATGGTTCAGAAGGCTCATCCGGCACGGGTATTTCAGCCGGCGACACACCACCGGGATCATCTTCCGGAACAATCTCGGGCTCCTGAAAAGGCGGCACAGGCCTGTCTGGCACGGTTTCCGGTGTTACTTCGGGGTTATCGCGTTGCGGAAATTCTTCGGGCTGACCGGGTTTCTTCTTTGTACTCATAATTATTTATTTAATAATTTACCTGCCAAAGGTATAGGTGTCGGGTGCCAGCCATCCATCAGGTAAGCAGCAACCCTGGCATGGCCATATGGGTGTTATGCGCCCATATCACAGCCTTGCTGTTGGCACTATAAAAATGCAAAAGCCATTCCAGCATCCCGGTCATTTCCCAAATTCACACAGTGGGAAGCAGGTTATACCCGCACAGAGCTGTTGATATCGTCGGGGAGATCGTGTTGTTGTTTGATTTGTTCGGCCACCTGTTTTTCCAGGTCGGCAAGAGCCTGTTGGGCAGCGGTTTCGAAAGAGGCGGCGCGGCGGTGCACGAATAGTACATCACCAAATAAGGTAAGCTTGATTTCGCAGATCCTGTTTTCAGGATAAGCGGGATTGTCTTCACGCAGAAATACATGTGCCTTCACAATATCTTTCATGTTGTGGGTAAAAGAAAGCACTTTTTCTTTCAGCTTCTTCAGCATCGATTCGTGTACTTCCGTACTCGGTGCATGCACATCGATGCATAATGATTCAAAACGGAATGACATAGGAAAAAAATGTATATCCTAAGTTACGATTATCCTGTTAGAATCATAAACAATCCAGGCAGTTTAACATATGTCATTTTTATTGGCCAAACCAGTCTTTCCATACTGGTTCATAGCCTGTTGCCCTGATGGCCTGCGCCATTTCGGCAGGACTTCTATCATCTGCAATCTCGAATTGTTCCAGCGATTCGGGCTCCACCACATAACCACCTGGATTGGTTTTTGATCCGGCACTCATACTGGTGATACCCAATGGTATAACATGGTCCCTGAAATGAGGGGTTTCGCGGGTAGATAACGACAATTCCACTTCCTGGTTAAAAATGCGCCAGGCGCAGATGAGCTGCACCAGTTCGCGGTCGCTCATTTCCACCTTGGGTTGCAAACCGCCCAGGAAGGGGCGCAAACGCGGGAAAGAGATGCTGTATTTGGTTTGCCAATAAGTACGCTCCAGGTATTGCAGGTGCAGGGCGGTAAAAAAGGAATCCGTGCGCCAGTCTTCCAAACCAATTAATACCCCCAGCCCTATCTTGTGCACCCCTGCCCTTCCCAGCCGGTCGGGCGTTTCGAGGCGGTATAAAAAATTCGATTTTTTTCCTTTGGGATGGTGTTTTTTATAATCCTCTTTATGATAGGTTTCCTGGTATACCAAAACCGTATGCAAACCATGTGCAATAAGTTCCCGGTAATCTGCTTCATCCAAAGGTTGCACTTCCATAGACAGTTGCGCAAAATGTTTGCGCAACAGATCCAACGCCTGAATGAAATACGGTACATGCACGGTATGATTGGCCTCGCCGGTCACCAGCAATACATGATCGTAGCCCATGCTTTTGATGGCGGCGGCTTCCTGCATGATTTCTATAGGCGTAAGTGTTTTACGCTTCACAGAATTGCCTAAACTAAAACCGCAATAGGTGCAGATATTATTGCATTCGTTGGAAAGATACAGCGGCACATACATCTGGATGGTTTTTCCAAAGCGCTGCCGGGTTAACCGGCTGCTCAGTTGCGCCATGGGCTCCAGGTAAGCAGCGGCTGCCGGCGATACCAGGGCCATAAAATCGTCGATGGTTCTGCTGGTGCAGGCAAGCGCACGCTCTACATCGGCGGCTTTTTTACTAAAGATGCATTCCTTTACCTGGTTCCAGTTGTATTGTTCAAAAACAGAATAAAAGCTGTTCATATTATTCGTCTAAAAAAGCGGTTAATGGACTGCTGGCTATGGCATGTTGATAAGGTTGGGCCAGTTTGGCTTCATAAGCCATACGGCCGGCTTCCACGGCCTGTTTAAAGGCCATGGCCATTTGCACGGGGTTACCGCCAACGGCAATGGCGGTGTTTACCAATACTGCATCGGCGCCCATTTCCATGGCTTTGGCGGCATCGGAGGGTGCGCCAATACCGGCATCTACCACCACGGGTACACGGCTTTGTTCGATGATAATTTCCAGGAAATCGATGGTTTTTAAACCCTTGTTACTGCCAATGGGCGATCCCAGGGGCATCACAGCGGCAGCGCCTGCTTCTTCCAGTCGTTTGCAAAGCACGGGGTCGGCATGAATATAGGGCAGCACCACAAATCCCAGTTTTACCAGTTCTTCTGTTGCCAGCAGGGTTTCTACCGGGTCGGGCATCAGGTATTTGGGATCGGGATGAATTTCCAGTTTTAACCAGTTGGTTTGCAGGGCTTCGCGTGCCAGTTGTGCGGCAAATACCGCTTCTTTGGCGGTGCGTACACCCGATGTATTGGGCAGCAGGTTGATGTGCGCATGCTGCAGGTGCGATAATATATCGTCCTGCGGGTTGTGTATATCCACTCTTTTCAGGGCTACGGTCACCAGTTCGGAACCGGAGGCCACGAGTGCTTCTCCCATTACAGATACATCGCTGAATTTACCGGTACCGGTAAACAGGCGGGAAGAAAATGTTTTATTGGCGATACTGAGCATAAGCTTCTATTATTGTTTGAACCATTTCTTTTTTATGTGATGAATAGGTAAGCGCGGCCGACATGGCAATGCTGTCTACGCCGGTTTCAAAAAGAACAGGCACATCTCCCACACCAATACCGCCAATGGCAACTATGGGCAGGCTGATCTTTGCTGCGCGGCATTGTTCCAGGATGCGATGGTACCCTTCCAACCCTAAAACGGGACTTAGCTTTTCTTTGGTAAGGGTAAAGCGGTAAGGCCCCAGGCCAATGTAATGAGCGCCTTCGTTTACCCGTTGCTGAATATGTTCGAAAGTATTGGCTGTGCCACCAATGATCATGTTGTTGCCAACAATGGCGCGTACTTCGGCAACAGGCATATCTACCAACCCCACATGAACACCATAGGCGCCCAATTTTGCGGCCACCTGCGGAAAATCATTGATGATGAGGCGGGCGCCAAAGGAATCACAAAGGGCTTTGGCTTCCATGGCCTGTTGCAGCACTTCCTCTTCGGGCTTTTTTTTGATGCGCAATTGCACGAGACGGCAACCGGCTTCCAGCGCTTCGCGAATGGTGTCGATGTGGGTCTTTTCCACGGTGGCCTGCGATATGTAGTATAATGGTTCTAACATAAATGATGGTATCCTAATAGTGATTCATTGCTGTTTAAAAACGTTTCAATGTATTGTTTCGATTTTGCGCAGGCCTGCTGCAGGGAAAGGCCGAGGGCCAATTGAGCCGTGATGGCGGCAGACAGAACACAGCCGGAGCCGTGTTTGGGGGAGGCTTTTTTGATGCCGTTCGGAATGGTTATTTCACGACCGTTTTCGTACAGGGTATCTACACCGGTTTCATCGGGCCGGTGACCGCCTTTTAATAATACTGCACATGGAAAAGCATTACTGGATATGGCTTGCAGGTGTTGCCACTCGTTGAAGTTGGGTGTTATCAAGTCAATGGATGATAGCACCTGTTCCAACTGGTGTACGGCTATTTTATGGTGAAAGCTATAACCGGCGCTGGCTTTTAATACCGGGTCCCAAACTATTTTTATAGACGGGTTTCGGTGTTTTAAAAAGCTGGTTATTTCCAGCAAAGTTTGCAACGATTCAATAATACCAATTTTACAAGCGATAATATTGAAAGATAAGGGTTGCAGCTGTTCCATAATTTGCCGGGCCGATAACCATTGTATGCTGAAAAATGCACGATCGTTTTGCACGGTGAGGGCAGAACAAACACCCAGGCCGTATACTTTATGCTGTTCGAAGGTTTTGCAATCGGCCAGAATGCCTGCGCCGGCCGATGGATCGAAACCTGCTATTGATAACACGTATGGGCGTTGGTGCTGCATCATCCTTTCAAAGTTTTGAATACATCAATAGCTTTTTCCGGGTTCTTCCACAACGCGCCCAATATAGCCGCCCCGTCAAAATTCATCGCTGCTACCCGGCCGATATTCAATGCATCAATGCCCCCCAACGCAATCATTGGCACCACCTTTTCTTCGGAAGGCCAGTAAAAACCCTCCCCTACAATAGCCTGGTAATCTTCCTTTGAAATACTATTAAACACCGGACCAAAAAAAGCATAACGGAATACCGGCGGCAGCTTTTTGGCAGTTTGTATATTATGCACCGAGGTACTTAACATATACCCTTCGGCCTTCAATTTTTCCAAATACGCATTACCCACCAACAAGCGATGATGTTCCGTAAAATGCAAATGCTTCATCCCGTATTCACCTGCCAGTTCATGATGCTGGTGCAAAGCAATACGCTCATAATAAACCGGCTCCACGGTATCCAACACGTCACGCAACGCATCTACACCGGCCAACGGCTTCCGCAAATGTAAACGCATCATGCCCTCACCAAACAACCGGTTCAGCAATAGCCCCTCGCCCTTAAAACACTCTGTATGCGATACAACAATCAACTGCATCAGGAATAAATTTCACTACCCTTTTCGGCAAATTCTCTCGATTTCTGCTCCATGCCCTGCCGCACTTCCTGCGTAATCTTCATGGAACAAAAATTAGGCCCGCACATGCTGCAGAAATGTGCCACCTTGGCGCCCGAGGCAGGCAGGGTTTCATCGTGAAACGCGCGCGCAGTATCGGGGTCCAGCGATAAATTGAACTGATCTTCCCAGCGAAACTCAAAACGCGCTTTGCTCAATGCATTGTCGCGATATTGTGCGCCGGGATGCCCCTTGGCCAGGTCGGCAGCATGCGCAGCAATCTTATAGGTGATCACACCATCCTTTACATCTTTTTTGTTGGGCAAACCCAGGTGCTCCTTGGGCGTTACATAACACAACATGGCCGTGCCAAACCAGCCGATCATGGCAGCGCCAATGGCGGAAGTAATATGGTCATAACCCGGCGCAATATCGGTGGTCAGGGGACCAAGTGTATAAAAAGGCGCTTCATGGCAATGCTTCAGTTGTTTGTCCATATTTTCTTTGATCAGGTGCATGGGTACATGCCCGGGGCCTTCAATCATTACCTGTACATCATGCTTCCAGGCAACTTTGGTGAGCTCGCCCAGGGTTTCCAGCTCGGCAAATTGCGCGGCATCGTTGGCATCGGCAATGCTGCCGGGACGTAACCCATCGCCCAGTGAAAAAGATACATCATAGGCTTTCATGATCTCGCAGATCTCCTCAAAATGGGTATACAGGAAATTTTCTTTATGATGCGAGAGACACCATTTGGCCATGATGGAACCACCACGCGATACAATACCGGTAACCCGTTTTGCAGTAAGTGGTATATAACGCAGCAGCACACCCGCATGAATGGTAAAATAATCCACGCCCTGCTCGGCCTGCTCAATAAGCGTATCCCTGAACAATTCCCAGGTAAGCTCTTCGGCCTTGCCATTCACTTTTTCCAGCGCCTGGTAAATAGGCACGGTGCCAATGGGAACGGGAGAATTGCGGATGATCCATTCCCGGGTTTCATGAATATTTTTGCCGGTAGACAAATCCATGATGGTATCGGCGCCCCAACGGCAGGCCCATACGGCTTTCTCTACTTCTTCTTCAATACTGGAGGTCACCACGGAGTTGCCGATGTTGGCATTGATCTTTACCAGGAAATTTCGGCCAATGATCATGGGCTCAGTTTCGGGGTGATTGATATTACAGGGAATGATGGCGCGGCCTTCGGCCACTTCCTTACGTACAAATTCGGGTGTAATATGACTATGGGGACTGCATTGATTTTCGCGAATGGCAATGTATTCCATTTCACGTGTAATGATACCCTTGCGCGCATAATGCAGCTGGGTAACAATGTTACCCCTGCGGGGTTTGCGCATATGCTCAAAACGCAGGGCATCCAGCTTTTCATCCTGTAAGCGCTGACGCCCATAGGCAGATGATAAATGCGGCAATTCTTCGGTATCGTTCCTTTCCAGTATCCATTGTTCGCGCAACGCGGGCAATCCTTTTTTTACATCGATCTCTATATTGGGATCGGTATAGGGACCGCTGGTATCGTACACCACTACCGGTTCGTTTTCCTCCAGGCCACCACCATGCAATTGCGTATCGGTCAGGGATATCTCGCGCATGGCAACGCCCTGTACATATATCTTCCGCGATGCGGGAAAGGGATCGCGGGTAATGGTTTTCTGTGTAGGAATCGTTTCTTTTTTCATAACAATGATTTTGTGGTTTTAACCGCCCTGGGTGGCGCGGATGAGCATGACTTTATCACCTGGCTTTAATACACAATTCGCCCAGTGCGACTGGGGAATAACGGTTTGATCAACCGCAACGGCCAATCCGCCGGTGGGTATGTTCAGCACCTGCGTAAGCAATTGCTGCAACGTGCAGCGCTCAGGTATGTCGGTAGATTGTTGATTGAGGAAAATGTTCATTCCGGTATTATTTAATACACTTCAGGAATGAACATGCGCGCGAGAGCATTTCACTTTTCCCTTCGGCAGTACCAACTGCATCAGGTTCAAAGGGTATAATCTCAGTCCGCTGTGGACACCCCTAAAGCGGGGTAAAGGTATTGGGAAATTTTGAATTAGGAAAAAAGAGATTTTTTTCACGCTTATATACATCAGAACTTATTCCCTCCCTATCTTTGCGCGGTGATTCGCCGGGTGTACACGATATTGCTGATGACCATCGTGCTGGTGCAAATAGCCGGCAAGTGGATCATTCTCGCCGATTATGCACTCAACAAGGAATTTATTGCCCGCACTCTTTGTATCAACAAGGCCAAACCTGCACTCCATTGTAACGGTAAATGTCATTTGCGTAAACAGCTAGAGAAAGAAGAAACCGGCGGCGCCCAGGAACAAAACAAGAACTATTCTTTCCAGGAAGTTTTTTGTGATAATGAGACCAGTTATCGCATTCAGCCAATCACTCCATTAGCAGTTACTGTTCCTGTTACCAATACCGTATTATATACCAGCTCCTACGCGGTTTCCGTATTCCATCCACCATCTGTATAAGGCAACCTACAGTCAGCGTACCTATAATTTCAACTTCAACACTGCAGCACATCAACATGTGCCTGCAACAATTTCATGTACATGAACAGGATGATAGTGTATCCCCTGGTCATGGTGTTGCTATTGGCATGCCTGCGCCCCATGGCGCAGGTCAACTGCCGGGGCATGGTCATTGACGCGCTTACCCGCGAACCGGTAGCCCATGCCAGTATACAAATCAAAAACACCACCGAGGGGACCGTTACCAATAACAGAGGCGCCTTTTCGCTATTCGTAAATGACACCACCAAAATGCTGCTGATATCCTGCCTGGGATACCAGCCTGCCAATATAAATGTAAAAGAAACCATACGCATTTACCTGCAACCGAACAACAACCAGCTACAGGAGATAGTGGTAAGCGCCAGCCGCACGCTGCAGCGCCGAAGCGAAGCGCCTGTAGCCATTGCCACCATTGCCAAACAAACCATGGAAGATACCAGGGCTACCCGCCTTGACCAACTGGTAAACAAAGTGAGTGGCGTACATATGGTGAGCCTGGGCAACGAACAGCACCAGATGAGCATACGCCAGCCCATGACCACGAAAAGCCTTTTCCTGTATCTGGAAGACGGCATTCCCATACGCACCACGGGTTTGTATAACCACAATGCCCTGTTGGAAATGAATATGACGGCAGCCAAACAAATTGAAGTTATCAAGGGACCGGCTTCTTCATTATATGGGGCAGAAGCTATTGGTGGCGCTATAAACATTATAACGCAGGCGCCACCGGCTATTTTCGGTGGACAGGTAAGCATACAGGCCAATGACCGTGGTTATAAAAGAGTAGATGTGCAGGCCGGCAGCAGCTCCGGAAAATTCGGCTGGCTGCTCAGTGGTTATTATGCCGATAAACGCTACGGACCGGTGCCACACAGTGATTTTCACAAAGGTATCATCACCCTGCGTGGCGATTATGCCTTTAGTGATAAAACCAAATGGGTGAACCAGCTCACTTATCTGGATTATTACAGCGATATGCCGGGCTCGCTGGACAGTGTGCATTTTGATAATAAGGACTACAGTACACCACAAACATTTACTTATCGAAAAGTACCCGCATTGCGGTATAAATCGCAGTTGTTCCATCAATGGAACAGCAACAGCAGTTCACAGGCAGCTTTTGTATACCGCGATAATGCCGTGCAACAAAATCCCTCCTACCGTGTCAGAAACGTGGCCAATAACCCGCAACTGGCGCATGGCGAGATCAACGAAAACGCCTTTAATAGTTATATGATGCTGGTGCAGCACCAGCAGTCGTTTGCATTTCTAAACAGTAAACTGGTTGCAGGGGTATCGGTAGATGTGAGTCCCAGCCGGTATAACAGCCAATACATCCGTATACAACGCGATAGCCGGGGGTATTATATAAGTTTTGCTGCTATTGATTCGGTATTGAGCAATTATACCACTGATATCAGTAATGTAGCGTCTTATTTACATTATGAGGCAAAATTGTTAAATGGTTTGAAATTTACCGCAGCACTTCGTTACGATTATTACAAATACAATTTCGATAACAACCTGCCTCCATTATCATATACGGGCGCGCCGGATTCAAAGAACAGTTACAACCGCTTCTCACCTAAAATTGGTTTTACCTATAACTATCAGGGCAATGGCATATATGCCAATTACAGCCAGGGTTTTGTGCCGCCGCAGATCAGTGAGTTGTATACTGGTGTTGAGGTGCCTTACCTGGATCCGCAAACATTTTTTAATTATGAATTGGGCGGCTGGTTCAGTTTGTTGAAGCACAGGCTGTATGCCAACTGGAGCCTGTACCTGTTGCGTGGCGCCAACGAGATCATCAGTGTGCGCAATCCCGATGGCTCCACGGTAAATCAAAATGCCGGTACAACCAAACATAAAGGCATCGAGTATGGAATAACCTACCGGCCAGTTGCCTCTTTATCGCTTCGCTTCAGCGCTGCCAACAGCCAACACCTTTTCACCAACCATGAAGACAAAGACATCAGGGAGTTACCCGGCGGTCCGCGTTTTATTGCCAATGCCGAGGCCACCTGGAAACCTGCATGTATAAAAGGTTTGCGGCTGGGCGCCGAATGGCAGCATACCGGTCCGTATTATATGGATGCGGCGAATACAAGGAAGTATCAAGGATATGATTTGTTGCATATACGGGCAGGGTATAAATTCAAACATTGGGAGCTGTGGGTGAATATCATGAATGCAACGAATGCCTATTATAGTACGTTTGCCAGCAAGGCGGGGAATAACCTGAGTTATAATCTGGGTGATCCGAGGGAGATAAATGCAGGGTTGGCTTACCGTTTTTAAGTACGGCGCAGCTATATACCAACGCTCACCCGCGAATCGACTTGCACGCCGGTTCGCGGGTTAATCTTTTTTCTGCAACCGGTATTGTTTAGGAGATAACCCGATAATTTTCCTGAATCGCTTCGAAAAATAATAAGGATCTTCAAACCCCATACTCAACGCAATATCCTTTACGGAACTGCTCGTAAAATCCAACTGCTGACTGGCCTTCTGCATCTTCATCTGTATAAAATAATCAATCGGCGCATACCCGGTTTTTTGTTTAAACAAACTCGAAAACCGCGAGGCCGAATAATTATAATGACTGCTCAATTCCTGCAGCGAAATATTTTCGTTAATATGCTCCTGCATATACAATATGGCGCTGTCTACACAATCCATCTTATCCTTATCGGTAGGCGTAATGGTGGTATGCTTGGAATTATAAATAAAATGCGCCAGGAAATTGGGCAAACACATATTGGCAAAGATCAGGTTATCGGTACTATAACCCAGTTCCAGCGCCTTGTATATTTTGTTGAACAAACTTAATACCTCACCATTGTTCTTTACAAAGAACGGCTTTACATGTTTTTGCACAGCCTGCAGCTTATTAAAATACGACAATTGCTCGCCGCCAAAATGCACCCAGTAAATACTCCAGGGATTATCGTCGCTGCTGCCGTAAGCATGCTCCACATTAGGTGGTAAAATAAAAAACTGGTTGGGACCCACCTCCCATTTCTTATCCCCCAACTTATAAAAACCATATCCATCCACGCAGTAAAACAAAAAGTTCTCGGGCAATCCTTTTTTGCGATAGGTATAATGCCCCCTGGCATTGGGATAATAACCCAGGCTGCAAATATGCAACTGGCTGAGCAACGCGTTGGAATGTACCTTGGTTTTTAATACCATTTTGGGTATTTCTATACGCTGGCGGCCGATGCCGTACCATATATTTTTATGTGAGCCTTCCTTGTTTTTCTGATTCATACGTGTTAAAAGCAAGTCAATTTACATCAAATTACACAAATCAGGCTTATCACTTAAATTCGTACCCATGATCAGAAAGGTTGTCTGCCACGTTCTCCTGTTTTTTGGTTTGGGCCTGCCGGTACGGGCGCAGGAAGTCCCCGCCTCCTATAATATCAGCTGGCATTCGCAAAGCCGGCATGCGGGTGAAAGCATGCCCTGTGGTGGCGGTGATATTGGTTTGAATGTTTGGGTTGAAAACGGTGAACTGCTGATTTACCTGGCCAAAAGCGGCACTTTCGACGAGCACAATGCCTTATTGAAACTGGGCAGGTTACGCGTAAAATGTACGCCCAATCCCTTCAAGGGCACCGATTTCAGGCAGGAGCTGAAACTGCAGGAGGGTTATGTGGACATACAGGCCAATAACAACGGAATAAAAGCCACTGTAAAAGTTTGGGTAGATGTATTCAGGCCGGTGGTACATATCGATATCAGCAGCAACCAACCCATTCACACCGAAGCCGGTTATGAAAGCTGGCGTTATCAGGACCGCCTCAATACCGGCCGTTCCAATTTTGGCAATAGCTATAAATGGGCGCCGCAGGGCAAGATTTATACCTATAAAGACAGTATTGTATTTACAGACCAGGGTGTGCAATTCTTTCACCGCAACCGCAAGGATGTACGTAGTATTTTTGATGTCACCGTTCAGCAACAGGGGTTAGATAGTATAAAGCACCAATTGTATAACCCATTGAACAATCTGGTATTTGGCGGTATGATGCGTGGCCAGGGCATGCAATATGCCGGTACCTACACAGGCACCTACCTGCATACCGATTTTAAAGGGTGGAAACTAAAAAGCAAAAAGGCTACCCGCAACCAATCCATTACCGTAACCTTACATACCGCACAAACGGCAACAGACGATGAATGGCGTAAAGGGCTGCAGGTGGCAACGCCTAAAAATGCCTGGCAAGCCACCCGCAGCTGGTGGAAACAATTCTGGCAACGCAGTTATATACATATAGCAGGCGATACGGGTTCAACAGCCTGGCAGGCGGGTCGTAATTACCAGCTTTTCCGGTATATGCTGGCCTGTAATGCATTTGGAAGTTTTCCTACCAAATTCAATGGGGGGTTATTCACTTATGATCCCTATGCCAGCGATACCACGCTGCAGCTCACACCCGATTACCGCAACTGGGGCGGCGGCATTCATGTGGCGCAAAACCAGCGGCTGGTTTATTTTCCCATGTTGAAGAGCGGGGATATTGACTTGATGCAGCCTCAATTCGATTTTTACCTGCGTATTCTTCGTAATGCCGAGCTAAGAAGTAAAATATACTGGCATCATGAAGGCGCCTGTTTTACGGAACAAATGGAGAATTTCGGATTGCCCAACAGCGCGGAATACGGATGGAAACGTCCACCCGATTTCGACAAGGGTATGGAATACAATGCCTGGCTGGAATATGAATGGGATACAGTGCTGGAATTTTGTTTGATGATGCTGGAAACAGAGCGCTATGCCGGTAAAGATATCCGCGTGTACATACCGTTTATTGAAAGTTGTTTGCGTTTTTTTAATGAGCATTACCAATACCTGGCTAAAAAAAGAGGCAGTAAAGCTTTTGATGGCAAGGGACACCTGGTATTATATCCCGGTTCGGCGGCAGAAACCTATAAGATGGCGTATAATGCCAGCAGTACCGTGGCGGCATTGCAAACAGTGTTAACCAGATTGCTGCAACTACCCGAGGGCTATATGAGCGATTCGGCCTGCGCCGTCTGGCAAACCATGCTGCAACGCATACCCCCCATTCCATACCGCCGTACTGGTGAACATACCACCATTGCACCGGCCCTGGTTTGGGAAAGGGTGAATAATACCGAGTCGCCGCAACTGTACCCGGTTTTTCCCTGGGATATATTCGGTGTGGGCCGTCCGGGTTTGGATACGGCCATCAATACCTATAAATACGATAGCGATGTGGTAGCGTTCAAATCACATATTGGCTGGAAGCAGCATAATATTTTTGCCGCCCGTTTGGGACTCACCGAAGAAGCTGCCCAACTCAATTTTCAAAAACTGGCCAATAGCGGTCGCCGTTTTCCCGCCTTTTGGGGACCGGGTTACGACTGGACGCCCGATCACAACTGGGGCGGCAGCGGCATGATCGGTTTACAGGATATGCTGCTGCAGGCTCATGGCAATGCCATTTACCTGTTGCCCGCCTGGCCAAAAAACCTGGACGTAAGTTTCAAATTACATGCACCTTATAATACCATTGTTGAATGTTCGGTAAAGAATGGTAAAGTTGAGAACCTGAAAGTAACGCCTGCATGGCGGCGCCAGGATGTGATCAATATGTTTAACAAAGATTAATTCCAGATGCCATTCATCTCTGTGAGCACAAGCGGCTGACCGTCGGTAACCAGTATGGTATGCTCGTGCTGCGCCATATAACCGCCTTTGTCCCCCGCCATGGTCCACCCATCCTGCAGGGTAACAGCAAAGGTAGAGCGGGTAGAGATAAATGTTTCAATAGCCACCACCGAGTTTTTGCGGAAGCGGGTATGATTATAGGGATCGCGGAAATTGGCAATCTCCGATGGCTCTTCGTGCAAACTTCTGCCCACACCATGACCGGTAAGATTTTTGATCACCTTAAAACCCCGTTTCTTTGATTCGGTTTCTATCAGTTGACCAATATCCGAAACACGCACCCCACCCTTTATATGGCTGATGGCTTTTTGCAGAATGGCCTTGCTGGCATCGATCAGTTGCTGGTGATGATGAATGTCTTTACCCAGCACAAAGGAACTGCCATTGTCTGACCAAAAACCATCCAGTTCTGCCGACACATCAATATTGATCAGATCCCCTTCTTTCAATATGGTTTTATGGGAAGGAACACCGTGGCAAAATTCGTTGTTTACGCTGATGCATGTCCATCCCGGGAACCCATAAGTTAAATAAGGGGCAGAACGGGCGCCCAGCGATTCCAATAGCTTTGCACCATATTCATCCAGCTCTTTGGTGCTCATGCCCGTCGCCGCGTATTCGGTCATTTGCCTCAATGTTAAGGCCACCGCTTCGCTGGCTTTTTTCATGCCCGCCAGTTCCGATTTGTTGGTAATAGACATAGGTATGTTTTTTATTTTTTCAGCCAAACCGTCATATCCGATTGCCCCCTGTTCCCCCATGCAAAATACGGAATCAGCGTAACCTGGATGGGTGTATTTTCCGTGCGGGCTTCTCTGTACAAGGTCTTTGTCCAGTCTGTTTTTTGTTGCAGAAAAGCTTTTCCCTGTAAAGCCATCACCTTGCTGCCATCGATGGTTTGCATCACGGGTTTCAGATCGGGCTGCAAGGGCATCACAATATCAAATACATTGGTTCCCGCAGGAAAATCGGTGCTTTCAGCACAATAAACTATGGGTCCGCGTTTTACTGCTACCTGGTTGCGGGTTTCTTCCACCAAAGGATTGGTTTCTATCAACTGTACGGGCATATCCAGGTTCAACTCTACCACATCGCCTGCTTTCCAGGCGCGATCAATCTCGGCATAGGTACCGGTTTTGGTGGCAACGGCCTGGCCGTTTACGGTTAATGTGGCTTTTTTACACCATCCGGGTATTCTCAGGAATAACGAATAAGGCTTGGCGATTGTTTTCGTTACCTTAAACTGTATTTTGCCGTCCCAGGGATAATTGCTTTGCTGCGTTAAACTTACGGTAGGCGTGCTCAGGCTATTGCCGCCATATAAATGTACCCAAACACCTTTGTCTGAAACGGTATAGGCATAATCGCTCACTTCGGCCATGGTGCGCACGGTATTGGGCGGACAGCAATTTGATAAACTGATATAAGGCACCCTGCCACCCGACCAGCGTAATTTATAGGGAAAATCGGCCGAAGCGCTGAGCGGGTTGGTATAAAAGAAATTATTGCCGTTCAAACTTACCCCGCTCAAAATGCTATTGTACAAAGCCAGTTCCATCACATCGGCATATTTGACATCGGCGGTAAGCAACAGCATGCGCCAGTTCCATAGCAGGTTGCCGATATTGGCGCAGGTTTCATTGTGCGCGGTCATATTGGGCAATTGATAGGCGCGGCCGTAAGACTGGTGAGTCTTCTGAATTTCCGGTGGTTTGTACGAAACGCCATAGGGCGATACGCCATCATACAGGGCGCCACAACCACCGGTGATATACATTTTGCGATACACCACATCTTCCCAAATAGGGTTCAAACAATTCATCAGCGAGGTATCGCCGGTTTCAGCATATACATCGGCCACACCGGCGTACAGATAATTGGCTCGTACGGCATGCCCCATGGCCGTTTTTTGCTGGCGGAAAGGTACTCGGTCCTGGTTATCGTCGGTGCCATTCTCAACCAGTCCGCGTATATTGATGAGGTTGATGGCCAGCTGCAGGTATTTGGGATCGCGGGTGGTGCGGTACAGTTCCACGACGCCCATATAATGCGAGGGACAAATGGCGTTGCGCGCCAGTTCGGGCGATGAACGTTTGTAAAATGCATCCAGGTAATCGGCTGCTTTGATGGCCATGTTCAGCAACGATTTTTTGCCGGTGGCGCGGTAATGAACACAGGCCGCGGTCATCAGGTGGCCAAGATTATAGGCTTCGAAACTGAGGCGGTCCTGAAAGGCTTTTGCCTGGTCGCTGTTCTTTCTTTCCTCGATGATCACGGGTGTATGAATATAGCCGTCGGCGCGCTGGCATTGAGCAATGGTGGCAATGACGGTGTCCATCATCAGGTCCCATTTTTTATCTTTTGTAATGGCATACATGCTGGCCACGGCTTCAATGAGTTTGTAAAAATCGCCGTCATGGAAAGGAGGGCCTTTGTGCGAGCCAGTGTCTTTGCCCGCGGTAATGCGAAAATTTTGATACGCATGGCTGATGTCGGCGCTGGTATAGGTATGCCAGAGNTGCGGCACCATGGAGTCTTTGCAAATTTGCATGCGTTCGGCCCAGAAACCGGAGGTCCATTGTACGGCGTTCATATCAACCGGCTTTAGTTGAGCGTAGGCGCTGGCGCTGGTGTTTACCAGGCTGTTAGATTGAGCTTGCGCCGTACCGAGGGACATGACAAGGATACCCGGAATTAAGAGAATTCTATTCATATCGTTTCTTTATTCAATTTTTAATGCGCTTTCAACAATTTTACAGGTCCTAATAAACCCGCCGGCAACAAGGGTTTGTCCTTTAACCACAAGGGTGCCGTGGTCCACGTGGTGCGTTTATCTTCCGGCAAATCCATATCTCCCATCAAACGATTGGCCCAGGTATTCGTCACTTCAATTTTCAATTCATTCATACCATCATGCAATGCCTCTGTAACATCTACCCGATAGGGTGCGGTCCATGCCACACCACATGCCTTTCCATTTACATACACTTCCGCCATATTCTCCACCCTGCCCACATCTAACCAAACCCTCCCCTTCCCAGACTTCTTTAACTCAAATTGGGTTGTATACACAGCCGTTCCTGAGAAATATTTAATGTGGTTGTTGTTCACGGTAGTCCAGTCAACCAGTTTATCAAACACCACCGTGCTATCAAACTGCACTTTCCAGGGTTGGTTGATCGTACTCAACTCAGAAAATGTCACTTCAGTCCCACGTGCCCCGGCTTTTTTTCTAAACACCACAAACAAGGATTGACTGGGCGCCATACGCAAGGGCAATAGGGTTCTGTTACCTTTTATTGTATACGCGCTCGCAACCCGTTGCTCACCGGTTACAGGATCCCATATCTCCGGCAACAATCCTTTTACCCGCAACGACAGCTCCACCACCCTTTCCACTTCCTGCTGGTTGCTGATAAAATAAATATCAAAACCCTCGCCTTTCCTGTGCGTCCAGGCAATACCTGCCGGCGCTTCCACATCTTTTTCCAGACCCAATGGCTGAAAAGACGATTTGGTATAAGGCCCCTGCACAATGGTAGCACCCGCTTTTTTCAAAGCTGCTATTTTGGAAACGGTAGCAGGTAACAATTGCTGCCCTGCCGGCAATATCAGTATTTTATAACTCGCTCCTCCCGGCAATACAATGCGTCCGTTACGCACGGTAGCCTGTTGCAATACATCGGGATTAAAGGAATCATAAGCATAACCACGCAAAGGATCAATCCAGTCTGCAGGGTCCGACATATTTGCGCTATGCCATACACCGGTCGGCATTTCCCGCAGCGGACTGCCCGCATTGGCCAACCGCTTTTTCTCCCTTTGTACTACCGAATCGCCATAAATACCCGGCAGGGTATTTACCAACCGTTCAGGTAATAGGGCGCGCCGCGGAATGTTGTCACCAATATACACGGCTACGTCTGTCACCGGCTTACCCTGCTGCAACAGAGATTGCACCCTTGTGGTATATTCCACCCAGGCCTTGCCGGGCTTCCACCAGGTTTGATCTCTTTGAAAATAAAGGCCCACGCCATTCAGCGTCATACCGGGTTTACGATCAAGCCAGGGATTATGGGTGAAAACATGAAATACAAATTTGTTGATGCCAAATGCATAATTCCTGTCGGCCAGGGTTTTCAACATACCGGGATGTTCGTCCCAGGCCATACGCAATTCGGTAAAAGCTTCGGCCTGCACCACATTCTTGCCATAAATATGTGCGCCGGAAATGGCATCCATCAGGTCGTTGAGTTTATCGTGGGTGGGGCTTCTTAACCAAAACTCGCCCATGGGAATATCGGTTTGCCCGTAATGCAACAATCCATCGCTGGTCATGGTGGGCGCAATGGCTTCAGCGCTGAAAGCCACATCATGCTTATGCGCTTCGTTCTTCAACACCGTGTAGAAATTATCCTTCACCAGGTCTACGATGGTTTGCCGCACATCATGCAAAAATTTTTCAGAAATCTGTGCGCTTTCCACCGGCACACCGGTCATGGCAATGATATAGGGTAAACAATCATAGCCACAGCGTTTTTTAAATTCCGATCTGAACAAAGGCGACCAGTTCTGGCTGCCGCATTCCCAACTATCCACATGAAATATCTTCAACACCTCTTTGGCCAGTTCAGGTCCGGTCTGGCGAATGGCTTCGCCATACCAGCTATCGAACTGCAGGCGCACGGCGGCAGGATTGAACTTATCGCATTCCAGGCCCCTGCCTCGCCCGCCGGTATAATTGGTATGCCCGGTAGATGTATGACCGATGCGTAGGATGGTCCAGTTACCGGTTGGCGCCGTCCAAACCAGCCTGCCATCGGCGCTCATTTTATGGGTGATATCGATGATGCTTTTCAGCGGTACACATAATGAATCGGGCGCCTGTTGTGCTGTAGTAGGTGTGCTGATGCGCCATACGGCCCCACTTTTTCCTTCGTATTGATGAATAGCGGGTTCGCTGCGCAATTCAATACCGGAAATCTTTAAGGATTGTTTCCATTTCGCAGCATCCAGGTCTTCGGCGCCGGGTTCGCTTCCCTCCTTATCATAGAGGAAACGGAAAAAACGGGCCGTCACCGCGGGAATGGCATAGCTTACATCGGCATCATTATCCTGCCAGCCTGCCCGTGGTGGTTGCATGCGGCCAATGGAGCGGAACTGTTTGCCATCATCGCTCACTTCAATGGCCAGCCGCCTCGATTGAAAATTAAAACCGCTGGTGCGTATCACAATCGAACGGCAGGTAAAGGGTCGCTCGTAGGCATATTGTATCCAGCAGGCGCTGTCGCTTTTAAAAGTTTGTTTGTTTTGTGGATCGGCAAGAAACTGCGGCGCTTCGCCAGGCACGCTGGTACTTACCACAGGTTTCAGCGTGGTATCGGTAACCACGGGTGTGGGATAAGCATATACGGCAATGTCTTTATAATAATTCTCTTTGGATTGAGGTTGAGGCAGTATGCCGTTGTAAGCGCCCTGCACCTGTGTTTTTGTCCATACAATTTTTTGCATCGACAGTTCAGGGGTGATCCAGGGACCACCGGCCAGTGCAAAACCATCGCTCACATGCATGGCTATTTTCAGGTTCAGCCTTTTGGCTTCCTGCATGGCATGGCGTACCATTTGCCACCATTCAGGGGTAAGCTGTTCGTACACAGGTGAAATGATGGGGCCTTTCATGGGCGGATCGTTGGGCCCCTTGATGGGCATCAGGTAGGCGCCGCCAATACCGGCCTGCTGCATGGCCTCCAGGTCGGCAGTGATGCCTTCTTTGGTAATAGCGGCATGCATCCAGTACCAGAATACCCAGGGTTTGGCAGCGGGCGGCGGGTTCCGGAACAATTCATCCAGCGAGGGGCGGGACTTATCCTGCGCCGGTGCTATCAGGCAAATAAGTGTACAGAATACGGTTAAAATAAAAATGATTTGTTTGTTCATCCATGCAAATTTAAAAGAATTGGGAGCACAGGAATGTGCCCCCGTTTTTCTTCTTGCTATATAAATCGTAACCAACATCAATAATCGTCATTTTGCACCAACTGCGGGTTGTTATCTAATTCATACTGTATAAAGGGCAGCACATAATGTTTCTGCTCAAAAACAAAGGGTGTACCGGCCGGTGTTTTCATGGTGGGCAACTTAATATGAGCAATCTTCCAGCGTTTCAGATCGTTGTAGCGCTGCCCTTCCAGCGCCAGTTCAATGCGGCGTTCGTGACGAATATATTCCCTGAGTTTTTCTTTGGTATTATAACGTGCTTCGTCAACAGCGGGCATGGCAATGCCGGGTCTTTGCCGTACCTGGTTGATGGCATTGTATACGGTGGCATCGGGGCCGCTCACTTCGTTCTTTGCTTCTGCAAACATCAGCAATATATCGGCAAAGCGCAAATGAATATAATCCTGGTCGGTGGCGGTAGAGGTATTGGCATTAAAGGGCGCGCGCGACAGGTCTACATATTTTTCCATCAGGAAACCGGTGCTGGTGGCATAACTGCCTGTCCACTCTTCGCCGGTGGAAGGATTCTTCCATACCTCACCCGGTACGCGCAATGTAAGGTCCAAACGCGGATCGCGGTTGGCATATGGCGTAGCAGCATTGAACAGGGACGATTCATTGGCGGGCAGGCCATCTGTCATTTCATAATCATCGGCCAGGTCTTTATAGGGTTGAATCAGCGAGAACCAGCCCAGTTCTATATCCATACCAGCCTGTCCCGAGCGTTGAATATTGTTGGGTGCCAAATATTGAGTGGCAAACAAAATTTCCTTTTTCACGGCGGCATTAGCCTGCCCGGATGTTTTGAACAGGGCAGCGTAATCGTTCGATAAACCAAATTTGGTGTTGCCCATCACTTCCTGTAACAGGGGTATGGCTTCCGCAAATTTTTCCTGTGTAATCAATACGCGTGCTTTTAATCCCTGGGCGCTGGCTTTCACGGCATGCCCGTTGTATGCATCATCGGGTAAATTGGCAATGGCAAAATCAAGATCCTGCTCAATAAAAGCATATACTTCTTCCTTACTACTTTTAGCAATCTTCACCGATTCAAGTGTTACCGGAAAATTGCGGTAAATGATCACACCACCAAAACTTTGCACCAGGTCGAAATAGGCAAGCGCCCTGATGAATTGCACTTCTGCCTTGTAGGCATTTTTCTTTGCATCGGTGATGGGCGCCTTATCGATATTGTCAAGAAAATAATTACAGGACGTAACGACTTTGTACGGCGTGCTGTACATGATCCCCAATGGTGAACCCGAAGAATAACCGGGATTGATACCGCCCGTAGTGAGTGCAGGCAGGTTGGATAAAAATGCATTACCGGGATCGGCATAAGCATTATCGGAAATGGCATCGAGGTATACACGCTGGTAGCCAAAGAAATCGGCCTGCAGCCTGCTGTACACACCGGCCAGGGCGGTTTGCACATCGGCCTCCGAGGTCCAGAAAGTGCCGCTTGACGGACTGGTGAGCGGGTCCCTGTCCAGAAAATCCTTGTTACAGCCTATGGCCACCGGCATCAGCGCCATAGCGATATAGAGAATGTATTTATTGCTGGTACTCATTTGATCGCGTTTTTAGAATTTAACATTTACACCTGCATTCAGTATACGAGCCTGCGGATATACCGGGTTACTCAAAGAACTGCTGGTTCTTTCGGGATCGCCAAATTCAAAATCGGTAATAGTAAACAGGTTCTCGGCCGAAACATACACGGTCAGTTCTTTCGATTTGATCTTCGAAATCACATTGCGCGGCAATGTATAAGACAACACGATGTTCTTCAGGCGCAGGTAAGAAGCATTTTGCAGGTAAAAAGTAGAAGCCTGGTAACTGGTTACACCCACATAAGTACCGGCATAAATGCCGGGCAGTGTATTGCTGCGGTTTTCGGGTGTCCAGGCATTGCGCCATTTGGTGGTGGGTGCGGTACCCTGTGTAAAGGGGTCCACGCCCCAACCGGTTTGCCTGTAGGCAGCGCCCTGCAAGCCCTGGAAAAATGCATTCAGCGAAAATGCTTTGTAGCCCACATTCAATCCAAATGAATAGGTATAATCGGGATATACGCCTTTAACCACTACCCGGTCGTCGCCATCCACATCACCATCGCCATCAATATCTTTCATCTTCAGGTCACCTGCCTGTGGATTGGGGTTGGCGGCATGTTTGGGTACTTTGGGATCGGTGAGGTCTTCTTCCTGAAAAATGCCATCCCATACATACAGGTAATGTGCATCGTAAGGCAGCCCTACCTCTCTTATGGTAGAACCCTTGCTGGGCACTTTTATCTCCAGCACTTTATTTCTTACCGTTGCCAGCTGGGCATTTACACCATAGGTGATATCGCCGATCCTGTTTTGATGGCTCAGTTCCAGTTCTATACCCTGGTTGCGCATTTTACCGGTGTTGAAGGTAGGCGCATTCAATCCCAGACTCATGGGCACGGGTTGCGATGCCAGGATATCGAAAGTGGTTTTTTTGAACCAGTCGAAGGTAATGCCCAGCAAACCGTTCCATGCGTTGAAATCAAAACCCAGATCCACGATGCGGGTCGATTCCCATTGTATGCTCTGGTCTTTGAACGAGTTCACCACAGCACCCTGCTGAACGGTATTGTTATCGAAGGGATACCCTACATTGATATCGAGCGTATTCTGGTAAGCATAGGTATTGATGTCCTGGTTACCCAGCACACCATAAGAAGCCCTGATCTTGAAGGTATTCACAAAGGGCAGGCTATTACTGAAATAGTTTTCTTTCGACATAACCCAGCCGGCAGACACCGAAGGAAACACCCCCCAGCGATAATCGGGCGACACGCGGGAAGTACCATCGTAGCGCAGATTACCTTCCAATAAATACTTGCCTTTATAACTATAATTCACGCGGCCGAATACCGATTGCAAAGCCCATTCATAGGGTTGCGAAATAGATGGCAGCCGCGGGTGATTGGAAGGAAAGGAAAAGAAATAAATGGCTTCGCCGGTGGTGGAATAAGCAGCCAGTTCATCGAGCGAGGGCGATACCGAATTGATGCGCCTGGCGCGCAGGCTCTGATACCTGTTGTACAACTGCTCATAACCTGCCAGCGCAGAAATGGTATGAACATCACCAATGGCGGTAGTATAATTCAGGGTAGAATAAATGGTGGGTGTGATGATCTTGGTATACTGATCGGTTACACCCAATATATCCGGACCGAACGTAAACATCTGGTAATCGCCGGTAACCGGATCCATTTCCTGTGTGAGATAGGCCTCATAGGGCTTCTGGTGCATTTTGAAGAATTCATCGGTATAGAACACTGCCACCTTCGATGACCATGTCAATCCCTTCATCAGCTTTACATCTACAAAGGCCTGTGCGTTCAGGTTATAACCTTTTGTATACTGGTTGCCCATGAGCGGATATTCCGACACATTGCGGTTCCTGCCTTCAAACATATAGGCTTTAGAAGCCACACGCCCGCTGCCATCGGGTAAATAAGGTCCGTACAGAGGACCGGTGGCATAAACCGATAATGCCATGAACTGACTGGTAACCGGCGGCTCCTGCCTGTCTATATAGGCCAGGTTCATGGAAGTGCCTACCGTAACATGTTTACTGAGCTGGTTGGAATAATTCAGCAGGGCATTATAGCGCTTGAAATTATATTGGGAGAAATAGGTGTTTTGATCAAGATAACTCAGCGAAAGGTTGAATGTATTTCTTTCGCCGCCACCCGATACCGACACATTGTGGTTCATTACCGTGGCCGGCTGAAAATAATAATCAATGGCATCGAAATTGGGATATTTGTTCCGGTCGGCGGCTTCGCGGTATGCTTTGATCTGGTCGTCGGTATACATGTTGGCCGGACTTAAACCGCTACGTACCGCAGCCGCATTGTACAGCTCCATGTATTCTGCTGAATTGGTAATAAGATCGGGCAATCCAATAGCCGTATGCCGGCCTATATTAAACCGGTAACTGGTAGTGGTAGCTCCCTTTCTGCCCTTTTTGGTGGTTACCAGTATAACGCCATTGGCGGCACGGGCGCCATATATGGAAGCAGATGTCGCATCCTTTAGTACGGTAACATTTTCAATATCGTCCGGTGATAAACTGCTCAGCGAACCCGTTACGCCGTCTATCAGCACCAGGGGTTCTGTGCCGGTTCCAAAGGAGCCGCGGCCGCGTATTAATAAATTGGGATTATCGCGACCCGGTTCTGAAGAGGGTTGTGTAACCACCAGGCCGGGAACACGCCCCTGCAGCAGGTTGGCCGCATTGGGCGCCGGCCGTTGGGTGAGTGTTTTTCCGCTTACCGAAGCCACCGCACCCGTTAAGTTGGCTTTTTTTTGTGTACCATAACCTATTACCACCACATCGTCGAGGGTATTGTCGAGCGGTTGCATTTCTATCACAATCGACGATGCACCGCTCACCGTGGCCTCCTGTGTTTGCATGCCCGTGTAAGTAAACACCAACACGCTGGCGCCGGCAGGCAGCTCCAGCGAAAACATACCTTCATCGTTGGTGAGTGTGCGGCGTTCGGTACCTTTTGCGGTGACTGTAACACCCGCCAGAGCTTGTCCTTGATTATCTGTAACTTTTCCGGAGACCGTGAGATTTTGATAAAAATGATGAACGTGGTAGTTAGTTGTGTAGTTGCGGGGCGCTGATAAGCCTGGAGAATAGGCAATCAGGCTCACGCCAAGAATTAGCATGAGGCATTTCATACGTGCAAGTCGTTTAAGTTTAAAAAGCTCAGCCTATTAGTTGGTAATAAAAAAGGATGCGGTTATTTTGGTAAAATCTACTCAAATCTAACTTTACCAAATGCCGGAAACAATAACACATTTCACTATAATGATGGAAAATATTACTATTTTTTAACAGGTCGCTTTTGCCAGTAATTTGCCAGTATGGAACCGGCAATATTCATCCACGGACTGAATACAGCGGCAGGCAAACCCAATGTACCAAGCTTACCCATACTACCCGCCAGGCCAGAAGCCATACCGGCATTTTGTAAACCCACTTCGAATGCTACTGTACGTGAGGAATTTTTATCGAGGCGGAATAAACGCGCCAACCAATACCCAAAAAAGAATCCGGCGGCATTATGAATGACCGAGCAGAGGAATAACAACAAACCTGTTTTTAATAAATTCTCATGCCCCGCGGCTGTGGTGACTGTGGTGAAATACACAATGCCAAACATAGAGAAATAGGGCATGATGGAATCGAGTTTGGGATATTGTTGTGCGATAGTATGATACAATACGCCCGCTACGATTGCGCCTAACAGGAAACCAAATACTTCAAATGATGGTGCAAGCGGTGTTGCAGCCAGCATCTTCCACAAACCCAGCGGCAAAGCTATCAACCATAATACAGAAAAGGCAAGCAGGATGGCTACCGTTCGGCGTCCTTTGGGACTGGCTGTTTTTAAATAATCGTGCAACAAGGCAGCGCCAATGGGTACAATCACAATCTTGATGATCTCCATCATCATTTCAACTACATCAATATGCACCAGCGTACCGGCCAGCAGTTTCATCAACAGCGGTGTACATAAAGGCGCCGCCATGGTGGCCATAGCGGTAACCACTACAGACAATACCAGGTTGGCGCGGGCCAGGTATACCATTACATTCGAGGCCAGTCCGCTGGAGGTAGAACCAATCAAAATAATACCCGCAGCAATCTCCGGTTCAAAATCGAAAATTTTGGTAAGCAGCCAACCCATCAGCGGCATCACCGTAAAATGGCACATTAAACCGATGGCCACACCGCGGCCGGTTTGTTTGAGTCCTGAAAAATCTTTCAGCTTCATTTGTATGCCCATGCCAAACATCACCAGCTGAATGATTGCCAGCATCAGCCATTTGTTACGCAGGTCTATATTGCCCCAGCGCGTAAAGGCGGCGGGGTACAACATACCGGCCACCACCGCGGCTATAATCCAGGCGGTATAACGATAACCTTTTAAGGCCGGAATGGCGCCCAGGCCAATAGCCATACCAATAACCGTGGCCATGGCGGCCGGCTTATAGATGGCCGGGTTACCTGTAATAATTCCAATGATCAACGTAACAGCGCCAAGAACGCTAATGGCTAAGAATGCTTTTTTCATGATGGAAGAAGGAGGTTAGAAGTCGGAAGCCGGAGGTCAGAAGTCGGATAAACAGGTCCTTCTGACCTCCGACTTCCGACTTCCGACCTCTGACCTCAAATTATTTCAGCAATATATTGAATAGCAATACCGGGACTGGCCAGGATGGACACTTTTTTATCGGCCTCCTGCATATTATTGGCCACACGCGCCATGGAAGCCTGGGCCAGTACAATCACATCAACTTTTGACGATAACTCTTTTAATGCATGGCCTACTTTAGCATCGTGGGTGGCAGCATCGCCGCTCATCAAAGCGTCAAAAGCGCCTTCACATAAAACAGATTCAATGGTGATTTCTTTACCGGCTAGGGCAGCACGGCGGCGAACCAGGTCGGTTGTGGGTTCCAGGGTGGTGGATAAGGTAGCCACCACGCCAATGCGTTTACCGGTTTGCACGGCCTGATCGGCCATGGGCTGATCAACGCGTAGCACGGGCACCGAAGTGAGTTCGGCGCTGGCTTCCACGGCAGCACCAATGGAGGAGCAGGTCACCAGTATAAAATCGGCGCCGGCGGCTTCTGCCGAGCCCACATAGTTCACCACACGACGTGCCGTGGCAGGCGTAAGCGCGCCGCAGGCAATGGTATTTTTAATAAGGCTGTCGTCAACAATGTTGAACACTTTTACGTGCGGCAGGTATTGGCTGCACAGTTGTTGAAACACCGGCACTAATGTAGCCGATGTGTGAATGAGACCTAATGTTTTTTGCATATAATGATTTTTTATCGTTGTCCTGACCGTACTATTTCAAAATAATCTGCCCCTCCTACCTGCCCGCCTTTAAAATTCACTTCTTTTCCATGCAAAGGCGAACCGGGCGCGGAAGCTTTGCACAAAGGCGCACCAGGCACCAATGCGGCTGTCATGGTCACGGATTCAATGCCCATGGCGCGGGCGGCATAACTGCTGGTATCGCCACCGGCAATGACTATTCTTTGAACATTGGTGTGCGCAACAATTTCACGGGCAACCAACCCCAGGCGCGTACCGAGTTCGGACGCGGGGATATTGACGGTCCGTTGTTTGGTGGCGCCCTCTGTATGAATGATGACGCTTTTGCCGTTTGTAATATGGTGTATCGCCTGCTCAACCGTGGCATCGCTTAACACCATCACTTCAAAATCATTCGCAGCCTGTATTTGTGCAGCAGTCACCGGTGAGCAACTGCCGCATATCACCAGCAAGGGTTCTGCCCTATCCGGGTTTTTCCATTCGGTTACGGGCTGCAATACCCCGGTGCTGTTCCAGTATTGCCCCAGCGCCATTTCTACTCCGGAAGAGCCTACCGAAAAAGGTGTTTCCTGTATGATTTTGCCAATGGATAATAATTGTTCCTGGTACAAAGCGTCAAACAATACCACATCGTATCCCGGCGGCACTTCATGCTGCAGGATATTCACCAACCCTATCTTTTTGGATGTTTGTTTGCCCAGGTGCACACGCAAATCACTTTCATCGGCCGGTGTAACGGGATGTTTGCACATGCTGGGATGCCTGTCCAGCCGGTATATCTCACCCTGGCTGCCAATACCCATACGCGCAAACAAATTGCCGAATACACAATAGCGGCCTAATACCGGCGCAGCCACCAGTAAGGGAATAAAGGAATGTTTAAAAATTGCTGCCCCCACATCTATTGCCTTACCAATACTGCCTATCTGTGGCGATGAGTCGAAGGTGCTGCATACTTTATAGTGCACATGCTTTGCGCCTGTTTGTTTTAATTTTTCAAATGCCGGCAACAGGGTTTGCTCCATGGCAGCCGGTGTCATGGCCCGTGTCATACCCGCCACGCCAAAGGCCTGCAAACCCTCGTACTGCTGCAATTGCTGCGGCGAGGGCGGCTCTATAAACAAAGCCGTGCGGGCCCCTGCCCGCGACAGGAATTCCAGCGCATCGGTTGAGCCGGTAAAATCATCGCCATAAAATGCCAGTAGTGGTTGCATATTATTTTTTCTTTCCGAATAGTTTTACCGATTCGCCAAATTCGGCATACTGTGCGGCAGCTTCTTCCACACTCAATCCATCTACAGCCGCCTGCCAGGCCTGCTGCAGGGCACGTACACCAGCCGCAGGGCCCGATGGATGCGCCATGATGCCGCCGCCCGCCATGTACAGAAGGTCGGTGGTTTGGGTGCGGCGCCAGGTTTCAGGCGCCTGTGCGCCCCATTGTCCGGACGATACTACGGGCAATAAAGCCGGCTGCCCGTAAAAAGGTTGCAGACAGGCCTGTATAGAAGCCACCACCGAGTCGTCGCTTTCCCAGAATTTATTTTGAATACCGTTTACATGCAATTGATCTACACCGGCCAGCCGCCACAATACCTGGTAAGCCCTGAAATCGATGCCCAGCAAGGGATGCCGCGTAAGCATACCCCAACCATTGCGATGCGCATGAATGGCCAGTTGCCGCTGATCGCAAATCTTTTTTACACCGGCCATACCCACGCTGTTGATGCTCACCATGGCGCAGGTACCGCCACTGTTAACGATCTTTTCATAACGCTGCAGCATCTCGTCTATCTCACCGCTGATATTAAATGCATACATCACTTTTTTACCGGTGGCATCGGCATGCGCATTGATCACTTTCATTACGGCATCTACCCGGTCATTAAATAACGAATTGGCAGAAGAACTCAACAACTCATCATCCTTAATAAAATCAATACCAGCGGCTGCCAGAGTACGTACCATCTCTGCGGTTTGTTCAAGCGATAAGCCAATGCTGGGTTTAATGATGGTGCCTATCAGCGGTCTGTTATATACGTTGGTCAAACGCCGGCAACCATCTACCCCAAAAGCCGGACCTTTATAATGCAGTGCATAAGATGGCGGCAATGTAATATCCATCAGTTTCAAACCGGTAAACTGCCGCAACTCGTATAAATTGCCCTGCAGGGTGGAGATCATTACGGGCAGGTTGTACCCGAAATTCTCTATACTCCACGACACTTTGATGGTGGCGCGATGATATGTTCCATTGTCGCTTTGCGTACCGGGTATGGCCGGTTCATTTACGGTTTCCAATGGCGTTACACTCTCTACACGCGCGGCAAAACGTTGTTTTAACGCTTCGGTTTCACCAGGCACGGCAATAAAAGTGCCCGACGATTGTTCACCGGCCAGCACGGCGGCTGCGGCTTCCGGCGCTAATGGCGTTTCAATATAATAGGTGGCAGTTATGCGTTCCATCATTTGATTTCCGTTAAAACAGTGTCTTTAAAGCTGAATCCCCAACCCGGCCGGTTGTGCGGTGTGGCAAAACCATTTTCTATCTGCAAAGGATGATCGATCAGCGGGTCAATCCAGTCGAAAGATTCCGCACCGGCGCCATTGGGTATGGTGCACAATAAAGGCACATCGTAATCTTTATAATAATGCGGCAGCACGGGAATATGGAAAGCGGCGGCCACAGCAGCGCCGTTACGCCAGGCTTCCACGCCACCCAACCGTACAATATCGGGCTGCCATATATCCAATGCGTTGCGCGTAACCAGTTCCCGTAAAGGCACGGTGGAATACTCCCGCTCACCCATGGCCAGAGAAATACCAGCCTGGTTGCGCAGTAACTGGTAGCCCTGGTAATCCTTATGATGTATGGGCTCTTCAAACCAGTGAATATTCAATTCCCTGGCTGCACGCGCCAGTTGCAGGGCCGATGAAGTATCCATGCCCTGGTTGGCATCCATCATAATACCAATCTCGTTGCCTACGGCTTCGCGCACCAGGCGCAGGCGTTCCAGGTCTTCTCTCCAATCGGGTTTGCCTACTTTTATTTTCACGGCTTTAAAGCCACGGCCTTTATAACCGGTTACTTCATCAATCAGTTCCTGTATACTGTACGATATCCAGCCACCGCTTCCATAAACGGGTACCCTGGTACCACTGGTGCCCAACACTTTCCAGATAGGCTGTTGCAATATCTTACACCAGGCATCCCACATGGCAATATTATAGGCGGCCTGGGCCCATCGATTGATACCTTCATGACCAAAATATTCATTGGCGTGGTTCACCTTTTCAAACACCTGCACGGTTTCATGCACCTGCGCGCCGATGAGCATCTCTCCTGCATCCTTTAATGCTCCTGCAATGGCATTCGGACTGTATTGAAAACTGAGCAGGTACGATTCGCCGGTGATACCTGCTTCTGTTTGAATACGCACCACCAGAAACGATATTTCCGTTAAGGTATGCGTAGCATCAGAAATAGGTTTGGCCAGTTTCGATTTGGCAGAATAAATGGCGTAACTCTTTATCGTGTACATCTTATACCGCTTTATATTTTACAACATATTCCTTTCCGGCTTCCACGGTTAGTTCGTATTCATTATTGCCCTTGCTGTTGATGGTAACACCCTTGCAAACGGGTTTCGATTTGCTTTTGAAACGCAGGGTGCCGGTGCCCTCATCGGCTTTTATCTTTATTTGCGTGGTGCTTACATACATACTAATATCGCCTTTTGGTGTGGGCACCTTGCCTTCCATCCATTTCAAACCACCCAGTTCAGGAACCGCTTCCCAGGTGGCATAACCGGCCGACAAAGGTTTTACGCCCAAATAATATTTACCCAACAAATAAATGGGACTGGCGCCCCAGGCATGACACAAACTTTTTCCAAAAGGCCGGCCATACATGGCATAATGCTCCACGCCTTTTTTAGCGGGATTGTATTCTTCCCAAAAAGAAGTAGCCCCCAGATCAAGCATACCGCCCCAATACGTTTTCATTTCCTTCAATACATAATCCTGCTCACCCAATGCACATAATGCTTCCAGCTCGTAAAAACGCATATAGGGCGTAGTGATTTTTTGAATATCGTTGTTCAGCAATACAGAGGTTTTTACGGCCTGCTGTTGTTCGGGTGTAAAATAGTTGAAGAAGATGGCGAACATATTGGTGTAGCGGGTCACATTATCGGTAGGCTGTCCGTTCACGCGACTGTGCACCAGCGCTTTTTTGGTTTCGTTCCAGTAAATATTGAACAACTTTTGTTTCATATCAGCCGCCAGCTTACTGTATTCCTCTGCGCCTTTGGTATCGTTCACCATATTGGCGCAAAGCGCCATGGTCTCCAGGCTTCTGCAAAACAGCAATTGTTCAAAGCTTATTTCACCTTTTTTGCTCAGGCCTTCGGCCCAGTCAATAAATACCCAGTCGCCGGCCAGGCCTTCCATCATACCGTCTTTATTGCGGCGTTGCAAACAGTATTGCATCAGGCTTTGCATGCGGGGATAAAACTGTTGTATAAAACTTTGATCGCCGGTATACAGGTAATAATCATAAATACTCAGGAACCAGTAGAAAGTATAGTCCATAATGGTATTAATATGGCTGGTCACGGGATCTTTGCCACGCAGCGCCATCATGGTGCGGGTTACGGAAGGCGAATCGAACAGCAGGTAATAATTCATCAGGTAGCTCTGGTTAGCATCGCCGCTCCATATCCAGCGATCGCGTTTTATACCATCAATAAAAAACTCGCGGGTATTCAGGTGCAGTGTATACGCGGCCACTTCCCAGATCTTGTTAATCTGTTCATCGTTGCAGCGGAATGTCCCACGGTCGGCCACGGGCAGGTATTCATACAACATCGATATGGAATCGATATCAATGCCTGGTGCCAGCTCCACGTTCACAAAACGGAAGGCCTTGGACAGTTCCATGGTGGAATCTGATTTTTGCGGACTGTTCAGTTCCAGCCTGTCCAGCGTTTCGCAGGTTTCAGTAGCCAGGGCTTCTTCCCTCGACTCACCATAATACAACGATACCTTTCCTTTTCCCTGCACCCCATGCAGCCTGATAAAACCAAAGGTTTCCCTGCCAAAATCCACCAACATATTGCGGCCCTGTCTTTCCACTTTCACAGGAGAATATGGTTCCGTTGCCAGTTTAAAAGCGGAAGGCGGTGTATGGGGATCGTTGAAATTCCAGTAGCCCGCATGCAGCCAGGTGGTGCCCGACTGGTCGGATGCCTTACCGGTTTCATCGATCCATTCCTTGTCTTCGTATGTGAGCAGCCAGGATGAATCCGATACAATGGTGGTTCCCTTTACATAAATAGCAGGCACTTTATCGCGGTTGAACACCTTGATATTGATGCGGTGTTTACCGGCAGGCACGGTAACTTGTGTGGGCGCGCCCTCGAACGCCTTGCCATCGATTTTTACATTGTATTGCCCTTCTATGTACAGGTTCACCTGTTCGGGCGCCGCCAGGTCTACATCCTTATGAAAATCCATCAGCACATAATGGTTATCGAGCTTCCAGAATGGCGGGAAGAAAGTACCGCGCTCGGTACGGCGGTTCTGCATATCATTAGCCAGCCAGATTTCAAAGTCGCCGGGATACCAGATCCAGGTGGCCTGTTGCGCGGAAGCGCTGCCGGCAAAGAATAATAATACAATCCAGGTAAGATGCCTCATATGTTATAGTTAATGTCCGTTGAAAACAATATATAATGTAATCATTACAATTATTAACGATATCCAGCCAACCCATATTTTTCCGGACGGCTTTTCCAATACGCCGTAGTCCAGCGTGTGCGCGGCAGCCTGTCCGCGTTTGTCCAGCCAGCTGATGACTACCGCCGCCACCATCAGAAGTACGAAAATGTAAAACGACAGCAGCAAAAAATGCGGCCAGAAATGGTATTGTTTTGCGGGAAAAACCCAGAGGTACAAAATACCAATGGTAAAACTAAACACCGTACCGGCCGATAAAATAATATTGGCCGCACGGGTAGTGGCTTTTTTCCATAACACACCCAATAAAAACACCACCGACATGGGAGGCGCAATAAATCCCAGCACAGCCTGGAATACATCGAACAGATTCAGTCCTTTGATGCTGTTGATGGCCATGGTGAGAAAAATGGCGATCATTGCACCGGCCACCGTCACCAGTCGGCCTGTGCGCACGATCTCTTTCTGCGTGGCCTGCGGTTTGTATTTTTTTATATAAATATCCATAGTATATACGGTGCTCAGCGAGTTCAGGGCCGAATCAATGGTGCTTACCAATGCGGCGATGAGCACGGCCATTACCAGCCCGGTCATACCTGCAGGGAACAAACGGGTAACCATGGTCATGTATGCTTCATCGGGATTTTTGAGATCAGGAAAAAGTATAAAACACACAATACCCGGTATAATGAACAGGGCCACATCCAGTATCTTGAGCCAGCCGGTGAAATTGGCGCCCATTTGTCCTTCCTGTAAATTTTTGGCGCCCAGTACCGATTGCACCATCGATTGATCGGTGCACCAGAACCATACGCCCATCACGGGATAACCCAGGGCAATGGCCAGCCAGGGATAATTGGCATCGTCCATTGGCAACAAAAGGTTCCAGTAATAGGAAGGTGTTTGTTCATACACGGCCATGATACCGCCGGCTTTCATCACACCCACCACCGTGAGAATCAGCGATACCACAATGAGCAATATCATCTGGAATACATTAGTATATGCAATGGCTTTTAAACCACCTGCGGCGGCAAAAAATGCCGAAATGGCTACCAGTATGAGCACCGACGCCCATAAGGGAAAATTCAATATCTGGCTTACCAGTATGCCGCCGGAATAGAGGGTAAGCGCCAGCCAGGAGATCAAAATGGTGATGATGGTGTACCAGGCCAGTATGGTGCGGGTAGACTGGCCAAAACGTTTGCCCATAAATTCGGGCAGGGTCAGTACGCGGGCGCCCAGGTAACGGGGCGCAAATACCATGGCCAGCAGGAAGATGAACAGGAAGGCATACCAGCCGAAATTGCCGGCTACTATACCCGTGGTATAACCGATACTGGCGGAGACAATGAGCATGGAGGGCCCAACATTGGTGCCCCACATGGTAAAACCAATGCTGGGCCAACGCAGCGAGCGGCCGGCGAGGAAGAGGTTTTCATCGGGTTGTTTCTTTTTTATGAAACTTACCCAATAGCCAATGGCGATGAGGATCGCCAGGTAGGCGACGACGATGATGAAATCGATGGGGCGTAGTAGCTCGTATATGGCGTTCATGTCGTTTTTTATGTTATCAACTGTGGTGCTACTGTGGGGCACCGGTTGTGTCACTCACTTGTGCGTTCGGTTCGCTATTCGGCACCCGGGTTGCACCCGGGGATACCGATGGGGCGCCCCTGGCGGGGCGCGGCCGTTGCGGTGGCAATTTGAAATTATATCAGGCCATGCTTTTTTAATGTATCTGACACTTTTACGGGCATACCCGTTTCCAGGCTCTTCTCCATAGATTGCAATAAGGCAATCGTTCCTATGCCCTCTTTCAAATCAGGATAGGCGGTGAAATTATTTTCAATACTATCTACAAAATATTCGAGGTAATTCTGGTACTCCCCGGCATGATGGCTCTTGCCCTCAAAACGGAAATAATGTTTTAATTTATGTTCCCAGGTAATGATGCGTTCTTCGCCGCTTTTGTCGGTAATGGCGTAGCGCAAATCCATATAATCGGCCTGGCTGCAGCCCTCGGTGCCACGGAGAATACAGCTCATTTCACTATCGCGGGTAACGGGTTGTATAGGACCGCTGTATGCGCCACTTACACGGGCTATACGGCCGTCGGTGGCACGGAATACAAAATGCATGGTGTCGGCATTTTTGAGTCCGCCGTTTTTTCCATTCCGGCTCAACATGCCATACCCCATCACTTCTTCGATGTTGGGTAAATACCAGCGAATAAAATCAACAGGGTGGCTCAGTCCGCCATACAACCATTTAAATTCATTTTCCAGCGACCAGCCCTTGGCCAGGAACCAGCGATGATCGGCGTGATAATATCCTTCAATGGTAACAAGCTCACCGATGAGGCCTTGTTCATAATCGAGACGTTGGCGCTTCATGGGTTCAAAGAAACGGGAGCTTTGGCCTACAAATACTTTTTTTCCGGTTTGGGCCTGCAGGTTCAGCAGTTCTTTGGCTTTGGACAGGTCGTCTATCAATGGTTTGGTGCAAACTACGTGTTTGTTGTGTAGTAAGGCTTGTTTGATGTGGTCGGCATGCCATTTATCGGGCGTGTAGATGGCAATGATGTCGATCTCCGGGTCGGAGAGCATATCGCTGTACCTGGTGGTGTAGTGTGGGAATTGGAATTCTGCACTGCGTTGACGGCAGAGTGATTCATTGAGATCACAAATGGTTTTGAGTTGTAGTTTGGAGCTGTTCAATGCAGCAGACATGGTGCTGCGTCCTTCGCCCAGTCCGAGTATTCCAATGGTTTGCATAACAATATAGTTTAACGGGCTGGTTATTAGTTCATAATATTTTTATAAGCAGGTTCCAACCCCGCTTTGTTTTTAATACTATCCGCCACATGAGGCCCATTGTTTTCCCAGGTATTACCAGGGCCATTGGCGTTCTTCATTACCTTTTCTGCTTCCAGCCAGTTATCTTTAATAGTGATATAAGCCGATCCTTCATCCAGGTACATATAAAAGAAATGCTCCGGGTCATGCGCATAAGGCGCTTTTAGAATTGTGTGCACCACGTTTTCACTGATCACAGAACCGGGCATGGCCGACAAGGTGTATATCCCACCTACATCGTACATGTGTTTGGCATAATGATGCACCAGATTGGCTTGAATACGGTTGTTGCGTGCGGCATTGATGGTGCGGGTCCAGCCCCAGCCTACACAAATGCCGGAATACGACACATCGCTTACTTCATTGTGATTGATGTTGATGCCCTGCACATAACCGGCGCTGATACCCACACAACCCCAGTCTTCATTGGTAACATTGTTTATATAGTTGTTGCTGATATACAGGTTGCGGCAAAGCTCCCTTTCATCGGCAGGATTATAAGGTAAATGCGTTTCGAAGGCTTCTTCGGAATATACACCGGCCTGTATACCGGTACCACCAATATCACGGAATGTGCAACCGATGATGGTATCGTTATGGGTTCCTTTTATATAATCCAGACCAGTGGCGGCCATATGCGAAAAATTGCAACGCTCAAAACCGGTATTGTGCACATACTTCAATTCCACAGCGGCGGGCTGCCTGCCAATCCAGGCCTGGTTCTCCAGTCCTTTTTTATCGGGCGTGCCGGGAATTGTTAATTTATAGGCATCCAGCAAATACATGCCGGCCTGCAGGGGTACATGACCAGCCTGCGAGGGGCGCAGCCAGGTGGTGTATTTAAAGTCGATGCCTTTAAAATATACATGCGCTACGGGATAATCGGGTGTACCTTCAACACGCAGCAGGTTTTGCAAAGCCGGCGCAATCACGTTGGCATTGCGCAGGTCTTCTCCATTACGCGGCCAGTAAATCACACGGCGGTTTTGCATATCGAGGAACCATTCGCCCGGTTCGTCGAGGAATTGAATGGCATTGGTGAGAAAGAAAGCAGAGTTGCCGGTTTTCTTCGAAATCCAGGGGGCAGGCCAGGGATGCTCGCTTTGAATACGGCTTTCGGGTTGATGAAAACTCAGCAGGGCGCTATCCCCCTGCACCTTAACCGATTTAATGCGCAGGATGGCAATGGCCCACCACTGGTGAATCACCATTTCGGTACCAATGGCTTTTTCCCAGCCGCCGGCTTTGGGGTTGGGTATCCAGCATTGTTCGGTGGCATGATTCCAGGAAAGAATGCGGTTCATGCTATCGGCATTGCGGTCGCGGGCACGCACGGCCTTTTTTTCGTTCACCCATAACTGGCGGAAGTCCAAGAGGCGGCCATCCGGCATGGGCGCATCGGCCACCCAAACCTTACCCTGGGCAGCTTTAGGCAAACCAGCTATTTTGCCGGCCTTACGCCAACCGGTAATGGATACACCACCGCTGAACACGGGATGTGCACCGGGTGCGGCTTCAATAACAGTAGGACTGGTGGGCGTACCCGAATCTTCGGGCCTTACAAAAACAGGTTCGCTTAAGGAATACACACCGTCCTGTAAAATAATATGCACACCCTGCGCTACAGATGGATCGTTCAGACGGCGCAACTCACGTGCCTTGCGCAAAGCCATGTTGATGGTGGCCAGCGGTTGCTGGCTGGTACCGGGATTGGTATCGGAACCATTGGGCGATACATAAATATCGGCAGCCTGTGTAATAACTGCTCCTAACAGCCATGCTAAGGTTACAAAATATCTTTTCATTGAAATATTGATTTCATATAAGCGGTATTGGCGCCAAAATTCTTTTTTACATTGCGGGGGTCCCTGGCATCACGGGAGCGCTCTATCACCAGCCAGCCGCGCCAGCCCATATCATCCAGTGTTTGTTTTACTTTTTTCATGTCTATCTGCGGATCGTTTTGCAGCCATACACTGTCTTTATTGGTGCAGTGTATCTGGCAAATGCGTTCCTTGCCCAGGATCTTTATTTCCTCATACAGGTCTCTGCCCTCTTTGAGCGGATTGGAAAAATTGAAATAGATCTGTATGGCGGGTGAGCCGATATCTTTTAAAAGCTGCACTTCTTCGGTGGCGCTCAAAGCCGTTTCAATGCCGATGATCACACCGGCTGCTTCGGCCGCCTGGCCCACTTCTTTCAAACGCTCTACAATAGCCGGACGCAGCTCAGGATATTTTCGCAGATCGCCTTTTACGCCAAGCGGAAGAAAACCCACTTTTACCCCCATTTGTTTCATAGTGGTGATGCAGTCTTTCACGGCCTCCACGGCAGTAGGACGTTCGGGGAATGATTGGGCATAGAAACCGGTCATGCCGAGTGAGGCGATTTCGAGATTGAGTTCACGGGCTTTGTCGAGAAATTGCCGGCGAATAGAGTCGATGGCAAGTTTGTTGTCGAAGGTGGGGCGGTTGCCGAGACCGCCCATATCGAGTTCGAGGCCATCGGCGCCAATGTCTTTGGTAAGCTGGAAGGCACCGAGTTTCTGGCGTTTGAGGATCATGAGGTCTACGACCGCTATTTTGTAGCGGGGGCCTTGCTCCACGAAAGAATTTGTACGGGAGGTGGTGCAGCCCAGCAGCGCAATGAAACAACTAAAAGCAAATACTCTCAACATAATAATTTTTTAAACATCCTGCAAAGACCAACCTCAAGCGGCGAGTCCTGCGGGCTCATAATTATTTGAATAAGTTCTCTAACTGCTCATAACCCACCATCGCATTCACCGGCAGCTTTCCGTCAAACACCTGCATCGCTTCTTCCTTCTCTATCGTTATATTTTCCTCACCGGCTACCTTTAATTTGAAATGCTTCGCAATAAATGCATATAATGCCTTGCGTTTATTGATGCCAAAATCATGTCCCTCCTCCGTCAAATGCACATTCTCCACCATGCCCTCCTTCCCATAAAATCCATATATTCTTTTTATAAAAGGAAACTCCACTTGCGGCACATGCTGTGTCCAGTCTTTTCCGTCTGAAACCACCAGCATGGGTTTTGGCGCCGCCATGGCCGCTATTTCGGGATTATTGGTACCGCCGCCACATAAATGCACGGGCATGCCGCTTTCACAGGGGCAGCCGCCGCTGTGATAGGACGATACCATCACCACGGGCGCACTTAATTTAATGCGATCGTCCAGGGCGGTGATCAACATGGTCTGGCTCGCCCCACCCGACCCGCCACTGATGGCCACGCGGTTGCTATCGGCTTCTTTCAGCGATAATAAATAATCCAGTATACGAATGCTGCTCAGTGCCTGCACGGTCATGGCCAGGCTGCGGCGATGGTCTTCAGGCTGGAACTGCAATAATGATTCGCCCCAGGCAAACAGGTCGTAGCTCATGGCAATACATCCCATACGGGCCAGCGTGGCGCAGCGATACTGGCAATCGGCGCGGTAACGGTGTTGGGCCCAATGCCCATCCGGACATAATACTACAGGCAATTTGCCTTTTATTTTGACCGGCCGGTAAACAGAACCACAGGTATACAAACCGGGTAATATTTCAATAGCAATATTTTCCACGGTATACCCATCCATTTTACGGCGGGCAGTGATGATGGGTTTTGAATTGGGTGTTGGCGGCAACGGTGATAAACGCAATGCCTCCCACATACAGGTACGCAGTTCGGCTTTTCGTTTTTCCCAGGAAGCCACGTCGTTGTACTTTTCCGACAAATACGCCAGCTGCGCCTTGCCTTCTTCAATGGTTTTTAAATGGTATTGAAATGGGCTGATCTTGTAAGCCTTATCGCCGGTTTTGCTGAAGCTCAGATCCTGCGAAGCCAGCACATTTTTCAGGGTGGTTTCGGCATCGTAACGAAAACGCCATCGCGCATAGGTGACATAAAGATCCTTCACCTGGTCTTCGTTATAACGAATGGTAATGCCGAACTGCTTTTCAATTTCAGTCAGCACCTGTTTCAACGGCTCCCGGTATTGATCGTCCGAAGTTTGGGCAATACCACCCAGGCAGATGGCCGTAAACAGAACAACGGTGAAAATTTTCCTGGTCATAGTTATACCACTTTTAATGCGCGCTTTTCTTGCCGGCGTGCTTCCCGCCAGCCGGTATACAATAAATTCTTATCCAATACAGGTTTGGGAAAGAACAGGCTGGCCACATACCCTACCCCTATCACAATAAGGTGACTGTATACGCCCAGCATCAGTTTATCGTGTTTGAAATTATATTCTCCAAAATCAAGCAACAGGTGTTTCTCCTCGCCCACACCTATTCGTGTGGAAGTAAGAAAGGCATAAGCAGTGAAAATGATACAAACAATAATACCTATCGTAACACCCTGCCGGTTGGCGCGCGCACTGAATATGCCTAATAAGAAAATACCTACAATGCCACCGCTGAAAATGGCATAGAGGGTAAACACAATACCCAATACGCCTTCATGACCAGCCCTGATATACAAAGTAGCCACCGCAATCGACAACAGGCCGGCAATTACCACCATCCATTTACCAGCTCTTAAACAGGTGGTATCGGGTTTATTGGGGCGTATCTTTTTATAATAATCCTCCACACCCACGGCCGCCAGGCTGTTCAGGTCGGCGCTCAAACTGCATATAGCAGCCGAAATCATAGCCGATAAAATCAGCCCGGTAACACCCACCGGCAGTTTGGTCATAATGAAATAGGGAAATACCTGCTCGGGACGAAAACCTTCAGGCAGGCTATGTTGCTGGTAATAGGCAAACAACGCAGTGCCTATAAACATAAACAACATCCACACGGGTACGGTAAGCAATATGCCCAGCAGGGAAGCACGTATGGCGGCCTTGTCGGTTTTGGCGGTGAGATAACGCTGCACCACGGTTTGATCGGTCCCGTATTTCTGGATGGCATAAAACACCCCGTTGATGGCCATCACGATAAAAGTGAGGCGGGTAAGATCCAGGTCGTAGGGACCAAAACCCGTACGGCCATGCGCGCAGGCAATTTCCCATACCGCCGCCGGACCGCCATCGGTGCTGAACAGGATCACGGTCAAACAAATGATGCCGCTGGCAAATAACATAAAACCCTGGAAGGTATCCAGCCATATCACGGCTTCTATGCCCCCAAACAGGTTCACGGTAATGATGATCAATCCCACAATGGTGATCATCACAATGGTATTACCACCCACCATATTTTCCAGCGCCAGGGCCAGTAAAAACAGCACGGTGCCCATGCCGGAGAACTGGCGCAGCACAAAGGCCAGCGAACTGTAATAACGGGCAAAATTGCCAAAGCGTTTTTCAAAATATTCATAGGTGCTCAGCCCGATCACCTTTCGGTACAAAGGAACAATGAACCAGATGGTGCCCAGCAATACAATGGGCACCATGAGTCCCTGCACCAGCAATATCCAGTTGCTGGTAAAACCGGTACCGGGATATGCCAGAAAGGTGACGCTGCTGATGAGGGTGGCCAATAGCGACATACCAATGGCCCAGGCAGGAATACGGCCTTGCGCCAGGAAATACGATTTGGTGCTTTGCTGCCGTCGCGCAAACCTGACACCAACATATACTGTTACCACCAGGAACAGTACAATGATGATATAATCCAGTATATGCAGTGAGGGGTTGAACATATGGCAATACTATTTTGTAAACAATCCGTTTTAGAAATTCCACATGGCGGCAGGCCATGGATAGCTGCCGGGTTTTACCGTTACACACAAGTCGGAACCGTGGGTGCACATGCGTACCACACCGGCCCCCGTTTCCTGCACGGGGAAAAAGCGGGTAAGTCCGCTGGCATTCACTACCGACCAGGCTGTGGCGCCGCCCTCTATAAACAATTCCTTCACCAGGCCGCGTTGCAATACTTCATTTACCAGTCCGGCCATTTTCTTTCGCAGCACGACCGGTTGCACCGGCATTTGCCGATTGGTATCGGGATGAATGGCCACCACCGCCTTCCCATATTTTTTTATCAGGTTCGTCACTTCATCGCCCCATTTTATATAGGAATAGCGGCCTAAAAGATCAGCCGGCATGATGTTTTCCGGCATATAACTCACAGGCCCCCCCACAGCATGCAGTTGTTGTACCTGCTGCCTGCTGTTGGCAAATGTGCTGCCGCATACAAAGAGGCTGGGCGCGGTGCTGCTAAAGGGCCTTGCGTGTTGCACAAGGTCCGATGCATTTGGCAGGGGCTGCTTACCGGCCAGTTTTATTTCCAGTATGGCCTCGAAAAAACCGGCGGCACCGGCAGCCAGGGTTTGATGATCGATGCGGGCAGCCCAGGCCTGCAGGTCCTGCGTGGCGGTGGCCTCCCCTACGATGATGCCTTCAGCGGGTAACGGTTCGTGCACTTTTTTGATGTGTACGGTATGCCCGTTCACCTGCAACATATCTTCAATCACCGAACTGGTGATGGCAAAATCGGGATCTTCTGAAAAACTGGTCTCATGCACCGGCTGACCATGCAAAAAATAACGGCCATTCTGTATGGTTCTGCCCAGGGTTGGATTGGCAGGCACCAGCACGGCTTTTTCACATTGTGCAATGGGCAATTGGGCGGCCAGTTCGGCCAGAATATGACCACGCAATACCGAATCGGTTTTCTTAAAGATCATTTCAGGTTGCAGGGCCACCAGTTGCTGCATGATCTTTTGCATTACCAGTACGGCTTCCTGTTTGGAGAGGGAACGTGCATCGGTAGCTATGATCAACACATTGGCCTGCGTACGGGGATTCACGGTAGTATTCACTTCTACGGAAAGGTGATAGCGCAGTCCGATGCCGCCCAGTTCGGCTGCCCCACTAAAATCATCTGCTATCACAGCTATCATCAGGACAGGTTTTTTTGAGTGATGGTATATTTGCTCAGTTGTACCGCCGCCTCAATGGCCAGTACCATGGCATCGGGACTGGCAATGCCCTTACCGGCAATTTCGAAAGCGGTGCCATGATCTACCGAAGTGCGAATGATGGGCAAGCCCATGGTAATGTTCACGCCCTTCACACTGTCCATTTGTTTTTTTTGGGCATTCCAGCTAAAACCGGTTAGTTTGAAAGGAATATGCCCCTGGTCGTGGTACATGGCTACCACGCCGCCATAGGCGCCGGTAGCAGCTTTGGAAAACAGGGTATCGGCTGGTACTGGTCCGTCTACATCATAACCCATTTTCCTGGCGGCTTCCACGGCTGGTTTAATTTCTTCATCATCTTCGACGCCAAACAAACCGCTGTCGCCGGCATGCGGATTCAAACCGGCCACCCCTATCTTCAGGTTGTTTACACCCAGCTGCTGCAGGCCTTTATGCAATAATTCTATTACCTGTACAATGCGATCTTTTTTTACCAGGTCGCAGGCCTGGCGCAACGACACATGGGTAGATACATGTATTACGCGCATATTTTCTTCCACCAGCAGCATGGCATATTTGCTGGTGCCGGTATAATGCGCATATATTTCCGTATGACCGGCAAAATGATGACCGGCTTCATTGATGGATTTTTTATTGATGGGTCCGGTTACGGTAGCATCTACCTCACCGGCCATGGCCAGGTCAATCACTTTTTTTACAGCTTCGAAAGAGGCATGGCCTGCCATGGCAGATATCTCACCAAATTGCAGTTTACTGATGTCTACATTTTTCAGATCCAGCACGTCGATGGCGCCAAATCTAAAATCAGCTTCCTGCACACCGGCCACGGCATGTACCGTAGCAGGCAGTTGCAGCAGGTTGATAATATGATGGAATACGCCGGCATCGCCCACCAGTAATGGCCGGCAAATGGCGTGTATGTTTTTGTTCAATAAGGCTTTTACGGCAATCTCCGGACCAATGCTGGCCGGGTCACCCATAGTAATTGCTATAATTGGTCGGTTCATACTATCTCGTTATATGCTTTGATGATTTTTTGTTCTTCTTCAACGCCCAATGGCAACAGGGGCGGCATCATATGGGTATCACATAATCCTTTTTGTTTCATGACCACTTTTAAGGCCCATAACGATTCTCCCAATAATCTTCCCTGCTGGTAAACGGCGCCCAACTGGTCGGAGCGTTTTTGCAATTCCTCAGTGGGTTTCCTGTATAGATCAGCATACAGCTTCGGTTCAAAATTGCCGGTGCTGGGAATGATGCCATCACCGCCGTTCAAAAGTGCTTCGGCCGAGCGGGCGGCCCATCCCAGGAAATAACTGAAATCGCTGCGTTTGCACCATAGTTCCAGCGATGCTTTCAGCCGCTCATCACTGCGCTCGGAATCCTTCACCCCTACTATGTTTTCGTGATGACTCAATTTATCAATCACCTCCAGCGGTATGCTCATATGCGTGGTAGCCGGTATGTTGTAGATCATCAAAGGGCCCTTTACCTGTTCGGCCAGTTGTTCAAAGTATTTCGTCATTTGATAAGCGCTCAGGGCATAATACGATGGTAAAGTAGCTACTACCACATCCACACCTGCATCGAAACAGGTATGCGCCATGCTCACGGATTCCTGCAGGTTATTGGAAGAAATTCCGGCATACAACACATCGCCGGCCTGTTTGGCGCGGGCGGCGGTTTGTATATAATCCAGTTTCACCGAAGCCGGCAATGAAGCCGATTCCCCGGTAGTACCCAGTATAAAAGGCAATACCTGGTTATTGCGGAAAAAAGCCAGTAGTCTTTCCACGGCTTCCCGGTCTAACTTAAGGTCCGGCGTCAAAGGCGTCACCGCCGGTATCACTACTCCTTTGTATGGCTTCGTTGTCATTAATAAGCTGCTTTATAAATAGCAATGGCATCTGCTTCGGTAATGGGCCGCGGGTTGTTCTTCAACAGCCGCGTGATCTTCATGGCATCTGCGGCCATAGCGGGGATGGCCTCTTCCGGTATATGCACATCCCGCAACCTCGATGGCACCCCACAGGCATTGATCAGTTCCTTTATTCTTTCTATGCCTTTTTTCGCTGTTTGCATATCATCTGCTTCACGTTGGCAACCCAATGCCACGGCCACATCGGCATAACGTTTGGGTGCGGCCACACAATTAAACTCCATTACATAGGGCAACAACAGGGCATTGGACAATCCGTGCGCCAAATGAAACGTACTGCCCAGCGGGTACGATAATGCATGCACACCGGCGGTATTCACCGGGCCCAGACAAAAACCACCCAGCAGGCTACCCATGGCAACCTGAGTGCGCGCGTCTTCATCATGGCCATTCTTTACAGCCTGTACCAGGTTAGCGGCAATCAGGCGCATGCCTTCATACGCATACATATCTATAAATGGCTGCGCAAATAAATTGGTATAGGCTTCCAGGCAATGGGTCAATGCATCCAGACCGGTGGCTGCCGTAATGGAAGCAGGTACAGTCATCGTCAGCAAGGGATCGGCAATCACAATATCCGGTACCAGGTAAGGACTGATGATGCCTTTTTTCTGGTTATCCTTTTCATCTACCAATATGGCATTGGGCGATACCTCGCTGCCGGTACCGGAAGTAGCGGGCAAACAAATCAGTTTTTTGGCGCGCTTTTGTAATAAACCAATACCGGTAATATCTTCCAGTTGTTGCTCATTATCCAATAATGCGGCCACCAGTTTGGCTACGTCCAGTACACTTCCGCCTCCAATACCCACCACGATATCAGGATTAAAGGCCAACACCTTTTGCATCAGGGCACGCACATCGGCAAAGGAGGGCTCCTGTACTATGGAAGTGTCTGTTAATACTTCTATCTGGTTAAACAAACGCTGCAACTGCGGCAGAATGGGCTCAATGGTCAACACCAACAGTTTCTTTCCCTGCAAAGCAGCTATCTCACGCGGTAATTGCGCCAGCGCGCCTTTACCGAAAATCAGCCTGCCGGGAAAATTGATCGTCATAAAATTTATGGCCATATTCCGTTTTCTATTTTTATGGGTTTCAATTGTCCGGGATCTACTTTCACATATTTAATCCTGTCGCGGCGCCAGGTGTACACGATATGCACCATGCCATCGGCAGATTGTATTACAGATGGATACGAATACTGGCTGATGGGAGAATCTTCCAGCACCAGTACAGCGCTCCAATTTTTACCATCTTCTGATATGGCTACATTCAAAGGTGTGCGGGCGCCCTTGGCCTGTCCTTCAGGTGGCAGCACATGGTTGTATACCAGCAATTGACGGCCATCCTGTAAGGTGACGGCATCGGTACCCGAATTGTTATTGGGCATGCTGGTAGTAGCCAGGGGCGACCAGGTTTTGCCGCCATCTTCCGACCACGATTCTACCAATGCCCTGCTTCTGCTGCGGCACAGGATCTGCAATCGGCCGTCTTTGTATTGCAGTATGCTGGGCTGAATGGCATTGATGTCTTTTGCCTGTATGGGACCGATCTTTTTCCAGGTTTTGCCAAAATCGGTAGTGGCTTCAAAATGTACTTTCCATCCATTACCCTCGGTGCTGGTGGGGCAAAGCAGGGTGCCATTTTCCAATAACACCGGTTTATTTTTTACCGGCCCTATAAATCCTTCGGGTAATGGCCGGGGTGCAGACCAGGTTACACCGTGATCTTTCGAAGTAATAAGCCAGCCTTTCCAGGTAGAAGGGCTGGGACCTATTTTATAAAACAACATCAGCTCTCCATTGGGCACCTGATACAATACAGGATTCCAGGTGGGATAACGCAGGGTATCGTTCACGATGCCATTGGCCACTTCCACGGGTTCTGTCCAATGACCATCTACCTGCCGGCTTACCCAAATGCCCACATCGGGATTACGTTCCTTGGTGCCGCCAAACCAGGCAGCCACCAGTCCTTTGGGTGTTTCGGCAATGGTTGAAGCATGGCTTTCGGGGAAAGAAGCACGCTGGAAAATAAACTCGTCTTTCAATATGCCCGATTTCATGTTGCGGGTAATATGGTATTCATAGTCACCTGAACCCACTTCCACGGTATCGCCATAAGGTATATACAAAACGGCAGTGGTATTGGCCGGAATGGATACCTTCCAGGTGAATTGACTGCCTGTTTTTTTCCATTCACTTTTTATCATGCCATAGGGTGAACGATAGGATGCCTTTACAAAATCCAGGTTATCTACCGGCATGGGGCGCATGATAATTTTTTTAAACCCGGTTTGCACCTCATCGCTTTTTATACCTGCCAGGTTTTCGTAGAACCAGGTTAGCAGGTCGCCCAGCAACATCACATGGTTTTGCGAATTCATGGAAGGGTTGGCGGTATTGCCATTCCACAATTCCCAAATGGTGGTGGCGCCATGTTTTACCATATATCCATAACTGGGATAGGTGGTATCGGAAGCCAGGGTATAAGCCAGGTCAGCGCGACCGTATTGGCTTAAACCGCGCATCAGCCATTGCACCCCAATGACGCCACTGCTGATATGCCCTTTGTTTTCGTGCCATATTTTTTCGGCAATATTATTGAATACGCCTTCTTTCAAACTATCGGGTGTAATGTTGAAATACAGGGGCAGCAGGTTGGCGGTAACGGTATTATTGCTGTAGTATTTCTTTTGTTTGTTGTAGAATTTGTTGTTGAAAGCATCTTTTATGTTGCCGGCCAGTTCGGCAAATGCTTTTTCATCGTCAGGCTTATTGAGTATGCGGGCAAACTCTTGCATGTATTGCAACATCTGGTAATAATAAGCGGTGGCCATCAACTGACCATCGGTGTGGCGGGCGCTGTCTTTGGAATGGATCAGCTCCGGCGATTCGGGTGGTACACACCAGTCGCCGTATTTGTCTTTGGTAACAATATAATCCTTCATGTATTTGCCACGCATATAGTCCAGCCATTTTTTTATGGATGCATAATGTTTTTCAATGGGGCGTTTATCAGCAAACTGCGTGTACAACATATTGGCCACGGTAAGATAAGTGCCAGGCCATGTCATATTATCGCTGTAATAATTCCAGAATGCGGGCGCTACATCGGGAATGGCGCCTTCTTCGGTTTGTGCCTCTTCAATATCCTGCAGCCATTTGGCATACAGTTTCTGGTTATCGAACAAAAAGCTTTCCCCCAGCGAGCCGGTGGCGCGGTCGCCCAGCCAGGGCATGCGTTCATTGCGCTGCGGACAATCCAGCGGCATGCCTTTATAATTACCGGCAATGCCCCACCAGGCATTTTTATAAATGGCGTTCACGATTTCGTTGGAAGTAGTGAACTGCCCAATGGTTTGAATGGCATCGTATACTACCTGCCCTTCAAAATATTCGGGTTTGGGTTCACCAGGATAATTGGTGATCTCCACATAACGAAAACCATGGTATACAAAGGAAGGATGCCAGCTTTCAACGCCCCCACCCTTCAAGGTATAGATATCGGTCACCCTGGCATCGCGCAGGTTGGCTACATATAAGGAACCATCGGGTTGCAGACTTTCGGCAAAACGCAGGGTTACTTTATGACCTCTTGCACCCTTCACCTGCATCTTCAGCCAGCCCACCATATTCTGTCCCATATCCATGATGTGCACACCCGGTTTCAGTTGTTTGATAGATACCGGCTGAATGGTTGTCATCACTTTAATGGGTTCGTTCATTTGTGCGGTAAGACGACCGGTGGGCGCCGCCACCAGTTCGGGCTTATGCCATGCACGGTCGTTGTAATTCGTGGTATTCCAGCCGGTGAGCTCTTTGGTGGCATCGTATTCCTCCCCATCGTATTCGTTGTTGGTACGAATGGGTCCATCGGCGGTCATCTTCCACGAAGCATCGGTTACCACGGTAGCTTTTTTACCGTTGGAATATTCTATTTCCAGTTGCAGCAGCAGTTTGGGAAAACCAAATGTTTTGATCTTTTTGGGTTTGTAGTTCTGGCGCATGGTAAAATATCGGCCATTACCCAATACAGCGGCTACCACATTAGCACCCTGTTGTAACGCATGGGTTACATCGTAGGTGTTGTATAATACCGATTTGTTATAATCTGTTGCAGCAGGCGCCAGCACCTGGTCGCCAATGCGCTGACCATTGATGTAAAGTTCATACAAGCCCAAACCCGACACGTATACGGTAGCTTTTTTGATGGCCGAAGATGCCTTGAAGGGCTTGCGATAATAACGGGCACTCAGGCGCGACCATTGGGTAACACTGTCCCAGGGCATGGCTTTATCCCAACCGATCCATTTGGCTTTCCAGTCGTCGGGGTTCAATAAACCCATGCTCCATTGAGCGGTTTCGCTCCAGGCGGTTTCGCCCTGGTTGGTCCATACTTTTACTTTCCAGTAGCATGACTGGCGGCTGGTAAGTGGTTTGCCCTTATATACGACATGTATGGATTGACCGGAATTGACTTTCCCGCTGTTCCAGAGATCACCTTCCGATAATTTTTCGGGCGATGAGGCTACGACTACCTGGTAGGCAGTTTGTTGTACGTTTTTTTGCGTGGCGGTGATTTGCCAGCTCAACCGGGGTTGTGTAACATCAATACCCGTTGGGTTGGTCAGCATTTCGCAACGCAGGTTTTGTATTTGCTGCGCCTTTGATACCACAGCAATACCCAACATACAACTAAATATAATTAAAATCTGTTTCATTTATTTTCCGCTAAAATCAAAAAATAAGGTAATGTCATTGGCATAGTAAGGGTTCCTGCCAAAATCGTACAACATATATTTCTGCCCCATAGGTCCCATCTTTTCCGGCTTTTGCGATTTGGTTCCTATAGGCGTTATGCCATGCAGAAACGAAATATCGCCCGGTGGAAATGCCGGCGCCGTGTTAAAAGGCGTTACCGAAAAGCGCGGGGTAAACAGGCGCAAAAATATATCCTCGTTATTGCTCACCACGATCAATGGTTGTGTGGTGGTGTTCAATTTCATCCAGTATAAATTCGAATAAAAACCTTTGAACTCGGGATAGATCAGCTTCTGATCATCACCGGTAGAGGTATTGTTATAGGCTTTCTTCCAGCTATCAAGCGTACCACCCTTCATCCTGTTTTTCCAAACCCGGTACGGACCATTACCAATCCACTCCACGTCTTTCACAATGCCTTCGGGGAAAGAGAAATTGATACCCGCCAGCGCAGCCTCATAATCCTTGATGAAATACCTTACCTGCAGTTTTACCCAGCCACTCGGATAGATGGTCCATTCCTGTTTGGCCATAAACGATTTCCTGGCAAATTCCCCGCTCACCACTATGTTGTGGCCCTCTTTACGATGTTGGTATTTGATAAAGCCGCTTTCGCCTTCGCACAAGATGGGGCCATTAGTTAATGGAATAATGCCTTTGGCATTTTTTACTTCCTGCAGCAGTCCCTTGTTTTTATTGAAGGAGATAGACATGTCGCCGGCGGTGACGGTGATCAGACTATCCTGTTCGCTTACAGCCACGGTATTGCTACCCTCGGTTTTTACTATGCGGGCAGCTACCTTTTCAGGCCGGGAAATAGCCCAGCTCCAGGTGAATAGCTTTCTTTTATGCGGGTCGATGCCGGTTATATACAACACATCATACTGCAGCCAGTTATCGGGCAGATTACAGGTGAGATATCCTTTTTCCAAAGGTTTGATATCCGGAACTGTTACCGTGCCGGTTACAGAATCACCACCAAACTTCGCCAGTTTGAAACGAAAACTGCATTGGTTGAGATTGGTGAAATGATACCGGTTCTCTACCCTCAACCGGCCATCAAATGCATCGGTGATTTGTTTGGGCTCAAAATAAACCGGCGACCATATTTCCTTGATGGTAAAATAGCTTCCTTCTTTTTCGTGGAAGGGCCCCAGTATGCCATCGGGCGCATGGTTACCATCGGCATCCAGGCTGTCGTTTTTATCACGGCGCACTACCGCTTCATCGGCAAAAGCCCATAAAAAGCCACCGGCCGATAAAGGATGGTTCCACATCCACTCCCAATAGTCCTGCAAACCGGCGCCTAAACCGCCATCATATAATCCATGCAGAAATTCGGTGGGAAACATTACCTCACGCCCCTGCATATTATTGGCCAGGCCATATCCAAAATTGATATAGTGTTGGGTATCGGTATGTTCAAATATTTCCCAGGGATGAATCAATGGACGGCCCTGTATATCCAGTTCATGGAACCAATGGTCCAGCTCGAAATTATGACCGCCCTCATTGCCATTATCCCATATCACAATGCTGGGATGGTTGGCATCGTGTTCAATCATTTCTTTTACCAGTTTGCTGCCCACTTCGGTATCGTAGTGGTGGTGCCAGCCTGCCAGTTCATCCAGCACCATCAGGCCCAGCGAATCGCAGGCATCCAGGAAATGATCGTCGGGCGGATAGTGCGACATGCGCACGGCATTCATGTTCATGTCTTTTATTGTCAGCACATCTTCCACACTTCTTGTTTTGCTCATGGCGCGGCCGGTAGTAGGCCAGAAAGAATGGCGGTTAACGCCTTTGAATTTTACCCGTACGCCGTTGAGATAAATGCCATCACGCGGACGAAGCTCCACTGTACGGAAACCAAATTTCTCCTGTACGGTATGCACGGGTTTGCCATTCGATAACAGGGTAAATTCCACCTTATAGCGATTGGGAAATTCAGGCGACCATAATAATGGATTATCCAGTTTTGTTTGCAGAGTAGCCACCGAATCACCGGCTTTCATGGTATACGAAAATGCATGGCCGGCTTTCTCGCCGTTCATGGTATAGATCTGTGCCCTCAGTTCACCGGCGCCGGCCACCCTCAGTTGTGCAATAAACTCACCATTGGCTTTTCCGTTCAATGCCACATGTTCAATATGTTGTTTGGGCAATGCCTGCAGGAACACCGGGCGGAAAATGCCGCCAAATATCCAGAAATCGCCCCGGCGTTCTGCCCCATTTACCGATTCGTTGGCGGAATGTTTGGAAACGGTTACTTCCAGTAAATTCTTCTTCCCGTATTTCAACAAATGGCTGATATCGTATTTAAAACTATAGAAGGATCCCTGATGCACATCACCGGCTTTTTTACCATTGATCTTTACTTCGGTATCGGTCATGGAGCCTTCGAAAACGATATTCACTTTCTTGTTTTTCCATGAAGCGGGTACGGTAAAACTGTATTTATACAAGCCCTGCTCCTTACCGCGTACAGAGTCTTTATCCAGTCCATAATTGTACGTACCAAAACCCTGCAGTTCCCAGTTGCTGGGTACGGGTATGGTGGTCCATTTGCCGCTGTTCCTGCCGGTGGTACAATAAAATTGCCAGTTCACGGTTTTGTTGCTGCCGGTGCCCGACAGGTATTGTATCTCGGTTTGCTGGGCAAAAACAGACTGGCAGGCCACCAGTAACAGGGCACCTGCAAACAAATTTTTGATATGGTGGCTTACAAACATATTCTTACTTCATTACCGCAGTAATCTTTTGCATTTGTTCGCTGCGGGCAAGTTTTTTTCCATTCACCAGTATGGTGAGGCCTTTCCCTTTTTTATATTTTTTTCCTTCTTTATCCCAAATAATGGTGATGTTCCTGCCATGGTACAAAACATTATCCAAACAAAACCAGTCCCATTTATCGGCGGGTATCAGCGGGTTGATTTCCAGCGTATCATCTGCACGCGGACGTAAGCCTATCAGACCGGTAATCATCAGGTCGTTAAAAGTGGAATGGTTGTAATAACGGCTGCGCTCCTGATCGCCCTTGAGCCAATAGCCGGTTTTTTCATCGAGGTATTCTCCTATATAGGGACGGCCGCGATAGTATTGCGATTCCACATACAATTCCATGAGGCGGAAATACGCCGAGTCGTTTACTACGTTTTGTTGATAATTGTTCAACAGGTTGGCCATAGCCGTCATGGTTTGCGAGGTAGCAAAAGGCCATACCGCGCCATCCCATTCACATTTGCAACAGCCATGCGTACGAAAATCAGGGTGGCTGCGCTCGGCCGTAGTCAATCCAAATGGCGCCAGAAAACCTTTTTCATCGGTCACTTTTTGCCAGGCGGCCTCATATCCGGCATCGGGCAAATTGAAATACCAGGGAATATAGCCAATGGCTTCCCGCACATGGGCCAGCTCGCCGCTTTGTTTTCTGGTTTCAAAAAATGTATCCGCAGCATTCCATAATTCCTTTTGAATAAGTTGTTTCAGCGTATCGGCCTTCAACTGGTACAGGCGGGCCTTTTCTTCGTTGCCCGCCATCTTTTCCATTTTACTCAGGGCAATGGCATTGCCATACATATAGCTGTTGATGGTGGGCCGCATGTTGCGTTCCCTTCTGCCACCGCTGAGGCTTTCTTCCATACCGTCTTTTACATCGGTTTGCCAGAACAGGCCATTGGGCAAACGGCGCTCCTGCTCCCAGGTAGCAAAATCGGCTTCCAGGTCGGGCAGCATATCCAGCAGGTATTGGCTGTCTTTATTTACCAGGTAGCGGTTGTATAAGGCATAGGGCGTCCAGCTGCTGAAGCCATGCAATTTGGCCATGGGTTTGCCATTATTGCCGCGATACCATACATACAGGTAATCGTCCAGGTAACGGCCATCGCGCAGCCAGCGGCTTTCATAAGTGTGATGGCCGATGGCGCAGGCAATGAGGTTGTATTGATCGGCATAGTTGCGTTTCACCAGGAATTCGGTGAATGCAAAACCTACGGGCGTTTGTTGAATATGTTTGCGCAGCGTCCACCAGCGGTAATACCACATTTCTTCAAAATTCTGCTGCGGGCATTCGAACAGGGGAATATTGCTCTTCATCCAATCCCATGCTTTTGCATTGGGAATGGCCTGTGCAATATTCTCATCCTCCATATTGTTGAAATAATCCACATAATGGCGGAAATGATCTGCTTTTAGCACAGCCGGTTTACTTTTTTGCGCCCACACGGGCGTTGCTATCAATAATGCTATAATGATCCTTGTTATCATCTGTTCGTTTTCAATGATCGAATGGTATAAACGGCCTCTTTATCCTGTGCGCCTGTATTTTCCAGGTCATACATCTGGTCGGTGGGCGTATCGGCATTCGGGAAGCGCCGCACCTCCCCTGTTCTGAACATAATTCGTTGCACGCTTTCAAGCGGCGCAAAGAAAATATTGCCACCGCCCACCTGTTTACCGTTTACCGTTACTGTATAAAAACGGGCATGGCAGTTCAGTGATACCCTGATATCATATTGCTCACCGGCCTTGTATTTCATGAGATTCTTCATGCGGTAACCTGCCTTAACCTGCAGGGCACCGCTGGAATCGAACACCAGCCGGATACCCGGTGTGCCTTTGGCATCCTGAAATTCGATGTGCAGTGTACCATGGTCATTTTGTTGCGGCGTCACGGAAAAACGGGCTGTCATTTCTTTGGCCACAGGCACCACACGTTCGGCTTTGGCATAATCGAAAGGATCTTTATCGTGCAGCACCAGCGCGTTGTTCTCAGCAGTTATCTGCGCCCACAAGGGACTATAGATATTCCACTTATCCAGATTGCTGAAATCATCATTCACATCTTCCATCACTTTATCCGTCACGGGTACCGGTATTTTCGATACCCAGATATCTTCCTTGTTCATGCTATAGGTAATCCAGCAATGGCCATCGGGCGTCACGGCATTCGATTCCAGTCCGCGTACATATTGCGGTCCGTAACTTTTATAATTGCCGCCATAGCGCATACTGGTGATCTCCCCGTTAACCAGCAACAGGTTTTTATAATTCAGTCCGTCATCGCTTACCGACAAAGCCAGGGGCCAGCGGAATTCAGATGGATTGTATACCGTGATGTATTTACCATCCGATGTGCGTTGCCCCCATATTTTGGCATTGCTGTTTACAAAGCGGGGAGCGCGTACAGGATGGTACAACCAGGTTTTTCCCTGGTCGGCGCTGATGGAGGTAAGTGCATGTTTCCACAACCCCACCGTTCTGCCATCGGGTAATGTATAAAAGTTGAAGGCTTTCAGGTTTTCATTGCGCAAACTGATCAGGGGATCATTCCTGTCGGCTTCCTCACTCCACTGCTGTACCAACAGCCGGTTGGCCAGTAACTCCTTACAGGCTTCCACAAAACCTTTGTCTTTACTTTTTTCAAAGAAAGGATGAGCTGTATTGGAAGTATTGAAGGCATGGTTGTAGCGAATAAAATAGATGGGCCCCAGGCTGCCGTCTTTTTTTACTTCGCGTACTACGCGGCCAATGCCATTGCCATCATTGGGATCGTCTTTGGGTCCCAGCGCCATGCCGTAGTAACCCAGTACCAGCAACCTGTTCTTCGATGAAATGTAAAAGCCCATGCGCTGGTGCATAACGGCCGTCATATTTTTGGCTACGCTGTCGTAGTTTGGTTTTTTGGTGCCATCGGGAATTTTATAGGGTGGGAATACCACTACGGGCTCCGACCAGTGATAGCCGTCTTTGGAACTCATCAATAATGTTTGTCCCGGGGGCACATGCTCGCCAACAGGGTTGGAAAGATATTCCAGGTAGAAAGTATTGTTCCAGTAGGTGAGCATGGGCGCGTGGTTGTAGGTCCAGCCAAAGCCATTGGCGGCAGTGGGAGCTTCACGGTTGGCGCGCATCACCTGTATGTTGTGGACGCCGATGGCGGGGCTGAGTTGGCCGTGGTGGTAGTCGACGTTGACCAGCGTGGAGCCGGTGTAACGGACCGTGTCGTTTTGTGCGAATGTTGTTGTTGAAATCAATAATATTACAAGATATCTCATCATCGTTCCTGGTTTTTACCGCCCGTGGAGCAGGCCGGATTCCACCCTTCGGGCGGAGTTTATTTTGAAAGCAACCCCTTCAATATTTTTTTATCTGCCACAAATATCGTCCCATGCTTATGCCCCTCTGGCACATGTACTTCCGCTTTCGAAAAAGTTTGAAAATCCTTTGTTGTTACCGCCTCATAGGTTTTAGCACGATAAGCATCGAAATAAATCAAATATTCATCCCCCAATTTCACCGCGGAAGGCCCCTCGGTGAAATGATCAGTAATAGGCGCGGATATATTGGTATAAGGTCCCAAAGCCTTTGTTCCAAAAGCCACCTTGATATTCCGCATAGGCCTTGTATTATCCTTCAACACCAACACATAATCATCAGCAGCCCGCTTTACAATGACGGCATCTATTACGCTAAAGCCGGGATCAAGGAAAAGCTTTGCCGGCGAAAAGGTTTTGAAATCCTTTGTTACGGTATAATATAAACGGTGGTTATTATACTCATCTTCCTGCCCCTTCTCAAACTTCCAGGGAATGGTAGATGCCCATACGATGATAAACTGATCATCCACATCATCGTAAAAGATCTCGGGCGCCCATACATTCACTACAGAATCTTCATGCTGCATAACGGGTATAAACTGCTGTTGCGACCAGTGCACCAGGTCTTTGGAAGAAGCATACCCAAATCCCCTGTCCTTGTTCCAGCCACTGGTCCATACCAAATGGTAAGTTCCATCAGGACCTTTGGCAATGGAGGGGTCTCGCATCACCCGGCTGCCCACTTGGGGTTTTAGAAAAGAGCCTGTTACATATTTCCAGTTACGCCCATCTTCGCTGTACAGGAAACGCAACCCTTCAGTGGCGGGCTCATGAAAGGAAGTGAACATGTACACCGGCTTTTGCGCGGCGCAGGAAACAAGGAATAAACAACTTATATAAAACATCGTTCTCATCCGGAACTATTTCTTCGATGTCCATTCAATAATCAATACCCAATCGTTGCCCGGCCGGGGCTGTCCCGGCGGATCAAACTCCATGATGCCGCTGGTTTTGTATTTACCGGCGCTGGTAGTTTGCCCATTGCGGGGATTATACCAGCTCAGCTTGCCTTTCTTTCCCTTCATCTGGTCCATATTGATGCTGATATTGCGACCGGTATAGGTATACACCATGGCATAGTCTTTTCCGCGCGTGGCCACCAGCCTGTCGTATTTGTCGCCGGGATCGCCTATTATCAGCGACTGGTCGGGCACCCTGTCAAAATAGCCGGGCTTCGACAGCATCAGCTTTTTCAGGTATTGCATTTGCGTGGAACCTGAATCACTGATGGCATCGTACCAATACTGGTTCACGCCATAATTGCCATCGGTATCACCCGGTCGATGCATTTGCATCACGGCATTATGTCCATAAGTAAAACCGCAACCACCGGCAAATACCGACCAGTAGGCGTATCGGCGCAGGTCGCTGGCATACCATAATCCTTCTTTGGGATCGTGCAGGCCCTGCGGAATATGTTCATACGAAGGTTCACCATCCAAAGTAGGTTTCACAGGTTGCAGACTATAATCCACTTCCACATATCGCCAGTTGTCTTCGCCATAATGATGATCGCCGGCAGTGGTATCCTGGTCGTACCGCCGGTGACCGCTCTGGAACATATTAAAATCCAGCCAGGGTTCTTTATGAAACCAGGTGCTCGACGACCAGCGGCCTCTGGGATGAAAGGTGATCAGGTGATTCGGGTCCTGCGCACGCAGCGTGCTGCCCAAAGTATTCCATACTTCCATGCTATCGGAACCTTTCAAATCACCACCGTTCAACCAAATAATATTGGTTTTGTTTTTATAGCGGTTGGCCAGGAAAGTAGCATATTGTTTAGCCTGTTCGCGGTTCACATGCCCGGCCTTTACTTCTGATCCCCATACGGGCACCATGGCCATATAAATGCCTCTTTCTGCAGCGGCATCAATAATAAAGTCCACATGGTTCCAGTAACCGGTTATAGTATTGGGAGTAGCCACATCGCCATTTACCAATGCGGTATCACCATAGGCATTCACCACTTGGGTAGTATGCAATAACATGGTCTGTATTACATTAAACCCTTTTTGTTTACGGTCGTCGAGGTATTGAATGGCTTCTTCGCGTTTGAGTTTGGAGAACAATAACCAGCCGGTATCACCCAGCCAGAAAAAAGGCTTGCCATCGGCGGTCATAAAATAACGGCCATTTGCGGAAATTTTCAGCGGCTGTAAAGGCGGCGCCCCCGCAGCCACACCACTTGTGCCCAATACCAAACAAAACGCCCATATGGTTGTATACATACTACGCATAGTGCAATTATTTCCTGATCCAGCATACTACCCTGCCCTGTTTGGGACTGTTGAGGGTAACCGTTTTGCCAGCTTTTATTTTTTGTGCTTTTCCAATCAATTTGCCGGTGGCAGCATCTATCCATTGCACGCGGTAACTGCCGTTCAACGCGCATTGAACGGCGCTGCTATCGGTATAAATGATCCATTCATTTTTGTCGTTGGTGAGCCGATATGGCCCGGCAGGGTGCATGGTAGCCGCGTCGGTAAGAAATGCGGGATCGGCTACTTTGGGTATGGCAGCTAATGAACCACCGGCCATCAATACAGCCCATGCGGCATTGTCGTAACTGTCGCCGGAATACATAACGGCCTTGCCGGGATATTTGTCGCGGTATTCCTTCACGGCACGATATACCTGCTCAAACGAACTGCGTTTGGGTTTTAACAGGCGGGCATGCTGGCGGGGCGCCAGATTTTGTCCGCCACCGGGTGCATACGCGCTTCCATCCTGCTGGTAATGCCAGTAACGGATATCGATGATATCTACAATGGCGGCACGCTCTTTATCGGCCAGTATGGCGTCCTGTACATCCTTTGTAGCGCTTAAACCCACCAGGGCATTTTTACCGGTTTCCTCTTCCCATTCTTTGATTACATCCAGCCAGAACTGTACAAAATGCAAAGGCCCGGTGTATTCGGCGCTGGTGAGTTGTATTACACCGCTGTTACCGGTGAAATTGTCCAGGCATTTACGAATATAGGCGCGGTGCAAAGCACGACGAACAGGATGCGATACATCGTAAAACTGTTCGGCCATAAATATGCGCTTATCGCCGGCATAATTGGGCGGCTCGGGAAAACCGGTATGGTTGATATTGTTGGCGGTGCGCCAGGGAAAATCGGCATAATGCGCACCAGCTTCAATAATGTTGTGTTGAAAATAATTTTGATGTACCAGCACCAGGCCTTTTTGATCGGCCAGGCGGGCAAATTGCTGCAGGCGCTGCCAGTACCAGTGATTGTATTGGGTAAGATCGTATTTGCTAAGTCCATCCCAGGCGGTATCCTTCCCGCTGCGCGCAAATGGCAATTCATAAAAAGGCGGCCATACATCACCATCCATACGTTGCACCCGCTCATGGTCGTCGCGACGACGATCGTACCACAGGGCATAGTTCTGTTCCAACGCAACCTGCCCTTTGGCCTTCATGCTGTCGGTAAGGGCATCCAGATCGTCGGTAAGCCCCCAGCCTGTTTGCCCGGGCACATAGCGGGTAATGGCGGGTTTGGCCCTGGCCAGTGCATAAGGCCGGGCGCTGCCCGACCACCAGGGCACTTCAACCCTGCTACCGGTCAATACAGCATTACCCCGAACGATCCATCCGTTTTGTACCTTCATGGCAGGACCGGCTGCTGGAGCGCCGGTTGGTTGCTTAACACCAATGTCATCGATCGTTTTTACACCATTGGCCTGTACGGGTATGGGCTGGCGTTGCGGCGCGTCATCTATAAATTGAGCAATGGTTGGTTGTGGTTGGGCAGCCAGGGCGGTTAGTTCGGCAGCTTGTGCTACGGTTGGACTGCTGGTGGCATTGGTTTCGTAACGCAGCAATTGTACACGTTTCGAAATATCTTTTCCCAGGCGTTCGGCCAGTTGTGCATAATACAAACTCAAGGGCTGAATGGTAGCATTGGATTCATGCCAGAAACCATTGCCCGAAAACTGTGCCCAGGCGCCATAAGCCCAGTTTTGTGCGCCGGGTGGCTGGTAACAATCGATGCGTGCGGCGCTGCAATTCCAGAACATGCTGTTGGCGGCGCTCCATCCGGCACCATTGCCGTCCTGGTTGCGGTCTTTAAAACTTAACGCCTGTGCATCGGCTTTTATCAGATCAAACAACACGCCACTGGCCCAGCTATCCAAAGCGCCGCTAAAGCTGTAGGCCTTATACGATTCGCATTGCACAAAAGCATTGGGTCCTGCCGCACAAAAACCGGTACCATAATCATGATAGCCGAATTCGGCATAACAACGCTGGAAAAGCGTTTGTTGGCCGGCAGTAAAAAAAGTATTGCGTCTTTGTCCGCCGATCTCCGATACGGGCGCCAGCGATTTACAATCTTCCACAGTAATTCGTTTGCTGCTGGCCGATACATACACAGCCGAACCGGCAAAATGCTGAAATACCACCTGCCTTACCCAAATATCGGTAGCATTATCGATGGTGATGGCCATCCAGCGGTGCTCCTCGTCTTTGGGATTGGCGGTATTGTATTCCGATATACAATGCAGGTGCTCTACACCCACCTCGCTGATACGGCCAGGCCAGGTATAGGTAGCTATAAAGCCACCACCATATTGCTGATCGAGCGCGGTGGTGATGGGCGCATCCAGTTCAATTGTAGTATTACTCACAGAAGTGATGGTCCTGTCCCAGTATATATCACGCTGACCGGGTTTCCAACCCAATGCGGTAATGCCGCCGCCAAAATGATCGGCGCCCAGCAATTTGATCCACTCCGCGGTAGAAGGCCGGCGTATGATCACCTTATCACCTGCTTTGAATGTTCCGTTTACATGCAGCGTTTTGGCGCCCACGGGCACATAGCTATCGGTAACCTTTTGTTCAACGCCGGTTTGCCGGTTGTCCTCACCCACTATTCGAATTAAGGTAAGCCTGTCCTTGCCTGTTCCCTTCAACACGGTATTCCTGCCACTGCCGCGCAATACCACGCCCGAAGCCCGAATCACCAGCTGGCCGGCTATTTCATATTCACCTTCCTGTAACAAAACAGCCCCACGGTTATTGGCAGGTAAGGAAGCTACATAGTCCAAAGCCGATTGAATACGTAAGGTAGCATCGCCCGGTTGTACAGGCACCACCACTTTTACGGGCACATCGGGAATGGCGCTTTCACCCGCACGGTAACCACTGTAAGAAAAATCGGGAACACGGTTGCCCAACGAATCCGGTGTGTATTTGAGCTTCCCTTTTTCAACCAATAAAGGCAGAAATGGCTGCGCACAAACAGACTGGTTAGAAAACAGTGCGCCTGTCATGAGGAGAACAGGCACACTGCAAACCAGCATCCTGCGGATGCTTTTGATATTGCAAGATATAAGAAACACGATTAAACGAACCTTTCTGAAGCGGTTTAAGTTAGTACTTTTTTGTCTTAGTTTTTAGCCGTTTTCGAAACATTGGGTTTCACGGTATCGATAGGCACCACGCTGTTCAGGAACTCTTCGATATTGGTATAACCATCTCCATCCCTGTCCTGCGAAGCATCGGCTGCATTCTTTGGATTGAGACCGTGTTTCAGTTCCCAGGAATCGGGCATGCCATCATTGTCTGAATCTTTATAAGGCGTGCCCTTATATTCGGGATAACCGCCTACCTGCGATACATCGGTAATGATGCCCATTTTATAGGAATCTATGGGCAGTTTGCGGTGCTCGAATTGTGTTTCGGGCAGCTTTACGTTTTCTTTATATTTTACTTTTCCGGTACGCACCTGCTCCGCAATGCGAATGTCCACGGCATCGCGTTTGGGCAGGGTGGCGCCGGCATTCTTTATTACATAGTCATAGGCCTCGTGCGCCGACATGATGGTGATCTTTGGCATAGGCAGCGGTTCGTTCCATTTCATATAAGCAGCATGCTCTCCCACATTGCCAAACTCTTCTACCTGCACCCCACCAGCCCAGTTGTCTTTGGTAACGGTTTCGTTTCCTTCCATCACGTTACCATGCACATAAGCGCGGCCATATACATGGTATTTCAGTTTGCTGCGGCCCGATTCAGGTTTCAGGAAACGATGACCCACATTGGATTTGGTATTGGTAACCGGACCGGGTTTGTAATAGTTATTGATGAAATTGTACATGGCTGTATAATCACCGCCGTCGCTGCTGCGGTGCATCCAGTTATGTACCACGTTGTTTACAAAATTGAAAATACCATTCCAGCCGATAGACGGATTGCGGCCTGTGTTGTTGGCCCACATATTCCGCATAAAAGTGCAATTCTCGCCACCCAGGGTGCTGCCGAACGAATGGTTATAGGTATCCAGTGCTTCAGCAAAGATGGAATTCTGAATAGTGATATTAACCGTAGGCAATTTTTTTTCCTGTGTACCGGTACTATCGTTATACATATGGCGGTACATACTCATATTCTCATCCAGTCCCCAGCTGGCCGATACATGATCGATCATGATATTGCCAATGGGGTTGCCGCCAATAGCATCGTCGCGGCGGCCTACATTGGTTTCACCACGGCGGAAACGCATATAACGGATCACCACATCGTGTGTATTGATCCATACCGATTCACCGGCTATGCATACCCCGTCTCCGGGTGCAGTTTGTCCGGCAATGGTGATATAAGGTGCACGGATAATAACGGGCGACTTCAAACGAATAATGCCTGCCACATTAAACACCACAATACGGGCGCCACCGGCTTCGCAGGCTTCACGAAATGTGCCCGGTCCCCTGTCTTCGAGGCTGGTCACCACATACACCTTACCGCCACGACCGCCAAAGCTGTAGGCGCCGCCGCCTTCAGCACCCGGGAAAGCCGGGATATCGGCCTGTGGCAGATCGTAAGGTCTGGAAGCCCAGGGAATATAGGGCTTGCCTTTCGTGGCTTCTTCCTTGATGATGGGTAAGGCTTTGGCCCAGGCTTCATCGGAATGTTTGCGCTCTGCTTCCAGCAGGCTGTCGGCCCAATGCGCCACCTCTTTGGGAACTTTGGGGTATTGAGCCGATGCCGTATGCACACCGCCTACCATCATTACAAATAACAGGTTCCGAACAATTTGCTTATTCATGCTAGTCAGTTTTATTCGAAATAGCTTTAAACGTATAAAAGACGTTTATTAATGGCAAAACTTTGCATGCCCGGAAAAAAAAGTTGATAAAATGATAGGGTACGGATCCTGGTTTTTCTCTGATACATTTTATTTCAGGCTATAAGCACCAGAGGGCACCCTAAGTGCCCCCTGATACGTTTATTTTAACGGATCGAATGTACCTGCGCCGTTCAGCCCGTTCCATCCCTTGGTTTGTTCCAGGTAAGGAGTGCTGTTCAATATCGTTTGACTTAATCCGAAATAATAATATTCGTTATACCATGTAAACTGCCAGTTATTGGCCGATGGATCGAGATCGTCTTTTTCTATGATCTCAAAATAATGATCATACAGGTAATCAAGGTACTCATCCTGGTTATTGATACCAGGCGGGAAAGCAATGGGTTCACGTTCAGCCAGCACGTCACCATCCGGATCGGTATACTGCGGCTTATACAGGGGATCTTTTTTGTTGCTGCCCACATATTTGCTGTTATCGGGGTTTTTCACATAGATGTATATACCGGTTCTGCGTTTTCCATTCAATGGCTCTACACCCAGGCGGGAGCAGGTATGATAATCGTCGTTGAACAACATCCAGCGGCGCAGGTCCCAGAAACGTTTGCCTTCATATGCCAGCTCTATCTTTCTTTCATTCAGCACCGCGGCAAAAGCTGCATCACGACCGCTTACACCACTCAATCCATAGGCACCGTCCTTGTTTTCTACCCCTGCCCTTTCGCGGATGGATTTTACCAGGTCAATACCTTCACTGGTTTTGCCAGCGCCAATGGCGCATTCAGCCAGGTTCAGCACTACTTCGGCAAAACGCATTTCCATAAAGTCGGTACCGCTGTTCTTGAAATCGCCCAGTGAGTTCGAGGCGTTCCTGGCAGTGGCTTTACGAAGATAAATACCGCTGCTATTGGCGCCTCTTTGCTCAGTGGTAACTGAAGGAATGGCGTCATCGGCTTTGGCAAACCACTTGTAGGTCCATACACGGTAATTGGCATTTTGCTGGTAAGGCCATAACGCCCCGTTGTATGCGAAGGTTTTGTAAAAACGGGGATCCCTGTTCTTATAGAATTTTTTGGGATCGTATACATAATCAGACTGACCGGGTTGTTTGCCATCCTTCATAGGGAATGCATCCACCATTTGTTTGGTAGGGTTCAAACCGCCGCCGCCAAATATTTCTTTGGGTCGTGCAGAATTTTCCCAATCGTTCCATTTCTTGATCTGGTCTGATCCGATGTTGTTGAAACCATACACAATCACCGCTTCGGGATTATCTACCTCGGTAGTAAACATATTTTCCCAGGCAGTGCCATCTTCTAAATTGCCGCTTTTGAACAATCCAAATCCATTTTCCTCCAACAGTTGTTTGGCAGCCAGGTTGGCGTCATAAGCTCTTTGCCAGCGGCCAATATTGTCGCCGGGATTGAACAGGGGGCTTGCCCAGGTGAGCAATACACGGCCTTTCAAAGCAGCAGCTGCGCCACTGGTAATTCTGCCCCAGTTGGCAGCATCCCATCTGCCGGGCAGCATATCCCGCGCCAGGTCAAGATCGGCGCATATCTGCTCAATACATTCAGATGTGGAACTGCGGGGAATTTTCAACACATCGCCTTCCGAGGCAATGGGGTCCTGTGCGTGTAATACCAGGGGCACACCACCGTACAAACGCACCAGGTCGAAATACTGGAATGCTCTCCAGAAAAGCATTTGTCCCTTTAACCTGTTCCGGGTGCCTTCGGGTAATCCATACTCGTCAATATTGTCCAGAAACAGGTTGATCTGTTTCATCCTCGTCCAGGTATTGTTGCTGATACCACTTGCCACCGGTGTTCCAAAATAGTTCAGTGCATGACCGTTTGAAAAGGAGATATTTCCCCAGGGTTTATTCCAGTTGGTTTCACCGGCCAATTCTTCAGTTACCTGTGTAAACTGGCTGTTATCAGTAGCCCGGCTCCAGATCATGGCGGTACCGCCGGTAGGCTGGAACATACCATATACATAATCTACATAGGCTGTAGCCAGTGTGGAATCCTTGAACACTTCTTCATTCACACCGCTCAGATCCCTTTTTTCCTCCAGGAACTTTTTACTGCAGGCTGTCAGCGTCAACGCAGATAAGGCAACGATCGTTATATTTTTATACAGTTTCATTGTAATAACATTTAATAATAAGTTCACCCTGTTTTTAGATCATTAAAGCGTACAGTTCACACCAAATGAGAAGGTCCTCAACATGGGGAACACATCATAAGCTCCATCAGGGGCCTTATAATCGTATGGATTATAGAAATTCACGGGGTTCAGCATCGACAAAACCACCCGGGCATTGCTGATGCGTAATGCATTGCTTACTTTTTTGGGCAGCGTATAATTCAGGTTGGCATTGCGCATGGCCATCCTGAAACCACTTACACGCCAGAAATTCGACCGGGGGGAAAGACTGATATTGGACCAGTACGGGTTGGGTAAGGTACCGGTGGGATTCAGTTCCGGATCGTAGATATTGTTCCAGAAAGCGGGGCGGCTTTGGAAATTATCGGCAATCTTGTCGCTCAATTTTTTTCTGGTGTTGCCGTCTATTTCAGACCATCCGCCAAATGAACCGGCTATTACGCAATCGAATCCAATGCCTTTATAGTTCAGGCGTACGGTAAAGCCAAATCCATAATGATTCTCCAGCTTTTTGGATAACTGCACCTGGTCATTGTCATCGATGATGCCATCGGGACCGGCAAAAGTACCATCAGGATTCATTTGTCCCCTAACATCGCGGTAGTACAATTGACCGGGACGCAGGTTGCTTACCGGTTCGCCAAATACCTGTGTAATATTGTATTTGCTTACATAAGCATCAATCTCTTCCTGGGTTTTGAACATACCCAGCACATCGTGCCCCCAGGCGCCCACATCGCTCGATGAGCCATTTCTCGGGTTCCAGGGCTTTTTGCTGTCAATTTCGTTGAAATTACCAATCTTCCATTTATCATCGTACCAGCTGAAACGGGCATCTATGCCATAAGAAAAGTCCCTGCCGATTTTATCACTCCATCCAATTCCGATCTCATAACCGAAATAATCCTTGGCGGCAAAGTTTTCCGATGCCAGGCTGCCGCCAACGGTAATGGGTACACTGCCGGTGTTTTCAAGCAGTATATTTCGTGCTTTGTTATAGAAACCTTCGAGTGTTACCGACATCTTGTTGCTCAGGAAACGGGCATCGATACCCATATTGTTTTTGTATTCATCGCTCCAGGTAGCATTCCTGTTGGGCGAAGCTTCCATTTTCATACCGGTAGAAGCATTGCTGTTACCACCAAATACAGCCCCTTTACCATTCTGGTAAGTATAACGCTGGCGCCATAACCAGGGCTTCATATCATCACGTCCCAGCAAACCGACAGAAGCTCTTAATTTCAGGAAGTTGATAGCCGATACATCGAAAAATTTTTCGTTGGATACTACCCAACCGGCAGACACGGAATAAAAATTACCCCAGTAGTTTTCGGGAGCAAATTTTGTAGAGGCATCTGTACGGTACAGGAATTCTACCAGGTAAGTACCGGCATAGTTATAATTCAAACGGCCGATATAACTCAGTGAACCACTCTCCTGTCCGGCTGTTTTACCATCTATCACACCAAAAGCGCTGCCAAACTGGCCATTGGTGGTGGGCAGCGGACCTTCTTTCCAAACATCGGCCTGAATGGAATATGCTTCGCCCCTTTCAACAGAAGCCAGTGCGCTGATGCTGTGTTGTCCAAACTGCCGGGCATAACTCATGGTGAAGTTTACCTGTTCGGTTTCGCCATTGATATTGCCATGCAAAATACGGTTGCCGTTCTGATATATATTGCCGGGCAGTTTCACCGTGGCGCCATCATAAATATGCTGGTTGTCGCCTAACAGATTAAAATCATACAGGTAGTATTTTGTACCCACCTGTGTTCCGTTTGTATTGGTGAAATAACGGCCGTAGTTTACCCGGGCCTTTAGACCTTTTACAAAGGGCAGTTCGTATTCTGCAAATGCATTTACTGCCAGGGTTTTTGATTTTGTTTGGGCAATATTGTTCAGCCGCTGTATTTCATAATAATGATAAGCTGCCAGTTTGTTGCTGCCGGGGAGTTTTACGGGATAACCGTCTATATACATCGGAATATAACGGGGCGCTACCAACAGGTTGCGGTAGTCGTCGTTCTCATCTTCACTGTTCACCTTGTTGAAAGTTCTTACCAGGTCGGAGAAATTACCCGATACCTGCAAGCCTGTTTTCAAACCGGCAGCTACCTGCATATCGGCGCCTGCCCTGAATGTCCATTTCGTATAGTCGTTGGTGCCCAGGTTACCGTTTTGTGTATAATAGGAAGCATTGGCAAAATAGGTAGCCCGGTCGTTACCGCCACTTACGTTCAATGTATGGCGCATATTGTTCGATGCTTTCCAGGCAGGTTCCAGCCAGTTATAATCGATTGTTTTGAAATGCTCCATTTCATCGGGAGAAAAGAAATAGGCTTTTTGATCCACACTGGGATTGTCCTGCCGGTTGGCGCCATACTTGCCGTTCATGATATTCATATACTGCGCAAACTCATAGGCGCTCAACATTTTTGTACGATAAGCCTCATCGTTGATGGCATAAGAGCCACTGTAGCTCACTCTGGGCACGCCCACCTTTCCACGTTTGGTGGTTACAATCACTACACCATTAGCCGCCCTGGAACCATAAATGGCAGCCGCGGCATCTTTCAGGAAGGAGATACTTTCAATTTCCGAAGGATCAAGTGCATTGAACTGCGTATTATCCAGCCGGCCATCACCCGATATCTGCACTATACCATCTATCACATACAAAGGTCCGGGGCCACCGCCGTCTTTTGAAAGCGATTCGGGGTTACGCAAAACCAGTTGCGCTGTGGAACCGGGGCGTGCAGTACCACCGCTTACCGACAAGCCCAATACGCGGCCCGACAGGGCAGCGCCGAGGTTACTTACCGGCAGATCGGCAATTTCTTCCGATTTGATGGTCACTACCGAACCGGTGAGGTGCGCCTTTTTTTGCGTGCCATAACCCACCACTACTACCTCATCCATCGATTGGTCGCTGGCCGTAAGCGCCACATTCAGGGCATTATCCGCGCCCACTTTTACTTCTGTGGTGGCAAATCCAATGTGGGTAAACGTGATGGTTTCACCCGGAGCCGATTTAATGGCGTAGTTACCTTTGGCATCGGTAACCACGCTGCCTGTTTGCCCTTTCACGGTTACGGTTACACCTTCAAGGGGATTGCCATCCTTATCCCTGACGGTGCCGGTAACGATCTTGTTCTGGGCAAAACCTGCCAAAGCCAGTAACAGCAATAGCAGCAGAGAGAAAGAGGATTTTGAGAATTGTTGCAGATTCATACAGCATTAGGTTATAAACTGAGAAAACTTGTTGCAATCATTATTCATGATGTTCAGAGTTATCGGGCGCCGATGCCATTAATTGGAAGCCGACTTACGCCGTTCCCTCCATTCTTCTTCCGCCTTTTTCATATCTATTCCGGCGGCTGATAAATAATTATTGATGCGTCCCTTGTATTTGCCAAAAACAGCATGTTTTTTTTCCGATGATTCGGCATCCATGGCCTGTTCACGGGCTTCGGTGAGCCAGGCAAGGATCTGCTTTTTCTGTTCTTCGGTTAAATTGGGCAGCATATCCTGGTATGCCTTATAAGTAACCTGCAAAACGCCATAGGTCATGCCGTCTTTAATGATTTCTATTTGTTGGGGTGTGCACAATTTGCCCAGTTTGGATAAGAATTGTTTGTGCAGTTCGGTGAGATGTTGCTGTGCAGTGTTTTCGATGCGTGCAATATGGTCTTTTTCGGTCTGCGTCAATTCCGACTTACCTTCCCGTATGGCCTTTATCTGCGAGTTGCGGGCATCGTGTGTAATGCTGAGATTGTAGTACTGGTCGATGATTATATTTTGCACCTGACTGTTAAAGGCAGCATCCTTTACATGTAATGTTTCCACTATTTTGGCGGCTCTTTTGGCAATCACCTGCGCATATCCCTCTTTTTCACCAGGAGGCGCCGGTTGGGCTGCCAGCTGGCCGGCCAATAATATACATAGTATGAACGTCACCGGTTGCATCAAATGTTTGTGACCTGAGATCATATGCATTGATAAATGATTGTGTCGAATACCATTAATTCTTAGCGTGAGGATATGGCCTGTCTGAATCGATGCTGATTGCGCCTGAGAGCTTTTGGTGTGCCGTATTGTCCGAAACTGATCATTGCCGGACAAGGAGATTCGATAGCAATGGAATGTAAGAGGACGGGCAAGCAAAAACGCTTCTATGGCACAATCGTTATCCCGGGAGTGATTGTTGAAAACGTTTACATTTTTAGACGTACGTCTACCCACAAATCAAGCTCCCTTACCTTTTTCACATTCAAAATAACCATATTAAAGGTACAGGCGGCCCTTTCGGTAAACAATGTAAAGTTTCACTATATTGATGGAACATTTTACTATTTTGCAGCCTTTTGCGGATGGCTTCCCAAACCGTTTTTACCGACTTTCCAGGTTCATTTCAGCAGGCGGCAAACCAGGCGATTGCACCCTGAGTTGTATGCGACCGGCTTTTTCTGTAGTGCGAACCAGCACCACGCACAAACCGTTGTAAGCTTTGCGGGATGGCGCTTTAAACGAATCATGATCAGCCTGGTAGCCATTATCGGCTCCCGCAAACGTCCCCTGCCCTGTTACCTCAAACTGCAGTTGGTTGGCGGCATGGGGCACCAGGTTGCCATCGGCATCAACCACACGCACGGTTACAAAGGCAATGTCCTCGCCATTGGCATGGAGTATTTTTTTATCTGACGTCAATTCCAGGCTTGTCGGCGCTGCAGCGGTTTTGATTGTTTTTTTCAATACGGTATGGCCGTTTTTCCGGCTGATGGCGGTCAACGTTCCGGGCTCATAAACCACCCTCCATTGTACATGCAGGTCATCAGGCTGTTTTTTCCGTACCCCCAGCGAACGCCCGTTTAAAAACAGCTCTACTTCATCGGCCTGGTTATAGTAAGCCCAAACATCTACTGTATCGCCGGCTTTCCAGCCTGCCCGTCCGGCAGGCGGGTTCCAGTGCGGGAATACATGCAACACGGGTGTATTGGTCCATTCGCTTTGATACATATAATAGCTGTCCTTGGGAAAGCCGGCCAGATCAATAATACCATAATACGAACTGCGTGCAGGCCAGGGATAAGGCACGGGCTCGCCCAGAAAATCGAAACCGCTCCATACAAATAGGCCTGCTATAAAATCGTGTTTTTTAACCACTTTCCAGGTGGCTTCATGAGTCGATCCCCAATAGGCGGCCACATGATCGTAGGCCGAAACGGTATAGTCGGGGTTACCGTTCTCTACAAATTTTTGTCCACGCAAAGGCCAGTACCGCACACTGTCTGAAGGCATATCATAATGCCCGCGGGTAGCCAGTGCCGAATTGGTTTCACTGGCCAGGAATTTTTTTCCGGGATAGCGTTTGGGTAGTTCGGGATAAATAGTATGATTATAATTCAGACCCATAATGTCGAGCGCATTGGCCTGGTACATAAAATTTTTGGTGGTATCCAGTTCGGTGAGGGCGGCGGTTACCGGACGCGTAGTGTCAAGGTCTTTTACAATTTTAGTTAATTCCCGGGTGAGGGCAATACCGGTGCTGTCGAATTGCTCCCTGATCTCATTGCCAATGCTCCACATGATTACCGATGGATGATTGCGGTCGCGTTTTACCATGGCTTCCAGGTCGGCACGGTACCAGTTTTCAAATTCAATCGAATAATCATACTTGTTCTTTTTCTTCTTCCACATATCAAAGGCCTCGTCCATCACCAGGAAACCCATGCTGTCGCATAGATCGAGGAACTCAGGCGCCGGCGGATTGTGTGCAGTGCGAATGGCATTGCAACCCATCTCTTTCAAAATACGCAATTGACGCGCCATGGCGCTTACATTCACAGCGGCACCCAGTGCGCCCAGGTCGTGGTGCATGCACACACCCAGTATTTTCATGGGTTTTCCATTGAGGGAAAAGCCTTTTTCTGCATCGAAGCGAAAATAACGAATGCCAAAGGGAGTTGTGTATTCGTCTACAGCTTTACCGTTTACCACTATGCGGGTATCCACCTGGTACATCACGGGTTTTTCCACCGACCATAACGAAGGATGGTTTACGGTGAGTTCCTGTGTAACGATACTATCAGCGGCAGACAATGATTTACTGGTGGTGGCCACCTGCTTACCATTAAAAACAATACTGGTAACCAGCTTGATTTTCTTTTTAACACCCTTGTTGCGAATAGCGGTTTGCACACGCACGGTAGCCGTTTGTTCATTGATAACGGGTGTGGTGACAAAGGTGCCCCAATGATCAACAGCTACGGCACCGGTGAGCACCAGCCTTACATTACGATATATACCCGAGCCTGTATACCAACGTGAATTGGGTTGGGCGGAATTATCCACTTTCACCACAATCACGTTGGCGCCGGGTTTGCACCAGCGCGTTATATCGTATTGAAAGGAAGTATACCCATAAGGCCATTTACCCAGGTACTGCCCGTTGATCCAAACCTCACTGCGTTGGTAAACGCCATCAAACTCAATGCGCACCTGTTTGCCTTTGGTTGGTAAGGCAAATATTTTGCGGTACCAGCCTATGCCGCCGGGCAATGCTCCACCCTGGTTGGTGGCAGGATGGCTTTCACTGAATGTACCTTCTATACTCCAATCGTGTGGCAGGTTTAGTGTACGCCAGTTATTGGCCGACGTATCGCCTAAAATAAACTGCCAGTCTTTATTGAAGTTGATCACCTGCCGCTGTGCAACAGCCGTCTGGGCAAACAATATTGCAATGAATAATAATCTCATGATTTAGAATTTAAGATCACTGGAGCCTTTATCAACTGAAGTTGCCACGGCAATACCGCGCTGGTCTTTGCTATTCACGGCGCAATAAAAATGATATACCACGCCCTTGTGTTTAATGACATAGGATTTATGGGCAAAACGTTCGTCATAGGGTTGCGAACTGTCAATGAGGTGATCGCCCTCCCAATCGGTCCAGTTTACCAGGTCGTAGGAACAGGCAAACCGGTTGAATGCGCCCTGGCGGTCTTTCCAGAAAGCCCCGAAATAAAACATCACCCATACATTGCCTATCTTTTGTATTTGCGGATCGCCGGTAATGCCTGCCGGGTGATGCACCACAGGCTCTTTATGAAAACGTTTCCAATTCACCATATCATCAGATACCGCCATGCCTATACGCTCGAACCAGCGTGTTTTTTTATTGTCTATAGCAGTATCGCCATTGGCATTGTAGTACATTACAAAGGGATGGCCGGTGGTTTTTTCCTGATCCCACAGTACGGTGCTTTTAAACTGCTTTTTATTTTCCCACCAGCGCACATCGGCATCTTTTGAACTGAGCACGGGAGCCGGCAAGCGTTGCCATTCATGCGGTTTTGCGGGATTTTTTTGAGTAAAGGCAATGCCCAGCGACAACAAACCGGATTCATAACCCCGTTCCCGCCCGCCAAAATAAGAGAGCCAGTATTTTTTATTGAAACGTTGCAGTTTATAGGAGCCGCCCCATTCCGGATCCTGCAGTGCAATATAGCCGGCTTTTTGATGGGCATCCCATTGGGTGGTATCGGAAGAAAAAGACAGGATGCGGCCTTTGGTTTGCCAGTGCAACAGGTCGCTGCTTTGCGCCAGCCAGGTTTCATAACCGCGGCCGTCAAAAACCAGGTAAGTCATATACCAGTTTTTACCTTTTCGAAACACGCTGGGACAATCGATCTTTTTCGAGTCGTCTTCGGGCACTACAACAAGCCCGTATTTGTATGGCGTTTTTATTTCCTCGTAAATCTTTTGCATGGTGGCGGGCGGCACCTGTGTTTGTGCCAGAGCTGCTGCCATGAATAATTGTATGCTGAACAGGGCAATTGTTTTTTTCATCACGCTCGTTTTATTGTACATCCATTCCACCAATACCCACCCCCTCTGCATCATCGGCCATAATACGTATGGTATACTTCCCGGCATTGATCATACTACCCGTGGTGGTGGAAATATAATTCCATTTCCCCGCACGCGTAGGTACAAACTCTACCGCCTCGGTTTTCATCACCGTACCATCAGCAGCAATCAGCTGCCAGCTTCCTTTGCCGGGTTTTTCCGTATAATATCTAAAGGTAATCGAGAACATATCCGCGGCGCCCACATCCAGTTTCCATTCCACCTTTGCCTTTTTTCCAAACACCATGGCATCCCTTTTATTGATGGTTTGAATGGTTACGCCCTCTCCTTTCGCCTGGTGCATTTTATAGCTGATGGTGGGTTTCAAATCAAATGCAGGCGGCAATGTAGTGGCATGGTTCACCATCACGGCATACACGCTATCACCAATCGTTATTTTGGAGGGGGCTGTAAATCGTTTACGATACACATTAAACTGTTCTCCACTGCAGGTGCGCAGCGTGGTTTTAGTATCTTCATATCCTGGTTCAGGATGCCGGCTGGCAATATACACATCGGCAGCAGCAGTGGTTTTGAAGGAAGAGGTGTTTTTGATCCATTCCGCGCCATACAATACAGGAGGCAGTTCCAGGAATTCCCCACCGGTATTCAGCCAGGTGTTCCCGTCCTTCTCAATCAACAAAGGCGAAGCTGCTGCAGGTTCTACACTCATATTTTTGGTGGCAATGGCAATAGCCGATATCAGGGCCTGCCCTGCTTTTACCTGGGGAAATGAAATGGTGAGCGTGCCGCCGCGAACGCGGGCTGTCAACGTTTTTTTTAATAAACGGTCATGACCGGCTTCACGCCATATATCCAGGTCTTTTATGACGGTTTTGTTATTAATGGCCACATCAAATACACGCCAGCCGCTACAATCCATACCGCCACCGGTGCCCCACCAGGGTTCAACAAAATACAGTTCAACGATGTATTCGCCATCAGGCACTGGAAATTCGTATTTCAATTGTTCCCTGCCATAGCGGAAACTTTGTATCAAAGGCCAGTCGTTGCTGCCCTTAACAGGATCGTAGGTTTGCCGCTGGCTGGCAAAATAAGGCGGTAATCCATCAAACTGGTTGGTCCATGATAAGGAACCCCAGGTATCCGGTGTTGTTTTCTCGCGATCGGCCATCCACTTGTTGCCGTTTTTGTCGGTATAGTCGCTGCCACCGCAATTCACGCGATATAAATAATTGTAATTTTCAGACGGTTGCTCAGCCAATTTTAAATTACCTAAATGCGGCGCCTCCGGCAGGTAATTCAAAACAATGGTATCGGAAGCTACTTTTTTTCCGTTCACATAACCCACGGCATACAATACATTGTATTGAATATTCACGCCGTCCCACTGGAAATGCGTGCCTATGCCGTTGCGGGTGCGTTTGCCCAGCGAGGCATGCTCCAGGTCGTTGAACAATTCCACCTCATCGCAATTGCTGTAAACGATGATGCTGTCCTTGATACCCGGTGTGGTCCAACGGTTGGGCCAGGTATGCGATACAATATACACCATGGGCGATGTTTCTTTAGGTGCATAGTTCGAGCGATACATATAAAATACATCCAGCGGTTCCTCCCAGGGCGTGAGCAAACCTTTATAGTTCACCGGACCTATTCTGTCCAGTTCCCGAAAACCTTCCCCACCCTGTACCCTGCCGGGATTATCGTGCGAAGTATATATCCAGAAAAATTGTCCGCAACTGCTGTCGCGCACCGACTCTGCCAGACGTATTTTCATTTCCATGAGCTGCGTCATGCGGTCTTCACTATATGGACCATCCAGTACAAAAGGCCCTTCGGTATGCAGGTCGAAGGTGCGCCAGGCACCGTATTCACCAATTAATATTTGCCTTTTTATGTCCTGTGCATAGGTAGCTGGATTGCCGCCATAGGTGCCCGTCCAGTTCTGGGGCACATCCCAATCGGTACCCTCACCGCCATTACAGGTGGTTACCAGGCGCTGGGAAGAAGTGGTAGGGTCCAGCGCACGAATTAGTTCGGTACATTCCCGGGCAAAATCTTCGGGCAACTTGCTTTCGTTTTGTAATCCCCATAATACCAGGGATGGACTGTTGCGTCTTTCAATCACCCATTCCTTCAACAGCTGCTTGAAATTTTTTCTGAACTCCGGGGTATCGTACCATACATGGGCCGACATTTGCGTCCACCACAATATACCCAGCTCATCCAGCCAATGCTGGTAACGCAGGTTATGTGGCTGGTGCGCATCACGAAATGCATTAAAGCCTGCGGCTTTTATTTGCTGCACCCGGGCTTTTACCGCCGCATCGCTGAAGGCATGGCTGCCGCCAATCACATGTTCGTATTCACCAACCCCGTTTATGAAAACAGGTTTACCGTTCAGTAAGAACTGGTTGCCGGTGGCGCCTTTACCAATAGGCCAGCTGATCCAGCGAATGCCATAGGGTGTGGTGACCATATCAACCGTTTTGCCGTTCTCTTTTATTTCGGTGACCAGCGAATAACAAAACGGATCTTCCAAGGACCAGAGATGCGGGTTTTGTATGTCAGGTAATTGTTGTTGGATGGTGTCTGAACAACCTGGTTGAATGTTTTGCACTGTTTCTGTACGTACTACCAGGTTGTGTTGTTGATCAACCAGCTTTTGTGTAATGTGGATGGTGCGGATAGCTTTTCCATAATTTTTGATGGTAGTAGCCAGGTGCAGTTTCGATACATTGCTATCGTTCCATATATGCACCCCGAATGGTTCTATACGCACCTCATTGGTAATAATCAAATGAACCGGACGGAAAATACCCATGGGTTGTGAACCTTCCGAAAAACCGCGTTCTTCTGAACAACCACCACATACCCAGGGCAAATCGGTGATGCCGGCGGGGTGATCGGCGCGTACGGCCAGCAGGTTATTGGTTTTGATCAGATCTGTAATATCTATGGTAAAGCTGGTGCGGCCGCCTTTATGTGTTCCCGCTTGTTTACCATTCAGCCAAACGGTGGCATAAGAGCCTACACCTTCAAACCACAGGAAGTAGCGTTTGCCTTTTTCTATTTTGGGAATGGAGAATGATTTGCGGTACCAGGCATAACCGTGGCGGTTGCCATGACGCTGCCGGCGATATCCTTCATAAGCATCCCAGTTATGGGGCACCTGCACTTGCAGCCATTGACGGGTGGAGAAACCAGCTTTTTCAAAACCATCATAAGCATGGTGGTTGCTATCGTTGGCAATAGTGTACCAGTTGCTGTTGAGGGAAATGGATTGCCTTGTTTGAGCAAGCAATTGGACTGCCCAAAACAGGGTGAAGCAAATGATGATATGTTTTTTAAAGGACATCAGCACGCAATATAAAATGTATTTTTGACATTTATAGTATATAATGCTGCCTTAGGCCGCTGCGCGTGCTGTTAAAAGTTGTTTCGGCTAAATGTATAAATTCCGTTCTTTTTGGTTTCTATCTCAATTACCTTACCACCATACTCCAACTTACACGGCAACCCCGCCTTCGACACCAGCTTCACCTCCTCCAACTGCCCCTCCTTCCACTTCAAGTCCACCACAAATCCTCCCCTTGCACACAAGCCCTTCACTTCCCCTTCCGGCAGCTCAGCAGGCAGCGCCGGCAACAATTCAATCACGCCTGTATGGCTTTGCACCAGCATTTCCGCCATACCCGAGGCACCACCAAAATTCCCATCAATCTGGAAGGGCGGATGCGCATCAAAAAGATTGTCATACACGCCACCCTGTTCGCTTCCATTGACGCGCACGGCAGGGTGCAGCAAGGTTTTCAACATCAACAGGCTATGATCACCGTCTTTAAAACGCGCCCAGCAATTCACCTTCCAGGCAATGCTCCAGCCGGTGCCGCCATCGCCGCGATAAATCAATGATTGCCGCGCGGCTTTCATCAGCGCACTGTCTTTCCAGGTAATATCTGTACCGGGATACACACCCCATAAATGTGAAATATGGCGGTGTTGGTTGGTGGTATCGTCTATGTCTTCCATCCATTCCTGCAATTGCCCATACTTACCCATTTTATTGGGCGCTATCTGCGGTATTTTTTGCTGCAGTGTTTTGGCAAAAGCTTCATCGGTTTTTAATATTGAAGAAGCGGCGGCTGTATTCTTAAACAACTCGCGAATAATTTGATGGTCCATCGTAGGGCCTGCTACCAACCCGCCCTGCTCGGGTGAATTGGAGGGCGTGCTGATGAGATAACCGCTATGCGGATCCTTTACCAGGAATTTTACAAAGAAGCGGGCAGCCTCTTTCATCACCGGGTAATATGTGCGCAGAAACGCAGTATCCTGTGTAAACAGGAAATGCTCCCATACATGCAAACACAACCAGGCGCCGCCGGTAACCCATATGCCGTGGTTCGAAGCATTGATGGGCGCCGTACCCCGCCACAGGTCGGTATTATGATGCAATACCCAGCCGGGTGCATTGTAATGTGCGCGTGCAGTGGTTTTGCCGGCTTCGGCCAACTCTTTTATCATGTTGAACAAAGGCTGCGCACAGTCAGAAAGATTCAATATTTCAGCCGGCCAGTAATTCATTTCCAGGTTAATATTGGTGGTGTACTTGCTGCCCCAGGGCGGTGTAAGCAAATCGTTCCAGATGCCCTGCAGGTTAGCAGGTTGTGTACCAGGCCTGGATGAGGCTATCAATAAATAGCGGCCATATTGCAGGTATAAGGCGGTTAATGAAGGATCGTCCTGCATATTGAATTGCCGGATGCGTTCATTGGTGGGCAGCGATGCATTTTTACCTTCGGGAATATGTATGGAGAAGGTATTAAAAAGTTGCTGGTAATCTTTTATATGAGCTGCTTTTACCTGTGGGTAAATATGTCCCTTGATCTTTTGTAAAGCCTGCTTGCACAAAGCAGTGGGATCGGCCGATACCTCTTTATAATTTTTAAAACTGGTGGCGGCCACGAGGTAAAAGGTAGCTTCATTGGCTCTTTGCACAACAATTGCCGAATCGTTTGTTTTCACAGTACCGCCCGATGTGGTCACATACAACCAGGCCTGACCTTTCAACACGCCATTATTTACTTTAATGGAAAGCGCCTGCGTGCGGTCGTCTATCTTTCGCACGGTATATCCCCTGTGCGGCGCCTGCAGCATGGCCTGCACATCGATGGCGCCAGGCTGATCGGCCCTGACATGCATCACCACACATTGGTGGGGTGCGCTGGCAAAATATTCGCGGGTATAGTTGATGCCGTTGGCGGTATATGTGACATTCGACACGGCATTGGTGATATCCAGTTGACGGCGATAATTACTTATGTTCTGTTGGTTCGGGAATTTTAAATATACATCACCAAATGGCTGGTAGTCTGCCTCGTACCTTGGCATTAAAGGCGGGGCATCGTTTTGTATAAAATACTTCCATTTTTTAGGCAAATCGATGGCCTTGGCCTGCTCCCCTTCGGGATAAACAATCAGCGTTTTATCAGATCCTTTTACACCAATCAATCCGCCTTTGTCGAAAAAATTAATCACCTGTATGGCAATGCTGTTCCTTCCCTTCTCTACCACATTGGCCGGAATGGTATACCTTCTTTTTTTACTGATGCCCTCATCAGTACCGATGAGTTTGCCATTCACATAGGTAAAATCCATATCGCGGATGCGCCCCAGGTCCAGCACCAGGTTTTTACCAGCCCAGCTGGCCGGCACATCAAAATAAGTCCTGAACCACACGGCGCCATCCAGCCCGGTTAAACCGGTGCGTTCATACCCATCGGGTGTGGGCAGCTTCATTTCTTTCCAGTTGGCATCATGAAACCTGGCTGCAGAGGGTGCTGTTTGAGCACGCACCTGTTTCAGCCATTTATCTCTTAATATGGGGTATAGGCTGTCTGACGGGTCTTTCAAACCCATAAAATGCTTTTCCGCCAGATTTTCTGCCTCCTTTTGTTTGCCTTCGGCCAGCAATTGCCTGATGGGCTGTAAATAGTTGGCCGCGCCGGGGCGGGCATGTTCACGCGGGCGGCCCGACCACAGGGTTTCTTCATTGAATGGCAGGTGTTCGGCAGCAGCATGGCCATAAATCATGGCGCCCAGGCGGCCATTGCCTATGGGCAGGGCCTGCGTCCAGGTTTGGGCCGGCTGGCGGTACCAGAGCTGGAGGTTTTGGGCATTAGTAATTGTAAGAAATACACTAAATAAGAGAGACAGCGATAGACGGCGATACATGAATGTCATTTAATAAGTTAAAACCGTGTGGCCTCAAATTACAAAAATATAAAAGATAAGATGGCGTATTGTATTAAAGGGTTGCAGCAGGGAATAGCTCCGGTAAAAACAAAAAGGTTCCGCCTCGGCGGAACCTTTGCTCTTCCATGAAAAGTTACTAGATCAAATGAACTGTTTTAAGGGTTTGTTGTATGACTGAAAAGTTAAAGTGCTGGTTGTATCCTGGCCGGCGGAGCCGGTTGTCCGGCCCCTGGCTCAGGTCATTTCATACACTTTCGTAGGATAAGTAACTATTATAAATCAGTTGCATTTGTTGGTAAACTGTCAGGCCTGAACCCAACAACTGTTTTTCAAGGTTACTGTATTATAGTGTTTCAGACAGTTCTGTTTTAAGAGTACAGACCTGACAGGTTATAGAGTACGGATTGATATGCATTGTAATGCAACTGCTATTGATATCCGGGATTCTGACCAAATTCCTTACCATTGAGCAAGGCATCCAGTTCAACCTGCGGTACAGGACGCAGGCGGTGGAATTCCTCTACTGCCGTAATATTCGGATTGTTCAATTTGATGCGGTCAACAAATGCCTGCCCCTTCAACATACGCTTTAAAGTAGGCCAACGTAAAAACTCACCACAAAATTCACGGGCCCATTCATCCAGAATAAAGGACTCGGTTACGTCGCCGGCAGTAATAGCCATGGCAGCCTCCTGTCCGGGTTTGGCAGCCCTTTTCCTTATTACATTGATGCTTTCTGCTGCAGCCGCCAGATCGCTCAATCTGAAATAAGCTTCTGCTGCAATCATGTGCATTTCGGCCAGGCGAATAATCATGATATCCTGGTAGCCGGCTTCCTGGGTGAAATCGGCACGGTACGGATCAACAAATTTTTGTAATACGGGGAACAAAGAACCGAATACACCGGAATTGTTTTTAGCCGCACCATTTGCTTCATAAATATCATCCCGGTCTATCACTACATGTGTTACTGTTTTTTTGTTAGGTACTACACGTTTGGTAACCTCCAGCGCCAGGTCCAATGAGTCGATGGTTTTTCCCACCACAGAATTGTCTTTGTTGTACGATTCTGCAAAAGTGGCGTCCCAAACAAAAGGCGTATGGTTGGCGCCTGTTCTGCTGTTGCTATAGAATTTTTCCCTGAAACTGGCTTCATAGCGTGCATCAATGGATTCATTATACAGGTTCAACAGGAATAAGGTAGGCATCAGCCTGCGCCCATTGGGCCTTCCATAAATGGTGCTGCCAACCAAACCCGGTTTGCCTACATAGTTGTTCATATACCAGTTGTGGGACACGTTGGCTCTATTGTCGTAGTTGGTGGTGAGTGCAAGTGCAGAATTACTTACTACAAACAAAGCCTCCTGATTCCTTTTATTATTTTTCGGATCCCACAATTCAGCCGGTGTAGCCCACATGGCAACGCCCCAGCCGTTGGCTACTTCAATCACTTCGTTGGCCATATCTTTCGCTTTGGTAAACCAGGCATCTGCATCGGCGCCGGTTGAATAGTATGCCCTGGACAGGTAGGCTCTTGCAAGCAGCCCCATTGCTGATTTCCGTGTTGCACGGCTGTATTCTGCACCCCAGGAAAGCGGCAAATTGTCTTTGGCAAATAGGAGGTCGTCGATGATCAGGTTATAAAAATCTTCCACCGAACTACGCGAAGCCAATAGTTCCGGCGTATTCACTTCATGTGTACGAAGCATCACGCCGCCCCATTGTTCCACTATATGCCAGTAATAAAAGGCTCTGAGGAATCGCAACTCGCCCAGGCGCTGATTTTTTTCTGTTTCACTGGCGAATCCGGCATTATCAATGCGGTCAATACCGGCATTACAATGATTGATGCCCTTCCATATTTTCGGCCACAGATTTCTGAAAGGATTACCATTGCTCGGTGTTAAACTGTTGTACTTAGTAAGCTGCTGGGCATAAGTACCATTATTCTCATTGATCCAGATATCTGTACCGCTTTCTCCCAGGAACAAATAATCTTCTTTACCATACATGTACCTTGTTTCACCATAAGCGGCATTCACCAGTGTCAGAAATCCCTGTGGAGTGGTATAGGCAGCATCTGCTGTAGCGCCACCGGGATTGTATTCTTCCAACTTGTTACAGGAACTGATTGTAGCGGCAAACAATCCTACCGCAGTGTATGCTATATATTTAAACTTTTTCATGACAGGTTTGTGTTTTGATAAGGATGATTGAATGATTAAAAATCTACGTTTAAGCCTACTACCACCTGGCGGGTTAAGGGTGATGATTCTGAACCGCCTCTTTCAGGGTCATAGTCTTTTAACCATTTGTTTTTAGCATATGTGAAAATATTGTTTCCCGTAACATGTATACGGATCTTGTCGGCATATAACCTTCTGCAGGTTTGTTGAGGCAGTGAATATGCCAGTGTCAGGGTTTTTATTTTCAGGTAAGAACCATCCACAAAATTCAATGTCTGATAGCCATTGATCTGGGAGATGGTAGCATTTCTTGGACGGGGAAAATCGTTCGAGGGATTTTCAGGTGTCCAGTAGTCGAAATTAGCAGGACCATTACCCAAACCATTTGGATTGTAGCGGCCAACAAATTGGGCGTCGATGGTTTGTCCCCAACGGGCAAACAGGTATACGCTCAACTCAAATCCTTTATAAGTAAATGTATTCTGAAAACCAGCATACCATTTGGGCACTGTAGAACCAACAAACATACGGTCGTTATCGGCATCGATGATCGAGTCGCCGTTTACGTCAAGCAGTTTGATGTCTCCGGGAGCAAAGGGTGTGCCACCAAATTTCAACTCGCCTGCTTTGGCAGCTTCGGATGTTTGCCAGATACCCAGTCTTTTCCAGGTGTAAAACGATTCAATCGGATGTCCCAGTAACAGGGAATTTCTTTCCGGACCTGAAGTAGCAATGATGTCTTTGCCATCGATCAGTTTGGTGATTTCTTCCCTGTGAGAAGTATAAGTAAGGGTGCTGGTCCACCTGAAATCCGATGTAGCAGCATTTACCGATGAGATCGCTAACTCAACACCTCTGTTCTTGGTTTCACCAATATTCTGCCAAACAGTGGCCACACCGGAAGACTGGGGCAACCCCCTGTTATACAGGATATCGGTAGTATGCGATTCATACACTTCCACTGTACCGTACAGGCGGCTTTTGAAGAAAGCAAAATCAAGACCCAGGTTCTTCGTAGCTGTTTTTTCCCAGGTGAGTGTGGGATTACCTACTACTCCTGTGAACCAGAAACCAGGAACAGCTACATCACCAAAATTTTGTCCCCATGCACCCGGATTAGTAGACTGTACCAGACTTTGTGTTTGATAGGGTGCGATAGATGCATTACCGGCAATGCCATAACTGGCCCTTAACTTCAGGTTGTTAACAAAAAGGGCATTCGCCATAAAACCTTCCTGGTGAATGTTCCAGCCGATAGCAGCCGATGGGAAATAATCCCATTTGTTACCGGGCGCCAGGCGCGAGGCGCCGTCAGTGCGCAGAGATGCTGTTAACAGGTATTTACCCTTCAAGGCATAATTGATTCTACCTGCATAAGACATGGTGCTCCATCTGGTATAGCCGGAACTGAGGTTGCGGCTGGCCTGTTCGGTACCACCCAGGTTATAAAATTGTTGCGAGGCCAGTAATTGCCTGATACCATTGGCGCTGAATCCATCATCGTCAGAACGGGTATAGCTGGAAATGGCTGTTAATGTAATGGCGTGATCATCAAATTTCCTGGTGAATGTCAGGTAGTTGTCCCAGTTATAAAAACGGCTGAAACCGGTTTCCTGACTGGCATAATTGGGTTGACCAGCTTTACGTCTTTGTAGTGAGAGCGAATCCTGGTAAATACCCAGCCGGGAGAATCGCAGGGTAGTACCCAGGTTACTCCGGAAGGTAAGCCCATTTACCGGTGTAATTTCAATATATCCATTGGCTGTAATATTTGCCCTGATGGTATTGTTCTTGTACACACCCGGTTCTTCATCGGCCAGTGGGTTTACTTTTCCTACGGTGGAGGGATAGAGTATGATTCTCCCGAACTCATCGTAGGGTTTTCCCAAAGGCGCTGTTGTAGCGGCATCCGATAAGGGATCAAAACGGCCGTTTGTGTTGGAATAAACCACCTGTGTCAGCAAGCCGGCTTTGAACACATTACTGATTCGCTGATCGTAGTTCAGCCTTGCATTGTAGCGGGTCATGTCGTTGTTGCGCAACATGCCCTCTTCTTTATAATAACCGGTAGAAAAGAATATCTTTGTTTTATCGCCACCAGACTGTATAGAGGCCGAGTGGCTTTGTTGTGTACCATTCTGGTTGATCAGATCTATCCAATCAACCCATTGACCAGCCTGGAAGGCGGCCAGTTCATTGGCATCTGAAAATAACACTTCATCGTTAGCAGGATAATTGCCGTTGGCCGTGCGATAAGCTTCGCGGCGTAATTTAACATAGTCTTCGCCTATGCGTCCTTTGGGATAAGCGGTATAACCATTTACGCCATAATATCCGCTGTAAGAAACCCTGGGACGGTCTTTACCTTTTTTGGTAGTAACAATAATAACACCATTGGCGCCCATCCATCCGTAGATGGCGGTGGCCGATGCATCCCTCAACACTTCAACAGATTCGATGTCGTTGGGATTCAGATCGGCAATGTTACCGCCCTGAAATCCATCGATGATGTACAGCGGTTGTTGGGCCTGCCGTGCAACAGAGAATGTTCTCTGTCCGCGTACCAGTATATTTACGCCGGCGCCTGCATTACCCGATGAACGGGTAATATCCAAACCAGGCACCCTACCCTGCAATGCTTCCAAAGCGTTGAAGGTAGGCGTTTGCGTGATGGTACCCGGTTTCACAGAATATACCGAGCCGGTTAAATCACGCCTTCTTTGTGCACCATAACCTACTACCACTACCTGGTCCAGGTCGGCGTTATCATAAGCCATGGTAACCTGTAAATCGGTTTGTTCACCCACTTTAACTTCCTGTTGCAGAAAACCTACGAAACTAAACACCAGTGTTGAGTTGTCGGAGGGTACAGGAATGGAGAAAGAGCCAGTGACGTCGGCAGTTACGCTTTGTCGGGTGCCCCACACGTTGATGTTCACCCCAGGCAGCGGGTTTCCCTGAGGGTCTTTAACTTTTCCGGTGACGATCTTTTCCTGCGCGAACAGATAGGAATGGGCAAGAAAGAGCAATAGAAACGCAGTCAGGCATTTCAAGGACGGTTTACCAGTCATACAACAGTTTAATTTAAATTATCAATAATTGATGAGGAGCAATTATTAACCAAGGACTACATGCATAGAGAATGGGGGGTGGGTATTCTTGCGGATATGAAGGATTTCGGACACAAGAAACAGCGAGTTAGACCGGAAAACAATGTCATTTTTTTCTAAAAAGATGGAACATTTTACTATTTTATATACGATTATGTATAACCGAATCAAAATACACCTATCATATTGAAAATTATTCAAATAAGGCGTGTATATATAGGGGTTGGAGTTAGTATTTTCCACATGAAATGCGTAGTTTTTCGCGAGCTAATGTATTAAAGGGATTGATTATGCGAGGGCGACAGAAACGACAATAACGGATCGATACTCCCCGGAACAGAAAACTGCCCACCCCGGCGGGTGGGCAGTTTTCTGTTCCGGGGGTTGATGCTTTCGACATCCTATTCAAACAACCAGTCAAGTGCTCCGGCGCTCTCCGCCGATTTAAACCCGGCATCCATTACCGGCAATCGTTCAGTTTCCGGCACCGCCCCCATCACCAGACAAATCCCCTTACCCAATGTAAGCGTATGCGTACCCGCGGGAAAAGAAAACGCATGCACATTCACCACGGGCAATCCCTCGATATCTATGGCATTCGCAATCTTCACATCGGCCTGCCCATAGTCATTGGCGCTGGCATCGGTTTCCAACTGCGGCTCGGGTAATAATTCCTTGTTCTTATCAATTAAATAACCCACCAGTATTTTAACGGGCTGTGTAGTACGAAATGTCAACTTGGTTCCATTAGCTATCTGCCGGGAACGATTGGTACGAATCCCCTGCAAACCGGTTAATATCACAGGCAGATCCTTTACCACCAGCGTAGTATCGGTAAACACAAATGCGTTTTTCTGCAAGGTATAAAAAGCAAGCCCCTCGTTCAGCCATTGAATATCGGCTTTTTTCAAAGGCTGCACGCTATTAGCTCCGGCGCCGGCCGGACGCGCCTTCAACGTATCGATATGCCCCCTGAAATTCGCCAGCTCCCGCTCATAATACACCAATAATTCCTTCCATGTTTTGTTTTTGGCATCCTTACCGCTCACGGGTATCTTCCGCTGCGCGGTTTGCATACTATTGGCATACAGGTATGTGGTATCGGTGCGCGCAGCCAGCTCCCTGAAATAATCAACGCTGGTTTGCAACAACGGCAGCGCTTCTTCCAGGTCACTCACTTTTTTGGAGTATTTATATTTCAATACCTGAACAGCCGCCCTGGCCTTGTAAGCATAATAATGCGCCATCAGGTTGTAACAATACATATCGTTCTTCAACCGTTCAAACTCTTCGCGATTGGCGGTTATATAAGGCGCAGCCTGTTCAATAGCGGCCACGGCCTTCTTTCCATGTTCAATAATTTCCGAAGCAATTTGTATGGGCGTTTCACCAATATGCTGCTCGCCCCTTGCTTCTTTATCGGCGTATTCAATAATCATCTCCCCTTCCGGGCTTTCGGATGTATATAATAATTCAAACAGTCCATAGCGTTTGGGATTAATCAGTTGTGTCATCAGCATACCCAGCGTCATGGTCTGGCGGTTGCCATCGGTAATACCATAACGCCTTAGTATCTTGGGTGAAATTTCGCCGGATTGTTCATAAGCCTCCAGTATATGTTTGGCCTGTTCAACCGTACAGCCAAAACGACCGGCCAGGCTGCCTGCCCAGTATTCGATTTCCTGCTGCCGGTCGCGGTGCGCATTCCAGGCATAACGTGCCCAGCTGCGGTACCAGATCCAGTCGCGTTCAATTTGCAACAGGCGTTTGTCGCTTTTATCGGCGGCATAAGGCCAGTCCCAGTAAGAAGCCTGCGGGTATAAATGCAGTCCGTTGGCCTCCATGATGCGGTGCATGGCCTTTACAGATTTTTGAATAAAATCGGGTGACCCATACCGAAAGGGCTCCAGGTTGGCCAGTATATGCACGTTCTCTATATGCACGGTGCCAATGCGGCTTAAATTGCGATGCAGTTCTGCCCAGGTACCGCGCGGCTCATAGGTAGTAAGGGCCTCGCCATTGTATTTGGCCATGGTGTACAGGTTGCTGTAGAGCTGCAGGGCGGATTTCATTACACGGGGTGCATCGGAATCGTGGGCACGCAATACAATTGGCGGCTCGTTTTTCTCACCCAGTATCTTTAACCCATCCTGCACACCGGGAATGATGGTCTTGCAAAACCAGTCCACATCATCCTGCCCGGCGCCTTCCATAGCTTCGCCCAGGGTCACCAGTAAACCCACATTGGGATATTTGGCTACAAAGGCGGCAATGCTTTTACGGGTATAATCGGCAATCAAAGGAATGATAGGCCGGTTGCGGTCCTGTGTTTTTATATTATGGTGTTCGGCAAAAGGTTTCGATACAATGATGTTATAGAACATCTGTATCACCCATATACCGCGTTTATCGGCTTCGGTGGTGAGGAATTTGAACAGCTCTTCATTTTTTTTGAAAGTGGCATCGTCTACCTCCACGGCATAGGGATAATCAGGCAATCGTACCAGCGATGCAAAAGGATGACCATTCCACAGGTACAGGGAGTTCATGCGGTTGGCCACCAGCGAGTCGAGGTATTGTATCCATAATTGTTTGTCGTATAACCAGGGAAAAGTTTCCGGCGTATAAGGATACTCGTATACATGACGGCCGGGCAGGTAATACGGCTTTTGAACGCCTATGCAGGCGCCACGTAAAACCATTTCGGGTTTATCGGTAATGGAAAGATTAGCAGGAATGCTTTTTTTGCTATTGACCTGTTCTGCCAGTTCCAGGCAGCCATACAGGGTGCCGGAGGCATCGGTGCCGGCAATGATTACGGCTTTGTTATTGCTTTTTATGGAGAAGCCTTCCTTGCCGGTGGTATCGGGTTGTAACTTGTATTTGGAAGCGGCTTTTTTTACAAGCGGATCGTTGTAAATGCCGATGGTGATGGCGATGCCTTTTTTATTGCTTATGGTGTAACCGGCGTTTTGCAGCGCTTTGGTGAGTTGTTCCGCGCCGTATTGAATGCGCGGGCCTTCACCGGTTGTAAGGGTTACGTTTTTTTGGGCATAACCAGTCAATACAACCAGAACACAAATACAAAAAGTACTAAGATGTTTCATCATGTCACATTTGTTCCGAAGGAACACCCACCGCTACCCGCAAAATCCATGTCCCCGGGGGACATGGATTTTGCGGGAGGGCTGATTGTCCCTGCGGGGCATTATTTAATGCAAGGGAATTCCCCCCTGTTCACTGGATTTATACGCAGCCTCCACACAAGCCATCGTATCAATACAATCCTCCACCGAATTATCCGGCTCGGGAATTGCTTTATCAACCGCCAGCATCATCTGCTCCATACTGCCAATAAAAGCATGCGGAAACCAGGTGCCTTCCACAGGAATAGTTTTCCACTCCCCTGCGGCCGGCCCGTTCATACTTACATATTCAATGCTATCGGGCATTCCCTGCGGATAGTTGATCAACACCCCCATGGTCACCTGGATGGCGCCACGGGTGCCCTCAAATTTGATATAGGAAGCCTGGTGCTTCAATCCAAACTGGTGGCAATGATTGGTGAGAATATTGGCGCGCACCATATCCCCATAATCCATGATGATATTGCTGCGCACGGAAGCCAGCTGGAACATATTGGGGTGCCTGACGGTTTTGGCGTACACCCCAAAGGGATTGCCCAAAAACGACCGTACCAGGTCGATATAATGTATGCTGTGATATAATATCTCTACACGCGGCGATTCGAACAGGAAAGTCCACAAATGCCAGGGCGTAAACACATTCACATGCACTTCTATATCGCAAAGCTCGCCAATGGCGCCCCGCCTGATGAGTTGCCGCACGGTGTTAATATAGGGTGCATAACGCAACTGGAAATTCACGCCGGCAATCATTTTTTTATGCCGGGTAAGTTGCAATATTTCCTGCGCTTCTTTATAATCATTGCCCATGGGTTTTTGCATCAGCACGGCAGCCTGTGCGGGCAGATGTTGTAAAATATTGATGATCTCTGAACCAGGCACAGCCACATCGAAGATCACGGAGCCGGGCGCCTGGTCAACGGCCTGCTGCAAACTGTCATATACCTGTGGTATCTGAAAGTTGGCAGCCGTGGTTTGCGCCTTCTCCTTGTTTACATCGTAAATACCGGCCACCTGGTAACCCGCCAGTTTATAGGCGGGCAAATGCGCGGTATTTACAATACCTCCGGCGCCAATGATTACAATGGATTTTGATTGATTCATTTTTGTATAGTCGTGAATGTGGTAAGGCGGGTTGCTTATTTACCTCCCAAATAATTTCCATAGGTGAGCACCAATACGGCAGAGATCAACACCAGCAATGCGGCCACCAGCATGTTCACGGTATTATGGCGGCAGCCCTTCCATTCCTTCATGACCAAACCGGCAATGGTGCTGAATAATACCAGCATAATCATATGAATGGCCCAGCTGGTAAACTGGAATGCCCCCATACGCACATGGCCCAGACCATAAAAAAAGAATTGCGAATACCAGAGCATACCAGTGAGTATGGCCAGCATAAAATTAAGACCCAGTTTTCCTCCCGCCACCCTCGTATACTCGCCAAAAGTTTTTTCTTTTTTGTGCAGGTAAAGGCAATAGATCAGGGTGGTGACAAATGCGCCGGTATTGGAGAAAATATAAATCACATTGCCCTGTAAATTACCGCTGCCGTATTTTGCGGCCACATCGGCAATGGGCTGGCCCTGGCTCAAAGAAAAACCATATACGGCCGAAAGCACACCCGCCAGGAAACATAAAGGCAATCCCTTTGCCAGTGAAAAACTGGTATTGGTATTTTGTTTTCTTTCTATATCCTGCTCTTTGAAACGGCCGGCAATACCACACAACACAATGCCCAGCGCCCCTACGGCAATACCCGATATCACAAAACCGGAGCCCTGCCGGCTAAACAGTTCAGCCAGCTCTCCGGCCACCATGGGTGGTATAAGCGTGCCCAGCACACAGGAAATACCTACGGCAATGGCATAGGTCAATGAAAAACCTACATAGCGAATGGCCATACCAAAGGCAGTGCCGCCAATGCCATAAGCAGCACCCAGTAAAAAGGTCTTCCACATGGCGTCTGTGGGGGCCTCGTGTAATACAACACTTAGTTGCGGAATGGTGAGCCAGGCAATCAAAAGGGGCAATAGCAGCCAGCAAATGGCCGCCTGCGCCAGCCAATAGGTTTGCCATGACCATTTTACTACTTTTTTTTGCGGGGTATAACAAAGCGAAGCGCAGGAAGCGCCTACAGAATGGTATAGTATGCCGGTGATTACTTCCATAAAAATACTGGTGGGTTAGTATTCTATGCTAACCCAGATTATAAAATTGCATGGCATTTGAATAAAGCACCTTGTTCAGGTGCTCTTCATCAAGCAATTTCGTTAATACGGTTATATATCTCTTCCAGGTTTGTGTATAGGAACCGGCTAATAATGATACGGGCCAATCGCCGCCACAACAGCAGCGGTCGGCGCCAAACTGTTCTAAAATATAAGCAACATAAGGCTCCACATCAGAAATGGCACCCATGCCGGATATTTTTACATAAAAATTTTTATGCTGCGCGGCTTCTTTCATCAGTTCTCTCCATTCGGGAAAAGCGGCGGGCTGGTTGGCATGGTCGAGTATCATACGCAATCCCGGTACTTTGTTAGCCACCTCCAGGGAAGTGCGTAAATGATCGGCTTTAATGCCTACTACATCGTAAGGAATATTGTATTCGGCCAGGATGGATAAACTTTGCAGCACGGTGGGTTGCAGCAGCCAGCGTGCATCGGGCTCATCATGAATCAAATGGCGAACGCCTTTGAAATAGGAATTGCCGAGGTATTGCTTTAGTGCGGTGGCGGTAAAGGAGGGGTCCATCAGGGGCATCCAGCCTACCACGCCCAATATCCACCCGGTGCGGGCGGCGGTTTCCAGCATCCAGTTAGTATCCTCAAAATTGTTGGCGGCCTGAACCAGTACCCCGCCTGTAATGCCGGCCTCGGTGCGCGAAGGTTCCAGTTCGGCAATATCATAATCCCGGTTCAGGATGGTGGTATTGTTTTTTAACCACTCGTATTCGGCCTTGTCAAAGCTCCATATGTGAACATGGGTGTCGATGATTCCTTGCTGCATGGCAATCGCTTTGAATAATGAATATTGACTGTTGCAAATTGAATATCGAAGTTAATAGCGCCTGCTTCAACATTCAACATTTAATATTCAATATTCGATATTTCCTTTTCCTTCAATCCAAACTGCTCATCAATTTCCTTATTATGCTCGCCTAGTAAGGGCGCGCCTTTTTCACTGGCTAATATTTCTCCGTCGAAACGAATGGGACAACGGGTGGTAGTAATAGACAATCCGTTACTGGTTTTCACCTTAATTTCCATATTCAGCGCCTGATACCCTTTCTCCTCCACCAGCCGGGCATAATCCATCACTTTGGCACACCATATATCTGCGGGTTCCAGCACGGCCAGCCAGGCATCGGTGCTGCGGGCGGTTAAATGGTCGGCCAGGATGGATTTTATTTCATCGCGTTTTACAAACCAGTCGGCGGTATTGCTAAAATTTTTAAGCGGTTCGCATTCCAGCAATTCGGCCAGTCGTATGATATCGCCCATGGCCAGCGCCAGGTAGCCGTCGGCGGTTTTATAAATGCCATAGGGCGCGCTGAGGTAGGCATGCCCATTGTTCACGGCGCTGCGCACAGGCAGCTCGCGGCCATCGTTGTAATAACAGGTCAGTACCTCGAACTGGAAATCGAGTATCGATTCCAGCATGCTTACCTGCACCAGGGCGCCTTCTTGGGTGATGGCGCGCTGGTATAGGGCGGCCAGTATGCCCTGTGCAATATGTGTTCCGGCCAGAATATCCACTACGGCCACCCCCATGGGGGTTGGACTGTCGCTGCGGTTGCTGCTGAGCCAGGTAAGCCCTGAAACGGCCTGTAACAACAGGTCCTGGCCGGGAAGGTCTTTCCAGGGCCCCTCATGACCATAACCACTTACTTCGGCATAAATGATTTGCTGGTTGATGGCTTTCACGGTTTCGTATCCCAGTCCCAGCCTTTCCATCACACCGGGACGGAAATTGTGCATCAGCACATCGGCCTGGGCAATGAGCTTTTTTACTTTCTGCAGGTCTTCCTTTTTCTTCAAATCGGCCGCATAACTTTGTTTGTTGCGGTTGATGGCATGAAAGATGGTAGACTCCCCTTCGATCATGACATTCGAAACATACAATTGCCGGCAAATATCTCCCACGCCGGGCCGCTCAATCTTGATCACCTGTGCGCCCATATCGGCCAGCCGCAAACCGGCGGAAGGGCCTGACAGGAACTGGCTGAAGTCAACTACAATTATATCCTGTAATGGTTTCATTTTGTCAAATTCAGCTCCCTATAAATTTTCTCATTGTGTTCGCCCAGCTGCGGTGCTGGCCGCGATGAAAATAGTTTTTCCCCGTTGATGCGAATGGGGCAACGGGTGGTGGTAATGGATTTTCCCTTATTATTGATGGTCTGCTCCATTTCCAGCACCCGGTAAGCTTCGTGATGCGTAAGCCCGTGCCAGTCCAGCACCTCCTGCGCCCACAAATCGTTGGCATGTAGTTTCTCCAACCAGTACGAAGCGGGCTTTGTCAAAAGATGTTTGGATAGTACGGTCTTTATTTCATCACGTAAGTTGAATGTATCTTTCGGATCGAAAGCCAGCAGGTCGGGACAATCGATGGCCTGCGCCAGTTCTTTTATGTCTACCATGGCAATGGCAATGTACCCATCGGCGGTTTCATAAATGCCATAGGGTGCATGCAGCAAGGGATTGCCATTGCTCACCTTGCTGCGTTGCGGCAGGTGGCCGCTGTTATGATAGGTGGTGAGTAATTCAAACTGAAAATCGAGCAGCGATTCCATCAGGCTGATTTCAATCAACGCGCCCTTCCCTGTTTTTTGCCTTCTTATTAATGCGCCCAGTATTCCCTGCACCAGTTGCGAGCCGCATAAATTATCGGCAATGGCCAAACCAAAAGGCACGGGATTATTGCCCGCATTGCCGGTGGTATAAGCCAGCCCGCTCATCGATTGCAGCAGCAGGTCCTGCCCCGGCCTGTTTTTCCAGGGGCCTTCTTTTCCGTAACCACTGATCTCGCCGTAAATGATACGGGGGTTGATTTGTTTTACTACTTCATAATGCAATCCTACTTTATCCATCACACCCGGCCGGAAATTATGGGTAAGCACATCGGCTTTGGCGATCAGTTTTTTCACCACCGCCACATCTTCCGGGTTCTTCAAATCGGCCGTAAAACTTTCTTTATTGCGGTTGATGGTATGGAATAAAAGCGAACTATCGTCGGTCCACAGGTTTTTGATAGATAAGCGACGGCCCGCATCCCCTGTTTTCGGGCGTTCTATCTTGATCACGCGTGCGCCCAGGTCGGCCAGCCGCAAACCCGCTACGGGTCCGGATAAATATTGGCTGAATTCCAGCACCAGCAATCCCTCCAAAGGCAATCTGCTCATGATATCATACTCATTTTTTGGCCAACGCGGCTCTGTTGATAAATGCTGTTTATTTCTTTCAATACCGCCCCGGGGTTCCGCGGATTGAGCAGATATTGCTGTATCGGGTGGCCGGCATGGTCCTGGAAATGCAGGTAGCCATTATAACGGGGACGCACATACCCATTTTCCATCACCGGTCGAACCGTATGAAAAAAATTATGGGTGATCATATTGGCCATACGATCGGTCCAGGCGGCGCCATGTCCCGGCTGTCCGCCATGCTGCACATACAAACCGGCCTGTACTTCGGGCGAACAAACCCAGGCGGCAAAATCCACCGCTTCTTTTTTATGTTTGGTAGCAGCAGAAACCGACAAACCGGTGCCACCGATGGTGCTGCGCAAACGCTTGTCGCCAAATAGTACCAGGTTGGCATAGGTAAGCGTTTTGGCGGCATATCCATCACGCGCATAATTGGAATAACAATATGCAAAGGGGCAATACCAGTAGTCGTCGGTAGAGGTCATCAGTTCGGCCACCTGTATGGGGTTGCAATGAAAGAATTTTTTGTCGATACAGGAATACAACTCGTGCATGGTTTGCAAAGCCTTTATACCGTTTTCGGCGCTCACCACTTCCTGCTCGCTTTTAAAAGGCGTTTCACCATGGGCAATGCAAAACATATAAAAATTCATCAACACGTCAATTTGAATGGCCGGTATAGCTACCCTGCCCTGTTTGGCCAGGGCTATCAGTTGTTGCCAGTTTTGTGGTACGGCTGCCTGGTGGCGTTGAAACAGGTCGAAACGGTAGCTGGCTGCCGGCGTAGCGGCATCGATGGCAAATGCCCATTGATGACCATCATAATGATAACTGGGATGTGAATACCCTACCGAGTTCACCAGTTGATTGGTCATATATTCGGCAGAGACATATTCATCAAGCGGCAATACACAGCCTGTTGCGGCGGCGCAGCCTACCCAGGGATGATCAATGATGAGCAGATCGTAATCGTTTACCAGTTTTTCCAGCGGGTAATCGGCAAATTCCTGCAGGGTCCTTTTCTTCCAGTGTATGGTCACATGCGGGTGCAGCTCTGAATAACGCTGGGAGGCCGCCTGCAGCGGCGTAATACCCCTGCTATGTCCCCATGTGATTCCGTTCAATACAATATTCGACATACCGTTGTTAGCTCTCTTTTTTTTGTACCAATAAAATATGTTCACAAACCATCACCAGTTCGTTTTGCTGGTTCAACACTTCCACCATTTCGGTGACCAGACCATAGCCTGGCTTTTTATGATCTTTTTTATCCTTGATAGTAACTGTTGCCCTGATGGTATCGCCAATAAAAACGGGTTTGATAAACCGGAGGCGGTCGTAGCCATAGGTCATGGATACTTCGTTGATCAGATGCGCTGTTAAACCCACCGCCATAGAAAAGATGAGTGTGCCATGCGCCATACGTTGTTTAAAGGGTTGAGTGGCACACCATTCGGCATCCATATGATGCGGGAAAAAATCGCCTGACTGTCCCGCATGAATGACAATATCGGTTTCGGTGACCGTGCGGCCCCAGGTAGTTCTTTGTTCGTTGATGCTGAATTCTTCGTAATATTTTTTTATACCCATACAGGTAAACAGATGATTATGGTAATCAGATATAATTGCCGGTGCGTTTTGAATGAAGGTTGATTGTTACCGGGAGTTAGCGGATTGTAAGGGCTGTTTCAGCGGTATGAAGGACTTGATGCAATGCACGTTTTTATTCATAAGCGGAACAATTTACAATCGTTGATACAGGGGAAAACCTGCCATGGAAAGGGTTGCCAGATCAGTAATTCAATAAACCGGATTTCCGGTGGCACGTTTTAACCCTGGTTGCTTTGTTAATTATTAAACCAACACTGAACGCTTTGAAGTGGAAAGCTACGGCAAAACGGCGCGGGTATCAATGTCAGGTTTTACTGAATTGATGGAATATTTTACTAAGTAGTGATTATGAATGTGTGAGTTATGAGGAGTGGAAATGTGCAAATTTTACTATTTGCCGCCGCGGGCAGGCCGCACAAAGGCGATGCCGGTGACGGAAATTTTGGTACCCACCACCAGTTAGCTTCAAAAAAAAAAATGGCACAACCGTTTGCGTGATTCTTTTACGTTATAAGGTGGTAAGTTTGAGCATGTTTGATGAGATTTTAAGTAGCTATGGCCTTCACCCAAACCATTACAAAATTACCCCGTTTGGCGCAGGGCTGATCAACCGTACCTGGAAACTAAGCACCCAACAGGGTCCCTGCTTTATTCTCCAGGAAATTAACACCACCGTATTTAAACAACCCGCCGATATTGCAGACAATATCCGGAACCTGGGCGATTACCTGCAACAACATGCTCCCGGTTATTTATTTGCCGGTGCATTGCCCACCCAATCGGGCAGCGATCTGTATATTGATAAAAACAATCGCTTTTTCAGGTTATTCAAATTTATACCCGACTCCCACTCCATCGATGTGGTGCAGTCGCCCAAGGAAGCCTATGAAGCGGCCAGGCAATTTGCCCTCTTCACCAAATTGCTGAGCGGGTTCGATTGCGGCCGGCTGAAGATCACCATACCGCAGTTTCACGATCTGTCGTTGCGCTACCGGCAGTTTACCGAAGCGCTGGCCACCGGCAATAGCCGCCGCATAAAGGAATCTGCCGACCTGATCCAATTCCTGAAAGAACAGGAACACCTGGTGCATACCTTCGAAGCCATCAAAAAAGATGCAGGGTTTCGCACCCGCGTTATTCATCACGATACCAAGATCAGCAATGTATTATTCGACAACCACGACAAGGGGCTGTGTGTAATAGACCTGGATACAGTGATGCCCGGCTATTATATCAGCGATGTGGGCGATATGATGCGCACCTATTTATCGCCCGCCAGCGAGGAAGTTAAGGAACTTGACACCATCAGCGTGCGCGAAGAGATATTCACCGCCATTGCCCGCGGTTACCTGGGCGAATTAAAAAATGAATTGACTGAAACAGAAAAGCTACATTTTGTATATTCGGGAAAGTATATGATCTATATGCAGGCTCTGCGTTTTTTGACCGATCACCTGAACGATGACCGGTACTATGGCGCCAAATACGAGGGACATAATTTTATGCGGGCACAAAACCAGGCTGTGCTGTTACAAAAATTTACCCAACAGGAAGATTTGTTCAATCATATTATTTCAACTCTATAACATGTCAACTGCAAAAACCCTGGCTATACCGGCCTCCGTACAGCGTAACAACACAACCGCCATTCTGATCATCGGTTTTTTGTTTTTCATTTTTGGTTTTGTAACCTGGCTGAATGGTAGCCTCATACAGTTTTTGAAACTGGCCTGCCAGCTGGAAGACACCCAGGCCTTTTTTGTAACCTTTGCATTTTATATAGCTTATTTTTTTCTGGCCATTCCTTCCTCCTTTATCTTAAAAAAAACCGGATTTAAGAACGGTATGGCCCTGGGGCTGGCGGTGATGTCTGTTGGCGCTGTGGTTTTTATACCTGCAGCCCAAAACAGGAGTTTTGTTTTTTTCCTCACCGGCCTTTTTATACAGGGTATGGGCCTGGCCTTGCTGCAAACCGCTTCCAACCCTTATATCAGTATTATTGGTCCCATTGAAAGCGCTGCCAAACGCATCAGCATCATGGGCATTTGTAATAAGGTGGCCGGCATGATCAGTCCGCTTATTTTAAGCGCCGTCTTGCTGAGCAATGCCTCCGAACTGGAAAAGCAGATCAATAATGCCGTCAGTATTACAGAAAAAGAAGGGCTGTTGAATGAACTGGCCGGGCGTGTTATCAATCCCTATATCATACTGGCCTCCATACTGGCGGTGTTGGCGTTTTTATTAATGAAGTCGCCCCTGCCCGAAATTGATGTAGACAGTGAAGAAGGACAAGTAACTGCCACCAGTAAAACCAGCGTTACGCAGTTCCCGCATTTGCTGCTGGGTGTGGTATGTATCTTTTTGTATGTGGGCGCAGAAGTGATGGCCGGCGATGCCATTGGTATTTATGGCGGGGAAATGGGTATGCCATTGGATGAAACCAAGAACTTTACCACCTTTACACTGGCCGCCATGCTGGTGGGTTATGTGGCGGGAATCTTTACCATACCAAAAATGATATCACAGCAAACAGCGCTGAAATTATCTGCCATATTGGGTATCCTCTTTACTATTGTTGTTTACCTTACCAGTGGTTATACGGCCATTACATTTATTGCATTGTTGGGTTTGGCCAATGCGTTGATGTGGCCGGCCATTTTTCCGCTGGCTATTGATGGACTGGGCAGGTTTACCAAAATCGGGTCGGCGATGCTGGTGATGGGTATTGCCGGCGGCGCGGTGATTCCTTTGGTGTATGCCGGACTGAAGGATAAGGAGGGCATGAATTTGTCGAATCATCTGGCGTTTTTTGTGTATATGCTGCCGTGTTATTTGTATATTCTTTATTATTCTGTGAGAGGTTTTAAGGCAGGAAAATAGCTAAAAAGCGAACCACGAATCGGGCCGGCCTTCGCCCTACCCGATTCGCGGTCTTATTTGGCCACTCATATAACCTCATTTTTATATAAGTCAATAAAGTCATATATTCACCTGGAAATCGCCCCAACTCATGCCCTTTCCAGGCCTAACCGCACTGCCCTTTTGTTTCTTCCTGATCGCCTGCCATCATCCACCCGCCATAACCGGCGCGCCTAAAAAGGTGGAGGTGAAAAAGGCGGAAGGTGTTTTCCGTATTTACAAAAACGGAAAACCATTCCTCATAAAAGGCGGCTCCGGCTTTACCCATTTAAGAGAACTGGCTGCCTGCGGCGGCAACACCATTCGCACCTGGGATACCACCCACCTGCAATCCATACTGGATGAAGCCCACCATTATGGCCTCGCCGCCATTGTTGGACTCGACTTACCGGTAAGCACCCTGCTCGATGAATTTTACTGTAACAAACAAAAAACCGACAGTGTTTATTCCGCCTATCAATCCATCGTTCGCCGCTTTAAAAATCATCCTGCCCTATTGGTATGGTGCCTGGGCAACGAAATAGATTTTCCATACCGTCCCCGGTTTGCTGCCTTTTACAAAACTTTCAACAGGCTGGTGGCCATGATACACGAGGAAGATCCGGATCACCCGGTCACCACTACCCTCACCAATTTTCAAAAAAGGAATATCGTTAATATCAAACTTAAGGTGCGCGGACTTGATTTTATTTCCATCAATACCTTCAACCCGCTTAAAACACTGGAAAAAGACCTGCAACATTTTAAATGGTTCTGGGACGGCCCCTACCTCATCACCGAATGGTCGCCCGAAGGCGGCTGGGAAACCCAAGTGGTAAAATGGCTGGCACCCATTGAAAACACCAGCACCAAAAAAGCAGAGCTGTTCAGGGACTTCTATCAAAACTATCTGCCCCATAAAGATCCCCGCTTCCTGGGCTCACTGGCTTTTTACTGGGGATGGAAAGAAGAATACACCCATAGCTGGTTCAGCATATTCAACGAAGACGGAACACCCACCGAAATAGTGGAAACCCTGCGCGATTGCTGGCGCGATACCGTGACGCACCACCAGGCGGTGCAACTGCAGTATATGCTGCTCGATGGGAAGGGCGCCGCCGACAATATATTATTATCGCCCGGTTCCACACACCAGGCCTCGCTGCTGCTGGCGCCCGGTGAACACAGCGACAGCCTTTGCTTTCACTGGGAGATCATCCGGGAAGACTGGTGGGGACATAAAAAATCGCATTGGACAAAACCACCCGCCGAGCAGGGTTTATTGATCGACAGCACTACCCTGCAGGTTGCTTTTCGAAGCCCTTTAAAAGAAGGTCCGTACCGCATATTCGTAACCGCATTTAATGCAAAAGGGTTTTGCGCTACGGCCAACACCCCCTTTTATGTTGTGGAATAATGGACTATAAAGCAACGCCGATACAACAACCTACAAGACATGAAAAACGCGTTTTGCGACTCATGATATGCGCCGGCGTTTTTTCCATGGGCTTTTTCCTGTACACCCTGCTCGGCAATGAACACGATGATCATAGTGTACTGTATGTATTGCTGCTCATTACCATCTTTTATAATTGCCTGAAATACCTGCACGAATGGTATCATTATTTTTCCATCTCTGTACCCGAAACCAAACCAGCTACCCGTACTTATACTGTGGATATATTCACCACCTTTTGTCCCGGCGAGCCCTACGAGATGCTGGAGAAAACGCTTACCGCCATTCAAAATGTCCGTTACCCCCATACCGCCTGGTGTTGCGATGAAGCCAACGATCCCTATGTGATAGCCCTTTGCGAAAAGCTGCAGGTAAAACATGTTACGCGCAACAACCGGCTGCACGCCAAAGCCGGCAATATCAACAATGCCCTGCGCCAGGCCACGGGCGAATTGTGCGTGATACTGGATCCCGATCATATACCCGCACCGTGTTTGCTGGATGATATTGTACCGCTGTTTGATGATCCCCAAATTGGTTTTGTTCAAATTGTACAGGCCTATTACAACCACTACGATAACCTGGTGGCCAAGGGCGCCGCACAACAAACCTACCAGTTTTACGGGCCCATGATGATGAGCATGCATGCTTATGGCACCGTGCAGGCTATTGGCGCCAATTGTACTTTTCGCAGAGCCGCGCTCGATTCCATTGGCGGGCATGCACCCGGACTGGCAGAGGATATGAATACCGCCATGCATTTGCATGCACATGGCTGGAAATCGGCCTATCTGCCGGTGGTGCTTACACGCGGATTGGTGCCGGCCTCCCTGGCGGCTTATTACAAACAACAACTAAAATGGTCGCGCGGCACTTTTGAATTGCTGGTCACCACCTTCCCCCGATTTTTTACGCGATTTACCTGGCGGCAACGCCTGCATTATTGTACGCGGCCCTTTCATTATTTCAGCGGGGTGATCTTTTTGATCAACTGGTTGATACCGGTGGCGGCCCTGTTCACCGGCGCCATACCCCTGCATATGGATATGGTAAATTTTTTGCTGGCAATAGCGCCGCTTTTATGCATGACCGTACTCATCAGGCACTATGTGCAAAAATGGGTGGCCGAAGAAGGAGAAAGAGGATTTCATGTGGTGTGCGGCCTGCTGCAGATAGGCACCTGGTGGGTGCATACCACCGGTTTGGTATATACCCTGCTGCGAAAAAAAGTGCCCTATTTACCCACCCCCAAAGATGATACCGACCCTACGCCACTTAGTTTGCATATACCCAATTTATTGGTGGTGGTGGTGTCGCTGGCGGCCATTGTATATGGGCTGAGGTATGATTACAATCCTTTCTCGCTGTTTATGGCGGCCCTGGCAGGCCTGAATATTTTTTTCATGCTGTTTATATTTTATGCATCGCGCACCAGCCGTCAAAAAGCAATATCGCAAACCATTCAAAGAAGAATAAAAAGAAGGCTTTGGTTATTCCGGCATAAAGTTTATGCCGGAGTGCGGCGATACGCCTTATTGTTGTCGATAGTAGTGATGGCTGTTGCAGTTTATGTATATCGCAAACAACTGCAACTACCTGTCTATTTGCCCGAAACAACACCGGTGCACCAGGCATCTTTACATGGCCGCATGCCGCCGCCATTAAAGCTGAACCATACACAACCCTTTACCAAAAGAATATTGCCTGCCTCCATCAAAGCAGTTGTTTACGACAAGGGTTATCACTGGTTCAGAAACAAACATGCCCTGCTGCGTGAGGAAGTGGAAGATGACCTGGCGGCCATGAAGGAATTGTCTATTAATACCGTGGTGCGTACGGTGCCCGGCATTTATGATAAAACCCTGTTCAGGTGTACCAGGGAAAATGGCATGAACATGATAGCGCGGTTGTGGATGTCTACCCGGCCGGAGTATGTGATGGATTCGGTGGCCATGAAAAAAGAAATGGAACGTTTGCTGGATGTGGTGAGAAGCTACCGTCATGAAAAAAATATCATTGCCTGGAACCTGGGTAACGATGTGCTATATACACTCAGCAACCGCTTTCATATACCGGATTATTTTTATTGCCGGAATATGTACATGCAATGGCTTTCGGAATTTTGCCAGGCCATCAGGCAACTGGATCCGGTGCGGCCCATTACTATGGATATATGCTGGAACAAAGGCGGCAAATACAGGCTGGCTTTTTTGGAACAATACCTGCCCGAGGTGGATTATTATAGTTTGATAGCCGACAGCGCCAACAGACGGCTGCTACAGGAACCCATACCCGCGCATGCATTTTGGGGCGAAGTGCCGGTGCAATGCTGGAACCTGCAACCTCCTATGATTTTGCCGGCCTGGCAGGATATAGCCAATAAAGATTTTATTTCATTAAAAGGCATTCTGGATCTGGAAGGCAGGAAAAAACCGGGTTATGATACGGTTGCTTTGTATTGGGCCAACAGGCAGCCTGCGGCCATGGAATTACCGGATATAAAAATTCTGAAACCGGCAAAGATCACCTACGAATACAAACCATTGGTGTATCATGTATTGGTGCGGCACAAAGAGGGATGGCAGTTTGCGGGCGACTCCCTGCAACTGCACTGGTATTTGATCAGGACGGATCACAATGGAACCACCTTGTATATGAAAAAAGCGGGTGAGGGGCCGTTTATTTCGTTGATGGTGCCGAACCATCCGGAGCAGTACCGTTTGTATGTGCAGTTGGTGGCAGATAACCGGGTGAAGGAGGCCGCTTCTACCCTGAATATACCATTGGAATGAAAAAGCAGCAACGGGTGGTCGGCCTGGTCTCGTACAGGAATAGTCCGGCAATGAGGGCCGTACATACTACTTGCATTGATTTGTTAACCGATTTTTTGGAAGACATCGCCCGGCGAAACTAATTTTTGGGGCGCAACAAGCCCTGCAACTTGGACATACAGGCTTTTTCAGCCTGCAAACGACCGTTTTTTGGAGATGAAATCGATTGAATGCCACCCCTGCATATCAACTATTTTTTTGCATATTCATTGATTAAGTGTTATTTTGACACGAATAATAAATCCCCCATCATCTGCCGATATGAAAAAAGAAAATTATGTTATAGGTGTGGATTATGGAACCGACTCGGTTCGGTCGATCATTGCCAATGCTGCCAACGGGCAGGAAATTGCCTCAGCCGTTTTTTATTATCCCCGGTGGAAAGATGGGTTATACTGCAACCCCTCCCTGAACCAGTTCAGGCAACACCCGCTGGATTACCTGGAGGGGCTGGAACAAACCATCACCCGCTGCCTGCAGCAGGCGGGACCTTCGGTAGCTTCGAATATAAGGGCCATTTCGGTAGATACCACCGGTTCTACCCCCGTAGCCGTTGATGAAACCGGCACCCCGCTGGCCCTGTTGCCACTCTTCGAACAAAATCCCAATGCCATGTTCGTGCTGTGGAAAGACCATACCTCGGTACCCGAGGCAGCGGCCATCAATGCCCATGCGGCCAAATACGAGGTGAACTACCTGCAGTACGTGGGTGGCATTTACTCATCGGAATGGTTTTGGGCCAAACTGCTGCATGTATTGCGCGAAGATGCGGACGTACGCAAGGCCTGTTACTCATGGGTAGAACATTGCGACTGGATACCCTTTGTGCTCACCGGCGGCAAACATGTGGCCGAAATGAAACGCGGTGTATGTGCAGCCGGTCACAAGGCATTATGGGCAGCAGAATTTGGCGGTTTGCCACCCGATGCTTTCTTTACCGATCTTGATCCTTTATTATCCGGTTTTACCAGTCGTTTATTCTCCAAAACCTATACGGCCGACCAGGCCGCCGGTACACTGAGCGCCGAATGGGCGCAACGCCTGGGGCTTTCTACCGAAGTAGTGGTGGGTGTAGGCGCCTTCGATGCCCATATGGGCGCCGTAGGCGGACAAATAGAACCCTACCACCTGAGCAAGGTAATGGGCACCAGCACCTGCGATATGCTGGTGGCGCCGTTGAACGAAGTAGAAGGCAAACTGGTACGCGGCATCTGCGGACAGGTGCCCGGCTCGGTACTGCCCGGTATGATGGGGATGGAAGCCGGTCAAAGCGCATTCGGCGATGCCTATGCCTGGTTCAGACAGGTATTGAGCTGGCCGCTGCAACAGGTGCTGTGTCAATCTGCCACCCTCACTAAAGAACAACTTAGCACCCTCATCAACGAAACAAGCGCCGCCATCATTCCCGAACTCAGCAAACAGGCCGCACAACTGCCATTTGATGAAAACAGCGAACTGGCGGTAGACTGGTTCAATGGCCGCCGCACCCCCGATGCCAGCCAGGTATTGAAAGGCGCCCTAACCGGGCTGAGCCTGGGCAGCGATGCCCCGCGCATGTTCCGCGCCATCGTGGAAGCCACCTGTTTTGGCGCCAAAGCCATTGTAGACCGCTTTAACCAGGAAGGCGTGCCCGTGAAAGGATTGATTGGTTTGGGTGGCGTAGCTAAAAAATCGCCTTTCATTATGCAAATGATGGCCGATGTGATGAACATGCCCATCCGCATTCATAAATCAGAACAAACCTGTGCATTGGGCGCCGCCATGTTTGCCGCCACCGCCGCCGGTATATATAAAAAAGTCGAGGATGCCATGAATGCCATGGGCCAGGGTTTTGATGCCACTTATCATCCCGATCCATCAAAAACCACTCTGTACGCCCGTCGCTATAAAAAATACAAAAACCTGGGTGGATACCTGGAAGGCGCCACTTCGGAAAAACTATCAGAAACCATCGTTTTATCAAATTAAATCATGAGCAAGTATCAGCATATTCAGGAAGCATGTTACGAAGCCAATATGCAATTGCCTGAACTGGGATTGGTGTTATTCACTTTTGGAAATGTAAGCGTAGTAGATCGTGCGCTGGGCGTGTTTGCCATCAAGCCCAGCGGCGTTCCTTATAAAAAGCTGTCGCCCGATCAGATGGTGATCGTGGATTTCGACGCCCATATTGTAAGCGGCGCCCTGCGCCCTTCGAGCGATACCAAAACACATGCCGTATTGTACAAGGAATGGAGCAGCATAGGCGCCATTGTGCATACGCATAGCACCTATGCCACCGCCTGGGCACAGGCCCAGCGGGATATTCCCATCTTCGGCACTACCCACGCCGATCATAATACCGTGGATATACCCTGTGCGCCGCCCATGAGCGACGAAATGATCAAAGGGGATTATGAGCATGAGACCGGTTACCAGATCGTCAATTGTTTTAAGGAGAAGGGGCTTTCTTATGAAGAAGTGGAGATGGTGCTGGTAGGGAATCATGCGCCTTTTGCGTGGGGAAAGAATGGCGAGAAGGCGGTGTATAATGCCGCCGTACTGGAGGAGGTAGCGAGGATGGCGTATTTGACGGAACAAATGAATCCGCAGGCGCCGAGGCTGAAGGAAGCTTTGATACAAAAGCATTGGCAGCGTAAGCATGGAAAATATGCTTATTACGGGCAGTGATCGGTGGCCTGCATTGGGCTAACTCCCCCGCCGGCCTTCGGCCGGCAACGCTTACCCGCAAAACGCGGTTCGCTTCGCGAACCGCGTTTTGCGGGTGGGCTCTTCGAGCCGCTCCGCGGCTCACGATAAACAACGATTAAAGAAAAA
>Ga0065721_10003675_pt1 | contig 110041 bp, 92 predicted proteins | sample Mesricmetagenome_FD_59108 | JGI IMG/M metagenome (GOLD analysis project Ga0065721, IMG submission 59108) | Mesophilic microbial community from rice straw/compost enrichment Sample: eDNA_1 v2 (version 2) | ecosystem: Engineered > Solid waste > Grass > Composting > Bioreactor | place: USA...
AAGGATGAGTATGGCATTGAGCCTGCTGCTGCAGCAGTTGCTGTTGCTGGTCCTGCTGCGGGTGCCGCTGATGCCCCTGCGGCTGAAGAAAAGACTTCCTTCGACGTTATTCTGAAAGAAGCTGGTGGTCAAAAGTTAGCCGTTGTTAAGTTGGTTAAGGATCTGACAGGCCTTGGCTTGAAAGAAGCTAAAGACTTGGTCGACGGAGCACCTAAAGAATTGAAGACAGGTGTTGCGAAAGACGAGGCAGAGGCTTTGAAAAAGCAACTTGAAGAAGCAGGAGCTGTTGTTGAGATCAAGTAATTCCGATCATACAATAGCCTGAATGGGTTAGACTCTGACGTGTATTTCGTCAGAGTCTATTCCTGTTTATGACTTTTCCTTTGGATGTCCGTGCTGTACATGAATGCCGCGTATTTCAGCGGAAACAGCACAACGCAGTTTAATATTAAACTAAATTTTTATTCCCTTGGCAAACAAAAGTAATCAAAACGAAAGAGTTAATTTCGCAAACAGTAAGAAGGTAATCGATTATCCCGACTTCCTGGATGTGCAATTGGAGTCTTTCAGGGAGTTTTTTCAGCTTGAAACAACTTCCGACAACCGCCACCGAGAAGGGCTGTTCAAGGTATTCTCCGAAAACTTCCCGATTTCTGATTCGAGGAACATCTTCGTGCTTGAGTTTTTGGATTATTTTGTCGATCCGCCCCGTTACGATATCCAAGAATGTATCGAACGCGGACTGACATACAGCGTTCCGCTCAAGGCAAAGCTTCGTCTGTCATGCAACGATGAAGAGCACGAAGATTTCGAGACCATCGTGCAAGACGTGTACCTGGGTACGATACCCTACATGACGCCGAAAGGGACTTTTGTGATCAACGGAGCGGAGCGTGTGATCGTTTCTCAGTTGCATCGCTCGCCGGGGGTGTTCTTTGGCCAGAGCCGGCACACCAACGGTACAAAACTTTATTCAGCAAGGGTTATCCCGTTTAAGGGGTCATGGATCGAGTTTGCGACGGACGTAAATAACGTCATGTACGCATACATCGACCGTAAAAAGAAATTCCCGGTTACCACGCTGCTCCGTGCAATCGGTTATGATTCCGATAAGGATATCCTGGAGCTGTTCGACCTTGCCGATGAAGTAAAAGTCAGCAAATCGGGGCTTAAAAAGTATGTTGGTCGTAGGCTGGCCGCCCGGGTGTTAAAGAAATGGATTGAAGACTTTGTGGATGAAGACACCGGCGAAGTAGTGTCTATCGACCGTAACGAAGTAGTGTTAGAACGCGAAACGATATTGGAAGAAGACCATATCGACTTGATTATCGATGCAGGTGTAAAATCCATTATCCTGACCAAAGAAGATACCGCTAATAATGCGGATTATTCGATCATCTATAATACCCTGCAAAAGGACACATCGAACTCTGAGAAAGAGGCGGTGGAACACATTTACCGTCAGTTACGGAATGCTGAACCGCCCGACGAGGAGACTGCACGGGGCATCATTGAGCGGTTGTTCTTTTCAGATAAACGTTACGACCTCGGGGATGTGGGCCGGTACCGTATTAACCGTAAGCTGCAGTTGGATACGCCGGATGACACAAAGGTACTTACCCGCGAGGATATTATCGCTATTGTCAAATACCTGATCAACCTGATCAATTCCAAGGCAGAGGTGGACGATATCGACCATTTGTCAAACCGTCGTGTACGTACTGTCGGTGAACAACTTTATTCACAGTTCGGAGTCGGCTTATCACGTATGGCGCGCACCATCCGGGAGCGCATGAATATCCGTGATAATGAGGTGTTCACACCAACCGATCTGATCAATGCACGAACGCTGTCTTCAGTGATCAATTCGTTTTTCGGAACTAATCAGTTGTCGCAGTTCATGGATCAAACCAATCCGTTGGCCGAAATCACGCACAAGCGTAGGTTGTCTGCCCTCGGACCCGGTGGTCTGTCACGTGAGCGGGCCGGATTTGAAGTCCGGGACGTACACTATACGCATTATGGTCGTTTGTGTACGATTGAAACACCGGAAGGACCTAATATCGGATTGATTTCATCCCTGTGCGTGCATGCGAAGATAAACAACTTAGGATTTATCGAAACGCCATACCGTAGGGTTGAAGAAGGACGTGTCGTCGTGGAAGAACCTGTCGTGTATCTTTCTGCTGAGGACGAGGACGGCAAGACCATCGCTCAAGCCAATGCAGAATACGATGATAAAGGTAACTTTATCACACCAAGGGTAAAAGCGAGATATGAGGGCGACTTCCCCGTTATCGAACCCGAGAAGCTGGATCTGATGGACGTAGCCCCTAACCAGATTACGTCGATTGCCGCGTCTTTGATTCCTTTCCTCGAACATGACGACGCAAACCGGGCCCTTATGGGATCCAACATGCAACGTCAAGCGGTACCGCTGCTGAGACCTGAAGCGCCGGTCGTAGGTACAGGCTTGGAAGGACGGGTGGCGCGCGATTCACGCACGCTGATTAATGCTGAAGGCGATGGCGTGGTGGAATATGTAGACGCCAATGAAATCAAAATACGGTATGAGCGGACCGATGATGAACGGCTGGTGTCGTTTGATGACGACATAAAGACCTACAATCTCATTAAGTTCAAGAAGACGAATCAAAGCACCTGCATCAACCTCAAGCCTATTGTCAAGAAAGGCCAACGGGTGGAAAAAGGCCAGGTGTTGTGCGAAGGCTATGCTACCGAAAACGGTGAACTGGCTCTCGGACGTAACCTGAAAGTGGCGTTCATGCCGTGGCAGGGTTTCAACTTTGAGGATGCTATCGTGATTTCGGAGCGGGTTGTAAGCCAAGATATCTTCACATCGCTTCACATCGAGGAGTTTGAACTGGAAGTCCGCGATACCAAGCGCGGCGAAGAAGAGCTTACGGCAGATATCCCTAACGTTTCTGAAGAAGCAACAAAAGACCTGGATGAAAATGGTATAATCCGCGTTGGGGCGGAGGTCCGGGAAGGTGATATCCTGATTGGGAAAATTACACCCAAAGGGGAATCTGATCCGTCTCCGGAAGAGAAGTTGCTTCGGGCGATCTTCGGTGATAAAGCCGGTGATGTGAAAGACGCTTCACTGAAAACCCCGCCCTCTATCAATGGAGTCGTAATTGATACCAAGCTGTTTTCACGGGCCAAGAAAATGAACAAAGATGAGGAGAAGAAGGCCCTTGATCAGTTAGATGCGCAGCATACGAAAGCGCTGAAGGCATTAAAGGATAAGTTGGTGGAGAAATTGTTCGCGATTGTGAACGGCAAGACTTCTCAAGGGGTTTATAATGTGTATAAGGAGCTCTTGGTTCCTAAAGGGGCTAAGTTCACGCAAAAAATCCTCACAGACCTCGATTATACCAATGTCAATCCCACTGGGTGGACAACTGACGAGGATAAGAATGAGCTCATCAAGCAAACGCTTCATTTTTATAACATTAAGGTCAATGAGGAGCTGGGGGCTTATAAACGTGATAAGTTCGCAATCAGCGTGGGTGACGAATTGCCTTCAGGCATTGTTCAGATGGCTAAAGTGTTTATCGCCAAAAAGCGGAAACTGAAAGTTGGTGATAAGATGGCTGGCCGTCACGGAAACAAAGGTATTGTTGCCAAGATCGTGCGTGACGAGGATATGCCGTTCCTGCAAGACGGTACTCCTGTGGATATCGTGTTGAACCCGCTCGGTGTACCTTCACGGATGAACCTGGGACAGATATATGAAACGGTGCTCGGTTGGGCGGGACAGAAGCTGGGCGTCAAGTTTGCTACCCCGATTTTCGACGGGGCGTCTACTGAGGAAGTGGAAGAGTGGGTGGCAAAAGCCGAACTTCCTGCTTCGGGTCGGACTTACCTGTACAACGGGTTGACCGGCGAGCGTTTCGATCAACCCACGACCGTCGGTGTGATCTACATGCTCAAGCTGGGACACATGGTTGATGATAAGATGCACGCCCGTTCTATCGGACCATACTCGCTCATTACGCAACAGCCGCTTGGTGGTAAAGCACAGTTCGGTGGACAGCGTTTCGGTGAGATGGAGGTTTGGGCATTGGAGGCCTTCGGTGCTTCGAATATCCTGCAGGAAATCCTTACCGTCAAATCCGATGATGTGGTGGGCCGGGCAAAAACGTATGAGGCTATCGTCAAAGGCAACAACCTTCCGACACCGTCCGTCCCTGAGTCATTCAACGTGCTCGTGCACGAACTGCGTGGTTTGGGATTGGACATCACGTTGGATTAATCAAGCATAGCGCGTTAACTTTAGAAAGGAAAGTATGTCTTACAAAAAAGATAATAAAATCAAGAGCAACTTCACCTCGATTACGATCAGCTTGGCATCTCCGGAAACCATTCTGGAGCGTTCAAGCGGTGAAGTCGTGAAGCCGGAGACCATCAACTACCGGACATATAAACCCGAGCGCGACGGTCTCTTCTGTGAGCGCATATTCGGTCCCGTAAAGGACTATGAATGCCACTGCGGAAAGTACAAAAGGATCCGTTACAAGGGTATCGTATGTGATCGTTGCGGGGTTGAAGTGACGGAGAAGAAAGTGCGCCGCGAGCGCATGGGACACATCAGTTTGGTCGTTCCTGTTGCTCATATCTGGTATTTCCGTTCCCTGCCGAATAAAATCGGCTACTTGCTGGGGCTACCTACCAAGAAGTTGGATATGATCATTTACTATGAGCGGTATGTGGTGATCCAGCCGGGTTTAAAGGAAGAAGACGGAATCCAATACATGGATTTCCTTACGGAAGAAGAGTATCTGGACATTCTGGATACACTGCCGAAGGAGAACCAGTTCCTGGACGACACTGATCCCCAGAAATTCATTGCAAAGATGGGGGCAGAGGCATTGGAGGAATTGTTAAAACGGCTTGATCTGGATCAGTTATCCTATGATCTGCGCCATCAGGCAGCCAATGAAACTTCCCAGCAGCGGAAAAACGAGGCGTTGAAACGTCTTCAGGTCGTGGAGGCATTCCGCGGGTCCAGAGAGCGTATAGAAAACCGTCCCGAGTGGATGATCGTGAAAATTGTCCCGATTATCCCGCCGGAGCTCCGTCCGCTGGTACCACTGGAAGGCGGCCGGTTCGCGACGTCCGATCTGAATGATCTTTATCGCCGCGTTATAATCCGAAATAACCGACTGAAGCGTTTGATGGAAATCAAGGCGCCGGAAGTAATTTTGCGGAACGAAAAGCGGATGCTTCAGGAAGCAGTGGATTCACTGTTTGATAATTCGCGTAAGGTGAATGCTGTAAAAACAGAAGGTAACCGCGCGCTGAAATCTCTTTCAGATATCCTGAAAGGTAAACAAGGGAGGTTCCGTCAGAACCTTTTGGGTAAACGGGTAGATTATTCGGCGCGTTCGGTAATCGTAGTGGGGCCGAATCTGAAGCTGCATGAATGCGGTCTGCCGAAAGATATGGCCGCTGAACTTTATAAACCGTTTATCATCCGTAAGATGATTGAACGGGGTATTGTCAAGACCGTTAAGTCGGCCAAGAAGATTGTGGACAGGAAGGATCCGGTAGTATGGGATATATTGGAAAATGTATTGAAAGGACATCCCGTGCTGCTTAACCGTGCGCCTACACTGCACCGGTTGGGTATACAGGCTTTCCAGCCCACTTTGGTCGAAGGTAAAGCTATTCAGCTTCACCCGTTGGTTTGTACGGCCTTCAACGCAGACTTTGACGGCGACCAGATGGCTGTGCACTTACCATTGGGCAATGCAGCTATTTTGGAAGCCCAGATTCTGATGCTTGCTTCGCACAACATCCTTAACCCGGCAAACGGAACGCCGATTACAGTTCCTTCACAGGACATGGTACTGGGTCTGTATTATATGACCAAGGGCCGGAAAACCGATGGTACCCGGGTGATGAAAGGCGAAGGAATGACTTTTTATTCGCCTGAAGAGGTAATCATCGCATATAACGAAAAGCAGATAGACCTCCATGCCTATATAAAGGTAAAAACTAAGGTTAAAAACAAAGAGGGCAGCATAGAGAACCGCGTTATCGAAACGACGGTAGGCCGTGTGTTATTCAACCAAGTGGTTCCGGAGGAAATTGGGTATGTCAATGAGCTCCTTACCAAGAAATCGTTGCGGGACATCATCGGTGAGGTAGTGAAGACCACCGGTATGGCACGCGCAGCGAAGTTTTTGGACGACATTAAAGAGCTTGGCTTCCAAATGGCGTTCAGAGGAGGCCTGTCATTCAACCTGCAGGATCTTAATATTCCTGATGCTAAGGCTGACCTGATCGAACAGGCAACGAAGGAAGTGGAAGAGGTAATGAACAACTATAATATGGGCTTCATTACCAATAATGAGCGTTACAACCAGATCATCGACATTTGGACGCGGATCAACAATAGATTGACCGCCAATGTGATGGAAATTCTTTCTACCGATAACCAAGGGTTCAACTCTGTGTACATGATGCTCGATTCCGGGGCTCGTGGTTCGAAGGAACAGATACGTCAGCTGTGCGGTATGCGTGGCCTGATGGCCAAACCGCAGAAGTCTGGCTCATCCGGAGGAGAAATTATTGAAAATCCAATCCTTTCAAACTTTAAGGAAGGATTATCAGTATTGGAATATTTCATTTCGACTCACGGTGCGCGTAAAGGTCTTGCCGATACGGCATTGAAAACGGCAGATGCGGGTTACCTGACCCGGCGTTTGCATGACGTGGCGCAAGACATGATTGTGGTGGATGATGACTGCGGCGGATTACGCGGTGTATACACTACTGCGTTGAAAGACAACGAAGACATTATCGAGCCACTGTATGACCGGATTCTTGGCCGTGTATCGTTACATGACGTATATGATCCCGTGACGGGCGAATTGCTGGTTGCCGCTGATCAGGATATCGACGAAGAAATTGCAGCCAGGATCGAGGCATCGTCAATTGAAGGATTGGAAATCCGTTCCGTATTGACTTGCGAGAGCAAGCGAGGGGTATGTGCGCTGTGCTATGGCCGTAACCTGGCTACCGGCAAACGTGTACAGAAAGGCGAGGCTGTCGGTGTCATTGCCGCGCAGTCGATCGGTGAACCAGGAACGCAGTTGACGCTTCGTACCTTCCACGTAGGTGGTACAGCATCAAACATTGCTGCCGAATCGCAGATCTTGGCCAAATTTGACGGTGTTATTGAGTTGGAAAATATCCGTTCGGTGCCGCATGAAGGGGAAGAAGGCCCTGATCAGGTGGTGATCGGCCGCTCTGGTGAATTCCGGATTGTAGATCCTGAGTCCAGGAAAGTGTTGATGACCAACAACGTTCCTTACGGCTCGTACCTTTATGTTAATGCCGGGGATAAGGTAACCAAGGGCCAGCGTATCTGTTCCTGGGATCCTTATAATGCGGTGATCATATCTGAGTTTGGTGGTAAGATCGAATTTGAATCCATCATTGAAGGTGTAACGTTCCGTGAGGAGTCTGATGAACAGACCGGCCACCGTGAGAAAGTGATCATTGATACACGGGATAAAACTAAAAATCCTGCGATTAAGGTTTTGGACAGCAAAGGTGCAGTGATCCGTACTTACAATATACCCGTAGGCGCTCACGTATCCGTAAACGACGGTATTACTATCAAAGAAGGGGTGATCCTCGCGAAAATACCCCGTTCTACCGGAAAAACACGCGATATCACCGGTGGTCTGCCACGGGTCACGGAACTGTTCGAGGCAAGAAATCCGTCAAATCCTGCGGTGGTAACTGAGATCGACGGTGTGGTTACCTTGGGTGGAGTGAAACGCGGTAACCGCGAGATCTCTATCGAGTCGCGTGACGGCCAGATCAAAAAATACCTGGTGCCTCTTTCCAAGCACATTCTTGTACAGGATAACGACTTTGTAAAGGCCGGTATGCCATTATCTGATGGTTCTATTTCGCCTTCTGATATTTTGAATATCAAAGGACCTTCTGCCGTGCAGGAATACCTGGTGAACGGTATTCAGGAAGTTTACCGTCTGCAAGGGGTGAAGATCAATGATAAGCACTTCGAGACCATTGTGCACCAGATGATGCAGAAGGTTGAAATAGACGACCCAGGTGATACACGGTTCCTGGAAAAAGAAGCTGTCAATAAATGGGATTTCATGGAGGAAAATGATGCCATCTATGACAAAAAGGTGGTTGTGGATGCGGGCGATTCCAATGAGCTGAAACCAGGGCAGATTGTTTCCTTGCGGAAACTGCGCGATGTGAATTCAAGTCTGAAGCGTCGTGACCTGAAATTGGTAGAGGTCCGCGATGCCATTCCGGCTACTTCAAGTCCGTTGCTGCAAGGGATCACCCGTGCATCGTTGGGTACCAAGTCGTTTATTTCTGCGGCTTCATTCCAGGAAACCACTAAGGTGTTGAACGAGGCGGCAATCGCAGGCAAGCGCGACAACCTGTTGGGCCTGAAGGAGAACGTAATCGTAGGCCACCTTATCCCTTCGGGAACCGGTCTGCGGGATTACGAACGCATTATTGTGGGTTCACAGGAAGAATATGACCAGCTGATGGCTTCAAAAGAAGAGGACTAGTCAGTAATCGGCGGCCGGTTACGGCCCCTCGATAAGGTAAGATGATAGATAGGTTGTCTCAAAGTAAATTGAGGCAACCTTTTATTTTATTGTATCTTTGTGCGGTTATGGGTACGCTATTGGACATCGGACAGAAGCCTTATAATCACTACGGGGCTTACCTGCGGGCGAAGTACGGAGGAAAGCGTGTATTTAAGATAATTGTGGACGGCAACTTTACCTGTCCAAACCGTGACGGCAGTAAGGGATACGGCGGTTGCGCTTACTGTAATGTGGATTCGTTTACTCCCGACTCGGCGCGTAGGTTGCCTTCTATTCGGGAACAGGTGGAAGAAGGCATAAGGCGGGCGGTGAACGGTTATGGCGCGGAGAAATTCGTTATCTATTTTCAACCCAACACAAATACGTACGCACCTGTTCATTACCTCAAAGCCTTGTATGACGAGGCGCTGAGTGTAGCGCCCGAGCATGTGGTCGGATTGTCCGTGGGGACGCGTCCGGACTGTATCGATTTCCAGAAGGTGGCACTGTTGGAAAGCTATGCGGACCGGTATGACGTGGATCTGGAAATGGGTATGGAATCCATTTATAACGAGACGCTTGATCGGATCAACCGCGGATGCTCACATGAGGAACTTGTAACTGCACTTGGTTTAGTGGAAAACAGCCCGTTGGATATCTGTGTACACACCATTTTTGGTTTCCCATGGGAGACCAGGGATATGATGCTGCGGTACGCAGATGAAATCAATCGATTTCCTCAGATTAAGTTTGTGAAACTTCATCATCTGCACATTGTCGAGGGATCTATTATGGGCGTGCAGTATAAGAGGAATCCTTTTCAGGTATTCAGCTTGGAACAATACACAGATTTCTTGTGTGAGTTTATCCCCATGCTCCGTCCGGACATTGTCATTCAGCGCTTGTTTGGTTTGGCTGATCAGGAGCTGCTTATTGCCCCGAATTGGGGACTGGGCAAGTCGGCGATCCAAACTTATATTGATAAAGAATTGGAGCGCCGCGGCGCTTATCAGGGCAGCGGCCTAGCCCAATCCTAATATTTCCCTAAGATCTGCGGGTGAGTAGTAAATGGACTTCAGCGTCTTTCTGTCTTCCGTCCGGAATACCAGATAATGCCCGTCCGCTTCCTCATAAAAGCAGTCGACACCTTTTTCTTTATAATGGGCGACGGTATCTTCTGCTTCCTGGATGGTTCGGCAGGCCTTGCTCATATTGGAGCGTTGTACTTCATTGAACAGTTGAGCGAATTTTTCTGCCAGACCAAATTCCAGCACAGCTCCGGATAAAACGTATTGTAGGTCGCATAACGCATCGGCAATGCCTATTAAATCCTTTTCGGTTATGGCTTCTTCCAGCTCCTTGAGTTCCTCCGCAAGGAGCGCAACCCGCAAACGACAGCGTTTTTCATCCGGAATAGTAGGTGCCTCGAGAATCGGATGCTTAAAGGTCTTGTGAAATTCGGCAACAGCTGTTAATGTTTTCGGATCGGTCATTTTTTGTCTTTTTGAATGGTCGTAGTCCACCTCAGATGCTATGGTGCTTATTTAATAAAGTGTTTAAGTTGGATGATTTCCTTTTCCTCGAGGTAGCGCCAGCGCCCTCTAGGCAGATCTTTTTTGGTTAGGTTGGCATAAACCACCCGATCAAGCTTGACCACGTCGTAACCTAGGTGTTCAAAGATCCGCCTTACTATGCGATTTTTTCCACTATGGATCTGGATCCCTATTTCACGCTTACTTCCTCCCTGCACATAGTGAATGGCATCTGGTTTTATAAAACCGTCTTCCAGTTCCAATCCAAAAGCAACCTTATTGAAGTCTCCTTGGTTCAGATTTTTATTCAATTCGACGTGATAGATCTTGACGATGTTGTTGCGCGGATGCGACAATTTTTCGGCAAGATTGCCGTCGTTCGTCAATAACAATAGGCCAGTCGTGTTGCGGTCAAGTCGCCCGACCGGATAAATCCGTTCCTTGGTTGCGTTAGCAACTAAGTGCATTACGGTCCGTCTTTCCTGTGGATCATCAGTAGTGGTGATGTAATCCTTGGGTTTATTAAGCAAAACATACACCATCTTTTCCCGTTTAAGACGCTCTCCGTTATACCGGACATCGTCTTTTGACGGATCGACCTTGACGCCCAATTCGGAGACGACATTTCCATTGACCGTAATTACCCCGGCTTGGATCAGTTCATCCGCTTTTCGTCTGGAACAGATGCCGGAATTGGCAATGTACCGGTTGAGTCGTATGAGCCCTTCTTCCTCGTTCCTTCTGACTGTGGGTTCAGTACGTTCGCGTCGTTTGTTTCCTTCGGAAAAGTGCTGTTTTTGCACATCTCTTCCGGACATTCTTCGGTTGCTCTTGCCGGGTTCGTCCGACCGGGAACGGGCCGCCTCATCATTGGATTTGCTGCGGTACCGGTTGTTCTGGTTCGGCGCTTCTTGGCTCCGGGATTTTCGATTATTGGAAAATGTCGGCTTTCCCGGGCGTTTGGATTTGTCATCGCGACTGTTCCGTTTGTTACTAAAAGGCATGATTTCTACCGTAAAAATGTAAGCTGCAAAGATAGTTAAAAATCCGCGCTTATCGGCCTGTATAAAGCGTTTTTTCCTATGGATGAACTTATAAAAATAGGTTAAAATTTGTTAAATAACAAGGGTGGTTTGTGTAACTGTTTGGATATTAACCCTATAATTTATACTTTTGCAGCCGACGTTTGGACCAAGTAATACCATGGAAGGGGAGGGGGAGTAGCCTGCCATGTATTATAGAAAGGTAATAAATGGTAAAAAAGCAACTGCTCTGTTGTAGTGTGGTCGCGTTATTGGTGTTATTTTCGAAGCTGCATTCTTATACCGAACGCAGTGGGACACCGGACCCGATACAACATGATTCCATATCCACGGGAGCATTGCCGATGGACGATATCAAGGACATCCGCAATACCCCATACTTTGCATCACTGAATTTTGCGGAAGAGGCCCTGCCTTTGGGCGATAAACAGATTGAACGCAAGATGATGCGCTACCTGAAGCAATATTCCTACAAAAAGCAACGTTCGTATGTGCTCCATCACAAGGCCGTGAATGCGCTACCGAGAGTGGCGGCAATTTTGCGAAGGCACGGCATCCCGGAGGATTTTAAGTATATACCGCTGGTTGAAAGTGGATTTGCGAGTGGAACAACCTCCCATCGCGGCGCATCCGGCTATTGGCAGTTCATGCCTAATACAGCGCGGAGCTTTGGATTAAGGGTAGACAGCGCAGTGGATGAACGGCAGGATATCGAAAAGTCAACGGTTGCAGCCGCCAAGTACCTGAAAGCGCTATATCGCGAATTCAACAGCTGGACCCTTGTAGCAGCGGCCTTCAATATTGGCGAGGGCAACCTGCAACGAGCGATCAACAAGCAGCGGGAAGACAACTATTTCAAGCTGAAACTAAATAAAGAGACGGGGAGTTATGTCTATAAGTTGATATCCGTAAAAGAGATCATTGAGAACCCCGCCATGCATGGATACCGGCGGAGTAGAACGCTGCTGGCGGACGCCGGTACCAATGAGGAAACCCACCGCAAGCTATAACACCAGACCATCACCGAAGGTCAACAATCTCGAAGCTTGGGTAGCTGCGTGGATTGAACGTAAATTTGCCTGCGTTAATAGCTGGGTCAGTTTTCGTTCCGGTGATGGTATAGGTGTATCGGCTGCCACCCTTGTCAAAAAGCATCAGATCATGGATCATGTTGGTTGCGTTGTTGACCCGCAGTTTGATTTTGAAGTAAGGCGATGTCCGGTCTTCGGGTGACAATTCCACAACGTTGAGCTGAACACTGCCCACCCTTTCTGCCGGGGCGCTGACGTACTTATAGCCGGTTTTATAGAAAGAAAAGATGTTAACGGGCGATATGGCTTCAGATGACTGATCCGCGTCAGTCACCTGTATTTCCTTTTCTTCTTTTAGTACCATCCATTGCGTTTTTCCATCACTTATCAGCTCCTGACTTTTCATTGATATGCTATATTTGCCTGTGGAGGTTTCCATGTAAAGCGTTCCGGATTCCACAACTTGACCCGCCGCCTGTCCGGGTTGTTGGACGGCCACCGTGAAGTCTGCTTTTATAAGACGATGCTTTTCATAGGTCCTACTCACTTTGTCAAGCAGCGTTTTTGCCGCTGGATCTGTCTGGGCATATCCAGAAGAACACACAACTGTAATCGTAATCAATGCGGCCAGCGCCTTCCTTATGATGATCGATTTATCCATTTGTTTTACGCGTCTTTCTTTAGTCCATCCAAAAACTGTTCCAACGAATACTCATCCGGGAAAAGGACTTCGCGGGCTTTACTTCCTTCAAAAGGACCAACTACCCCTGCCGCTTCCAACTGATCAATGATCCGACCGGCCCGGTTATACCCCAGTTTGAGCTTTCGCTGAATCAGAGAGGTAGAACCCTGTTGATGCAGCACTACGAGGCGGGCGGCGTCTTCAAACATTGGATCGCGGTCAGCGAGGTCAAAATCATCAATCCCCCCGTCACTTTCTTCCCCGACGTATTCAGGCAGCAGCATTGCGGAAGGATAGCCGCGTTGGTTACCGATGAAGTCGGACACCTCCTCTACTTCAGGTGTATCAACGAACGCGCATTGAATGCGGATAAGATCGCTGCCGGTGGCCAAAAGCATATCCCCACGGCCGATCAACTGGTCTGCACCTCCGGAATCCAGAATAGTACGGGAGTCCACTTTAGATAACACCCTGAATGCCAGCCGCGCCGGAAAATTTGCTTTGATGGTTCCTGTAATGATGTTCACGGAAGGACGCTGCGTAGCGATGACCAAGTGAATCCCCACGGCCCGGGCCAGCTGTGCCAGCCGCGCAATAGGTGTCTCGACTTCCTTTCCCGCCGTCATCATCAGGTCGGCAAACTCGTCTACGACCAGTACGATAAACGGCAGGAACCGATGGCCTTCTTCCGGGTTCAGCCTGCGGTTGACGAATTTGGCGTTGTACTCTTTTAAATTACGCACTTGTGCATTTTTCAGCAGGTCATAACGAGCATCCATTTCAATACACAGGGAATTGAGCGTATTGATTACCTTTTTGGTGTCGGTAATGATAGCGTCTTCCTCGCCGGGCAGCTTCGCAAGGAAATGGCGCTCAATCTTCTTGAACAGTGATAACTCCACCTTTTTAGGATCCACAAGTACCAGTTTCAATTCAGCCGGGTGTTTCTTGTAAAGCAGTGACGTCAAAATGGCGTTGATTCCTACCGATTTACCCTGGCCGGTTGCCCCCGCGACTAAAAGGTGCGGCATTTTAGCCAGATCAGCGATATACACTTCGTTGGATATGGTCCTGCCGAGTGCGATAGGCAAGTCCATGTCGGTATGCTGAAATTTTTCGGTTGCCAAAACCGATCGCATTGATACCATTTCGGGGTGACTGTTGGGTACTTCAATGCCGATGGTACCTTTGCCCGGCATCGGGGCGATAATCCGGATGCCAAGAGCCGCCAGGCTCAGCGCAATATCGTCCTCCAGGTTCTTGATCTTGGAAATGCGCACACCCGGTTTGGGAATGATCTCATACAGCGTAACCGTTGGGCCGATGGTTGCCTTTATTTTAGCGATTTCAATGTTATAGTTGGCAAGTGTTTCGACAATCTTGTCTTTATTTCCCTCCAACTCATGGTTGTTGACGGTGATCTTGCCGGAACCGTAATCCCGAAGCAGATCCAATGTCGGATACTGATAGCCGGAGAGATCCAGTTTTGGATCGTACTGGCCAAATTTTTCCACCAGCTCATTTGCTGTGCTTGGCTTCTCCTCGGTGATTTCCGCAACGGACAGAGGGGGCGAGATGAGCTCATTTTTCGGTTTCTCCCGAGGCTCTTCGATGGAAAAATCAAGTGCCGGGCTTTCAGCCGGCTCTGCCGGAGGCGGCTTAGGAGAGGCTGTAACCTGCTGTGGACGCTTCTCTTCAGGCGCTTTCGGAGCCGGTGTTTTTAATGTGTTGGCAACCGCTTCACCTTCGCGGTCTTTTTCCCTTCCAAGACTGAATTCAACTGGATCGACCCGGTATTCGGATTCCTGCATGTACCGTTCTTCGTTGCGCAGGTCACCGGCACGCAGGGGTTCCGGATCACTACTTAACGCGGGCTTCCGTTTTCCTGTTCCGGGTCTAAAATCAATGTTGAAGAACACAATCAGGATAGTTAAGATGGTAAAAATCAGCAAGCCTGCTACTCCAGGAACCCCGATCTGGGCTTGCAGCAAGCGGTTTGACCAATAGCCGAACTCTCCTTCCAGAAAATGTGGATAATCCGATACGAGTCCATGGATAAACCCTAATGTTACCGATATAAAAACCAGTCCAAAAAGAGAATAGGCCAGCGCCTTCCAGACGGAGATGATCTTGATCTTCAACAGCAAACGGTATCCGATTACGAACAGCACCCCCACAAAAATGAATGATGCGATTCCAAACCATTTATAGATAAACTGATGGGCCAGTAAGGCTCCGAACTTGCCCATCCAGTTCTGTACAGCTGGCGGTTCGATGCCGGCAAGTGTCAGTTCCTCCCGGGTTTTGAACAACGTATGCCACCCGCCATTGGCTGCTGAGACGTAGCTTTGGTCTTCTTTCCAAGTGAACAGATAGGAAATGAATGCGATAAGGAAGTAAACGGACATGACAATCAAAAACAGCCCCAGCACCTTGATTGCTTTGCCGCTAAGGAGGTTAGTGGTTTCCTGACCGGTTTTTGATTGACGCGCATCTCTGCGGCGTACCGTGGACCTGTTCTCCTTATCGTTTTGCGTATTTTTTCTAAAAGAATTGCCTTTTCCCGACATCTAAAGGACACGTTTTGTTTGAGACAAACTTACGGTTTTTTGCCGATAAATTAGTCGCCCTGACTTACCGGCGCCGCTTTCGTAAATTTTGCGGTGCACTGTAGCATCTGGCGGATACGAGCCGTTTTTATGCAAACGCAAGTTCAGATACGTTCGGATATACCGTACCGTTAGACTTTGATGGAATGAGACAACTGAGGACAATACTCCCCCGCAGGCGGGGCCTGATGATTAGCGTATGGGCAATAGGCATAGTGCTGTTGAGCGGTTGCCTTAAGGACGATGATTATGAAGGATACCAGGTTTCGGCAGTCCGGGCCCTAAATGCCGTTCCGGGTTCGGAATCGTTGGATATCGGGTTGGATCAAAACCAGCTTAACTTCGATAACTATACCGGTCTGGTGGAAGCGTTTGCCTATGGGGATACGCTCGTTTACAAGAATGCTTGGCCCGGCAACCGGCTCGTAAGGGTTTTTGAGGAAGCGCGTTCGTGGAGTGGCCCGCCGCTTGCCAAAAAGAACGTTACATTCCTGCCGGGGAAATTTTACTCGTTATATGTTGCTGGAAAGGAAGATGATATAGACGTGATATATACAGAGGACGATCTGACGGCGCCTGATGAAGGACAGGCGAAGCTTCGCTTTATACATTTAAGCCCCGATGCGCCATCGCTCGATATGGGTATAGAAGGGATGGATACACTTTTGGCAACCGACAAGGCGTTTGCGGAGGTCAGCGAATTTGTGTCAATACCCACGCAATTGCATGCCTTTCGCGTTATGCGGCATGGCAGTGATGAAATGCTACACCGTTTCGAATTTGAGCCCAAAAACGGCATGATATACACCATTTGGGCAAAAGGGCTGTTGGAAAACGGTACTGATGAGACAAAAGCCTTTGGCCATGGGGTTATCACCCATTAGCCGGGGCGTAGATTCTGTGCTGTGGATATTATTCAGCTATCAAGAGGAAGTAGTTCTTTTTGCCGCGTTGCACGATCAAGTAACGCCCGTTTATCAGATCCGCGGTTTGGAAACTGCGATCCGGATCACCAACCTTGTTTTTATTGATCAACACTCCACCTCCCTGTATCATCTTGCGAGCCTCACCCTTGGATGAAAACACAGAGGCGGAAACCGCTAACAGGTCCAGCACATTGATTCCCTCGGTCAATTGATCTCTACTGACGTGGAATTGCGGCACCCCATCAAAAATATCAAGAATCGCTTGGTGGGACATATGGTTCAGGAATTCTATCGACCCCTGTCCAAATAGGAAATCCGACGTCTTGACCGCGGTTTCATAGTCCGCTTCGGAATGCGTACGGATCGTGATATCTTTTGCCAGCGCTTTCTGTACGATGCGCAGGTGGGGAGCTGCATCGTGTTGAGCAACCAGGCCTTCGATTTCCTCCTTTGATTTCAGGGTGAAGATCTTAATCCAGTTTTTGGCGTCTTCATCGCTGGCATTGAGCCAAAATTGGTAATACCGGTACGGAGACGTCTTTTCAGCATCCAGCCATACCGCGCCACTTTCCGTTTTCCCGAACTTGTTTCCGTCGGCTTTTTTTATCAGTTGAGTCGTCAGTGCGAACGCTGTGCCTCCTGCCTTCCGGCGTATCAGTTCCGTGCCGGTAACGATATTTCCCCATTGATCGGAGCCACCCATCTGCAACACGCAACGCTCATTTTTCCAAAGGTGATAAAAATCATAACCCTGGATCAACTGATATGAAAACTCGGTAAATGAAAGTCCGTTTTCACCTTCAAGACGTTTTTTTACCGAATCCTTGGCCATCATATAATTGACGGTGATATGCTTACCCACATCACGTATAAATTCCAGGAACCCGAAACCTTTGAACCAGTCGTAATTGTTGACCATGATTGCGCCATGCTGGGGGTCCGAAAAATCGAGGAATTTATCCAGCTGTCTCTTTAAACCACTGATGTTGTGCTGCAGCGTTTCTTCGTCCAAAAGATTCCGTTCAGCTGATTTTCCTGAAGGGTCGCCGACCATACCGGTCGCGCCGCCGACCAAAGCCACGGGACGATGTCCCGCACGCTGGAAATGAATCAGGGTCATGATCTGTGTGAGGTGACCTACATGCAAGGAATCTCCTGTGGGATCAAAACCTATGTATCCCGAAGTACGTTCTTTCAGCAATTGTTCTTCTGTTCCGGGCATAATGTCATGCAACATACCCCGCCAGCGCAGTTCATCAACAAAATTCATCTTTTCAACGACCACTAAAACGAATCATTTTAACGTGCGCAAAGATAGGATAATATGCCGGAATTGTCAGCCGAATTCGTTATCTTGGCACAATAAGTGTTCAACGGTGGAAGCAGGGACGATATGAATTTCCTATCTCATTATTATTTCGAGCGATATAGTCACGACCCTGAACTGGTGGTGGGAAGCATCTTACCTGATCTTGTTAAGAATGCTGACCGGGACATTAACGTGCTGCCACAGAAATTTGAGGAACGGTTAGGAGGCAACCCAAAAGTGCTTAGTATCTACAAGGGATGGATAAGGCATATTGAAGCGGATAAGTACTTTCACAATTCACCGTTTTTTTATGCACATACGCATTCATTGAAGACGTTGCTGGCACCAGCGGTTGAAGGCACCGCTATCAGGCCTTCCTTTCTTTCGCATATCGCCCTTGAATTATTGTTAGACCATTTGCTGCTTGATAACGAACTGGTTCATGAGTTTGACTTTTACCGATACCTCTCATTAGCAGACCATGAGATGATCCACCGGTTTTTAAAACTGTGTGAAGTCCCCGATACCGAGTTCTTTTTTAGCTATTTCAGCAGCTTTATGGCTGCGCGGTACGTGGGCAGTTACCGGGACTTTCCTCAGATTACAGCAGCGATGATCAATATTTGCGGACGGTTGTGGGAGTTTGAGCTTACTGATATGCAAACAAAAGGAATAACTGCAGCCTTGACCGGTTATACGTCGGAACTAAGAGAGGTTTTCCATACCATATTTGAAAGTATACAAAAAGAACTGCCCCAAAGTGTATGAAAATCGCTTAAAATCTAGAGCCTGGATACCAGTTCGGTAATTTTTTCATAAGTTTGGCCGGGCAAATGCATATGGCAAACAGACTTTTTCGCAAGAAAACGGTACAACAGATTATCGATTCTTCAAGCAAAACGGGAGGATTAGCGAAGGTATTGGGCGTCAGCGATCTGGTGTCGCTGGGAATAGCAGCGATTGTTGGAGCTGGAATATTCAGTACCATTGGACTAGCGAGCTTTAATGGTGGACCAGCCGTTTCATTATTGTTTGTTTTTGTCGCGGTCGCTTGTGTATTCACAGCCTTATCGTACGCTCAGTTCGCCAGTACCGTGCCGGTATCCGGAAGCGCTTATACATATGCGTATGTTGCTTTCGGGGAGGTGTTTGCATGGATTATAGGTTGGGCGCTTATCCTGGAATACGCGGTTTCAAATATGGTCGTCGCAATTTCATGGTCGCAATATTTCGTAAGTATGCTGCAGGGGTTCGGAATCAATTTGCCGGGCTGGCTGACCATGGCGCCCGCCTACGCGCAGGAGGCGTATTCAAAATTGCAGCTGGAGGGGATACAGGCGCTTTCGAACGTCGAACAAACAGCAGCTATGGCTTATCAGAGTGCGCCAAGGATAGGGGGGATGCCGATCATTTTCGATTTACCGGCTGGGCTTATTACATTTTTGGTTACCTGGCTGGTCTATATCGGTATAAAAGAGTCGAGGACAGCGAGCAACATTATGGTGGCGATCAAAATCGGCGTGATCCTTTTTGTCATTTTTGGAGGTGTCTTTTTTGTTAAACCCGAAAACTGGACTCCCTTTGCGCCAAACGGGGTTGAAGGCGTGCTGAGTGGCGTAGCCGCTGTTTTTTTTGCCTTTATTGGATTTGACTCTATATCCACCACAGCGGAAGAGTGCCGGAATCCCCAGCGGGATCTGCCCAAGGCGATGATCTTGTGTCTCCTCATTTGTGCAGTCCTCTACATTTTGATTACGTTGGTGCTGACCGGAATGGTAAATTATACGCAGTTGAATGTTAAGGACCCGTTGGCATATGTGTTTCAGTACGTAGGGATGGACTACATGGCAGGCATTGTTTCGGTAACCTCCGTAGTTGCTATCACAAGTGCGTTGCTCGTTTTCCAGCTTGCGCAGCCGCGGATCTGGATGACAATGAGCCGCGACGGTCTACTTTGGAAGCGGTTTGCCACTATTCACCCAAAGTACAAGACGCCATCATTTGCGACCATCGTCACGGGATTCATGGTGGCGATACCCGCTTTGTTTTTCAAGATGGATTTTTTTGTGGATTTGACAAGTGTAGGCACTTTTTTCGCTTTTATACTGGTATGTGCCGGTGTATTATATATGGACCATTCAGGTATCTCAAAGCAGTCAAAATTCAAAGTGCCATATATCAATGGGCAGTACCTGATCACAATCGGGCTGTTCGTTGCGGTATGGGCGGTCTACAATTATGCGGATGAGACCATTGCGGAGTGGCGTCTGCTGACCTTCCCCGACATCGTGCAGCACAAATTACTCACCGTCGTTTTCTGGCTGGTCTGGTTAGTGTTATGCGTAATGGGATACCGGTACCAGTTCTCCCTATTGCCGGTGGCCGGTATATTGGTGAACTTGTATCTGATGTCGCAACTCGGCGCGAGCAATTGGTTGATTTTCGTCGTCTGGTTAGCCATTGGCCTGGTGGTGTATCTGGGATACGGGTACAGGCACTCTAAACTCAATGATCGGCCGGGAACACGGGCAGGTCAGGATGCATAACGATATAGCATGTTAAAAATTGTTAAATAGGTCAAAAATTTATATATTTGCTTAGGACCATTAAACACTTTTATCCTACTTTTGTATAGTTGATTAGGACGGTTTGTCAACAGTCAACCAAAGAAATTGTTATATGAGGAAGATTCTACGTCACGTCATTATCATGTTATCATTGAGCTCCTTCGTACTCGTCGGAAGTGCTAGGCCGTCCTTGGTGCATGAGCACAGCGGTGCAGTAGACTCTAACAGCGTGGCAAAAAAGATCGACGAGCGGCGTGTGCAACGCTCATTCTTCTCATCATTCAGGAGCTTCTTTCCTTTCCGGGCCAATGATAACATCAACAACGAGAAGTTGCTAAGCAGTGTCAAAGTATTTCCGAACCCCGTTGCTGATCAGATCAATCTTTCTTTCAGACTAAGCAAGCAAAGTACCGTATCCATCAAGGTGATGGACGCTTTGGGCAACGAGGTTATGACATTGTTGAACCAAGACCTTGAAGCTGGCAATCAAAGTCACACCTTTGAGACCAGCAACAAGCTTACCAATGGGTTCTATTTCATTAGGATGTCAGCTGGTACCGAAACTGTTGTTAAACGGATCTCCGTATTATAACCTATTCGGGGTCGATCCACCGACCGTCTTCGCGTATTATTTCAATCAGCTCATTTAGCGCATTCGCAGCGTTGACATTGCGTTTTACTACCTCCTTGCCCCGGTAGAGCGTAATTTTACCTGGTCCGGCACCCACATACCCGTAATCCGCATCAGCCATTTCGCCAGGCCCGTTTACAATACATCCCATGATGCCGATCTTTAAGCCCTTAAGGTGGTTTGTCCGGCTACGTATCGTCTGGGTGGTTTCCTGTAGATCAAACAATGTGCGGCCACAGCTTGGGCAGGAGATGTATTCGGTTTTGGAGATGCGTGAGCGGGTAGCTTGCAGAATACCGAATGACAGGGAGACCAGTTTATCAGTAGGGGTCGCCGGAGAATCTATCCAGATCCCGTTGCCCATACCATCGATGAGCAAAGCACCCATATCGGTTGCTGCGTAGAGCTGCAGCTTTGATAATGGCTCATCCGGATTCATCAGGTCTCCGACGGGGCCTGAGAATGCCTCCTGCGGATATTGACGCCTGATAATGACGGGATTGTCGAGACCCAGTTCGCTGATCGTTGCGAAAAACAGGCGCTGGTCAGCCATACCATGGACGGCATCAGTTTCGAGAACAAAGACGATGGTCTTGTCTACGGGAAGTGCTTCAAAGAAGGGAGTGCTTAAATCGGCCTGCCGTATTCTTATCAGGTTGAGGTGCGGATCCCGATGGTCTGCTTCAAGGAATTCGGCAAGGGAATAGACAGGGTGCGTATTCGTCTTATCCTGGATGTTAAGCCATGTGTTGTAGTCGTAAAGCTGCTTAAGATTGCCCGGCATTGAGAAAGAGGGGAGTTTATCGGCCAAATACACGAAGTCCACCGACTGCTCTCCCATATGATACTTGTCAAGGAGCAGGTCATATTTGTAGCCAGCGTCGGCCAGTATCGCAGGGTCTTTCAGGTTCCTTCCGGAGATATCCACAACGATACGGGGCACCATGGATCCGCCGATAAATGCATTGGCTTCGGCAGCTGGGTGCGGTTTGATATGCGGCTGGCTTATGTCCTGCAGGTTAAGCGGCATGGAACCGCCTTTCTTTGCCATCCGACTGCGTTCGGTGTAGCGGTTAACCAGAGCGATGGCTACGGGAGCTTCGTACTCCGGTTCTTCGGTCAGCGACACCCGCACGGTATCCCCCAGGCCGTCTTCCAGCAGGGTGCCGATGCCCACAGCAGACTTAATACGTCCATCCTCTCCATCGCCCGCCTCCGTAACGCCCAGGTGCAGCGGATAATTCATGCCTTCAGCGACCATTTTTTCGACGAGTAGGCGGTAAGCCCGAACCATGACCTGCGGATTGCTTGACTTCATTGAGATCACCAGGCTATAGTAGCCGAGATCTTCGCAGATACGGATAAATTCCATAGCTGACTCCACCATACCTTCCGGTGTATCACCGTAGCGACTCATGATGCGGTCCGACAGGGATCCGTGGTTGGTTCCGATGCGCATGGCGGTCCCGTACTCCTTGCAGATCTTAACCAAAGGAGCGAACTTTCTATAAATGCGTTCCAGTTCAGCTTGATATGCTGTCTCGGTGTAACTTAGCTGGTCAAACTTTTTCTTGTCGGCGTAGTTGCCGGGGTTGATGCGGACTTTCTCGACAATCCGGGCGGCTATTTCAGCCGCATTAGGCGTGAAGTGGATATCTGCCACTAGGGGTACATTGTAACCACGTCTACGGAGCTCCTTCTTGATTTCTGCGAGATTAGTGGCTTCTTTGATACTGGGAGCCGTTATTCTCACATACTCACAGCCCGCATTTACCATGCGGATCGTCTGCTCCACTGACCCTCGAGTGTCCATGGTATCCACGGTGGTCATGCTTTGTATCCGGATAGGGTTATCGCCACCTAAGGGAATATCTCCGACAATCACCTCGCGCGTGCGCCACCTCGAATATGCTACCAGCGAATTGCAGTAACCGCCCGGTAATATGTTCCTGAGTTTTACATCCATGTAGAATGCAAATTTACATGAAGTTTTCCGGAACTCCTTACAGACGCATAAAAATGTAGGCTAAGTCATATTAACCGATCCTTGATCACAAGCGTGCCTGCAATCTTATCATGTAGGCATTGCTGTCTCCGGTTAAAAAAGCCGATGAAAAAACCGATGCCCAAGGTCAGGATCCCCACTAGCTTGGCACTGTTTCTTAGCAAGGCCTTTCCGTACCGGATCGGGCGGCCCTCCTCATCCGTAACCTTTATCCCGATGAGCATTTTGCCGATGGACGCCTGTTTTCTAGAGCCTTCGGTAGCGACCGATAAAATGAATTTAAAGAGGGGTACCAACACAAGGCCCGCTATGAGTGCCGGGAGGCTTTCACGCGTATCATTGCTGCCGGCCAGATATACCGCAGCCAGGGCGGCATAGATACAGAAAGAGATGAAATAGTCTATGGCTACGGCCAATAGGCGCATATCCAGAGATGCAAAATACTGCGGCTGGGTGGACTGATGCCTGATATTGAGCAGCCTGCTTAGATCTTCTATTTCGCGTAATTCTTTGAATTCGGCGTAACCGACGGGCTTTACAAAGTCGGTCGGCCGAAGGTTCATGCTCCGTAATTCATCCAAGGTAAACGGCCCTTGCGGCTTCCCTTGAACGACCACTTCATATCGTTCCGGGGTGGTATCCACGTCAGTCGTACCGCCTTACTGTAAATGAACTGAGCCCGCCCCGCAGGTCAATAGCAAATTTGTTCCCCGCGTTCTCGTAACCTTCAGTCGCATATGAACCATCGCTTTGCTTGGTGAACCCGGGAAAATCCTTTGAAGAGAGTCCCGATTTTACCACGATTCTGCAGGCCGCTGCCCGGGGAATTTCAATATCAACGCTCGCTGCACCGGATTCTGCGGTAATTACCGTTTCTTCCAGCGGCATGCCCAATTTCGCCTCAAAAGAAGCCGCGCCGCCGTTGAAGTTCAAGGATTTTACCTTATATTCGGTTAAATCGAACTCTGCCGATCCGGCTCCCATATTAAGCGTAATGTCCCATATGGGATTAGGGTTGAGGCTTATCTGCGCACGGTTTTCACCGCCATCGATGTTCCAATCGCCCTTTTTCGTGTCTCTCATCCGGAAGTTAAGGTGCGTTGTGGTTCCATCGGTCGTGGTTTCCAGATAGTGGGAACCGATGGTGCTGGTTGCCTCTGCACTGAACAATCTATCGGTGGTACCCTTCAGTTCATATTCTACGGCACCGCCTTTTATGTGAAGGTGTGCTGTAGTAATGCCTGGATCGTAATCATGCGTAAATGTGCCGGTTGATTTTTCCATCGGTTCCCGGTTGGTATCTCCCCGATCTCTTTCCTGTCTCCAGCCATTGTCGTTGAACGTCCACCAATGGTCCCTTGGGGGAAAGGTCCCGCGATAAGCCAGAAACGCCAACGCGGAGATCGTAACTACGATAGAGACAACGTTTCCGATTCCCCTTCTCGGCACCAACAGGTTAACGCCGATAACAATCAGGATAATCGGCCACATACTGAAAACCGACCGCCAATAAAAGTTTATGACGTCTAGGTTATCCAATAGGAGGACGGCACCCACAAACAGTAGGATAAGTCCCCAGCTCAACTTTTCTTTGTTCATTTCTTTGACTATTTCGTATACGTTTGCCCTGTTTCGTTTTCGTCCGGCTGACCCGGCTCTTCTTTAGGGGTGAACGGGCTACCCCTGCGGTCTCTGAAAGCACCTACGATGCTGGCGAGCCCCATGAAAATAATCAAAACGGGCCAATAGCGTGCGAAGTCACGCCAATACAGGATGTCCAGCTGATGCAATAAAAAAATGAGACCTACAATGAGCAAAACGGCCCCCGCCACATACCGGTCTTTCGGATTGCCGGATCGTTTTGCAGCTGCCGGATTGCCGGCGCTCCAAGCATATGGGGGAGTGCCCTCCTCGGAAGCTGCCGATTCGCGGTATTCCGGTGTCCGATAGTCCACATCAAACGGATCGCGGGATGGCAGGAATGCTCTCACGGGCAATACGATCCATAAGATAATGTAAATAACAGGCCCCATAAGGCCGATACCCATGTATCCAGAGAAAAAGACACTGAGTATGAAGGCTAACCTTACCCACGTTTTATCTATGCTAAAGTAAGCCGCCAAGCCAGCACAAACCCCTGCGATTGCACCTTCATGCGGTATCCGTTCAAGTCTCTTTTCCATTTCCAATACCCTCTTAAATGTTGCCATACCTCGGTTTTATTACAATTTGCTCTACACTTGCACCTTTGCTCATCCGGAGGCAGGTAAGTACTGCCTCAGCAATATCCGCCGGCAGTATAAACCGTTCGGAAGGAATGGTAGTACCTGCCCAAGAGGACGTCAGCGTAGAGCCGGGAATGATTTCGGTAACTTTTACATCATGCTGCCTTAGTTCATCCCGCAATACATGAGTTAGACCAGATACTGCGTACTTTGTTACAGTGTAGGTGCCCGCGGCTGCCACAGGTTCCCGGCTCGCAATGGAACTGACCATGAAGATATGACCTTTGCGGTGCTTCCGCATGTTCCGGCCGACGGTCCGGGCCAAAAGATGAGCCGTATAATAATTCACACTCATTTGATCGGTAAAGTCCTCATCGGATTCATCGAGTAACGAAACGGGCTTGAAAATACCGGCATTATTAATTAACACGTCGATCTGCGCGTAATGGAGATCTATCCATCGTACAAACTCCTTACGTTGTATGCTGTCACGGAAATCGCAGGCATAGGGAGTGACTGAAATGCCGGCGTGCCGGCTTTCCAACATTGACTTCAACGTTTCAAGTGCGCCCATGTCACGGGCAGACACCACGAGATCATAGCCCGATGCGGCAAGTTTTTCAGCAATTGCCCGACCGATGCCTTTGGTTGCGCCGGTAACCAAAGCTTTTTGATTATTAGTTGGTTGCATTGTTTTTCGCTTCTTGATTGCCGCAAATGTACACCAAGTTTTTGGGAGCTCCTTAAAGACGGATAAAAATGAGTAGCCATGAAGTTTATGATGCTGATATTCAAACAATGGTTTCCATATTTTCGTTCATATAGCTAAAAGCCGTATCTTTAACGGGATATTGCCTTAACGCAGGATTACATTTCACATCGGTATATGTTTTTTACCTACTTCGGACAATATTTATTGCTGCTTAAATCAGTCTTTAAACGACCGGAAAAATGGCGTATATATTGGAAAGAGATCATTCATGAAATGAATGAAATCGGTGTCGGTTCACTTGGTCTGATTGCCATCATTTCTACCTTTGTAGGCGCGGTCATGACGATGCAAATAGCCTTTCAGCTGGTTTCCGATCTGATTCCCACTTCCGTTATCGGCCAGATTAACCGGGACTCCAGCATCCTGGAACTTAGCCCGACGATTACGGCGCTCGTACTGGCCGGAAAGGTAGGTTCATCTATCTCGTCGCAGATCGGATCCATGCGCGTGACCGAACAGATCGATGCGTTGGAAATTATGGGGATCAACGCTCCCGGGTATCTGATTTTGCCTAAAATAATAGGAGGGGTTACCATGATACCCATGCTGGTCATCGTTTCAATTTTTTTGGCGCTGATGGGCGGCTTGGCGGGCGGGGCACTTTCCGGGGCCGTTACGCCGGTTGATTACATTAACGGTATTAGAGATGGTTTCAACGGTTATACGGTGGCCGTTGCTTTGGTGAAAGCATTCGTTTTTGGTTTCATTATTACGTCCGTTTCCGCGTTCAAGGGATTTTTTGTCAGGGGTGGAGCCCTCGAAGTGGGGCAGGCAAGTACGCGTGGGGTCGTGATCAGTTGTATTTCTATTCTAGCTGCAGATTACATCGTCACCGCATTAATGCTATAGTGATTTTACCGTGGTCCAATGATTGAAGTTCAGAACATTCATAAATCCTTTGGTGATAACCATGTCTTAAGGGGAATTGACGCGAAATTCGAAGCGGGAAAGATAAGCCTGATCATAGGTGGTTCAGGCTCAGGTAAAAGTACGCTGCTGAAGTGCATGGTTGGCCTGCATGCCCCAGAGCAGGGAAAAGTCCTCTATCACGGAGAGGACTTCACGCGGATGGACTTTGAGCAGCGGATTCCCGTGCGCAAAGAAATCGGTATGCTGTTCCAGAATTCAGCGCTCTTTGATTCGATGACGGTTGAGCAGAACATCATCTTTCCCCTGGACATGTTTACTGATATGAGCCGCAGTGAGAAGGTCGATCGCGCAAACTTTTGTCTGGAGCGGGTAAATCTTGCCGGGAGTAACAAGCTATTTCCTGCGGAACTATCCGGGGGTATGAAAAAAAGGGTCGGGATAGCGCGGGCGATCAGCATGAGTCCCAAATACCTGTTTGTGGACGAGCCAAATTCCGGGTTGGACCCTGAAACAGCAATTTTGATCGACGAGCTGATTTCCGAACTTACGGAAGAATACAAATGCACCACCGTAGTGGTGACGCACGACATGAATTCCGTCATGGGAATTGGTGATTACATCATTTTCCTGCACAAAGGGCAAAAGTGGTGGGAGGGATCCAACAAAGATATCGCCCACACGGATGTCGAAGAGCTCAACCGCTTCGTGTTTGCCAGTAAGTTTATGAAGGCAGCGAAAGAGCGGTTTTGACCTTATTAATCCCTATCTTTGTCTCCAAACTGCATTTATCTTGACAGCAAATAGCATCCAGTTACTCACCCCGGCTCATTGGAAGGAATACGAACTCATCGATTGCGGAGATTTCGAGAAGCTCGAACGTTTCGGTGACATGGTCTTAATACGTCCTGAACCGCAGGCAGTTTGGCCCAAAGCGCTTTCCGAGGCTGATTGGATAAAACGCCATGACATCCGTTTCAAGGGCCGTTCGGCGACGAGCGGGGACTGGATCAAGAAGAATCCGAAAGCTCCGGATCGCTGGCATATCAACTACAATAATGAAGACGTCTCCATTAAATTTCGCTTGGGATTAACGGCGTTCAAGCATGTGGGCGTTTTTCCGGAGCAGGCCGTGAATTGGGACTATATTTCTGAAACCATTAAATTGTTCCGTGCGCCGCGTCCCAAGGTATTGAATCTATTTGCGTATACGGGCGGCGCTTCCTTGGCCGCAAGGGCTGCCGGTGCCGATACTACCCACGTCGATTCCATCAAACAAGTCGTGACCTGGGCAAACGAAAACCAGGCCCTCTCCGGACTAACGGATATCCGGTGGGTGGTGGAAGACGCGCTGAAGTTCGTCAAGCGTGAACTGAAACGAGGGAATAAATATAATGGGATCATCCTTGACCCTCCGGCGTACGGGCATGGGCCAAAAGGTGAGAAGTGGAAGCTGGAAGATCACATCGCCGAGATGATGGGCGACGTGGTCCAATTATTGGATCCCGCGGAACATTTCCTTATTCTTAATACTTACTCCTTGGGCTTTTCGTCCGTCATTGTAGAAAACCTGATGCGGGCGGTTTATCCGAGGGCGGAGAATCTCCAAACCGGGGAACTGTACCTGCACGCTACGGCGGGGAGCAAACTACCGTTGGGAGTGTTTGGTAAATTCCGTAAAACCGGCGGATGATTGTTAATCCTTTTAAGCGAAATCAGTAATGAAGTTATTAGTAAAGGACATGCAGCAGGCATGGGAGGACGTTGGAGAGGGGGTAAGCCGTAAGGTGATGTCATACGGCGGGGATTTGATGTTGGTAAAAGTCAGGTTCGAATCAGGGAGTGTAGGAGCTGAGCATCAGCACCCTCATACTCAGATCAGCTATGTAGAAAGCGGCGTTTTTGACTACACGGTCGCCGGTGAAACGTTTACCATGGAGGCGGGTGATTCGTGCTTGATACCTCCTGATACGCTGCATGGCTGTCATTGTATCCGGGCCGGCGTACTGATAGACGCATTTACGCCTTCCCGGGAGGATTTTTTAACTATTCAAACACTACCGTCCGGTTCCCGCTAATGATCACGCGGTCTTCAATGACCAATGACAGTGCCTTGCTCAATACCGATTTCTCCACCTCTTTTCCTGCCCGTACCATATCTTTAACCGTGAAGGTATGATTCACGGGCTTGATGTCCTGAGCAATGATGGGCCCTTCATCCAGATCATTGGTAACAAAGTGGGCCGTCGCTCCAATAAGCTTTACGCCCCGCGCATGAGCCTGTTTATACGGGTTGGCTCCCACGAATGCCGGAAGGAAAGAATGGTGGATATTAATTATCCGCCCAGGATATTGTGAAACAAACGCCGGGGAAAGAATGCGCATGAACTTGGCAAGTACCAAATAGTCCGGTTTATAAGGAGCCAATACTCGTGCTATTTCGGATTCAAAAGCTTCCGTCGACATGCCGGCATGGCTCACATAATGAAAGGGGATGTCAAATCGTTCGGTAAATGCCCTCAGATCTTCGTGATTGCCCACTACGCAGCAAAGTTCAGCACCCAGCGTTTTGAAAAAGTAGCGTACGATGATATCTCCAAGGCAATGATATTCTTTGGTAACCAAAACTGCCAGGCGCTTCTGTTGTGGCGGATTCACAACGATGGTTGCACCTTCGGGTAATGCTGCGTCCAATTCGCTGATAAGCCGGTCATGTTGTTCCGCTTTTCCGGCGCACACTACCCGGACATAAAAGCGTCCGGCTGCTTCATCGACATACTCCCGCATCGTCACGATATTCAGTCGATGATTGGCCACCGTATTGGCAATACGGGCAACTAAGCCGACAGCATCCCGGCACTGGATCAGAATAAGCGTCTGGTTCGTCATGCTTTCGGTCAGGCCACCAATTCTTCGTTGTTCTTCAGGCGTTCCTCCTTGGCCATTTCCTCAGCAATGTCCAGTTCTATACGTAGGTTCTGGACGATATGCTGCTGCCGCTCAGGGGTGTTTTTGCCCATGTAGTATTCCAGCAACTGAATGATTTTCTGGTCCTTGGAAAGGATTACCGGATCCAGGCGCATGTCCTTGCCGATAAACAGGCCAAATTCATCTGGTGAAATCTCGCCCAACCCTTTAAACCTCGTAATCTCCGGTTTTCCTCCCAGCTTCATGATGGCGCGCTGCCGCTCTTCGTCACTGTAGCAGTAGATCGTTTCCTTTTTGTTCCGCACCCGGAAGAGAGGCGTCTGCAAAATGGAAACGTGGCCGGCTTTTACCAGATCGGGGAAAAATTGGAGGAAAAACGTCATAAGCAACAAACGGATATGCATGCCGTCCACGTCGGCATCCGTCGCAATGACTACGTTGTTGTAGCGCAGTCCCTCCAGCCCCTCTTCAATATTCAGCGCATGTTGCAGGAGGTTAAACTCCTCATTCTCGTAAACAACTTTTTTTGTCAGGCCGAAGGCATTGAGCGGCTTACCGCGCAAGCTGAAAACGGCCTGGGTCATTACGTCCCGCGACTTGGTGATGGAGCCGCTGGCAGAATCACCCTCAGTGATAAATAAGGTGGTCTGCTGGGCGAGCTCATGGTTATCCCCGTAGTGGATCTTGCAGTCTCGAAGCTTCCGGTTATGGAGTGACGCCTTTTTTGCGCGTTCATTAGCCAGTTTCTTAATGCCTGCAATGTCCTTCCGCTCGCGCTCGGATTGGAGGATGCGCTTTAACAGCGCGTCAGCTGTGTCTGAGTGTTTGTGGAGATAGTCGTCAAGCGCTTTCTTCACAAAGTCATTGATAAAGGTACGGACGGTTGGTCCTTCAGGGCCGATATTCTGCGAGCCCAGCTTCGTTTTGGTCTGCGACTCAAACACCGGTTCCTGTACCTTTATGGCAATCGCGCCCACGATGGATGCGCGTATATCGGACGCGTCAAAGTCCTTTTTATAGAACTCCCGGACGGTCTTGACCACCGCCTCCCGGAATGCCGCTTGATGCGTGCCGCCTTGCGTGGTATGCTGGCCGTTGACAAATGAGTAATACTCTTCTCCATATTGCTGTCCGTGGGTCAACGCAATCTCAATGTCGTCACCCCGCAGATGGATAATCGGATAACGCATCGATTCGGTATCGATGTTGCGTTCGAGCAAGTCCTTCAATCCATGCTCAGAAACATATTTTTTCCCATTGAAATTAATCGTCAGCCCGGAATTGAGGAAAACATAGTTCCAAATCATGTTTTCCACAAATTCTGCCCGGTAACGGTAGTGCCGGAAAATGGTGTCATCGGGATAGAACGTTACCGCCGTCCCGTTGCGTTGGGTCGTGGTTTTTTCTTCATCTTTCAGGAGTTCACCTTTGCTGAATTCTGCGATGCGGGTCTTGCCGTCGCGGTAAGACTGGACGACAAATGAGGTAGACAGGGCATTGACCGCTTTGGTACCTACACCGTTCAGTCCGACGGATTTTTGAAAAGCCTTGCTATCGTATTTACCCCCGGTATTGATTTTTGATACAACATCCACCACTGAGCCAAGCGGTATGCCGCGTCCATAGTCACGCACGGAAACCTTATGTTCGTTGACCGTGATTTCGATCGTTTTGCCCGCGCCCATTACGAACTCATCGATCGAGTTATCCATAACTTCTTTCAATAGCACATAGATGCCGTCGTCATAAGCGGAACCATCGCCCAGCTTACCAATGTACATCCCCGGCCGTAAGCGGATGTGTTCCTTCCAGTCCAGGGAGCGTATGCTATCTTCGTTATATGCTGTCATGTTTCAACTTTCCAATGTCATGCAATAATACGGAATTTTTTGTTTTCTGCTCATTACCGGCCTCCGGTGACCTGCACGCGGATGCCCTCACTATGGCTGCTGAACTCCGGCGCATACATGCACTGCACGGTACTGATTCCGTTTGAAAAGTCGCCCGCTTGCGAGACCACCAGAGTATATTCAAACACATAGGTGCCTTTACGGACGTAATCAAAAAAGAAATTGGTAGCGGCGTCGCGCGTGCTTTCAAAATAGCCCAGCCCGCCCTGGTAACGATAGCCGCTCAGCACATTGACCGGTTCAAAACATGCGGCGCGCATATCCTTCAGATGAACATATTCCATATCCCTGTCTGCCCGGAGCTCAATACGCACTTTAATGTTGTCGCCCACGCGTAGTGGGTTCTTGGAGGTGACTTCCTCCAATATAGGGCCGTCTGGCGTATTCCGTTGAATGAAGAGTTGCTTGCGCAGGCTTAATGGTGTTTCAGCGGCTGTTATGTTGTCCAGATCCTCAAAGTACTGCCAGTATACTGCTCCCCATGCTATACCTTCATTTTTGGGCTGATCTACTTTTACGGAAATATGGCCCATATCGGGCGATATCTCCATCGCCCCGAAGTGTTTTTTGAAGTAACCGGTCCCTGCTTCTGTCTGTTCCTTCGCCGACCGGATGGTGGTTTTGCCCAGTTTGATCGTTACGGCCGGCTCGGCAGCCAGCCAATCGGTGCCGCGAAGCAGCAGCGCATAGATAGCATCGGCGGTGGCCTTGGTCGTATTCCATGCCTGGGTCTGTTTCTGCTTAAGCAGCCAAACCCTGAGATCGTCTACGGCCCGGGTATCCCCGGCCACCTCCGCGAAGGTTTCTATCAGCAGTGACTGCGCTTCAATGGGGGCCTCGTACCACCAATAGCCGTTAGGCATCGATTTCCAGTACATGCCCAGCGTTGAAGTGTTGATGGCTGTCTCCCGGAGTGAAGCAATGATACCGGCAGCGGTCTCCTTATCTCCCACGCGATGGAAGGCTAAGGCGAGCTGACCTTTAAGGTAAGGGTTAAATGCGGTCCAGTACTTTGCCGCCTGTTTGCTATAGTAATCAGCCGCGGTTTTCGCTATTTCGGGTACCGGGAGAGTAGCTATAAGGAAGCTTCGCATGTACAGGTAGTGCACCTGTATATAACTGATATGTTGCTCAACCAGTATAGAGGTATCGTTTTTCGTTTTTTTGGTCAGGTTGTCGTAGTCAGCTGCTATAGCCCTATCCGTATAATCCACCGCTTTCCGGAGGATTTCCTCAGCCTTGGGTGAAGCAGCCGCTTCCACGCCAAGCTTCCTGAGCCGGCCAAGTCCGGTAACGATGTATTGCGTGATATACCGGTTTCCATTCATGCCTTTGAACCATGGGAAACCGCCGTCGGCTAATTGAAGATCTGCAAGTTTATGAAGACTGGTTTGCAGTCCGTCAGCAATCGTCGCAGCTTCAAAAAGGCGTGCGATACGTTGTTTACGCTCGGTCTCATTCTTGCCTTCCATCACCCAGGGCGTCTCTTCGAGAAGGGCCGACTTGAGTGCTTCGTTTTTTTCCAGATTGGAAAGCAGGGCGGTGGTATCTTTATGTTTCCACGTATCAAATATCGCTTTTACCCGCGGCGCTTCGGCTACGATGTGTGCCGCCAGTGCGTTGGCATAAAAGCGATTGAACACCTGTTCAGCTGACTCATGGGATTGCTCGGCTAAATAAGGCAGTGCCTGCACAGCATACCAAGCAGGATTGCCGGTGAACTCCACGGTAAGTGCATGATTAACCCGCGTGGGGCTACTTGGTTGGGTCAGTTTTTCAAGCTTGAAAGAAACCGCCTCATTTCCTCGGACAGGCAGAGGCAGCGTTTCGGTAACCAGCATCCGGTTCGTAAGTACGGGCAACGTATGTTCCTCTCCGTCCGTAAAGTTGCCAGCCTTTGCCGATACACGCACCACAACCGGTCCTGTACAGTCAGCAGGCACGTAAAGGGTCCAATCCACAGAAGCGCTTCCGCCCGCTGAAACCGTGAAGCGTTTCCCTTCCATGCGTTCGCCGAAGTCGCTGATGGGCTGTCCGGTAGCAGCGTCGAGCACTTCAATGTAAGCCGTTCCCTGCTGGGATGCGGCACTGAGGTTGCTTACCTTGGCGCTGATGCGGATGGTGTCTCCCTGCCTGAAAAACCGGGGAAGGTTGGGCATTACCATCAGGTCTTTCTGAGTTTTTATCCGGCCTTCCAGATATCCTGTCTTCCAGTCTGCCGTATGTGCAAAGGCCATCAGCTTCCACTCGGTCAGTGCCTCCGGCACGGTAAACTTAAATGAAACATTGCCCGCCTGATCTGTCTGCAGCTGGGGGAAAAAGAACGCGGTCTCACGCAGGTTGGTCCGGATAGGGATGATCGGCGTCTCCTGTTCTGCAGTTGTACCGTCTTCAGCCTGTTGCTTGTCGCTCCGCTCTTCTCCATAGCCAACCACCACGGTCTCGTTCAGGGCAGATTCTTCAGCCGCTGCAGTCTCCATCTGTGGCTCGGTAATGCCGGCATTCCGTTGAATGCTTGACATGCCCCGGATCCGGATTCCGCTATTCCGGCCGGTTAGGTAATGCGTGCCGATTGCGGGTACCGTCAATGCATCGTAGACTTTCACGTATCCCGATGGGCGGTTCGGGTTTAGTTGATCCCAACTCCAGCGGATATCGGCCTGACCGAAACCATATTGGGTATTCCAATAGCCATTCAAGGAGCGGAATGGCACAAGGGGCTCCCATGACCACTGATGAGGCTTAAGAACATCCAGCGATGCATCATACAGGCCAGCCAGTAGTTCGGCAGCCACAACCTCTTTTTGGGCGCCTTTGACGGTGAGTGTCCAGGACTCGGTTTCACCGGGCAACAGCTTGTCGCGATGCGTCGCCCATTCCAGTTGCAGATCACGGTCGGACCACGGTACATCGATATGAGCCGACGCGGTATATACCCGGTTGTTGTGCACATACAGCCAACTGTAAGCCATTCCTCCCCGGTCCGCTTCGCGGACGGGGCGCTCCATCAGCTTATGTTTGGAGAATGCTGTGAAGTCGCCTTTCAGATCGGTGTCACTTTCCAACACGTAAGTGCTGTCAAAACCTGTCTTCACTGCGAGGCGCAGCGTCTCACCGGGGCGGACGGTCACCGCTTCGGTGAATACCGCGAGTTTCTGCTGTGCCGGAATTTTCGAATCGGGTTGATGCACATAGGTATACTGATTCTCTTCAATGGTGTTGCCCTGACCATCTTTGGTCTTCGCTTCAATGAGGTACCAACCTTCGTGCTTCCAAGCAGTAGCGGGGACCGTTGTCTGCTTATCTGTATCGGTGCGGATCGTTGTCTGCCAGGTGGATTCAGCACGCGGCCAATTCCGATAGTTCCCTTCATCTTTATATTCATCGTCAGGAAACGCCGCCCGAAATTCAGTCTCAGACATCACGTGCTTATCTGGCGTTTCCCACCGTCGTTCCCGAAAGAGTTTCCCCGGAAAACGTAGCGGTGATACCATGATGTGCACATCGGCAGGTATAGCGATACCGTTTAAGTTGGTTGTGGAAACCATCAACTGGCCGGGTTTGGTTCCATCCAGCGCATCAGCGACGGACACATTCAACAACAGCGATCGGTAGCCGGCATGCACCGTATACTGACCGCTGTGGGTCTCACCATTTACATCCGTTACATCTGCATAGACCGTATAGTGGAATACAGGCAGCAGCTTGCTATCCCAGGCCCGGTCCGGCAACGTATTGAATGTAATACTGAACGAACCATCCGCAGCGGTTTCGGAGACGCCATTGGCGATCTCGTAGCGGGTATTCTCCGGGCGTCCCCGCACCCCAAAACCTGCGTAAGAAGATACTGGGTTTCTGAAAATGGGTAGCCATGTTTCACGTACTATACGGTACGTAACGGATGCACCGTCGACGGCGTTGCCTGCAAACGCTTCGGCGCGGCCGGTTATCGTTACATCTTGATTCAGTGCAAGATCCGTTTTTACTGAGTCAAATGACACCCCGAACCTGGGCCGCTTGTAAGCTTCAACCGCGATGTCTGCCGATCCGGATGGATTGGCGATCCGCATTGCGCCGGTCAGTCCTGCGCCCGGTGCGTCGAATGAGCCTTCAAAGGACCCATATGCATTTGTGGTAAGCTCAATTGCTGAAACCTCCTGCCCATTTACATCGTATAATGTTACTTTGGTCTTCTCATTGGCCAGCACCCGGTTGCTGTTCGTACGACGATTGTTTTCAACGATGATTCCCTTGAAATAAATGGTCTGACCGGGCCGGTAAAGTGACCTGTCAGTAAAGAAAAAGGTGCGTTGGGAAAGGACCTCCGTGTCGTTCTCAGGCCTAGGGTACCGATTGAAATAAGCATCCGTAAGGAGGGTGTCATCAGCCAATGTAATCAATACCCGGTTGATGCGCTGGCCGGCAGGCAGGGCCTTTGCCATATTTACCCTGCCATCCTCGTCTGTGGGAACTTCCCTGACCTCCCGGAAAAAGTATATACGTTCCTGTTGGTTGAATTGTCGCTCATAAAACGTGACCCGTGCACCGCGCAACGGCATCCCCGATTTACGGTGCAGGGCAAAAAACCATTCCTGTGGCTGGCTGCTGTGAGTCAGCATGCTGATAGACGAAACTTGGAACGTTAAGGCCTTCAGTGTGTTGCGCTCTTCCCTGAAGTCCTCGCGTGCTGAGGCGATAAGGAGATACCGCCCCAAAGGGAGTGCATCAATTTTGACTTCCGTGCGATGCTGACGAAGATCGTCGCTGCCCGGCAGCGGGCTCTCCCATGCCTTCAGGGGTGTGAGGGATAACCACTTGTCAAGGAGCGCTTTTTCATCCTCATTGCGGACCTTGGGTTCTTCAGCCGGAATCCGGTAAAGCCTCAGGTAGACATGATTCAGGTTCCGATAGGTAACCAGCACTTTGCTGTTTTCCATGGGCAGTGTAACTTCTTCCGCAGTGAGTTCCAAGGTCTTCCTTTCAATGTCATAGGCTAATTGGGTGGCATGGATTGCTCCTTCTGAGCCCGGAAAACGTTTTTCAAGAGCCTTCAGTTCCATTAATAGAGCGGGTAGCGCTGCCGCTGAGGAGTCGTCCTCGGTTATCTGCCGGTATGACTGCTCAAGCAGCCGGAACCGGGCTTCGGCGATGCCAGGATGTCCGGCATGGCGGGCCTCAAGACGTCGGAGCGCTTCCCTGTACAGACTGTCTTTATCAGGATTAACCGAGTATCGATGGACGAACGTCAGCCGGTGCAGATCCGCGTCGATCAATGCGTCCGGGCGTTCGTCATTCAAATGGAAGGCGAGCAACTGCTGAAAGGTATGCAGCGCACGGAAATGCAGCGCCTCCGGATTGGCCGGATTTATTTTCACTTCGCTGAAACGTTCGGCCGGTTCAAACCACAATGTACCTTCGAGCTGGAACTGATAGGAAGGTCTGTTGACATCCTTCTCTTCGTTCTGAAAGAATTCGATGGCACGGAATGCCAGCAAATCGTAAAGCGTTGGCCGCAAATGCCGGGTATTTTTGCCTTCGGTGATGAGCGGCACATATTGATCTACAGGAATGGCGGTAAGGGTTTCCCTATCCAGGATGGACGCTTGGTAAAGCGCGCTGGCTTTATCGATAAAAGAGGCAGCATCCCACGTTGCAATATCAGCTGGCGGCTCTCCGGCAATGGGAGTACGGCTGAGAACAATCCATCTGTTGCGTTGGTAATACCGCCAATAAAGTTCCGCGCCGATACTCTGCCAAAGCGCCTTCTCCGCGCCGTCACTCACCTGAATGGCTGAATCCACCTGCTGGATATTGCGGATGGCCGCATCCTCCTCGTGCTCCTCCGCGGTACCCATGATGAAGAGCTGTGCCTTAATGGCGTTGGCCCCATCGTTCCGCTTCCGCGCCGATTCAAGTAACTCCCGGGCCAGCTCAGCGGCTGACTTCGGCAAGCCTTTTTCCACCAGCTGATCAATTTTTTTCCATTGGCGGCGGAAGGTCTCCTTCGGTTTTTCTTGAGCCATACTAAGTGGGATGCAAAAGGCGAGGGTCATCACCCATACGAAAATGAAATTGCGGATCATAGATACGTTGTTAATTCTCCAAGCGTAAGCAAACTTAGCTAAATTGATTGAATATATTTTCAGGTATAACGCGGACGTTCACGCAGACGCTACAGGCGCAGTAAGCGCTCGTGGCGCATATAGGGCGTTTGCCTTTTCCGGGCAAACTGGCTATCTTGCCGCGACAACAAACGATATGAACATGAACAAACTGCACCGGCGGATACGCGTATTCCTCTCAATTCTGATGGTGCCGGCGATTGCTGCAGGTCAGGCGGCTGAAACCGCCGTGACCGGAGATCCATCCATTTACCGGGCACACACGGTGCTCGATTCGATTTATGCGCTGTATACGGCGGACAAATCTTTGTTGTTGCGCGAGAATTTTCCTCACGACAGCGCTTACCGTGCCGATTACCTTGGAGGCGGAAATGCGCCATCTCAGAACCCCTATGCCTATCTATGGCCGTTTTCCGGTACCCTTTCTGCGGTAAACGCGTTGTTTGAGCAAACGGGGGACCAAAAGTACCTGACACTGGTAGATGAGCGCATCATTCCGGCGCTGCAGCAGTACTATGANGATAGCCGGAGTCCGGCCGGCTACGCTTCATACATCAGCTCAGCAGGNTCTTCTGATCGCTTTTATGATGATAACATCTGGCTGGGNATAGATTTNACCGAGCTTTATCTCAACAGCGGCCACAAAAAGTATCTGGATAAGGCAAAAGAAATCTGGCTGTTCGTTCAAAGCGGAACGGATAGCCTGCTCGGCGGCGGAATCTATTGGTGCGAACAGAAGAAAGAATCGAAAAACACTTGCTCCAACGCCCCGGCGGCGGTTTTTGCGCTGCGCCTTTTTGAAGCAACTGGGGACTGCGCCTTTCTGGCGAAGGGCAAGGAGCTTTATGCCTGGACGAAACAATATCTGCAAGATCCGGCAGATGGGCTCTACTGGGATAACGTCAAACTCAATGGTGACATTGACAAGAGAAAATACCCTTACAACAGCGGACAGATGCTGCAAAGCGCCGTATTGTTGTATCAGGCTACCCAGGATCCCGCATACTTCCATGATGCGCAACGGATCGCAGAAAGTGGCTACAATTATTTTTTTGAAGAGGCGAAGGTGCCCGATGCCGGTTTCCGTCGGCTGAAGCCAAGCAATAACTGGTTTCTTGCGGTAATGTTGAGAGGGTATATAGCGCTTTATCATGAAGACGGTAACCAGTCGTATCTCGATGCTTTCAGACAGAACCTGGATTATGCCTGGAAGCACGGGCGGGATAAAAACGGGTTGTTCGGGCAGCGATGGACGGAAGCGAATCAGGATGCGCGTAAATGGTTGCTTGACCAAGCGGCTATGGTAGAGATGTATGCGCGGGCAGCCGCTTCGCCTTCAATTACGGCGGACCGATAAAATCTTGAACCTGGGTGATGCGTAGCGGATTAATTGTTTTTTCCTATATTAGCTAATCTAAGTTTGGTATTCATGAAACAAGCCATAAACCGAAGAATAGCGATTCGCAATCTGCTTATTATCGCTGGAGGGACAATGGTTCTGCCTGCGTGCTTCCGGGAATCCGGTAAGTCCACCATAAAATTGACTAATCTATCGGTTAGCGAGGAGGACGAGCACTTGCTTGCAGAACTGACCGAAACGATTATCCCGGCATCAGACAGCCCAGGAGGTAAGGATCTGCTGCTCCACCTGTTTGTGCTGAAGATGGTAGACGACTGTCATAGCCCTGAAGATCAGCAGGTATTCAGCCAAGGGCTTTCCTTATTTGTGAGTTGGTCAGAACAGCAGCTGGGCAAACCTTATCTCCAGGCCAGTCCTTCTGATCGGGCCGCATTGCTTAGCAGCATATCTGAGAGCGGTAAGGAAAAAATTGTCAGTTTCTTTGGCATACTGAAGCGGCGTACTATCCAAGGGTATATGAATTCGCAGTATGTAATGACCAACTTGGTGAAATATGAATTGATTCCCGGGCGTTATAACGGGTATGCCAAAGCAATTTAACGATTAGAAATAGAGAAATGGCAAATATTGCAGTAGACAGTGTGAAGGACCGGACGTTTGACGCTATTGTCATTGGATCAGGTGCCAGCGGTGGTTGGGCGGCAAAAGAGTTTACCGAAAAAGGACTGAAGACATTGGTGCTGGAAAGGGGACGGAACGTAGAACATGTGAAAGACTATCCTACCACGAACCTCTATCCCTACGAGCTGGACCACCGGGGGGAGACCACCTATGCCGACAAGCAGGCTAACCCGATTGCGAACCGGTGTTATGCTTATAAGGAAGATACTGCGCATTTCTTCGTGAAGGACGAAGAGCACCCATATATCCAGGAGAAAGAGTTTGACTGGATCAGGGGATATCAAGTCGGAGGCAAAACGCTGCTTTGGGCCCGGCAGACGCAGCGTTGGAGCGAATACGATTTTGAAGGGCCGGCGCGCGACGGCTTTGCTGTGGACTGGCCCATCCGCTATAAGGATATCGCACCTTGGTACAGCTACGTTGAGCGCTTTGTCGGGATTGCCGGAAATCGTGACGGAGTATATACGCTGCCTGACGGCGAGTTTCTACCTGCCTATCCACTTAATGCAGCTGAAGATCATTTCCGGGAAACCGTGAGCAAACGCTTTTCAGGGCGCCACGTGGTCAGCGCCCGCTGCGCACACCTGTCTGAGCCCCAGCCCATACATATACAGCAGGGGAGGGTTCAATGCCAGAATCGTACGCTCTGCCAGCGTGGGTGCCCATTCGGTGGCTATTTCAGCAGCAATGCTTCAACCATTCCTTGGGCCCAAAAGACCGGTAATCTGACACTTCGTCCCTTCTCCGTGGCACATTCGGTTCTTTACGATAAGGACAAAGGTAAAGCCATAGGTGTTAAAGTGATTGATACCAACACCAAAGAGGAACTGGAATTCTATGCAAAGGTCATCTTTGTAAATGCTTCCGCGTTAAACACCAATCTGATCTTGCTCAACTCGGTTTCCGACCGGTTCCCTACAGGGTTGGGCAACGACAACGGGTTACTTGGCAAGTATATTGCGTTCCACAATTATACAGCACGTATAAGCGCCGAATACGATGGGTTGCTTGAGTATAAAACCGAGGGGCGGAATCCTGCTGGCGGCGGATATATTCCGAATTTCCGAAATGTTCAGCGGCAGGAGACCGACTTTCTGCGCGGCTGGGCAGCGGCGTTCGGCGCCAGCCGGTACGAACTGCGGAATTCCGATGGGGTGGGAACGTCATTGAAAGAAGGTCTGTTGAAGCCCACATTAAGCAATTGGCGGATACACTCGCACATGATGGCCGAGACCATTCCCAAGGAAACGAACCTAGTGTGGCTCGATGCCGGGAAGAAGGATGCGTGGGGTATCCCGTTGCTGCACGTTTCGGTTGAATATGATGACAGCGACGCGAAACGCAGGCAGGATTACTACGAACGGATGAGTGAGATGTATGAGGCGGCAGGCTTTACCAATATCAAAACAGCTGACGATAACCGTCGGCCCGGCAACGATATACATGAAATGGGTGGGGTGCGCATGGGACACGATCCAAAGACGTCATTGCTGAACAAATGGAACCAACTGCATCAGTGCAAAAATGTGTATGTCACTGATGGAGCCTGCATGACATCCACGGCAACGCAGAACCCTACGCTGACATACATGGCCTTGACCGCGCGCGCGGTCAATCATGCGGTTCAAGAGTTGAAGAAAGGGACGCTATAGCGTCCCGGGAGAGGGTTATCTTCCGAAGTCGTCCTGTACCCGAACGATGTCTTCTTCGTCTGAGGGATTACCGGCGTCAGTATGTTGCCAGATTTCAGCGAGGACACCCCACTCGTCCAACCCCACGAGCCGGTGGCGTTCGCCCTGGTTCAGGCGGATGACGTCGCCCGGTTTAAGGATCTGAAGCTCATGTTCCTCATCCGTATCACTGGTTACAACGCCTACGATGCCACGCACAACTTGCCAGATTTCGGCCCGTCGGTGGTGGTATTGCCAGGAGAGCCGCTTGCCTGGGGCAACGATCAGGATTTTCGGACTCAGTTTGCCGGATATCTTAAGCTCTTGTACATCCAATCCGTTGAAATACAAGTTGGCAAACTGCTGTGCCTGGGATTCCTCGATTACGAAGAATCCGCCCCATGGACGGGTTTGGTCCTGTTTGACAATTTGGAATCCTTGTTCCGTAAGTGTTCCCTCTACTTCTTTAAAAAGTTCTTCCTTCGGCTGGTAGTTCATTGGTTTTTATTTTGAATCGGCTAATATAATAGAAAGCTGACAGGTTTTCAAAAAAGCTGCTTAAGTGTTCATCGGTTTGTGTTGATCCGTAAACGCACAGCCGCATCCTTTTGAGCAGCTTTTACCTCCTTTAAGTGAGCGGCGTGTCCGCTGGATCATGTAGCCGAGGGCCACCAGGAACAAGGCGCCGACCAAAAAGTACTGTACAATGATTGGTTCCATACTATTTCAATAACTGATATGCCGCTAACGCAGCAAGATAAGCAAATCCGGTCATAAACGCCAATTGTATTAACGTCCATTTCCACGAATTTGTTTCTTTTCGGACAATGGCAATGGTACTCATGCATTGCATGGCAAATGCATAAAACAGCAGTAGCGATATCCCGGAGGCAAAGTTATAAGACGGGCGGCCGGTGTTGGGATTGATTTCGGCAGCCATCCGTTCGCGGATGGTCAGTTCATCGTCTGTACCTCCCAAGCTGTAAACCGTCGCCATCGTGCTGACAAACACTTCCCTTGCGGCAAATGAGGACAGCAATCCTATGCCCATTTTCCAGTCGTAGCCCAACGGTTCAATAACCGGCTCAATGAAGCGGCCCATGGTTCCCAGGAACGAATATTCAAGCTTCAATGCCTGAACTTCATTATCAAAAGCCTCCGCCGTAATACCCGGATTTTCCTTGCGGGCCACTTCTTCAGCGTTGATAAACTGTTCACTTATTCCAAAGGAACCAAGTACCCAAAGAATAACGCTGATGGCCAGAATGATTTTTCCGGCACCCACTACAAAGCCCCTCGTTTTATCCCAAACGTTCAAGAGCACGTTTCGTATCACCGGATATTTGTAGGTAGGCATTTCCAGTATAAGGAAGCTCTTGTAATTAGTGTTTAGTAGCTGTTTGAGTACCCAGGCGCTACCCAAGGCGGCCAGCAGGCCGAGTACATACATGCCGAACAGCACAAGACCCTGCAGGTCAAGGCCAAGAAAATGTTGTTGGGGGATGACCAATCCAATGATTATTATATAAATAGGTAGCCGTGCCGAACAGGTCATGAAGGGGGTTACCAGGATAGTAATGAGCCGCTCCTTGTCGTTTTCAATGGTTCGGGCCGACATGACCGCCGGGATCGCACACGCTGCACCGGACATCAGCGGCACGGCGCTTTTTCCGCTAAGGCCAAACGGGCGCAGCCATCGGTCCATTAGGTAAACAACACGGCTCATATAGCCTGATTCCTCCATAAGCGAAATAAAAACAAAGAGAATGGCGATCTGCGGAATGAAGATTACGATACCACCGATGCCGGCAATAATTCCGTCGCTGACCAGTCCATTGAGGGGGCCGGCAGGCAAGGTTTCACTGGCTGCCCCCGCAAGCCATGCAAACCCGCTGTCTATGGCATCCATGAAAGGTCCTGACCACGTGTAGATTGCCTGGAAAATCAATAACAACAGCGTAAAAAAGACAACATAGCCCCAAACCGGATGAATCAGGAGCTTATCCAGGCGATCTGTGAGGTTCTCACGCTTCCTGGCGGGATCTTTCACGATACGCGTAAAGTGATTGTCCAAGTTCGTGTGCCTGGCCAGCGCCTCCTGAATCTGCAGGCGGTGGTGGTTGATGCCGTGCCTGGCGTGAATATCCTGAACCGCGGCGGACTGCTCTTGGTCCAGGTGCCGGTTGCGTTTTTGGGATAGATGCAGCCAAGCCAGATAATCGTTTTGTAAACCCAGGCATTCTTTGAGTTGACGCGTAGCGTCTGCATATTCATCCGGGACGGCAAAAGCCGGCTCATAACCATTCATGTTAGATCGCAAGGCTGCTTTTAAGGCTTCAATACCTTTGCCGGAACGCGCATCTGTCAGGACTACTTTTGTAGCGAGAACCTTTTCCAGCCGGTTGACGTCAATGGAAAGTCCTGCTTTTTCCGCTTCATCCATCATGTTTACGACGAAAATGGCGGGTATGCCCATTTCCCGGATTTGCTGATAGAGCAGTACCGCTCGTTTCAGGTTAAAAGGGTCACCGATGACAACAACCCGCTCCGGATGATTCGGGTTAGACTTGTCTACCAGTACTTCGTATACTACTTCCTCATCAAGTGAAGAGGGGTGGATTCCATAGGCGCCCGGTAAATCGACAACCCGGTACCTGGTATCTCCGTGCGTGAAACTCCCCGTTTTCTTTTCTACGGTTACCCCAGGATAGTTGCCTGCTTTTTGCCTTAAACCAGTCAATCTGTTAAAGACAGTCGATTTACCCACATTAGGATTCCCAACTAAGGCAATTTTTATCTCCGTCATGTCCTATCGTAAAGATTCAACTAAAATAAGATCCGCTTCTGACCTCCGTAACGCAATAGTGTTCGGATTGTCCTTGATCGCTATACAAACCGGGCCGTTGAACGGCAACTGCTGCTTCATTGTCAATACGACCCCTGGCAGTAACCCCATTTCATACACCTTGATGGGAACTTCCTGTGCAAGATAGCCCACTATAGTGGCAGACTGCCCTTTTCTTAGCTGGGTGATGGTCGGCTGGGTCATATACTTCTATTTGTTTACAAGCTTCAAAGGTACTAATTTATATTGAATCTAAAGAATGGTGCCGCGGCATGCGATTTTTTTAAAGTCGGGCAGATTACACTATCTTTGAAGAACATGCCGTATCATTTACCTTGAAAATGACCTTAGTTGATGCCGGAAATACAGCGCTGGTACGCGCCCTGTCTTTTGTCAACCATACTAACCGTAACGTATTTCTTACGGGGAAGGCTGGTACCGGCAAAACGACCTTCCTGAAATATGTCCGCGAGCACTGTTATAAAAAGCTTGCGGTTACCGCTCCGACCGGTGTGGCGGCGATGAACGCCGGAGGCACTACATTGCATTCCCTGTTCTGGCTGCCTTTCGGGCTCTACATAGCGGATTACGAGCTGGCATGGAATGATGATGACAGCCATATTTATAACCGGCAGCGGCTTTTCGGTAAGGTAAAGCTCACCCGGCAGCGGCGCGCCCTTTTGCAGGAAATAGAGCTGCTGATCATCGATGAGGTCTCCATGCTAAGGGCCGATACGCTGGACGCCATTGATACGATTCTGCGTGCCGTCCGCCGCGATGCGCGTCCGTTTGGTGGGTTACAAGTTCTTTTTATCGGCGACCTTTACCAATTGCCGCCGGTGGTAAAGGATAGTGAGTGGCAGGTGATGAGTAAGTATTATCCAAGTCCTTTTTTCTTCGAAGCAAATGTGCTTCGGGAACACCCACCCGTGCCGTTGGAACTTACCAAAATCTATAGGCAAAGCGAGCAAGACTTCATCGATATCCTTAACAGTATAAGAGGCAACTGCTGCACGCAGGAACAATTGGATTTGCTGAACAGCTATTACAAGCCTGATTTCATACCGTCCAAAGGGCAATCGTATATCACGCTTACCACGCACAACCATCGGGCAGATATGATTAACAGGGAAGAACTGGCGGCACTATCCGGCGATGCAGTTGTGCTTAAAGCGAAAGTCAATGACGATTTTCCCGAAAACCTATATCCGGTTGATGCAGAACTGACACTGAAAGAGGGCGCGCAGGTAATGTTCGTCCGCAATGACAGCGGGGAAGAGCGGCGGTATTATAATGGTAAAATCGGTTATGTCAGCCATATTGATTCTTCCGGGGATGCTTTGACCGTGACGTTTACGGACGGTACTGATCCCGTGGAGGTAAAACGCGAAATATGGGAGAACATCCGTTACCATTATGATAAAGCCGAGGATAGGGTCAATGAGGAAGTACTGGGGACATTTACGCAATTTCCGTTGCGGTTGGCATGGGCGATTACCATTCACAAGAGCCAGGGCCTGACCTTTGACCGTGCAATGATTGACGCCGGTTCGTCATTTGCAGCAGGGCAGGTATACGTGGCGTTGAGCCGGTTGCGTTCACTTGATGGCCTGGTGTTACAGTCGAAGATCGCGATGCATAACATCCGGACGGATCAACAGATTGCGCGACTTGCTGATAATGCTTTGTCTGATGAGCAGTTATCTGAGCTCCTGGATGCCTCCCAGCGTCACTATGTGGCGCACCTGTTACTTCAGGCGTTTGCTTGGGAGCAAATCGTAGATGCTGTTGACACCTTAAGGACCGATCTGCCAGCGCGCAATATCGGCGATCAGGAGGAAGCTGTCGCCTTTATAGAAACATTATACCGTGCGATTGCCGGATTGCGGGAAGTGGCTGGAAAATTCCGCAATCAATTGCAAGGAATGTTCAGTCAGAAGGAGACCACTGATTATGGCGCGCTACATGGACGGATTACAAAGGCCGTTGACTGGTTCCTGCCCCGGATCGATTCCGGTTTGATAAAGGCTGTTGATCACCATATCAGCTTATGGGCCGTAAAAAAAAGAACTAAACGTTACGTCGAAGAGTTGAAGAGTCTTTTCATCGACTTTAAACGCAAAAGGGAGCAGCTGAGTCAATGCCTGGCCGTGACGGAAGCACTGGCCAAGGGTGCCGCCATGAATGATGTTCTTTCAATGGCGGATAGATTGAACCATATTGCAATCAGCGCTCAGGAGATGCCGTCAGGTGCTACTCGCTATAAGTCCGTAAAAGGGGCGACCAAGCTGATCAGTTTCGAGCTGTTCCGCTCCGGCGCCAGCGTAGCGGAGATTGCCACCAAACGTGGGATCAATCAAGCGACGGTGACCGGTCATCTAATCGATTTTATCGGCAAGGGGGTTTCCGCGACAGAGCTGATGGATTCCACTAAATTAAGTGTTGTCCGGAAACTGATTCAGGAGCATCCTGAGAAACCGCTCGCTGACATCAAAGCTTTAGCGGGACAGGATATAACCTATATCGATATCCGGATCGCGAAGGCCTCGCTACAGTACGAATAATGTAAATATCGGCGGATTTCCGTATATTTATCGCCTTTATTTTTGTTACCACAGCTTATTAGATGCAGCAGATCGATACAAGACAGCCCTATGAACTGGTTTATTCCCTTTGTGAACATCCGTACCTGGGCTACCTGATTGAGCCGCATGTCGTGCAGCTCAACCCGAACGGGGGGTATTCAATGACCCATCGGCGGGTATTCAGCAATACCTCGGCTGACTATAACAGCGTGCTGGATGAGACGGACCATAAACTGATTAAACTGCTGGAAGAGGTCGAACAGACCAATATTATTAAGCGGTACCACAAGAAGCCGGTACGGCCGGTTGACTTTTTTTCAAAAATCTTCGACCAAAAACTATTTGACTACATCCGCCCTAAAATTGAACGTCGGTTGCTGCAGGCGCTGGACCTGCTCAGGGACAAGCCGCTATTCCTGATGGGAAAGGATGGTTATGCGGCTGAACAGCGGATTGAAATAGCCCCACAACCGTCTTCTGTGTTGTTTCATTTCAGGCGCAATGGAGAAGAGACCAGATACTTTCCGACCATTAAATATGACGGGCAGCGCATTGAATTCATGTTTAAAGAGGCGCAGGTCATTATCAACCAGCAAGCTTGGTTGCTGCTGGAAAACGTACTCTATCATTTTGATCAACCGCTTGAAGGGAAAAAACTGTCTCCCTTTCTTCAAAAGCGTTACATTTCGGTCACGCGAAGCACCGAACGGAAGTACTTTGAAACGTTTGTTCGCGGACTGATTGAAAAACACCATGTTTATGCTGAAGGCTTTGCCATTGAAACTTATCAGCACAGCGCTGCGCCGGTCCTGAAGTTGCTTTACGTGGAAAACGGAACATCACAGCTGCAGCTCAATTTCCGGTATGGACCGTATCTGTTTGCTTCCGGGGGAGAAAACAAAGTGACAGTCCGGATGCAGTATGATGAAGCAACGGACCAATACACTTTCCATCGCGTCAAACGCTCCATTCAGTGGGAAGAGAAGCGCCTACAGGAATTGCTCGGCATGGGGCTGGAGCGGACCAGTGCGCTCTTCAGCAATCTGGAACCCCGCGCTGACGATACCGAACCACGGTCAGTTATGGATTGGCTGCGCGACAATAACGAAGCGCTGCGGGAGAAGGGCTATGAAATTGTCCAGGAAGATCCTAATAAACGTTTTTTCTTTGGGCGCACGGAGCTGGACCTGTCTATCAATGAAACAAACGACTGGTTCGACGTACAGGCTGTCGCGCGTTTCGGAAGCTACGAAGTCCCCTTTACACAGCTGCGCAATCACATTTTAAACAGCATCAAGGAGTTCGTGTTGCCTAACGGCGAAATAGCGGTCATTCCAGAGGAATGGTTTGCGCGGTACAATCACCTGTTCCAGTTTTCAAGTGACAAAAGACAGATAAGACTCAACAAGTATCACGTCGGTTTGCTTCATGACATTGCCGAGCATACCGAGCTGAGCATGGAGCGGCGGCTCCAGCGCCTGACAGCGTTTGAGACCATTGATGATGTCGATCAACCGAAGCGGTTCAACGGCTCGCTCCGGCCTTATCAGCAGGCGGGATATAACTGGTTCCACTTTCTGCAGCAATTCCAATTCGGCGGGTGTCTGGCTGATGATATGGGTTTAGGGAAGACCATACAGACCCTTGCGTTCCTTCAGAAGCAAAAAGAGACCTTCGCCGATACCGCAGGAACGGCGACATCCTTGATCATCATGCCCACTTCCCTGATCTATAACTGGCAGAACGAGGCGGAGAAGTTCGTGCCGGATCTGCGGCTATTGGTGCACACAGGGATCAATCGGTCAAAAGACCCGGCCGTGTTCGGTGATTATGATCTGGTCATTACAACCTATGGCATCGCACGGAGTGATGAAGAGCTGCTCAGCGGATTTTATTTCCACTATGTCATCCTTGACGAAAGCCAGATTATCAAGAATCCGGCGTCTAAGTCCTTCAAGGCCGTGAAAAGTCTCAAAAGCAAGTACCGTCTGGTATTGAGCGGAACACCTGTTGAGAACTCAGTGGCTGACCTTTGGTCCCAGATGGCCTTTCTTAATCCCGGTTTGCTGGGTAGCTACCACTATTTCCAGCAGGAGTTTGTCCAGCCCATTGAAAAGAAGAAGGATGAAGAAAAGAGCAGACGACTCCAGGCAATTATCAAGCCGTTCGTGCTCAGGCGGACCAAGAGCCAGGTGGCAACAGAACTTCCGCCGAAATCGGAACAGGTCTTTTACTGCGCGATGGGAATCGAGCAAGCTGAACAATATGAGCGCGTGAAATCCGAATACCGGAATGCCATACTGGAAAATTTGGGAGAGGAGAAAACGAAAACGCCGCAAATGGCCTTATTGCAGGGGTTAACAAAGCTTCGCCAGCTGGCAAACCATCCCCGTATGGTAGACAGTTCCTTCAAGGGTGATTCCGGAAAATTCGAAAGCGTTATCCATACGCTTGAAAATGTCCTGCAGCGGGGCAATAAGGTGCTTGTGTTCTCACAATTTGTGAAGCAACTGGTAATTTTCAAGCAGTATTTTGATAAGCACAATATCGGATACGCATATCTGGATGGCGCCACAAAGAACCGAGACGAGGTGGTGAAGCAGTTCCGTGAGGACGAGGATACCAGGCTGTTCCTGATCTCTATCAAGGCAGGAGGTGTCGGCCTCAACCTTGTTGAGGCTGACTACGTATTCATTCTTGATCCGTGGTGGAACCCGGCCGTAGAACAGCAGGCGATTGACCGGACACACCGCATCGGACAGACCCGCAATGTCTTTATCTATAAGTTTATCACAAAAGATACCGTAGAAGAGAAGATTCTTGCCTTACAGAACCGTAAAAAAACCATAGCTGATTCGCTGATCACCACGGAAGAAAGCTTCATTAAGTCGCTTTCACAAGACGATATCAGGGAGCTGCTCGGCTAAAAGCTTCCAACCCGGCTTTGATCCTCGATAATGTTTCCTCCCGTCCAAGCCGTGCAGCGATGTCGAACACATGTGGCCCGAACTTGCCGCCAACGAGCATGATACGCAAGGGCAACATGAGTTCACCCATTTTCATGCCGGAAGCATTGATCGCGAGTTTATATATGCTTTCCAGCTCTGCACTGTGCCAGGGATCAAAAGCTTCCCATTTAACGATGATATCCTGAAAAAATGCCATTTTCGTCTCGTTCCATTTTGGTAATACGGCATCCAGATCATAGGTCTCGGGCCGCCTGAAAAAGAAGGCAGCTTGGTCCCAGAAATCCGTTAGCAATACAAGACGGTCTCTGACCAGTTCCAGTATATCAGCGATATAATCTTCTTCCGCGGCGATGCCATAATCGGCTAGCTGGAATTTAATGTAGGGGAGAAGGAGGTCTGCCTCCGTACGCCGGATCCACTCATGATTGAACCACTTTGCCTTCTCAAAATCGAACTTGGCCCCACCTTTGCTGATGCGGTCCACTGAAAAGCGGGCAATCAGTTCATCAATAGAAAAAACTTCCTGTTCGGTTCCGTCATTCCATCCCAGCAAAGCCAGCATATTCACAAACGCTTCCGGAAGAAAACCCATTTCCCGGAAACCCTTGGTCAGTTCGCCGCTCTTCGGATCGCGCCAGTTCATCGCATAGACCGGGAAGCCGAGCCGATCGCCGTCACGTTTGCTGAGTTTTCCGTGACCGTCAGGTTTGAGTATAAGCGGTAAATGGGCCCACTGCGGCATCGTGCTCCGCCATCCCAGGTATTCCCACAACAGGACATGCACTGGGGCTGAAGGAAGCCATTCTTCGCCTCTGAACACGTGGCTGATCGCCATGTGATGATCGTCAACCACAACGGCCAGGTGATAGGTCGGCATACCGTCAGCTTTCAACAACACCTTGTCATCCACTAAGGAGGAATCGAAACTGACCATTCCACGGATCATATCCTCGAAGCTGATGCTTTCGTCTGCAGGTATTTTGATACGGATGACATGAGGATGGCCCTCGGCCAGCAGCCTTTCGGTTTCCGATGCTGGCAGACTCAGCGAGTTGCGCAGCTGCAGGCGGTTTTCGTGGCTATATTTGAAGTTGGGTTGTGCCGCACGCTGAGCGTCCAGCTCTTCCGCAGTATCAAAGGCGTAATAGGCGTATCCGTCTGCAACAAGCTGTTCCGCGTATTTCCGATAGGTGTCTTTGCGTTCGCTTTGGCGATAAGGGCCGTGATCCCCGTCATGTAAAGGGCTTTCGTCCGGCTGGATACCGCACCAATCCAGGCATTCCTGGATGTACTCTTCCGCACCGGGAACAAAGCGGGCCTGGTCAGTGTCTTCAATGCGGAGGATAAAAGCCCCGTTGTGTTTGCGCGCAAACAGGTAGTTGAAGAGCGCCGTGCGGACACCCCCAAGGTGAAGACCGCCCGTCGGACTCGGCGCGAAACGTACCCGTACTTTATTGTGTTGATTCATCCGTTTTATCTTACTTTTGTTGTGGCCGCCGTTGCGCCCCTCGCATGGCGCAAAGATAAAAAATACGGCAGGTCAAACCCATTTAATTCTGAATTGTGTATTTTGGCACAAATGAACCCATATCAATACAATCAGCAGCGTTGGAAGTTTGCTCTACTTGTCTTCGCTGCGATGATCGCAGGGGCGTCCCTCTTTTACACCAACTATCTGGTCCGCAATCTATCCAAGTCCGAGCGGACCAAAGCAGAGGTGTGGGCTATGAGCACGCGGAGCATCATGACCATGCCGGATGTGGATGATGAAACGATCACATTCATTTACTCGGTGCGGGATAGCTTGGCTGTACCAGCTATTATTGCCGACGCACAGGATAGCATCGCCTACTGGCGAAATCTGGATTCAACCAAAACCAACTATCCGGAGGAGGCTGTCAGTGACGGGCTGCAGTATGATCCTGCCTATTTTAAGCGTCAGCTGGCCATTATGAAGGAAAGCCACCCACCTATAATTTTAGACCTCCCCAACGGCGCACGTTGGTTTGTGTACTATAAGGATTCGCTGCTACTGAACCAGCTGCGTTTTTTTCCGTACGTGCAGCTTACTTTGATTGCAATCTTTCTGGGCATTGCTTACACCGTATTCAATTCCATCCGGAAATCTGAGCAGAATCTTGTCTGGGTCGGTATGGCTAAGGAAGCCGCGCATCAGCTCGGGACACCTATTTCTTCACTGATGGCCTGGCTCGAACTGGTACGCGCCAAGTTTGATGCAGAAAATGATCCGCTCCTTAATGAGATGGAGAACGACGTGAAGCGGCTTGAGGTAGTGGCAGACCGTTTTTCAAAGATCGGATCGGCACCAGTCCTGCATAGCCACGCCGTTTACAAAGTGGTGGTCGATTTTGTCAGTTATTTTAAGGTAAGGACGAGCGATAAAATTGTTTTCAACGTTTCCGGCGATACAAAGGCGCAGGCCATGTTGAATGTACCGCTGTTTGATTGGGTGCTTGAAAATCTTTTGAAGAATGCGGCCAATGCGATTGATTCCGCCGGGAGGATAGATATCGTTATTGCAGAAAATATTGCAAAAGAACAGATTTTTATAGACATTAGCGATACCGGAAAAGGAATACCGCGCACTAAGTTTGATGCAATATTCCAGCCTGGCTTCACCACCCGGAAGCGAGGGTGGGGGTTGGGATTGACGCTTACCAAGCGCATGATCGAGTATCACAAGGGGCAGATTTTTGTAAAGGAATCAGAAATAGATAAAGGAACCACATTCAGAATTATTTTACCAAGTAGCCAAACGTATGAACCCGCTCAGATCTGATGAATACCCAGCCATTTATGCACCGTATGTTGACTCCATCAAGGGTGAGGCCTTAGCTGTAATGGAAGAACAGGTTGACTCATTTCCCGCATTTCTGGCCAGTATTCCGGCAGGTAAGTCGGAATACGCTTATGCAGAAGGGAAGTGGACCATTAAACAGATCGTCGGCCATGTTATCGACACGGAACGGATTATGGCTTACCGTGCGTTGCGGTTTGCGCGTAATGATACCAAAGAACTCCTCGGCTTCGAGCCGGAAGACTATGTAGCTACCGCACGGTTCCATGAACGCTCTTTGGAGAGTTTCGCTGAAGAGTTTGTTTGGGTCCGTAAGTCCAACCTGATGCTTTTCCGGCAGTTCAACGACCATGAACTCGCACGCAAGGGAATCGCTTCCGAACGGTTAATCAGTGTAAGGGCCTTTATGTACATCATTCCCGGACATGTCAATCATCATCGGAACATTATACGCGAGCGGTACCTGACGGACTGACTTTTTGCTGAAAAACAAAAAAATAAAACCTTTTCAAGTCTTTTTTGTCCTTAAAGTATCTACGAAACCATTTCCATGGTTTTATGATACGGTTTAGGTGTAGGAAATGCCCTGATAAATTCGGGGCGTTTCCTATTTATTAACGTACGCGACCATCAGCCGCCGTCTCCCGGCCACCGGAAAGAACAACCGTTTGCATGTTTTTTTTCTTTCAGTTATTGATTTTATTTTATAGTCTTGTGGAATGGAAGGTTTCTGAATAGACAACACAGCCAACCTAATGAAAAGTAAACTTTAAATCGATGAATGAAATAGCACCTCAACAAAAAACAGCATTATTGCCCATGATAATTTGCTGTGCACTGTTTTTTATTCTGGGTTACATCACTTGGGCTAACGGAGCACTTATCCCGTTTGTAAGATTAGCCTTTAATTTAGGGACGGACTTGCAAGCATTCTTTATTTTATTTGCTTCTTATATTGCTTATTTCTTTTTAGCGCTTCCCAGTTCATGGATTTTAGACAAGATTGGGTTTAAGAACGGCATTGTTCTCAGTCTCTTCCTGATCGTCATCGGAGCGCTGATCATATTACCGGCTGCGTCGACGCTAAGCTATGGGTTGTTTCTGGTGTCGATATTTGTCCAGGCATCTGGGATGGCGCTTCTTCAGACAGCGATTAACCCGTATCTCAGTATTATAGGCCCGATTGAAAGCGCTGCACAGCGTATCTCCATTGTTGGTATTTTCAACAAAACTGCCGGTATAATTGTCCCTTTTGTTTTGGGAAGCATATTGCTAAAGGATTATGATACCATTTCGGGCAAAATAAAAGAGCTTAAAGTCGGTCCTGAACATGATGCATTGTTAGCCGAACTCTCGGAAAGAATCCACAGCCCGTATATCGGAATGGCAATTGGTGTAGCCATACTGGCAATCATTGTGTTCGTTGTGAAGATGCCCGAAGTGGACGTAAACAAAGAAGAACCTGTGCACGAAAACGCAGACACTGCACGGAAAAACAGCGTTTTTCAGTTTCCCCATCTTTTCCTCGGTGCATTGGCGATATTCTTTTGTGTTGCAGTAGAGGTGATGGCCGGTGATATCATTGGGACATATGGGCGATTGTTGTCCTTGCCTCCGTTTTTCGTAAAATACGGTACGGCGTTTACGCTTGGTTGTATGCTTGTTGGCTATTTTGTCGGGATTGCCACTATTCCGAGATTTATTTCACAACAGTCTGCACTTAGGGTTTGTACGCTGGTAGGTATTGCTTTTACTACGATATCAGTATTCACCTCCGGGCTAACGTCTTATATTTTCGTTGCACTATTGGGAGTTGCCAATGCACTGATGTGGCCTGCAATATTTCCTTTAGGTATTAAAGGTCTTGGCCGGTTTACAAAAGTCGGGTCCGGAATCATGATCATGGGCATTGCAGGCGGCGCTATCTGGCCATTGGTATACGGTTATCTAAAAGATACACTTGGAATAGATTTCCAGTATGCATTCTTATACGCGATGATCCCTGCCTACCTATATATTCTATACTTTGCAAGTTATGGGCATCGGTTAAGCGAAACACGGGCTTGATTCACGTATAGCCTGAGGATTGGCGCCTGATTTTCCTGCATCGTACTGAATGCGATGCAGGAAAACAGGACTTTGTGAAACAATTCACTAAAAAAACGCTAAAAGAGCCTAAGTATTATGTGTGTAAACTAATTTTGATAAAAAATATGAAGAAAAACCTATTCACATTAACCGCTGTCGTGCTTATGGCGGGAGCGGTATGGCAACCGGCGGCTGCACAGCTCCGCCTTCCACCGGCGAGCAGCGCGCAAACGATTATCCAGGGATTGGGTATTACCACGGTTACCTTAACGTATAACCGGCCGAACACCAATGGAAGGAAAATTTTCGGGGGACTGGAACCTTATGACAAGGTGTGGCGTACCGGCGCCAATAACATTCCGGTACTTAAACTTGAAGATGCGGTAACAATCGCCGGCACGGAGGTGCAGCCCGGTACTTACGGACTCCTTACGATTCCCGGTGCAAAGGAGTGGACAGTGATTGTCAGCAAGAACGCCCAGCAATGGGGCGCCTATTCCTATAAGCCAGAGGAGGACCTTTTCCGGTTTAAGGTAAAGCCTGAAAAGCTGGATGAACCCGTCGAAACATTAACGATGTCCTTTTCGGACGTGAAGCCCCAAAGCGCCAGGCTCAATATGGCATGGGAAAACACGAAGATCAGCTTTGACCTTACGGTAGACCAGGATGCAGCCATTATGGTCTCTATCGATGAGGCCATGAAGGGAGAGAAAAAGCCCTATTTCCCTGCGGCACAATATTATTACAACAATGGCAAAGACATCTCAAAGGCGTTGGAATGGATCAATGAAGCTGAAAAAGCAAGTCCCCAGGCACCACATGTCAAATACTGGAAGGCACGTATCCAATTAAAGGCTGGCGATAGACAAGGGGCGATTGCTACCGCTGAACAGGGTGCCGAGCTGGCTAAGCAGGCGAATAACCCTGAATACGTAAAGCTGAACGGACAGGTGATCGCTGAAGCGAAGAAGTAAACATGTTGTTCGTGGTATAATAGGGTGGGACCGCATAATCTGCGGTCCCGTTTTTTATAGGGATGCGTTCAATAGCTCTTCCAGCTCTTCGTGGCTAATGTTCATATTGACATTCCCGTCTTTTGCAAAAGAGATCTCTCCCGTCTCTTCGGATACGACGACCGCTACCGCATCACTCACCTCTGTAACACCTATTGCCGCGCGATGGCGCAGCCCGAAATGCAAAGGCAGATCCTCGCTGTCGGAGAGTGGTAGTACGCAGCTGGCAGTCTTTACCTTGAAATCAACGATTACAACGGCGCCGTCATGTAGCGGACTGTTTTTCTGGAAGATGCTTTCCAGCAGCCTTTTTGAAAGTTGGGCATCAAGATATTCACCGCTGCTCTGGTAATACTCTTCATCAAAATACTTGGCAAACACCAGCAAGGCGCCGGTATATGACTTTGACATGCTGCGGCATGCATCGATAACAGGTTTTAGGTTGGCGCGATTATCGCGTTCGGCCGCTTTCTTGTTTACAAAAATGGACCAGAGCAGGTTTTTTCGTCGCACGGAGATATTCTTGCCGATGTGGATCAGAAATCGTCTGATTTCCTGCTGGAAAACCACTACCAATGCTAAAGACCCCACGCTGATGAACCCCCCAAAGATCTCGGTGAGGAGATGCATGTTGAACTGCCTGACCAGGATGAAAATCACGTAGATAAGCCCTAGTCCGATAAGAATATTCACCGCAATGGTACCCCGGATGAGGCTGTATACATAGTAAAGGATGACAGCAACCAGAAAGATATCAATAACGTCCAGCAGCCGGAAATTGAAGTTTAAACTCTCCATAACTCACGCAATTTAACAATTTTATATTTATACATTTGCAAAAAACAATCGCTATGGCAAGGCTTTCGGTAAACATCAATAAAATCGCAACATTGCGGAATTCGCGCGGAGGAAATAACCCGGACGTGCTTCAAGCCGCGCTCGCCTGCGAACGATTCGGTGCCCAGGGCATAACGGTCCACCCGCGGCCGGACGAGCGGCATATCCGGTATCAGGACGTCTATGATCTGAAAGCGAATATTAAAACTGAACTGAATATTGAAGGCAATAGTAGGGAGGAGCGGTTCGTGCGCCTGGTGCTGGATACTCGGCCCGCACAGGTAACGCTAGTGCCAGACGAGCCGGGACAGATTACCTCTAACCACGGCTGGGACACGGTCAAGCACCGCGACTATCTGCGGGACATGAGCGCATTGTTCAAAGGTGAAGGCATACGTGTATCCATCTTTGTAGATCCTGACCCTGAAATGGTCGAGGCGGCCGCGGACACCGGTACTGATCGGGTAGAGCTATATACAGAGGCATATGCCCGCGGTTATCAGCTTAATCCGGAGGAAGCCATCGCACCCTACGTTGCTGCGGCCAAGATCGCCCGGGGGGCTGGTCTCGGACTGAACGCTGGTCATGATCTGGACCTGCACAACCTGCAGTTCTTTGCGGAACGTATACCCGGTCTGCTCGAGGTAAGCATTGGCCATGCATTAATCAGTGATGCACTCTATCTGGGACTTGAAGAAACCGTAAGACGGTACCTGGCCGCCGCAGGTGATCGGTAACCCATCACCGACCACTACTTAATCCCCATGAAAATACGGTTCCAGCGGATTTTGCTCAGGAACGTGCCCTGCTCGTCCCAGCTGAGCCAGACAAATAATGCTTTGCCTACAATATGGTCTTCCGGTACGAAACCCCATGAGCGGGCGTCCTCTGAATTATGGCGGTTGTCGCCCATCATCCAATAATAATTCATTTTAAAGGTATAGCTGTCCGCTTTGGTTCCGTTAAGATAATAACCATCTTCCCGGCTTTCCAGCTCATTGCCTTCGTAAACACGGATGGCGCGTTCGTATAATGGATAAGTTAGACTGTCAAGCGGTACGGTCCATCCCTTCTTGGGTACGATCACCGGGCCGAAGTTATCGATATTCCAGCTGTACAACGGGTCGTTGGGGAATATGCCGGGCTCCTTGGTATCCTGATGGCGTATGTTCGGTACGATTTTGGTGACATTCGCCCAGCTTTTCACTTCTTCATAGGCCCCTTCGGTAAGAAACAGCTGGTAGGGTTCACGGGCATACGGGCTGTAGTCAATACGCATATCAAGCAGCCGCTGGGGATTCAGCCCTGTCCCATCAGTGTATACATAATAATCCAGCTGACTGTGGGGCGGTTCAAAGCCCCTTTTTCCGTTCACGTACAGCTGGGCGCCACGGAGCGATATGGTATCACCCGGAATGCCTACTGCACGCTTGATGTAGTTTTCCCGCTTATCTACCGGACGGTTAAAAGGGGGATCTGCCTCCATGGGATAGTTGAATACGACCACATCGTTTCGTTCAATCTCCTGGAAGCCGGGTAACCGCTTGTAGCCCAGTTTAACGCCTTCCCAATACGCTTTGCCTCCGGTTAGCGGCATGGTATGGTGCGCAAAGGGAAACGCAATTGGTGTCATGGGTATGCGCGGTCCATAATTCAATTTGCTTACAAAAAGAAAGTCGCCCACAAGCAGACTCTTCTCCATGGAGCCGGTCGGGATCATATATGCTTCGATCAGAAATCCTCTGATCAGGGTTGCTGCAACGACAGCAAACACAATGGCATCAGCCCATTCCCGGGCGACGGATTTTTTATAGGGATATTTTTCTTTGAACTCAGGTGCCGCGGATTTTCCCAGATAGGTGACTTTCGGGTCATTTCCCCACCAAGGCAGTACAACGAAGGGAAGTAATATGGTAGCCGCATATTCCCAGAACCGCCGTTTGCCAAAACTCTTCACGAGATCTAAGTATAGCCCGAAAAAGATGAAAATGTTGACGATAGGAATCAGCAGCAGCGCAATCCACCATCCGGGACGGCCGGTGATGTGTTTGGCAATGATAAACTCTTTATATACCGGGATCAGCGACTCCCACCCCTGGCGGCCGGCTTTGATAAATAACTTCCATAGGCCTACGTGGATGAGGACGAGAAAAATGGCGAAAACGATATATCCCATATGTGGAAAATTCTAGTTGTTTACAGATTGTTTGAATGGCCAAAGTTAAACATTTCAGTAACTTGGTAAAATCCGCGTTTGCCCTGGAGCCACTCCGCTGCGATCACTGCCCCCAGCGCGAAGCCCGCCCGGCTGTGAGCAGTATGCTTGAATTCGATCTGATCCACCTCTGAACTGTATAGCACCGTGTGTGTGCCAGGAACGTCGTCGATACGATGGCTTTCAATGAGCAATTGATTCGGTTTCGGTATCCGTTCTTCCCCTTCGCCGATCAGGTTATTGATCCATTCGGATTTGGAATCGGAATGCGCGATTATTCCCTCAGCGATGGTGATTGCCGTGCCGCTCGGGGCGTCGAGTTTCTGCGTGTGGTGAATTTCTTCTACCTGTACGTCGTACTGTTTATAAGGCTTCATGACCGCTGCCAATAGTCTGTTGATGTGAAAGAATACATTCACACCGATACTGAAATTAGAGCCATACAACAATGCTTTGTTACCGGCCATGCACTTTTTTCTGATGTCAGGCAATCCGTCGTACCAGCCAGTGGTTCCTACTACGATGGGTATATCCGCTTCAAAGCAGAGGTCAATGTTGGCCAGGGCGGCTTCAGGCCTGCTGAAGTCAATCGCCATGTCAGCGCCTTGTAGATCTGTTGCACCAATGGCTTTCCGGTTATTTTCGTCTACAATCAGATGGATCTGATGGCCGCGCTGCAGGGCAAAGCGTTCGATGAGCTTCCCCATTTTTCCGTATCCGAGCAATACTATATTCATGGAATCAGTTAGTTATTCACTTGTTAGTTGCAATTTAAAACCTTATGCCGACCTTCACGCCGAACGTGTAAGGCTCTTGCCGGTACGCAAACGTGCCGGCTGGTTGTGAAAGCAGGGTGGGGGCAACATTGATGCCCAGATCATCACCTATATCCCAACGGTATTTAAGTATGGATGTTACGTATGCTTCGACGACCTGGATTCCCCACCAGCCCATGGTCACCAAAACGGTTAAGTCGCGGTTCCGGCGGTAGTAATCCTTAGCGTTGATCAGCCGGTCGGTGGCCCAGCTCTCTGCAGGAAACGCCGGATATTTGGTGTTGGGTGGTTGGGCGTGGTTGTTTTCCACCCGGTACTGCACTTCGCTCAGGATCTCGCGATAGTACCTGTTGTTAAATTCGAAAACCAATGCGGCACTTACAAACCCACCATAGATAACAGGAACTTTGAGCCACCACCATCCGCCATTGGTTATTTGTCCCCAGCCCGGCACCATCAAAGACCGCTTCCACGCCTTCCGGGAAAGCTCTTCAATGGCCAATCGTGCGGAATCCTTGAAGACGACTTCTTTCGCCTCCTGGGCTTCCCGCTCCTGGCGCTCCCTGCGCCGCCGCTCCCGGCGGGTTTCCGTCGTATCGGCCGCTATGGTTAGGCTGTCGCGCTGGCCGGGACTGGCCCGGCGCACGAGGCTATCCTGCACGGGTGCAGGATCAGTTACTTTCGGTATGGTGTCACGCCGCAAGCTGTCCGGCTCCTGCGCCGAAAGGCCGGCAGCGGTGCCGAGAGTCACCAGCACGACGAGTAGCAAGCGATTCATTACCAGTCTAATAATTCCAGGATCCGGTTCAGATCGTCGTCAGAATGGAACGGAATCTCTATTGCACCACTCCCTTTTTTGCCGGAAACCTTCAGCTTCACGCGTGTTGCAAATTTGGATGCCAGGTCATCTTCCACCTTTTGGTATTGGAAAGAAAGCGGTTGCTTTTCCTGTTTATTGGCTTGCTTATTGTTGTGTTGCTGAACTTCCCGTACCAGTTCCTCCGTCTTCCTTACGGATAGTTCTTTTTTGACGATTTCGCGGAAGATATACAGTTGCTTGTCGATCTCCGGTACATTGACGAGGGCACGCGCATGCCCCATGCTGATCTGGCCGTCACGGATGGCAGCCTGGATAACGGGGGGAAGCTTTAACAGCCTCAGGTAATTGGTGACCGTTGACCGGTTTTTGCTTACCCGCTCACCCAGCTCTTCCTGTTTCAGGTTGCATTCTTCGATCATCCGTTGAAAGCTGAGGGCAACCTCGATCGCATTCAGGTTTTCGCGCTGGATATTTTCAATCAGCGCCATCTCCAGCATCTGCTGGTCGTCAGCTGTACGGACGTATGCCGGTATTTCGGTCAGTCCAGCCAGCTTGGCCGCCCTAAGCCGCCTTTCACCGCTGATCAATTGATACGTATCATTACCGGCCTGCCGTACCGTAATTGGCTGGATAAGCCCTTGCAATCGGATAGAGTCAGCCAATTCGCGCAACGCTTCCTCATCGAAGTCCGTGCGCGGTTGGAAAGGGTTAACCGCGATTTTTGATACACTGACGGTGCTGATTGCTCCCGCGGCAGCCGCTGACTGTTGTGCCGGAACATCGCCCACCGGGTTTTGTTCGGCAGGGCGCTTGATGACCTCTTCTGAATCGTCGAGCAATGCACTCAATCCCTTACCCAAACCTATTTTCCGTTGTTGTGCTGCCATGTCGTACTATACACTTACTTGTTCTGTTTCTTCTTTGCTGAGGTTGTTTTTCTGGAGGATTTCCCTGGCGAGATTAAGGTAGTTTATGGCACCCTTACTGTTGGCATCATGCATAATCACGGATATGCCGAAACTCGGCGCCTCGCTTAGCCGGGTGTTACGTTGAATGATGGTGTTGAAGACCAGCTCGTTGAAATGCGAGCGGACCTCTTCCACCACCTGATTCGAAAGGCGGAGCCGCACATCATACATGGTCAGCAGGATGCCTTCGATTTCCAGGGCAGTATTGAGCCTGTTCTGTACAATCTTGATAGTATTCAGCAGTTTTCCGAGCCCTTCCAGCGCGAAATATTCGCATTGCACCGGGATGATCACAGAGTTGGAGGCGGAAAGCGCATTGATCGTGATCAGGCCCAGAGACGGAGAACAATCGATGATGATAAAATCGTAGTCGTCCCGTACCTGGTCAAGTACGCTGCGCATCTTGAATTCCCGTTCATGCAGGTTTATCATTTCGATTTCAGCCCCCACCAGATCAATATGCGCGGGTAAAAGATCAAGGTTTGGGGTGTCGGTATGCTGGATCGCTTCCCGGGGATCCAGATCATTGATCAGACACTCGTATACGCTCGCTTTGATGGCCCGCGGGTCAAATCCAATACCGGATGTCGAGTTCGCCTGAGGGTCTGCGTCGACCAGCAACGTTTTATACTCCAGGACGGCCAAACTCGCCGCCAGATTGATGGAAGTCGTCGTTTTTCCCACTCCTCCCTTTTGATTCGCTATAGAAATGATTTTACCCATGAATGACGATAAATAACGCGTTAACTTACGCAACATTGCCTGTAATCGTCCAAAAGTGCATGTTATTTTGTACTTTTGGGCATTTCAACAGGCATGGATACGAGGGGCTAAGATACGAACAATTACGCAATAATGATCACAATCATATCTGGAACAAATCGTCCGAACAGCAATACCCTTATACTTTCCCGTTATTATCAGCGCAAGCTGAAGGAAAAAGGGGTGTCTGCAACTATCCTTTCATTGGCTGATCTCTCGGGCGACTTTATCTCTGCAGATATGTACAAAACCCGCAGCGAAGGCTTCGAACCCTATCAGGAACGTATATTGGCCACAGAGAAATTTATCTTTATGATTCCCGAATACAACGGGAGCTTTCCGGGTATTTTGAAGACGTTTGTGGACGCGTGCAAGTTCCCGGATAGTTTTTTCAATAAAAAGGCGGCGCTCGTAGGTCTGTCCAGCGGCAAATACGGTAACGTCCGGGGCGTTGATCACTTTACCGGGGTATGCCACTACGTGCGCCTCAATGTATTGCCTTTGCGCATCCATATTCCCTATATATTCAGTGAATTGGATGCGGGAGGGAACCTTTATAAGGAAGATACTGTCCGGTTCACTACCGAACAGATAGAGGAATTTATCCGCTTTTAGCGATCACGAGACGCTGAAGCACCATTAATCAAGTGCTTCAGCGTTTATCGTGCCGTTAATGACTACCTCTTTTGTTACCGCTTTTAGCGGAGCAGGAGTCATGGAGTTCACCACAGTGATTGCCTCTGGCAGCAGGATACCCTCATAATCAGCGTATGTGTCAATAGTCGTTTCGCCCAAGGGATTTTCCGTTTTCAGCTTAAGGCCTGATGCCACACTGAAATAATCAACGGTTGTTTGACCTTTTTGCAGGACCTTCACTTTGTATGCATCTTCATCGTTGACCTTGGCTATGCCGTCCAGTTCAAGTGTTGTGCCGGAAGCCTTATAGGTCAGCTCCGGGAAGATTTTCAGGAGTTCCTGATATAAAGCAGCCGTTTCAGCGGGCAGGTCCTGCGTTTGGCCTTGGGCAGATACGGTAACCTTGTCTTCGGTAACACGCACCTTTGAGAGCGTCTGATCACCCAGCTTGGTGTTCTGTACGGCAATACCCTTGTCCTTGTCCACGAGTTGTTCGATGGTGATGGTCATGCCCTGTATTTCCGCTTCACTGACCAACCGTATAGTCTTTACTGCTTCCAGTGCGTCACGGCCGCCGATAGCGTCAATATACTTTTGCACTACGCGTTCCGGTGTTACGCTTGAGTCGGTTACGGCTGTTTTTACCTCCGGATCCCCGGTTACCGTGTAATATTCGATAGTGCCGAAGCGGTTCATCCTGTCGGCAAAGTCGTCCGCCTTTCCAACGATGGTGATCTGCAGATCTTCGCCCCGCATATATTTAGCGGCTACGGCGTTTATCTGGTCCAGGCCTATCGCGTCAAGGTTTCTCAGGTAATTTTTGTAGTAATCCTGTGGTAGCTGCAACAGTTCGGTATTGATCGCGAAGCTCGCAATCGTAGAAGGTTGTTCCAGCGAACGGCCAAAGCTTCCGGCAAGGGACGCCTTGGCAAGATCAAGTTCCTCCTGCGTAATGGTTCGCTCCGCCAATCGTTTCAGTTCGTTGATGAATTCCTGGGTGGCGCTGTCTGTGACGTTGTTACGTACACTGGCGTCGGCGCTCAGTGTAGCCACTAATTTGCTGGGATTAATGCTTCCGTAGGCGCCATACGTGTAGCCTTTGGTTTCCCGGAGATTGCGGAAGAGGCGGGAAGACGCTCCGCCACCGAAGATCTCACTGACCACGCTCACGGCAATAACGTCAGGGTTGTTCGGTTTCAGGTCCAGTGGATACCCCACATTGATGACCGACTGGGCACTGGCTGCGCGGTTTACCAGCACCACACGGTTGCCCTCCGGTGCGCTGGGTGCCGGCCATTGATGCTTGGGTACATTCCCTCGCTGCCAATCGGCGAAATGTTTGTTGACCACTTCCTTAGCTTCCTCCAGGGTAATATCACCAACAATGGCAAGGTACGCTACATTGGGCTTAAAATAAGTTTCATAATAGCTTTTCACATCCTGCAAACCAATATTCCCAACCGTTTCTTCCGTCTCGGTCTCTCCATAGGGATGGTCTTTGCCATACATCGCCGCATTACGTACCACCCGGACAATGCTGTTAGGATCCTCCTTGGCTGCTGCCAGGCCGGAAATAAGCTGCTTCTTGAGCTTGTCGAGCTCATTTTGGGGAAATGCCGGACGGAACAGCACGTCGGCAAAGAGCTCCAGCAGTTGGCTGTTGTACTTCTTTAATGAAGACGCGTAAGCCGATGTGGATGACACGCGCATGGTGGCGCCGATACGGTCGATTGCTTCGTCAAGTTCATCCTTGGTACGGCTTGTCGTGCCGCCCATCAGCATATCGCCCATGAGGCTGGTCAATCCCGCCTTGTCTCCTTCAAGAATGGGGTCGCGATCCAATACCAGGGAATACGTGACCCGTGGGAGCTTGTGATTTTCCACGACGAAAACCTTCAACCCGTTAGGTAGTGTAAAGGTGGCCGGGTCGCCGATGTTGATCTGTGGAGCCGGTCCAGGCTCTGGATATTGGGTTCTGTCCACTTGGGCGGTGGCGACAGTCATGCTGCAAAGAGCAGTTAAGAAGTATATGATGGTATTTTTCATTGCTTTCTTCTGTTAAATAAAACGATAGTTTTACTGCTGCTTTTGAGCTGCTTTGGGCAGATAGTGCAGTACAACCCTGCCGTTTTTTGCAAGGTACGCTTTGGCGACCCGTTGAATGTCTGCGCGTGTCACCCCGTTATATTTTTCCATTTCGCGGTTCACCTCATCTGCATCCCCGAAAAAGGTTTTCGCTTCGGCCAGGCTTTCCGCTATGCCTGCAACGGAGGAATGGCGGCTCACTATCGCGTTTTCGACCTGCGCCCGCAATTTCTGAAAATCGCTTTCTGAGATTCCGTTGGCTATCACTTTGTCAAGCTGCTGGTCGATGGCCCGCTCCAGGGTGTCTGCGCTGATTCCCATATTTGCTATCCCGTAAAGGAGAAAGACGCCGCCGTCTTCCAGGTCCAGCGGAAACGCCGCCACGCCGACGGCCTTCTGCTGCCGGTCCACTACTTCTTTTGTCAGCAGCGAGCTGTTGCCGCCGGTAAGATAAGTGGATAACATGCTCAATGCCGGACTATCGTTGTGTTTTTTAGGTGGTAAGTTGTAAGCCTGGATCACGGCAGGCAGCTGGATGTTGTCATATACCGTATCCCGGATTTCAACGGAACGTTTCGGCTCCTTGATGTTGGGACGGATGATGGTCCCTTTACCTCTGGGGATTTCATTGAAGTACTTTCTGACCCATCCTTCCGTCTGTCCGTAGTCGATATCCCCAGCGATTGAAAGTACAGCGTTGTTAGGGACATAGTAGGTCCTGTAGAATTTCATGAACTCATCAAGCGTTGCTGCATTCAGGTGTTCCAGTGATCCGATCACCGGCCAGTTATAAGGATGGACCTGATGGGAGCGTTTGAAGGTTTCCCGCAGGATGGTACCGTAAGGCTGGTTATCATAGCGTTGCCGCATCTCCTCTTTAACAACACTGCGTTGCGTTTCCACACCTATACTATCGATCTTCGCATGCAGCATCCGCTCGCTCTCCATATAAAGCGCCGTTTCCAGATAGTTTGCCGGAACAACTTCGTGATAATAGGTTATGTCGTTTGAAGTGTACGCATTCAGCGTGCCGCCGATGGACTCTATTTTCTTCATGTATTCCCCGCGGCCGATGTTCTCAGTACCCTCAAACAGGAGATGTTCAAAGAAATGCGCGAACCCCGTCCGCTTGGGGTCTTCGTTTTTGGAGCCGACGTGGTACATCACCGATACAGCCACAATAGGTGTTGTACTGTCGCGATGCATCAATACCGTGAGTCCGTTGTCCAGCTTGAACTCCTTGAATTCAATGCGGTTCTGTGCATGCGTCCCAAAGCCGGTACAGATTAGCAGGCCAATCCATGCGATAAAGGATAAACGTCTATTCATTATGCAAATGATGAAGGTTTAAAAAGAACGGTTGTTGATAACTCCGTGCAAGTTACCGATTTTAGACCGGAAATCAGGAAGATTGTTACACTATGTTGGAGCCGTTGCGTTACATGCCTTCGCTGATCAATTCGTGGTTAACGAATGCCCCGGCCATTGTCCCCGCAGCAACCGCGGCTGAGACGCTACGGAGCATGGTCGAATTGTCTCCCGCGGCATAGACCCCCGGTACGGTGGTTCTCTGGGTCGCGTCTACTTTGATATGCCCGCTGTTCTGCAGTTCACAACCCAGTCTTTGCGGCAGGTTAGACTGTTGTTCAAAGGGAACCGATGCATAAAGTGCCGCAAGCGGCACAGTGCTCCCGTCAGCCAGAACAAGATGATCTAATTGGCCATTGGTGTGCACCACCTGCTGTATCGGGGTTTCTACAACGGCCACTCCCATGTCGGCAAGCGTGGTTAAGTCCTGCGGAGTGATTTGCATTTCACCATTGGTGAAAACGGTCAGCTCTTTCGTCCAATTGCGGATCAGCCGGGTCCGTTCCAGCGCGGTTTCGCCGTTAACGAGCAGGCCGGTCGGCTGGTCGCGGTATTCATAGCCATGGCAATACGGGCAATGGATCACCGATATGCCCCAGCAGGTGGCTAAACCGTTGACTGCCGGGAGTTGATCTTTGATGCCTGTTGCGAATACCACCTTTCTTGCGTTGGCCCGCATACCCCCGGCTGTTTCTATCCGGAAATCCAGGTTCTCACCGGTTACCCCGGTCACCTCATCATGTATCAACTTAACAGTCGGATAGGCCAGCACCTGTTCACGCCCCAATGCGGCAATGGCGGCAGGCGGGGCGCCATCTTGGGTGAGAAAGTTGTGCGAATGCGGCGTCTGCGCATTGCAGGGTTTCCCGCTGTCGACGATCAGTACGCGACGGATCGCCCGGCCAAGTGCCATGGCGGCTGAAAGCCCGGCATAGCTACCGCCTACGATCACTGTATCAAAGTTGTTTTCCTGTTGCATATTCCGATGTTAAGATGCCGATGCCCTTGCTGAAAGAGAACCAAGCAAATTGTTTCTGGCTTAACCTGGCCACAGCTCCGGCGGTATCAGCCTTTACCGTGGCATCCACTAAGCTACTGAAAAAGAAGTGTATCCACTCCGCGGTCAATTGCCGGCTGACCGAACCTTGTTCCTGCAGCTGTCCGATAAAATGGAGAAATTGCAGGCGCATAGCATCGTAGGCGGCGCAATCCGCGTTACTTCCGTGATGTACATGCACGCCGCTGTTATGAAGCTTGTGAAAGAAAGCGAATTTTGTTCCACAATCAATCGCAGCGTAAAGCAGCTGCTCTAACTTCAAAAGTGGAGCGTCCGGCCGGTCCAGTACATCATTCATCGCCTTGCTGCAACGCTTGCGTATATCGTTGCTGCAGGCTGACAATAGATCATTCCGATCCTTAAAGTACCGGTGCAGGGTACGCCGCGTTACGGCGGCCTTTTCTGCTGCCTTCTCCAGGGGAGCTGAAGGATCGTCATTGAAAACGTCGATCGCCGCGTCGATTATTCGTTGCCTGGTATCTGCCATGATTTATCGCATTCCACTGTCTGACTTGGACACAAATAACGGATTAATTTCTCATATATGTGACATAGTAAAGTCATATAATTGCTAGGTATCAAAAAAAATCTTTAGTTTTGGGAATCAGTTGTTGATATAGCAATGGAAAAGTACAGATATCTTTTGGACTACAAACTGATCAGGTTCGGTTTGATTTTGCTTTCAGCCTTGGCTATTTTTACTTTCGGAAAATGTGTTGGGGAATTCATTTACTACCTTTCCCATTGAAGCAGGTCCGGTTTGGAACGGAATCCTTCCGGTGACTCGTTTTTTGCAACATTTTTATGAATGACGGTAAGAAATGCCCGGCTTTGTGTAGTTTTAGGGCATGAATACCTCTGCTTCATCAACCATATTGGGCGGCATTATGCTGTCTGCAATTACTGTCTTTTCACAAACCTATAACGATCCGACGATCAAGGTTAAAGCCGACGCTATCCATGCGGCCGCGTTAACGCTTGATACCCACTGCGATCTGCCGATGCTTTTACACGGCAGGCCGGACTTTGACGTTACCGAGGAACACGATCCCCGGACATCAGGTTCCAAGGTCGATTTCCCAAGGATAAAAAAGGGAGGGATGGACGCCATGTTTTTTGCGGTATACCTGGGACAGGGTGCCCGTACCCCTGAGGGCTATGCCGATGCGAAGAAACGCGCGCTGGAGCTTTTTGACATCGTTCATAAGATTGCCGGTGACCATCCGGACCTGGCAAGCATGGCAACCACACCGGAAGAGGCCGCTGCGCTGGAAAAGGCCGGTAAGTTCGCCGTTTTTACAGCTGTTGAAAACGGTTGGGCCATCGGGAAAGACTTATCCTTGTTGAAAACCTATTATGACCGTGGAGCCAGGTATATGACCCTGTGCCATACAAGCAATAATGATATCTGCGATTCATCGACTGATCCCAACGGGACCGAGCATGGAGGGCTCAGTGCCTTCGGAGCGGAGGTTGTAGCGGAGATGAACCGCCTCGGGATGATTGTGGATGTGTCACATACTTCTGATGAGACGGTGTGGGATTGCCTGGAGATTTCCAAGGCTCCTATTGTGGCTACACACAGTTCAGCCCGCGCCTTGTACGACCACCCGCGTAATCTGACCGATGAGCAGATCAAGGCTATAGCGGCCAAAGGCGGCGTAATCCAGATGAACATGCTCAGCGGTTATCTGAAAGACAGTAATCCGCAGCGGGCTAAAGCCATGCAGCTCTTGCGGGAAAAGTATCCGCGCGGCAGGGAGCTGACCGAAGGTGAGCAGGCCGAACGTGCCAAAGCCCTCAAAGCCCTCAATGAACGTTATCCTGAAGAGCTGGCAAGCCTGCAGCAGGTGGTCGATCACATTGATCACATCGTTAAGCTGGTGGGTGTCGACCATGTGGGCATCGGTCCGGATCTTGATGGAGGCGGTGGCGTCAATGGTATGTTCGATGTAAGCGAAATGGGCAATATAACGTATGAACTGGTCAAACGGGGCTACACCGAAGAGGATATCCGTAAAATCTGGAGCGGAAACTTCTTCCGGGTAATGAAAGACGCGGAGCGTGTGGCCAGTGAGCTACGTACGTAAACGCTTATTTCCCTTGCCCAAGCAAGGGGAATAGTTTACTTTCCCGGTGTGCCTGCTCCATGGCTTGTGAAAGCTGGGCAACTACCTCCGGATGTTCCGCCGCCACGTCATCCTGCTCACCGGGGTCCTTAGTGAGATCATACAGCTCAATGGGTGGATCGCGGCGCTCTTTCACGCCTAGTCGCACGCCTTTCCATTTTCCAATGCGGACCGCCTGCCGGCCGCCCGCTTCGTGAAACTCCCAATATAGATAAGGGTGCGTCTCCTGTTGGCCTTGGTTCAGTAATGTAGGAAGGAATGAAATACCGTCGGTATACCGCGGTTTGGGTGCGGCAGCGATGTCAACCAACGTCGGCATGATATCCCAGAAGGCACCGACGTGATCAGCAGTGCTACCAGCCGCCACCTTGCCGGGCCACCGGACGATGAACGGCGTCCGTATACCGCCCTCGTATAGATCCCGTTTAACCCCGCGTAATCCCCCCGAGCTATTGAAAAATGAAGGGTCCGCGCCGCCCTCCATATGTGGACCATTGTCGCTGCCAAATAACACGATCGTGTTTTCGCGAAGCCCCAGCTCATCAAGCTTTGCCAGTATTTCCCCAACGTAGGCGTCCAAACGGCTTACCATACCTGCATACGTGGCCCTCGGTTTATCGACTGATGCGTAGCCGCCCACCGTTGCGCCCGGCCCGTAGCCATTGCCCTTGTGCGGTGTTTCGTCAAAAGCATGCTCATATTGCCGGTAATGCTCATCTTCCGGGCCCTGCAGTTCAGCGTGGGGCAGTACTACAGGCACATACAGGAAGAACGGTTCGTGCCGATGGCGTTCCAGGAAAGCCAGCGTTTTTTCCTGTATCACTGCGGGCGCATAGTGTACTTTGCCAGTCAGGTCGTTCCCCTCCAAGATCACTTTTTCGGCATTATGCCATAGGTGGGTAGGATAATAACGGTGCGATTGGCGCTGGCAGTTGTAGCCGAAGAATTCATCAAAACCCTTTCGGTTGGGGTCTCCGCTGGTGCCTACCATGCCAAGCCCCCATTTACCGAAGGCTCCGGTGACATATCCTGCTTCCTGTAACAGTTGTGCAAAAGTCTGTACCGAGTCTGCAAGCGGTTCCTGGCCCTCCGGCTGAACCTCCTTATTGCCGCGTATATAAGTGTGACCGGTATGCTGTCCGGTAAGCAGAGCGGACCGGGACGGCGCACATACCGTGGTCCCGGAATAAAATTGAGTGAACCGCATGCCTTCTTTGGCAAACCGGTCCAGGTGGGGTGTCTTGATGATGCTTTGGCCGTAACAGCCCAGGTCTCCATAACCGAGGTCGTCAGCAAGGATGAACACAATGTTCGGGCGTTCCCGTTCCTGGTGTGCGCCCGTGACGCAGGCTGTCAAAAGCAGGATCAGGGGAACATAAAGCAGCTTCATGGTTTATCAGCGTTTATAACAGGATGAACAGTTACCGTTCCGGAGATGAGGACATCGCCGAAGCATAGATCGCCAAAAGTAATGTTTTATTTATTTCGGGGGTATAGTTTCGTTCATATTCCAGCCGGGCTGCATCTCCCATCCGCACCCTGACCGCCTCGTCCAGTTGCTGCCAGCATTGCAGGGCCGCGCGGAGTGCGGGGACATCACCTGGTAGAAAACGATAACCGGTCTGCCCGTCAGCCACCATGGATTGCATGGCTCCCAGGTCGCTGGCTATAACGGGTGTTGCAGTAGCAAACGCCTCTAATAACGTGATCGGCATCCCTTCATACCAGATCGAAGGGAAGACAAGCGCAGTGCACTCCGACAATTCCCGGCGAATTTCGCTGGAACCAATGGTTCCCAGATAAGTGATGTTTGCATGGTTGGCGGCGGCCGCCTCAACTTCTGCCCGCAAAGGGCCGTCGCCCGCGATCCGCAACTGGAAGCCGCTGCCTGCAACGGCTTCCAGCAATACCCTTACGCCCTTTTCTTCCGCAAGCCGGCCAATGAACAGAAAATGATTGGTTCGTGGCGGCGCGGACGCTTGCCGGGCTGTCACCGTGAAATTTGGTTTAACAACCAGAGCCTCCGTGTTTACACCTAATGAAGAATCCGAAAACAGCTGCTTGGCGAAGTCGGTCAGTACGATATAGCGGTTTACCAAGCGCCATGTTCCTAATTTTTTATGCAACCACGTCGTGGCGGCAAGCCAGAACGTCTTAATAACAGAGTGGCTGTGTACGCCCCTGCGGACTGCTTCCCATGGAAATTCGCGTTTCACGCTGCGCGTAAATAGCCGGCCGTCGTGAAAAAGTGTGGCCGACGGACAAAGCAAGCGGTAGTTATGCAAGGTCATTACCACAGGTATCCCGTGACGTTTGGCAATGCGTATGGCCACCGGACCCACCGCATAATGCAGATTGTGAATGTGGATAATGTCGGGACGGTGCCGCTTGATAGCAGTTTTGACCTGGTGGCCGGCCCATATGTTCCAGGGCGACCAACAGGTCTGCCAAGCCCCCCGCCATCCTTTCCGGTTCCTGAACGTGAGCGATGCGACTTGTTCGGTTGTGCCCAGCAGTGCCGTTTCCTGTTCAAAAACGACATCTTCCCCTCCAGGATGCTGGTAATGATTGTGTATGACAAGTATCCGCATCACCGAAATCGTTATGGTTTTAGAAAATCAAGGACTTTCTGATTAAACAATTGCGGATTATTAACGGGGAAATAGTGGTTTTCACCCGGCGCGATGAAAAGTGTGCCGTTAGGCAGGTGCGAGGCAATGCCGCGTGTGTGTGATTCTTGGATAAGGTCGTTTTCACCGGCCATTACCAGTACGGGGCAACGGATCGCATGCAGGTCTTCGTATACCCGATTCGGTTCAGTTAGTAAAAGCTTCATCAGCCGCGCTGCATGCTGGGAGTCCACCGATGGGTCGCTCGCCAGGCCCTCGTAGCGTTTATGGGCCTCCCGTAACACTTCTTCACGGACCGCATTGTTTCCGGTATAGATCGCTGCCCCCATCGTGACCAGTCTTTTAACCCTGTGGGGGTATTTCATCGCCAGCAGCAATCCGGTATTGCCGCCGTCGCTCCATCCGAGCACATTTACGCTGTCCAGGCCAAGTTGGTCCAAAAAGGCCTTCATGTCCTCCGCAAACAGTTCATAGGTATAGCGCCTACCGTCTTCGGAAGATTTACCCTGCCCGCGGGTATCCACAGCGATGACCCGGTAATGTTTCTCAAAATCCGGTATCTGGAAAGTAAAAGCTGCGATGGACTGCGAGTTCCCATGCAGCAGCAAAAGCGGCTCACCCTGACCGTACTCCTCATAGTAAAGTTTGATGCCATTGGCCTCCACAAACTTTCCCGCCTTGTCGTTACTGCCGTAGGAAGGTGCCGGCCTGAAGCGCGACCCGTCTACGACCGCGGCCTGGGCACCATTGTAGGGTGCGGTTCCGGTTGTTGTCAGCGTAAAACCAGGGTGCTGCTGCATATATCCCCAGTGCTTGCTCAATGTATCGCCTTCAAAGCCGCCCATAGGAATGGGTACCTCACCAAACTGGCCATCGCCGGATTCGATGAAAAGCTTGAAATCATCAAAATAAAATCGCCCCTGCCGGCTGTACAACCCCCCGAATGCCAGGAATTCAGCCCCTAAATCGATCGTCCCTTCAATGGTATAGACCTGCCATTCTGCTGACCGGATCGGTTTATCCATCATGTTATCAAAGAACCCGGCCCGTTTATCTTTCTTATCGACGCGCACCCAGATTTCCGCTTCAGCCGTCGAATCGATCAATTCAACCCTCACAGCTGCCTGCAACCGGAACCGTTTGCCCTCATGAGCCTCCACGTTCAACCGTTGTGCGAAGGCTCCCCAATCGCTTGCGGCCTGGCCAAACGACAGGGCGGGCGACCATAGTGGGAGAACAAATAACAAATAGACAAATTGCCGGATCATGGTCTGCAAATATAGCGAGTCGCCGTTAACAGCCCGGTTTTTTTAACATCCTTTAACGGTGACATGCAGAAATGTGTATATTTAGGCCTTCATCTGAATGGGACGCTTAAACAGAACCGATACCTATGAAGAGAATGTGCTTGGACTGCGGTGAGCCACTCGTAGGGCGAGCCGATAAAAAGTTCTGCGATGATACTTGCCGGAGCAACTACAATAACCGGCGAAACAGTGAAGAGCAGGGATACCTCCGTAAGGTGAACAGTATCCTGAAGCGTAACCGCCGGATCCTGGAAACGCTTAATCCGGAAGGCAAGACAAAAGTGAAATGGAGGGCAATGGTCAATGCCGGATTCAATTTCGATTACATCACGGATATGTATGAGACCAGCAAGGGGGCTCAATACAGGTTCTGTTATGAATATGGCTACCTGTTGCTGGAAAATGAGGAAGTGCTGCTGGTGAAACGGATCAATTAACAACGACTTATGCAAATAAAACACCATCTATTCCTGCTGTCCATACTGGGAGGGCTGCTTGCAATGCCCGGACAGGCACAACAGTTGCATACCCTAAGTTTCAGGTCACCCGAGCAACTGCACCGGTTTTTTAGGTACGAAAAAGGAAAAACAATCATTGCAGGTCATCGGGGTTCAACCGAAGCCGGTCTTCCGGAGAATTCAATCGCCGCGTTTGAGGAGGTGCTGAAACATACACCGGCTATTTTTGAAATCGACCCGAGGCTCACCAAAGACAGTGTGGTAATCCTCATGCATGACGCGACACTGGACCGCACAACCACCGGCAGCGGAAAGGTCGCGGACTATACATGGGAGGAATTGAAGCAACTACGGCTCAAAGATAAAAACGGAAATGTGACGCCGCACCGCATTCCCACCCTGGATGAGGTAATTGAATGGGCCAGGAACAAGACAGTGTTGAATCTGGATCGGAAGGATGTGCCGCCGGAGCTTACCGCAGACATTGTCCGCAAGCATGACGCCTATTCATTTGTCATGGTAACGGTGCATTCGCCGGAACAGGCGCGGTTTTACCTGGACAGAAACCGCGATCAGATGCTCTCCGCACACATCCAGACCCTTGATAAGCTGGAGGGCTATCAGGCGGCAAGGATCCCATTTAAGCGTATGATCGCTTATATCGGGCCTGATATCAAGCCGGAGAACCAGGAGATGTACAGACGGTTAAATTCCCAAGGTGCCATGTGCATGATCTCTTCCGCACCCTCGTATGATAAGTTGCCGGCTAAGGAAGCGCGTGCGGAAGCATACCGCGCGGTCATTGCTGACGGAGCCTCGATCCTTGAATCGGATTTTCCAATAGAAGTGGGTGAGGCACTGAATGGGCCTGGGCAGTAAACCTGAGATATCCCGTCATTTTACATATCTTTGCGGGATGAAGCGCAACACCTTTGCGGATTTTAACTTCAATAAGCAGATTCTGACGGCCATAGAAGAGGCCGGTTATGATACCCCTACGCCTATTCAGCAGAAAGCGATACCGCCCATCCTGGCCGGACAGGACGTAATGGGTATAGCCCAGACGGGAACCGGAAAAACCGCTGCGTTTGTGCTGCCCATCCTGATGAAACTTAAGTATGCCCAAGGCGAGGATGCAAGGGCGCTCATCCTTTCGCCGACCCGTGAGCTGGCCATGCAGATTGAGGAAAACATCCGTTTGCTGGGAAAGTATACAGACTTACGTACGGTGGTGTTGTATGGCGGGCTGGGGCCGAAGACACAGATTGCCGAGCTGCAAAAAGGGACGGACATTATCGTCGCTACGCCCGGCCGCTTTCTGGACCTTTATCTTGCCGGCCATATCCCCACTAAATCGCTGAAGCTGCTGGTAATGGATGAAGCGGATAAGATGATGGACATGGGATTCATCGGTAAACTGCACCGCATCCTTGAGGTCGTGCCCCGCAAGCGGCAGAACCTGTTGTTCTCCGCAACAATGAGTGAGTTGATCCATAAGATCGCGGGAGATTTCCTGACATTTCCTACAGTGGTAGAGGTGACAGAGCAGGCAACCCCTGCGCAAACCGTAACCCAGACGCTGTACTATGTGCCCAATCTGAAGACCAAGATCAGCTTGCTCCAACACTTACTGAAAGATGACGAAAAATTGCACCGTCTGATTGTTTTTTGCAAAACCAAAGCGGTTGCGGATAACGTATTCGGCTTCCTTGAGCGGAAATACGGACCGGATAACGTACGCGTGATTCATGCCAATAAAGGACAAAATACACGCATCAATTCCATCAACGCATTTAAGGAGGGAACCGTCCGCATACTGGTAGCTACTGATGTCGCTGCGCGGGGACTCGATGTAAGCAATGTCAGCCATGTCATCAATTTCGACGTACCCATCGTCATTGAGGACTACGTACACCGTATCGGACGGACTGGTAGGGCTTTCAATACGGGTGATGCCATTACATTCTGCAATCCGGCAGAAGAATATTACATCCGGAAAATCGAAAAGCTGATCCGGCAGCAGATCCCTGTGGCGCCCATACCGGAAGGAGTGCCGATAGCGGAAACTGCGTACGAGGAACGTCAGGCAATTGCCCGGCAGATCGATGATCAGAAACGGAAGGACAATCCTGAGTTTAAGGGGGCGTTCCATGAGAAGAAGGCGGCAAATCAAAAGGCCGGAAAACCTTCCCGGATAAATGGCCGTGGCAAGCCTGGCAAATCAGGGCAGCGGAAAAAGCGATGAAGCGGTTACGGATAACGCCATTAAACATTGCATCGGCTGTGCTGGTGACGTGGCTACTAAGCCGGTTCATGCAGGACTCAGCGGAATGGAGTACTGCCGGATGGTTTTTATTACTTTTGCTCATGCTTGTGGCGGCTGACCAGATTTTCCGTTTGACCCTGCGTAACCTGAAGCGGGTATGGATGGCGGAGAGTATTTTTTTGGTTTTCGTCGTGATATCCATCTGGATATTGAAGGTATGGTAGAATAACATTTATGATTACTTAAATGAAAACAGCAGAAATAAAATTGACAGTCGAACTGGACGACAATAACGTGCCGGATAAGATTACCTGGGAATCCTCTGACGGCGAAAACAGCGAAGCACTGCCCGCTAAGGCGATGTTCCTTGCGCTCTGGGATCACCATTACAAGAATTCCCTGCGGATTGATCTCTGGACCAAGGACATGCCTTTGGACGAGATGAAGCGTTTCTTCTATGAGACGCTGCAGACGTTGGGCGATACGTTTATCCGGGCTTCCGGTGATGACCCGGTGGCGAAGGCTGTGATCGGTGACCTGCGTGACTACTGCGATCATTTTGCCGAAAAAATGGAGGTTACGCAAAAGCAAAACTAGTTGTTAATTGATAAAACCATGAATTACTTCTTAGTAAAGTCCGAACCTTTCAAGTACAGCTGGGAACAGCTTCTGAAGGATAAGCAGACTTTTTGGGACGGCGTGCGCAATTATCAGGCACGCAATAACCTGATGGCCATGAAAAACGGCGATCTGGTGCTATTTTACCACAGTAATGAAGGCAAGGAAGTGGTTGGCATTGCCAAGGTCGTTAAGGAGCATTACCAAGACCCCACTACCCCCGATGAGCGTTGGGTAGTGGTTGATCTGGCCCCCGTGGAAACATTCAAGAAGCCTGTGACGCTCGAAGTCATCAAATCGGATCCGCTGCTTCAGAACATGGGTCTGGTCCGTCAAGGACGGCTCTCGGTCATGCCCGTTACCAGGGAGGAATTTGACCGTATCCTACAGCTGAGTAATGATTAATCTGTTATCTTAATATTTAAACAAACCCATTATGCATCGTATTTTTCGTTTTGCTGTTGCAGCATCATTGGCTCTGCCGCTGACCGCACCCCACCTGGTATCCGGAGAAACATCAACCATCCAACAAGAAGAGATACCCGGTAAAGCCTTGATCGGCCGTTGGGATATCACGGTAGACCGGAATGGTAAGCCTGCCCCGTCATGGTTGGAAGTGAAACTCTCCGGCTATCGGACATTGGTCGGAAGCTTTGTCAGTACAGAGGGCAGTGCAAGACCGGTTTCCGAGATCAAGTATGAAAATGGGAAGTTCAGTTTCAGTATCCCAAAGCAATGGGAGCAGGGAGATAATGACCTGGTCGTGTCAGGACAATTGGCAGGCAGCACCATTGAAGGCACGGTTACCACGCCTTCCGGAGAGACATACCGTTGGAAGGGCGTAAAAGCCCCATACATGAAACGTAGCGCCGAACCGACCTGGGGCAAACCGGTCGAACTGTTCAACGGAAAGGACCTGAAGGGATGGAAAGTCCCCGCTGAAAACCAATGGCAGGTAAAAGACGGTATACTGATCAACCCGCGGGCCGGAGTCAATTTGATTTCCGAACAGAAGTTTGAGGATTTTAAACTGCACATCGAGTTCCGCTATCCCGAAGGCAGTAACAGTGGCGTTTACCTCCGCGGCCGACATGAAGTACAGATTATGGATACGCCGCAGGACGAACATCCGTCAAGTGTGCTGTATGGTGGCGTGTACGGCTTCCTGACCCCCAGTGAAATCGCAGCAAAAGCCCCGGGAGAGTGGCAGGAATTCGACATTACGTTGGTGGGACGTATGGTGACCATCGTAGCCAACGGCAAGACGGTGATCTGCAACCAGGAGATCCCCGGAATCACAGGCGGCGCACTGGACAGCAATGAGGGTGAACCGGGTCCTGTTTACATCCAGGGTGACCATGGTCCGGTAGAATTCCGGAAGATCACCATCACCCCGGCAAGATAAGCAAACAATTTCCAACGGTCTTTGTTAGGCACTGTAAAACACAAACCGCATGACACGGACCGTTGGAATTATTTTGGTTATTATAGGGATTGTTATGTTGGTGTGGACGGGCTTCTCGTTCACCCGCGAAGAAAAAGTTGCTGATATCGGTTCCTTGGAGATATCAGCTGATAAACAGGAACGCGTGAATTGGCCGCCGTATGTGGGCGGCGTCGTATTGATTGCCGGAGTGGTGTTGCTGCTGGTTCCGCGCAGGCGGTCAGCGTAAGCGCTATTCTTTCACTACCTCCTTGAATATATTCTGAAGCTCTATTGCGTCTTTTGGTTTGAGCTTTCCCGCCAATATCAGCCGCAATTCACGTCGTTGAAGGGCTTCCGCATAAAGCTTTTTTTCCTCGTCCGTCTCCGGAACCAATTGGGGAACGGTGATGGTTCTCCCGTTCTGATCTATAGCAACGAACGTATAAAAGGCTTCATTTGAACGCACCCGGGTTCCGGAAGGAATATTTTGGGCCCAGACGACGAGGCGCACTTCCACGGAAGTATTGAATGCCCGGGTCACCTGTGCCTCAATGCTGATCACATCGCCCAATTTCACCGGATGTTTAAACGACACGTTGTCTACCGAGGCAGTTACCACAATGCGGTTGCAATGTTTCTGGGCAGATATAGCGGCAGCAATGTCCATCCAGTGGAGGAGTCTTCCGCCCATCAGATTGTTGAGTGTATTGGTATCATTGGGGAGTACCAGCTCATTCATGATGGTATGGGACTCTCGGGCGAATTTCTGATTCATTCGTAAATTGTTTCTCTTTAACGCTGCAAAGATGGCGATATTTTGTTCAGTTACCAAGCTGTCGGTCCACTACCGCAAGCCCCTCGTGGAAGCTGCGCGGCTCATAGCCAAGCGTTGAACGGGCCTTGTCCAGAATGAATCCTGTACGTTTGGGCCGGGGAGCGGCCTGGCTGAACGCAGACGAACCGACTTCGCGGATCAGCGATTTATCCAGTTGCCAGTAATCGGCCACGGCGGCGACCAGCTCGTGGATGGCGAAGGCGTCTTTGCCAGATATGTGGAAAATGCCTTCTGCGGCCTTGTTTGCTACCAGTAAGCACCCGGCGGCGAGATCCTCTGCCAATGTGGGCGTCCGCCACTGATCATTGACCACATTGATCGGCTGACCTTTTTCCAGGGCGCCTTTTGCCCATAATACGATATTGCTGCGGCTTAAATCAGGCACTACACCATAAACCAATACAGTGCGGATGATAGCCCATCGGCATGCCGATCCCTGTATAAGTCGCTCGGCATCCAGTTTGCTCCGGCCATATAGGCTGAGTGGATTCGGCGCATCATCCTCGGCATATGGCCCTGCTTCGCCATCGAACACGAAATCTGTTGACAGGTGGATCAAGTGAATATCCAACTGCTCGCATAACGTTATAAGAGAACGGACCGCCTCTACGTTTAACTTGCGGCACCCGTCGGGATCCTGCTGACAGGTATCCACATTGGTCACGGCTGCGGTATGAATGATGACATCCGGCCGATGTGACGTAATAACCGACTCCAGCCGTTTCCTGTCAAGGATATCCAGATCGATATAGGTATAACCCGTACGGGCAGGATGGCGGTTTTTACCTCGGGATGTTGCGATCAGTTCAATAGACGGGTCGGCAAGTGCCATATCCGTCAGTTTCTGGCCGAGTAGCCCGTTGCTGCCAGTGACAAGGATTTTCTTGGTTTTCAGGTTAGTCATCATGATTCGTTTTTTACCTCCGTTTATCAGTAGTGTGACAAAGATAGGGTTTCGTCATTTTTTCAGTTACTTTTGAAGTTCAATTGAACCATTATTTGAATCAAGTATGACGAGAATGAAGAAACTGCTGAATAGTTGGACGCTCCTGATCGTATTTTTTGCCTCAAGGGCACTTTATGCACAACCGGTAGTAGCGCAATCTGACGGCGCGCGTACGCAGTGGTTTACCGATGCGCGGTTCGGAATGTTTATCCATTGGGGCTTGTACAGTGCCGCTGAAGGTGTATGGAAGGGCGAGAACCTGCGGTATATGAATAACTATGCTGAGTGGATAAGATATCGTAACCGCATTCCGGCAGAAGCTTACGGCCAACTGGCAGAGCGCTTTGTATGGGAAGAGATCAATCCGGAACAGTGGGTGCTACTGGCGAAACGGGCAGGCATGAAATATATCATCATTACGGCCAAACATCACGACGGTGCTGCCATATGGGACACGGGAGCAGGAGAGTATAGTTTGCCCGCTCTCAGTGGTATTGAACGCGACCCCATTGCAGAACTGGCCTCCGCATGCAGAAAGCACGGCATGAAACTCGGTTTTTATTATTCCCATTGGATCGATTGGCAGCATCCCTTCGGTTGGGACCATAACCAGGAACTTACCGGGAGGGTGAGCGATAGCGAATATGATCAATATTGGCAGCAAAAGGTAATCCCGCAACTCCGGGAACTGCTTACGGATTACGGAGACATTGCATTGCTCTGGTTTGATATGTGGATCCCCTTTAGCGAGACAATCGTAAAACGCGAACAACTGGAACAGGTTCTCCGGTTGGTACGGGAGTTGCAGCCCGGTTGCCTGGTCAACTCAAGGTTGGGGCTGCCGGCCTCGGAAGACGGAATCGATTTTGAAACGCTCGGCGATAACCAGTTCGGCGGCGTATACAAAGCACATCCTTGGGAGACGCCGGGCACCGTTGCGCATTCCTGGGGCTATAATGCCTTGGAGAATGAGTGGAAATCAACAACCCAGCTACTCCAGTCCCTGATCGGAAACGTAAGCCTCAACGGTGGCTTCACGCTGAATATCGGACCCCGGGCCGATGGCAGCGTTCCTTACGAAACCGTGCGAAGGCTGGAAGATATGGGACAGTGGCTCGCTGTCAATGGAGAGGCCGTTTATGGCGCGGGAGGTATCTCCCTGCGTCCTGCACAACACGACTGGGGCCGCATCACCCGTAAAACGACAGGAGCAGAGGGGGAACGGCTGTATCTGCATGTATACAACTGGCCGCTTGACAGGCTGTTGCGGGTATCGGGAATTACTTCGGTGCCCACACGCATCTACCTCCTTAATGACGAAGCAAAGGAGCCATTGCCATATGAACGTATAGGGCCATATCTGCATATCCGAGTACCGGAGGGCGCACCCGACCCCTATGTATCGGTGATCGCGCTGGAGTTTGATAAGCCCGTTCAACTGGATACCGCAGTGGTGGCAGAGAGCAGTTTCGGCGGCATGGCACTCAATGGCAGCAATGTGTTGCATTTGCCTGAAAGGACTAAACAGGCGAGATATGACGGATTAAGGCCTGCACACCTTGTCATCGCCGAACCCACCACGTTGCGCTGGCGTATATACGTGCAAAAACCTACTGCCATAGCAGTCGATATCTCTTACAGCAATCAAGCTGACGCCGACGGGACGATCTCACTGGAAACCGGAGGTAAGCAGTTGAGCGCTGCACTGCCGCATACCGGCCAGGTCGTCGTAGAGCCCAACGAGCAATATTATACCGACGAATTCCGGGAGCGGCCTTTAGGAGAGATTGTTTTCGACGGGTCCGGCTACCATGAAGTATCCGTTCATATCACACCGAAACCCGGTCAGCAGATCCTGCTTAACCGGCTGTGGATGGCGCCGGGTAACGAATAACGCCCTTATTTGTCTCCCAACGGATAGCGGACACCCGTATGAGTCATTTTAACGGGCAGGATATGGCCGTTTTCATCGAAATGCATCTCATCGATACAGGTAGCCCGTTCGTTGGCTCCGGTTTTGCCTAGGGGACGCCGGTGGTATACGATATACCACTTGTCTTTGCCCGGTATCTGGATTACCGAATGATGTCCGGCACCGGTGGCGATCTCCGGGTCCTGTTCCAGAATCGTGGCGATCCGTTTAAACGGGCCGAACGGAGAATCTGAGATGGCGTATGCCACTTTATAATGCGGGCCTCCCCAGCCCCCTTCAGACCACATGAAGTAGTATTTGCCATCACGTATAAACATGAAAGGTCCTTCTACATAGCTTTCCGGTGTTACTTCTTTGTAGATTTCCCCATCATCAAAAGGCACCAATCCGGTGAAGTCATCCTTCAGTTTCACCATATTGCAATGCCGCCAGCCACCATAGTACATGTAATACGTACCGTCTTTATCCTTGAACACGTACTGGTCAATGGGCTGAGCGCCGTTGACAATATCATTGATAAGCGGTTTGCCGAGCAGGTCTTTGAAAGGGCCTTCCGGTCGGTCCGCTACTGCCACGCCGATGCCCCCCACTTCGCCTTCGTGTACGTCATTGGCTGCGAAGAACAAATAGTATTTACCGTCTTTTTCCAGTACGCCCGGAGCCCACATGGCACGCTTGGCCCACTTCACTTCCGCAGTATCGATAATGCGGGGGTGTTTGGTCCAGTTAACCAGATCGGGAGACGAGAATGCATCAAAAAACACCTGCTCCTCATAAGGAGCCGAATAGGTAGGATAGACCCAGAAACGGTCGTCGTAGATGATCCCTTCCGGATCGGCATACCAGCCGGGAAAGACCGGATTCTGTTGTGCTGCCGAGACAAGGGGTGAACAGGCCAGACAAAGCCAAAAGAACTTCCTTACGATGCTGCTGCGCTGCGGATATATCATATTACTAAGGTTTGTTTGGCGCTAAAATATGTTTTTTTCCTGACCGGTAACATATAACTTTGGAAAAACGCTAACTTTGGGATCAAACTCAAACGCAACGACTGGTATAACTTTAATGTAGATATAATGCAAGAACAATCCGACATTGGCGTCATTGGTATCGCTGTAATGGGGGAGAACCTCATTCTCAATATGGAAAGCAAAGGGTTTCATGTAACGGCTTACAACCGTACCGTCGATAAGGTTGAACGGTTTGTCAACGGCCGGGCCAAGGGTAAGAATATTTACGGGGCAACTTCCGTTGAGGATCTGATCGGTTCGCTGAAACGTCCACGTAAGATTATGTTGATGGTCAAGGCAGGAAAGCCCGTGGACGATTTCATCGAGCTGCTGATCCCGCATCTGGAACCGGGCGACATTATTATCGACGGCGGAAACTCACACTTCCCGGACACTGAGCGCCGGACCAAATACGTGGAAAGCAAGGGACTGCTTTACGTAGGAACGGGCGTATCGGGCGGGGAAGAAGGCGCACTTCTGGGGCCGTCCATCATGCCGGGCGGATCCAAGGCCGCATGGCCCGCGGTCCGGCCGATTTTCCAGGCCATTGCCGCTAAAGTAGCCGATGGTACGCCATGCTGCGACTGGGTAGGTGATGGCGGAGCCGGTCATTTCGTCAAAATGGTACACAACGGCATCGAATATGGCGATATGCAGCTGATCAACGAAACGTATCATATCATGAAGGAAGTGCTGCGTATGACGCCGGATGAGATGCATGAAGTGTTCAAGGAGTGGAATGAGGGTGAACTCGACAGTTACCTGATTGAAATCACGCGGGACATCCTGGCGTTCAAGGACGAGGATGGTGAGCCGCTTGTAGATAAAATTCTCGATACGGCCGGACAGAAGGGAACCGGTAAATGGACGGGCACCGTTGCGCTGGAGCTTGGTGTGCCGCTCACACTGATTGCCGAATCCGTATTTGCACGCTGCCTGTCGGCTTTAAAGGAGGAGCGTGTGTCGGCATCAAAAGTGCTGCAAGGGCCCACTCCAAAGTTTGAAGGGGACCGGAAGGAATTCATAGACCAGTTGCGTGACGCCCTTTATGCCGCTAAGGTGATTTCCTATGCGCAGGGCTTCCAGATGATGGCTACGGCGGCCAAGGAGTACGGTTGGCAGCTGAATTACGGTAGTATAGCGCTGATGTGGCGGGAGGGCTGCATCATCCGCTCGGCGTTTTTAGGCAAAATCAAGGAAGCGTTTGACAAGAATCCGGACCTGCGTAACCTCATTTTGGATGACTTCTTCCGGGATAAGATCCACGCTGCACAGGCAGGGTGGCGGAAAGTGGTGGCCGCCGCAGTTACCAATGGCATCCCGGTTCCTTGTCTCAGTGCCGGATTGATATATTATGACGGCTACCGCTGCGAGCGCCTTCCGGCAAACCTGTTGCAGGCCCAGCGCGACTATTTTGGAGCTCACACGTATGAACGGATAGATAAGCCCCGGGGGGAATTTTTCCACACTAATTGGACCGGTAGGGGGGGGGCGACCTCTTCAACCACCTATGATGTGTAAAGAGCATTTTAGAACAGATAAAAAAGCGCGTCAAGTTTCGGTTGACGCGCTTTTTTAGTCTTCTATTACTTCGCTGTTATAACTTTCCGGTTCGGTGATCTCTTCCTTGAAATAACGTTTTTGATAGATCAGGATAAGCGCCACGCCCACCGTAATGGCGGAGTCGGCAATATTGAAGACCGGCCTGAAAAACATAAAGTCTTCGCCACCCCAGATCGGAAACCAGGATGGGAAAACGCCTTTGATAATAGGGAAGTAAAGCATGTCCACCACTTTGCCGTGCAGGAAACTTGAATAACCCCCTTCAGCCGGGAAAAGCCGCGCTTTTTCGAACCAGGTGCTTTCGCTGAATATCATGCCGTAGAATGTAGAGTCAATGATGTTACCCATTGCTCCGGCAAATATCAGTGACACATTAAGAATAAAGCCGCGGTGGTATTTGTGTTTGATCATGTAATGAAGGCCGTATCCGATTCCGGCCACGGCCACGATGCGGAACAAGGATAAAGCGAGTTTTCCCGCTTCGCCCCCGAATTCCAGTCCAAACGCCATTCCGTTGTTCTCGGTGAAATGGATAATGAACCAATCGCCAAGTATTCTGTATTCCTGGCCTAGCGTCATGTTAAGTTTGATCCAAAGTTTTGACACCTGATCAACCAACAGGATTGACGCAATGAGAATAAAAGGTTTGGAGTAGCCTTTCATAGTGATGGAAATTAGCTCGCAGCGCCCGGCCATCGGTACCAGACATCTGCCTGATACCGATGGCTATCGGCCGCAACCGCTTTAGTACTGTTTCATTTTCGCTTCCATGCTGAGCGTCGTGTGCGGCACCGCCCGGAGGCGTTCCTTGGGTATTAACTTGCCGGTCTCGCGGCAAATACCATAGGTTTTATTTTCAATACGCACCAATGCTGCCTCCAGGTTGTCGATGAACTTCTTTTGGCGCGCAGCCAGTTGATTGGTCTGCTCTTTTTCCAAAGTTGCCGAGCCATCTTCCAGTGTCTTATAGGTGCCTGCCGTATCGTCAGTTCCGTTGGCATTACTGCTGTTCAGCGACTTGGTGAGTTCAGACAATTCAGCTTTGGCTATGCGGAGCTTTTCAAGGATAATCTCCTTAAATTCTTGAAGTTCCGCGTCACTATACCGTGTTTTTTCGCCGTTGTTTGCCATATTTTAAGCTTTTTCGATTAATACATTCAATGTTGTGTCAGCGATCTCGATGGTCTCTCCCTTATCAAGGTCATCCTCGAATATCAAAGAGTCTGCCAAGATCTCGGTGCGAATATAAGATAAATTACGTTGTGCCGCTGCGGCGATGTCAGGGATGTTGCTCAAGCTGACATTGATTCGGTCGGTTACTTCAAAACCAAGTTCTTTCCGGATGTTCTGGATCCGGTTTACCAATTCCCGGGAAATGCCTTCGTTTCTCAGCTCCGGCGTAACGTTGATGTCCAATGCCACGGTCAATTTGCCCAAATTGGCTACCTGCCACCCTGCCACATCTTCAGCAATGATCTCAACGTCAGATGCGAGTACCGTGTACGGCGTGCCCGTCAGCTGGATCTGGCCCTGGCTCTCAAGTGCAGTAATCTCTTCCGGCGTAAGCGCCTGAATAGCGTTGGATACATTTTTCATGTCTTTGCCTACTTTTGGGCCAAGGGCTTTAAAATTCGGCTTGATCTTTTTCCGGACGATACCGGAAGTGTCCGTAATGAATTCAATCGCCTTGATGTTGGTCTCGGAAAGAATCAGGTCTTTCACTTTATCCACTTGGTTGCGGAACCCTTCATCCAACACCGGAAGTAAGATCTTTGCGAGCGGTTGCCGCACGTTTATGCCGGTCTTTTTCCTTAACGACAGCGTCAATGACGATATGTCCTGCGCTAAAGCCATACGCTCTTCCAGGTCTTTATCCACCAGCGCGTTGTGATAAGCCGGGAAATCGGCAAGATGGACCGAATCAGCCTGCTCCTTACCGGTGACAGCGTTCAGGTCCAGGTAAAGGCGGTCGCTGAAAAACGGCGCGATCGGTGACATCAGCTTCGCAACCGTGATCAGACAGGTATAAAGTGTCTGATAGGCTGAAATCTTGTCATCGCTATATTCGCCCTTCCAGAAACGGCGGCGGCTGAGCCGGACGTACCAGTTACTCAGGTGCTCGTCAACGAATGTCTGGATGGCCCGTGCGGCCTTTGTCGGTTCGAAATCAGCGTAATAGCCGTCAACTTCCTGTGTGAGACTGTTCAGTAGTGAAATGATCCACCTGTCTATCTCGGGTCTGGAATGAAAAGGAAGGTCTTCTTCACGGTACGCAAATTTATCGATATTCGCATACAGCGCAAAAAACGCATAGGTGTTATAAAGTGTGCCGAAGAATTTTCTCCGCACCTCGTCAAGACCGTCCTCGTTGAACTTCAGGTTGTCCCACGGAGAGGCATTGCTGATCATGTACCACCGCGTCGCATCGGCGCTGTATTTGTCAATGGTAGCAAAGGGATCCACGGCATTACCAAGCCGTTTGGACATTTTATTTCCGTTTTTGTCCAATACAAGGCCATTGGAAACCACATTTTTGAACGCTACGGAGTGCCTCAGCATGGTAGAAATTGCATGCAGCGTAAAGAACCAACCGCGTGTCTGGTCCACACCCTCAGCGATGAAATCTGCAGGATAGGCTCCCTCAAATCCATCTTTGAACGGCGTCTCGGTGCCTGTAGCAAGCTTTTCCTTGTCTAAACCCCATTGCGCGAACGGCATGGCGCCGCTGTCGAACCACACGTCGATCAGGTCAGGTTCGCGATATAATTTCCGGCCGGATTCAGAGACCAGTACCACATCGTCCACATAAGGGCGATGCAGATCCAGCTCAGGTGACCCGAATTTACGGAGATACTCCGTAAGTTGGGCTTGTTCCGTTTCATTGAGCAGGCCCGAGGCGAGGCTGCGCTCAATCGAAGCTTTCAGCTCATCTATTGATCCTATGCAAATCTCTTCGGTTCCGTCTTCGCTTCGCCAGATCGGAAGCGGTGTGCCCCAGTAACGTGAGCGGGAAAGGTTCCAGTCGACCAGATTTTCCAGCCAGTTGCCGAAACGCCCGGTACCTGTCGCTTCAGGCTTCCAGTTTATGGTCTTGTTCAGTGCCACCAGCTCATCTTTTACAGCCGTCGTCCGGATAAACCAGCTATCCAATGGGTAGTAGAGGACAGGTTTGTCCGTACGCCAACAGTGGGGATAACTGTGCTCGTATTTTTTAACTTCGAAAGCCTTGTTTTCCTCTTTCAGTTTTATCGCAATCAGTACATCGGTCGGCTTGAAATCGTCCGTGGCACGTTCTTCATCGCTGTAGAACTCCTCTTTCACAAAGCGGCCGCCGAACTCGCCGATTTCCTTAACAAAACGGCCTTGCTTATCCACAATGGGTACGTCCCTTCCGTTTTCGTCCTTTACGAAAACACCGGGCACGTCGTTTTCCTTGCTCACCCGGAAGTCGTCAGCACCGAAGGTTGCAGAAGAATGAACGATTCCGGTACCGTCTTCAGTCGTGACAAAATCACCCGCAATAACGCGGAATGCCTTCTGTTCCAGCTCTTCGTTGGTTACATAGGGCAGGAGCTGGTGGTACCGGATATTCACCAATTCAGCTCCGCTGAACTCAGCCCTTACTTCCCAGGGAATTATCTTATCACCCTGCTTATAATCCTTCAATAGAACGTTCTGGCCCTCCGGCTTAAAATACCGGCCTATCAGGTCTTTTGCCAACACCACGCTCACCGGCTCAAATGTGTACTGGTTAAACGTCCGGATTTTTACATAACGGATGTCGTTGCCTACAACCAGGGCGCTGTTCGCGGGCAGTGTCCAGGGCGTGGTGGTCCATGCCAGAAAAGCGGTATCCTCGTTTTCGTCCTCCACGAGCGCCGGCATGGCCGGATGGACCTGGTTTTTGCGGATCCGGAATTCAGCGACGATAGTTGTGTCTTTAATCTGCTTATAGGTCCCAGGTTGGTTCAGTTCGTGCGAGCTGAGTCCGGTACCCGCTGCCGGCGAGTAAGGCTGAATCGTGTAGCCTTTGTACAGCAGCCCTTTCTTGTACAGTTCCTTTAAGATCCACCAAAGTGTCTCGATGTATTCGGTTTCATAGGTAATGTATGGGTGTTCCAGGTCTACCCAATAACCCATCTTTTCTGTTAGATCATTCCAGACATCTGTGTATTTCATCACCTCACGGCGGCATGCAGCATTATAGTCAGCGACCGATATGGTTTTTCCGATGTCTTCCTTGGTGATGCCCAATGTTTTTTCCACAGCAAGCTCAATGGGCAGGCCATGGGTATCCCATCCGCCCTTGCGTTTTACCTGAAAGCCTTTCAGTGTTTTATAGCGGCAGAAAATGTCCTTGATGGTACGGGCCATCACATGGTGGATTCCCGGCATCCCGTTGGCTGACGGTGGTCCCTCGTAGAACGTATAAGGCTTGTCAGCAGGCCGTTGACTGATACTCTTTTTGAAGATGTCCTCTGCTTGCCAACGGGCCAGAATGTCTTTGCCGATTTCAGATAAATTAAGCTGCTTATATTCCTTGTACATCAATCTTTTGTGCTGAAAAAATGAGGAGGCAAAGATAGCGATTTTATATGAAAGGAAGAAGGGTAGATACTACCCTGCTTACGCCATATTTACCGTTGGCCTACGCGTTCCGTACTCCGGGTTTACCTGTTTCTTACCCCAGGGGTAAGAAATTGGTAACCAAATGGTAAGGAAATGGTAAAGAATTGGTAACCAAAAGGTAAGCCAGAGGTAAGGGGAAGGTACAGAAAAGGTATAAAAACGGTAAGGAATCGGTAACCAAACGGTAGGGAAATGGTAAGCGCAGGGTAAGCAAAATGCCCTTGAAGCACATGTTTCAAGGGCATTTTCATGGAAAAGTAACCCTGACGGGCAGGGATTCTGTATTATGCCGAGAACGAGGATCCACAACCGCAGGTGCTGGTCGCGTTCGGGTTGTTGAAGGTGAAGCCGCGGGCATCCAATCCGTTTTTGAAATCTATTTCCATTCCGGCCAGGTAGAGCCCATGCGCTTTATTCATAAAAATCCGTATACCATCGATCTCGTACTCATTGTCCCCTTCTTTTTTCTGGTCAAAACCCAGAATATAGTTCATGCCGGCACATCCGCCGCCTTCAACACCCACGCGCAATCCGAAGTCATCAGAAATCTCCTGTTGCGTCTTAAGCTTTTTGAGTTCTTTGATGGCTCCCTGGGTCAATGTCAGCGGTGCTGCGGCTGTAAGCGTTTCCATACTCATTTCCTAAAAAAATTAACGAATAACACAAAAATACGTAAAATTAACCACTTTTGCATTGAACTTCGGAATTTTACGTTCTATAAACAAAGGGGCACGATATTGATGGATTATACTTCTTTTTTCTTGGATCTGGCCAAGTATATAATTGCGGGGACGGTAGTGGCTGCAATAGCCAATTGGATGTTCTGGCCTAAATATAACAGCCATACATTCAGATTGAAAATGCTTGACAACAAACAGGCTGATGGCAAAGAGCTGCTGCCACTACGTTTTCAGGCATACGAACGACTCATTCTGTTGATTGAGCGGATAAATCCAGTCAATATGGTGGTTCGCCTCCATGACGCTGGACTAAGCGCAGCGGATTTCCAGCAACTGTTGGTCAGCGAAATCCGCGTGGAATTTCAGCATAATGTGACCCAGCAGCTTTATGTGAGTGACACGGCATGGGTGATTGCGCGGCAATTGAAAGATAAAACCGTAGCGTTGATCCGTAACGCTGCCGACAGCTTGCCGGCAAGCGCTACTGCAAAAGAGCTCAGTAAGATCTTGCTCTCGCATCTGGCTGAAATGGACGAAGACCCATACGAAATCGCGCTAAGAGCCATCAAAAATGAGCTGGTGGGTTGAATATTGCCGGCAAAGTGATATCTTTGCGCAACTTTTTAACATTCAATTATTTGGTACATCATAATGAAAAGAGACGAAACCATATTTGATTTAATCAACCAAGAGCGCAAGCGGCAGGAAGAGGGAATAGAGCTGATCGCCTCGGAAAACTTCGTGAGCAAACAGGTGATGGAGGCTGCGGGATCCGTCCTTACGAACAAATACGCAGAAGGGTTGCCGGGAAAACGGTATTATGGCGGATGCGAGGTGGTGGATGAAGTAGAGACGATTGCAATTGAACGGGCCAAGAAACTGTTCAACGCCGAATGGGTAAATGTCCAGCCGCACTCCGGTGCCCAGGCTAATGCAGCTGTATTTCTGGCCCTCCTGCAACCTGGGGACAAAATTTTGGGTTTCGATCTCTCCCATGGTGGCCATCTCACCCACGGATCTCCGGTCAATTTTTCCGGTAAACTATATCAGCCACTGTTTTACGGCGTAGACAGGGAGACCGGCCTTATTGACTATAAGCAGCTGGAGCAGGTCGCCCTTCAGGAGAAACCGAAGGTGATCATCTGCGGCGCGTCCGCTTATTCACGGGACTGGGATTACGCATTTATCCGCAGAGTGGCCGATGAGATCGGCGCACTGGTTGTCGCTGATATTTCACACCCCGCAGGACTTATTGCCAGGGGTTTGCTCAGTGACCCGCTGCCGCATTGCCATGTGGTGACCACAACCACCCACAAAACCCTCCGCGGTCCAAGAGGCGGACTCATCATGGTAGGCAAAGACTTTGAAAATCCCTGGGGTATCAAAACGCCGAAAGGAGAAATCCGCAGTATAACATCCCTGTTGGATCTGGCCGTATTCCCTGGGACCCAGGGTGGACCTTTGGAGCACATCATCGCGGCAAAAGCGATTGCCTTCGGTGAAGCGCTCAGCGAAGATTACATGGAATACATCATCCAGGTGAAGAAGAATGCGGCGGCATTGGCCGAAGCGTTTGTCAAAAAAGATTACCACCTCATCTCAGGCGGCACTGATAATCACCTGATGCTTATTGATCTTCGTAATAAAGGTATCAGCGGCAAGGCTGCAGAGGCGGCGCTGGGCAAAGCAGGAATCACCATTAATAAAAACATGGTGCCGTTCGATGACCGCTCGCCGTTTGTTACCTCCGGTATCCGTCTGGGTACTGCGGCAATTACGACGCGTGGCCTTAAAGAAGAACAAATGATCGAGATCGCTGAAATGATTGATGTGGCCTTAATCAAGCACGATGACGATATCGCACTGGGCAAAATCCATACTAAAGTGAAGGCCCTGATGACGGAATATCCGTTGTATGGCTAAATGAATTGAATGATAAAAATGGCCTCGCTCCCTAGATAGCGAGGTCGTTTTGTTACAGAGTGCACGCGGTTTCCGTGCTTGAAAGCCAAAATCAAACAAAGTTTTTGATTTTCTGAAAATTTTGTTTTTTTTTGGCGCATTAACAAAACCTTAAAAATAGGAGAGCTGCTATAGGGAATACGACTACAAGAGTAAGTTACTTATTAAAACAGTAAAAAACGAGTAGCGTATTATGAAGCTTGAGCAAAGGACCGACCAGGAACTCATCCGGCTGTATATCGCAGGGGATGAGTCGGGTTTGGAGGTGTTGATTGACCGGTATAAATCCAAAATATACACATCGATTTATCTGTTAGTGAAAGATGACTACCTCGCGGAAGATATCTTTCAGGATACCTTCATTAAAGTAATCAATACACTCCGTAGCGGCCGTTACAATGAAGAGGGTAAATTTTTACCATGGGTTATACGTATTGCGCATAATCTGGTCATCGATCATTATCGTAAAGAGCGCCGGACGCCCGTTGTCGTCAACAGCGAAGGTTTCGATATCTTTGATGTGCTGTATTTCGCGGACGAAAGCGTTGAGACGCGCATGATCCGGGAGCAGACCCACCACGATCTCAGAAAAATGATCCGGTTGCTTCCCGATGACCAGAAAGAGGTGCTCATTATGCGTCACTACGGCGAAATGAGTTTCAAGGAAATCGCCGACGTGACCCAGGTAAGTATCAATACGGCCCTGGGCAGGATGCGCTATGCGCTTAACAACCTTCGGAAGATGATGTACGGTAAGGAGCTGGCGCTGAAAATCGGATAACGGTTGCCTTAGGCGAATAACCTGCCTTGTGTGGAAAAGGAAGGCAGCCCCAGAAAACTGAACCGTTTAACCAAAGCGTACCCATGCGTACCTGCCGGACGCCTGAGTAAGGTTATGTTTTTTGCGCGGAAAGAACTCCGGTATAAGGTCCGTCTCCACATCGGCCAAACCACATTGTTTTGATCCGGTGTGAGCTTCCGGGCGATCGTTATATGCGGTTTGCTCGCGAAGGTTCCCCTACTTCCCAGTAGCGGTCGCAGTTCTTGCCGATGCATGTTGATCAATTGAGCCATCGGCTCACTGGGCACAACATCAACGAAAATGGTATGGCCGAAAGTACCGAAACCGTCCAGTATAATGTCAAATGGCGCTACGTGAGAAGCCAGCGATTGGAGTCGTTGAATAATCCTGGACTCGAAACTTCCATACTGTACAAATCTGGCCAGCGTAATGTGGGCTTTTGAGACAATGGCATTACGATAGGGATAATTTTTGATGAAATAGCGCTTAAATGCCTGTATTTCCTTTTGGGCGCGTTCAGTGGGCTCGATGATCAAAAGGTATTCATACAGGCTGAATCCGTGGGCATGAGGGAATAACGTATTCATAGAGAACTAATATTTTTAGTAAAGTTACCAAGTGTTTCCCGATAATGCAAGCCTTGCAAACACTTTTTTACTAAAAATTTTATTACTCCAATTGTTTCAGCATTGTCAGCGTCGAAGACGACTGAGTCAGGTATTGAAAACCCAAGATTTCAGCGAAGCGCAGCGCTTGTACATCGTTTTTCCGGGCAGTGTAGCTGATGGCTTGCGCATGAAGGGTATTCCGGGCGATGGCGGAAACAAGGAGGTATGCGGAGATGATGACTGTTTCTAGCCACTGTTCAGGAAAAAGAGTGTAGGCGAAGGCAGGGATGTCACTTTCGGCCCGCCGCAGCGAACAGTCACCGATGATGCGTTCAGGACAGCTGGCCAGTCTGATGGTCCAGATAAGGTCAAAGGCCTCAACCGTGCGTTGTGCGGCGAGGTCCGGTGTATCGTTCTGCAGTATAAAACCGCTGGCCCAGCTGTTATGTGGAGACGGAGCGGTGTGCAAGGCAAAAAAACTGTCCGCGTCCGCTCTTGTCAGCACGCTGAGTACGACATGGTCATCCGCAAGCTGATGGGCTGTCTCCGGCGGAACGGTTTCTGAGCCGATTTTGTGGTGCCATATCCGGTCAATCACGCAAAGCATATTAAACGGCTTGATTAAAACAACATTATGTCTGATCGGAACCCCGTCAGATTGCATACAAACTTAGCGGGGAATTTGACTCGTCGGCGTGGTTAAATATGACAAAACCGGGGGGACAACGCGACAGATTGGAAATTCCCCGTCTCCCACGGCCGACTTGGGCTGGTCAAGGGCGTGTCCAGCGGCAAAGGAGCCCTAAAGAGGCGGCGATAAATATTGGAGAGCGCAGGCGATCTGACTGAAGTCATCGGGTTCAAGGGCCGTGTAAGCAAAAACGCAATCACCGTTATCAGATGATTGCGTTTTTGTTTTTTTACTGGCGGTCTGGACGGGACTCGAACCCGCGACCCCATGCGTGACAGGCATGTATTCTAACCAGCTGAACTACCAGACCTTCTTCCCGTTTGGGATTGCAAATATAGCGTGTTTTCTCTATTTGCAAACATTTTTTTGAAAAAATTTAGAGCGTTGCTCCCTCTTTCATTTTTTCAGCATTCTCAGCGAATTGGAGGGCATCAATAATTTCCTGAATATCACCATCCATAATGGCCGGAAGGTTATACATAGTCATTCCGATACGGTGTTCGGTTACACGGCCCTGAGGATAATTGTATGTCCGGATCTTGGCGGAGCGGTCACCTGTTGATACCATGGTTTTCCGCTTAGCGGCGATATCACCGTGCTTTTTCTGTACCTCAAGCTCATATAATTTAGAGCGCAGCATTTCCATGGCCAATTCGCGGTTAGCCAGTTGGGAGCGTTCAACCTGGCAGACCACGACGATGCCTGTAGGCTTGTGGGTGAGCTGCACTTTAGTCTCAACCTTGTTGACGTTCTGCCCGCCTGCACCGCCTGAACGGGAAGTCTGCATTTCGATGTCAGCAGGGTTAATCTCCACATCCACTTCTTCCGCTTCGGGCAATACGGCGACAGAAGCCGCCGATGTATGTACGCGGCCCTGCGTTTCGGTATCGGGCACCCGCTGGACGCGGTGCACGCCTGACTCATACTTCAGCTGACCGTACACGTCCTCACCGGTTACTTTAAGAATCACTTCCTTATATCCGCCGGCGGTTCCCTCAGTAACATCCATCACTTCCGCGCGCCATCCTTTTTTCTCGAAATAACGGGTGTACATCCGGTACAGGTCACCTGCAAACAGCGCCGCTTCATCCCCGCCTGTGCCGCCGCGGATTTCCACGATGGCATTTTTGGAATCCTCGGGATCTTTCGGAATAAGCATCAGGCGGATTTCCTCCTCCTTGACTTCCTTCTGTTCCAAGAGGATATCAAGCTCCTCTTTCGCCATCTCACGCAATTCCTGGTCTTTTTCGTTGGCCAGGATGTCCTTATTGGTCTCAATGTTACTGACCATATTCTTGTAGATATGGTACTGTTCAACAATTTTGCCCAGATCTTTATATTCTTTGTTGAGTTGAGCAAACCGTTTCATGTCATTGATGGTTTCCGGGTTACTCAGCTCGCGCTCCACTTCTTCCCAGCGGTCTTTTATGGCTTTCAGCTTCTCTAACATATACGTTTTTTGTCTTTACCCTTTTGCCATCCGCTGTCAGCGACCGGCAGTAATGGCATAAAAGGGAATAAATCAAGAAATTGTGTGCAAAAATACGGAATTTTATGGTTCCGAAGGTGGTAAAACCGTCGGTGGCGTCAATGATTTGAAACGGTTTTCAGCCCGATAATGGACCCGATGAGCGTGGTGATAAACACCAGCCGCCACAACGTTGCCGGCTCCTTGAAAAAAAGGATGCCAACCAACACTGTCCCAACCGCGCCTATACCGGTCCACACGGCGTAGGCGGTGCCCAGCGGAAGGGATTGTGTGGCCCTGATCAGCAATATCATGCTCATGGTGAGGCAAATCACAAAACTGCCGTACCAGAGCATGGACTCCGTGCCGGTGGTCGATTTTGCTTTGCCGAGGCTGGTCGTGAAGCCTACCTCAAACAGGCCAGCGATGATTAAAATGATCCAGTTCATTGTAGTGAAGTTAATTTCCGATACATGGCAATACCTTAGGGCTCCCACTGCTTAAGCGTCAGCTGCTGACCGTCGAATACCGCGTAGGTGTTGTACTTGATCCACTCACCCAAGTTAACGTACCGGCTGCCTCCAGGCAGTGCAATATCCAGGGGCAGATGACGGTGCCCGAAGATGAAATAGTCGTAGTGATGCCGGCTTAGTATTTCCTTTGCGTAAACTATGAGCCATTCTTCCTCTTCTCCCAGGAACGCCTCCTCTCCGCCGGAGGCGGCGCGGCTGTGAGCGGACCAGCGTTGGGCAATACCAATGCCAAGATTAGGATGCAACCGGGCAAAAAGCCATTGGCAGAACCGGCTGCGGAAAACTGTTTTCAGCAATTTATATTTTAGATCCCCCGGACCGAGCCCGTCCCCGTGATGGAGGTAGAACGTTTTTCCACCACGTTCAATGATGAGTTCATTGTCTACAATGGACGCTCCCAGCTGTTCTTTGAGATAGCCGAACATCCACATATCATGATTCCCTTTAAATAAGGTGATCTTGATGCCCATGTCGGCTAGTTCAGCCATTTTGCCCAGAAAACGGATGTACCCCTTAGGCACCACTGTGGTATATTCGAACCAAAAGTCAAAGACGTCGCCAACCAGGTAGAGCTCTGCAGCATCCGCCTTGATGGTGTCCAGCCAGCGGACGATCCGCGACTCCCGCTCCGGCGTTGTTGAACGGGGATGCGCTCCCAAGTGGAAGTCGGAAGCGAAATAAATCTTGTCGCGTACGGTCATGGTGGCGAAAATAGCGAAATTCTTATTAGTTTTGTTTCAAACGAACCCTCAAGCAAATAATGAATAGAAATTTAAACCTTATTGTATTGGCTACACTCGTCACGGCTTGTCAACAGCAGAAGGCCATCAACCCGGCAGAGGAAATCAAGTTATTACCTTATCCAGAGACCCAGAAGACTGATATGGTGGACAACCACTTCGGTGTGGAAGTGCCTGATCCGTATCGTTGGCTGGAAAATGATACAGCGAAAGACACCAAAGCGTGGGTGGAGGCACAAAATAAAGTCACTAATCATTACCTGGAGGAGATTCCGTTCCGAGACGCCATTTACAAACGGCTGGAAAAGCTTTGGAATTATGAAAAATTCTCGGCACCTTTCAAGGAAGGCGATTATACCTATTTTTTTAAGAATGGCGGACTGCAGAACCAGAGCGTGCTGTACCGCCAGAAAGGCGATGACGGCGAAGCTGAGGTGTTTCTGGATCCGAATAAATTTTCTGAAGACGGCACCACGTCGCTGGCGGGCATCGCCTTCAGCAAAGATGGAAGCCTGGTAGCTTACCAGATTTCCGAAGGTGGGTCGGATTGGCGCAAGGTGATTGTGCTCCGTGCTGAAGACAAGTCTGTTGTCGGAGATACGCTGGTCGACGTTAAATTCAGTGGCCTTGCCTGGCGCGGCAATGAAGGCTTTTACTATAGCAGCTATGACAAGCCGAAAGAAGGAAGCGAGCTTTCCGGTCTGACCGATCAACATAAACTCTACTTCCATAAACTTAATACCCCCCAAGCAGCCGATGAACTGGTTTTCGGCGGTGCTGCCATGCCAAGGCGCTATATTGGAGGATATCTTACCGAAGATGAGCGGTTTCTGGTTATTTCGGCCGCGAACACCACTACGGGGGGCGAGCTGTACATACAGGATCTTACTGTGCCGGACAGCCCCATCGTGAACGTGGTCGATAACTTCGAAAAGGATCATAACGTGATTGACAACGATGGTGAAAAACTGTTTATCTATACCAACCTCGGTGCACCGAACGGCCGGATCGTGACCGTGGACGCCCGGGATCCCAAGCCTGAAAATTGGGTAGACCTGGTGCCAGAGACCGAGCATGTACTGAGTCCCAGCACGGGCGGGGGCAAGATCTTTGCACACTACCTCAAGGATGCAACCTCCATGGTGTTGCAGTACGACCGATCAGGGAAACTTGAGCGAACGGTAGAGCTTCCAGGCGTCGGTTCGGCGGGTGGCTTCGGTGCTAAAGCATATGAAAAGGAATTGTACTACACGTTTACGAATTACGTGTACCCGCCCACGATTTTCAGGTACGATATTGCATCCGGAACGTCTGAAGTATATAAGTCCTCAGGCGTGGACTTTGATCCCACGCGGTACGAGTCCAAGCAGGTATTCTATACGTCGAAAGATGGCACCAAGGTGCCGATGATCATTACGCATAAAAAGGGAATCAAACTGGATGGAAGCAATCCTACGCTGCTCTATGGATACGGTGGATTCAACATTAGCCTGACACCTTCTTTCAGTACCTCAAACATCATCCTGCTGGAGCAAGGTGGTATATATGCTGTAGCCAACCTGAGGGGAGGGGGCGAATACGGAGAAAAGTGGCATCTGGCCGGAACAAAGATGCAAAAGCAGAACGTGTTTGATGACTTCATTGCCGCAGCCGAATATCTGATCAACGAACGGTACACCTCACCGGAGAAGCTTGGTATTGCCGGTGGCTCCAACGGGGGGCTGCTGGTCGGGGCGGCAATGACACAGCGCCCTGAGCTATTCAAAGTCGCGTTGCCGGCCGTGGGAGTACTCGATATGCTGCGCTATCACAAGTTCACAGCGGGCGCCGGTTGGGCCTATGATTATGGAACGGCTGACGACAGCGAGCAGATGTTCAGGTACCTATATGCCTATTCTCCATACCATGCGCTGAAACCCGGTACAGCTTACCCGGCGACGATGGTAACGACGGCTGACCATGACGACCGCGTTGTACCAGCGCATTCGTTCAAATTCGCAGCGCGTCTGCAGGAATACCATAACGGGCCGAATCCGGTGCTGATCCGCATTGAAACAAAGGCAGGGCACGGGGCCGGCAAACCGACTGCAATGATCATTGCAGAGCAGGCGGATAAATGGGCGTTCCTGTTCCAGAACACGGGCAGTTCATACATCACACCTTAATTATATGGACATTCTTCAGGACGACAATGGCAAAAAAGGGCGGTTTACGGCCGTGACCGAAGGTAAAGAAGCGGGGCTGATGACCTATACTTGGGCAGGTGACCGCAGGTTTATCATCGATCATACGGAGGTAGCACCGGATTTTTCCGGTCAGGGTGTGGGCAAAAGCATGGTTATGGCGGCAGTTGGTTATGCAAGGGAAAACCAGCTTAAGATATTGCCCCTTTGCCCTTACGCGAAAAGTGTGTTTGACAGGACCCCGGAGATCAGGGACGTTCTTGCCACCTGATTACGACGGTCAGTCCCAACGCCAATCTCCGCCGATACGCAGTGCTTCCTCGAGGTTATTGTCGAGCATGAGCTGTTTGATTTCAGCGTCAGATAACCGCGCTGCCGGGATGGTTGGGGCGTCGGCCAGTCCGTAGACAAGCATGCTTGAAAAACGTATGGTATTCTTCATGTCTTGCTCGCTTACCAGTTCAAAGACGTCGCAGTCGGCATGATAACAATTAAGGGCTTCCGCGCTCAATGTGCTGCCGCCAGCACCTCCGGTAGGTATCCCTTGCAGCATAAACGGCTGATGGTCGCTGTATAGTCCTGCGCTGGCTGAAAAGCTGCCATCGAAAGTACTGTCTATAGCAGCTGCCGCATGGCCGATCCGTTCGAACAACGGGCGGCAAGTCTCCAGTGTCGCGTGATAATTTGTCGGATTATTGGTCATGTCGAAGTTAAGCATGAACCGGATCTGATCAATTGAACCGTCCTCCAGTGCTTGCTTTACATAAGCCTTGGAACCGAGCAGCCCCTGTTCCTCCCCCATGAACAATACAAATTCCACGGTCCGCTTCGGCCGTATACCAAGGGCCTGGAAGGTACGGGCCATATCGACAATGGCAAATGCACCCAAGCCATTGTCCACTGCGCCTTCGGCAAGGTCCCAGCTGTCCAGGTGGCCGCCGATGACAATTTTTTCCTCTGGCAGCGCTGAACCGTTGATCCGTGCAATGACATTTCTGGCTTGCATCGGACCCGTTCTGTTCCTCATGTCGATGCTGGCATACAGGGGGGCGCTGGCAAGGTTTTCCCGGATCGCATTGCCGTGTTCCAAGCCTATGCAGACGGCGGGAATGTCAAGGAGGTCTCCGGTAATCGACGCTGTGCCGGTGAGCAGGGTACCACCCGGTACGCTATTAAATAGGATAACCCCTATAGCGCCGTATTTCGCGGCCAACGCAACCTTGGCTGAACGGTGCAGGTTCTTGGTGCCAGCCGGCGTATTGGGTAACAGATTAAGGGCGGCCAGCACGATTTTGCCCCGGGCCTTCTCAGGATTGGCGGCATAGTCGCTTTCCAGCCCGTTTGTCATATCGACAACTTCTCCTTCAATTTTGGCTGTTGCAGGCGTGAGCGCTAGGGCCGCTGCACCTACAGGCTGCAAGTGTCCTTTCCCACCGATCCGTACGTCCAGATGTTCCCGTATCCAGCCGTTGACCGGAAAAGGCTGGAAACTGACGTCGTCAAGCCCGTATTGCTTCAATAAATCAAATACGAATTGCTCAGCGGCGGTACCGTTGACAGATCCGGTAAGCCGGTGCCCCACCCGTTCAATCGACTGGCGGAGGCGAGTATAAGCCTCCGAGTGTGCCAACACCTCTGTATTGATCTGTTCAAACACCGGTTTCACGTCCGGCAGTTCCTGGGCGGTTGATATCGACCTGCTAAAAAACAGTGCAAGTACGGCAAAGTAAAAGGCGGCGAGGAATGTACGTGTCATTATAAGGCTACTGTGTACTGATCTTTTCTTTCTTCGGGAACATCAAGGATGCGACAATGCTGATCGTCAGAATAGACACAATGATGATCAGTGAATGAGCCGTCGTAAATCCGAGGTCATCCAGCCAATGATGAAGCAGCATCTTTACTCCGATAAATACAAGCAGGAACGAAAGACCCGTTTTCAGGTAGTGGAATTTGTGGATGATATTGACCAGCAAGAAGAACATGGACCGCAGGCCCAAAATGGCGAAGATGTTAGAGAAAAATACGATGTACGGGTCTTTGGTCACTGCGAAGATCGCGGGGATTGAATCCACCGCGAAGATAAGATCGGTAAATTCGATGACCAGCAGCACCAGAAACAGCGGCGTCACATAGCGTTTTCCGTTTTCCGTGTGGAAAAATTTACCCTGTACGAATGTCGGATACACCGAAAAATAGCGGGAGGCAAACTTTACCACTTTGTGGTTTTTTGGGTCAATTTCTTCTTCCTGATTGCGGTGAATAAACATCATGATGCCGGTATACACTAGGAAGAATCCGAAAAGATACAAAATCCATCCGAACTTGCTGATCAGCGCAGCGCCGACGAAGATAAACAGAAAGCGCAGCACAATAGCACCGATAATTCCCCATACCAGTACCTTGTGATAATACTGTGCCGGAACGCCGAAAGAACTGAATATCAAGACCATCACGAAGATATTGTCTACAGAAAGGGCATATTCGACGACGTAACCCGTAATGTATTCCAGCGCGAGGTTCTGTTTGTACCGTTCCAGACTGACGGCAAAATCTTCAGGTATTAACCGGATATTATGGAGATGCCTTTTTGTAACTTCAGCCAACTGTTCAAAATCCTGTATGTCATGCAGCTCATGCCCCCAGATGCGCAAGACAACGTAAAACAGCAGTGCGAATGTTACCCAGATTGCGCTCATAATGGCGGCCTGAGTAAAGCTCACTGCCTTATTGCTTTTGCTGAAAACACCCAGGTCTATTGCAAGCATCAGGATGATGAATACCAGAAATCCACCAAAAAATAATAGTTCGTGACTCATGTTACTTGTTTCGTTCAGTTGTATACCTTACCAGCTGCTCCAGCCCCTCCCGATGCTCACTGACAGGGAAATGGGCAAGTATGTCAAACGCTTCCCGCTGATATGCGAGCATCTGCGAAGTTGCATATTCCATGCCTCCATTAGCCTTTACAAATGCGATAACCTCATTCACCTTTTGACGGTCTTCGTTGTGGTTTTTGACCAGGTTAATAATGTATCGCTTTTCAGACCGGCTCACTTGCTTCAGCGCGTGTATCAGCGGCAACGTCAGCTTCTTTTCTTTAATATCGTTCCCCAACGGCTTCCCCACATCGTCTATACCGAAGTCAAACAGATCATCCTTGATCTGGAATGCGATACCTACTTTTTCGCCGAAGCGGTGCATTTGCTGGACGATTGTTTCGTCAGCACCCACAGAGGCTGCACCGCATGCACAGCATGAGGCGATCAATGAGGCGGTCTTTTGGCGGATAACTTCAAAGTAGACGGATTCTTCTATGTCCATGCGCCTGGCCTTCTCAATCTGGAGCAACTCCCCTTCGCTCATTTGCTCCACGGCATGGGTAACGATTTCCAGCAAACTGAAGTCGCGGTTGCGTATCGAAAGCGATAGTCCCTTCGCGAGCAGGAAGTCTCCTACAAGCACAGCGACCTTGTTTTTCCATAAGGCGTTCACTGAAAAGAAACCGCGTCGTACATTGGCATTATCCACTACATCGTCATGCACCAGCGTGGCTGTGTGTAGCAGTTCAACCAAGGCGGCTCCACGATGGGTGGCTTCGCTGATTGTGCCACACAGACCTGCCGAGAAGAAGACAAACATGGGGCGCATTTGTTTGCCCTTGCGTTTTACGATATAGTGGGTGATGCGATCGAGTAATGGCACCGAACTGTGCATCGATTCTTTGAATTTGTCTTCAAAAATCGCCAATTCACGGGCAATGGGTCGCTGTATTTCACTTAGTTTGAGCATCGGAATAAAACCGGCGCAAGATACTAAGATATTTTCATTTCAATAATTTGTTTTTCAACGGCAATGAAGCTCGCATGATGCTCACGCGAACCGCTATAGAAGAGCCACTGACTCTTCCAGCTCGCGGTACCATTGCTCTCCGTATTGGCGGATCAGCGGCTCTTTCAAAAAAGCGTAAACGGGCACCTTGAGTTCCTTGCCAAGCGAACAAGCCGAATGGCAGATGTGCCAGCGGTCGTAATGCAGTACATCGAAATCCGGATAAGCTACGGTACGGATGGGATAGAGGTGACAGGAAATCGGCTTTTTCCAATTGATTTCGCCGTTTTCATAGGTCTTTTCTATCGCGCATTTAGTGATACCGTTTTCCCAGGTTACATAAGCACATTCCTTATGGCCGTCCACACAGGGGGTTGTGAGGTCACCGTCAGCGTCGGTCACGTGCGTGCCGGATTCTTCTACGGTCGCGATTCCCTTTTCGGTCATATATGGCTTCACTTTAGGATATACAGCAGCCAAGACGGCCAGCTCATCCTGTTGAAGGGGCGCCCCTGCGTCACCCGCTATGCAACATGCACCGCGGCACTGCCCCAGGTTGCAGACAAACTCTTCTTTAATTAACTCTTCGCTGACCAATACAGCACCTACTTCAATCATCATGGTAATCGCTATTTAGAGACGCCCTCCAGGCGTTTTCCCAACGGATACTTAAGTCCTTTTGCGTCGGTCAGTTCCAATGTGACTGAGCCGATAAGAATCTCCACTTGGGCTTTTACAGGAATACGGTTGCCATCGTTGGTTACCCAGAGGTATAGCCTGCTGTCCTTCCGGAATATGCGGCCGGGTGTGATCTCGGGACTGAATTTCAAGCATTCAAGTGTCCCCAATGCCGTTTTGACCTGCTCCACTCCTATGTATTCAATACCCAGTGTAGCGATTTCGTCGTTGAGGAAATACGTCATCTTGAAGGACTGACCGGGTTTGACTTTTGACAGGTCGAGATTCCTTGAGAAATAGTACGCTGATAATAAGTCAAAGGTCTGGGGCGATTCGCTTTTGAATGTGCCCTTGTTTCCCTGAACCGTACGTGTACGGTGATTGAATCGGACGATGTCGGTGCGGCGATAATTGCCCTCCCGGATATTTTCGGTGTAATAATGCGGAAGGAATGTACGCGAGTCAATATAGGAGTCGTAGCGGTTGTCTACGGTGTAAAAGATGCTGAATGCACTGGACGTACGCCCCCGTGCTGAGAGGTGGAAGCTGTGGGGACTGCTGAATTTAATATTTGACTCTTCTACTTTCAAAACGCCCGTAGCCGCCGAGATGACACCATAACGTAGGCGGTAGCTAAGCTCCTCGCCGGCTTTGAAAGCGGGTTCTTTGAGATAGGGAAGGGGTTGCCCGCAAACAAACGCCGCGGTCCCCAAAAGAAAACCGAGGACGGTAAGGCTTTTCCTTATGGCCATCACGACGCTTTGCGTTTAAAGACCGGCACTGTTGAGCATGGTTCGCCGTACATAATGCTTTTTGCCACTTTACTGAGCTGTACAGTAAATTTGACATAGGCAGACTCCGGAACCGGAATGTCTCCGCATCCTTTTACAACAATGCGTTGATCCCGGTATTTTTCCATGTCAGCCTTTTCCAACGCCCGTTCAAATAAAACGGTTTCCAAGGTACTCAGATCGCCGAAGACGATTTCCCGGGCGTGGGGTTCCAGGCGGTTTGCCAGCAACATATAGGCCCATGTGGGCACAATGGCATCGGCAGAACACGTAATCGCCACACATTTGCCCGCATACTGTTGCCAGTCATGCTCTTTGACAAATTCACGGAAATCTTTTTCCTTCAGGATAAGTCCGTGGAACAGGTTATCTTTTATATCGTATAGGACTCGTTCACCCTTGGGCGCGAAGTCGGCGAGGTCAACGGTGACCAAGCCGCTCTGGGCCACTTTGTTCACTATCTTTTCTTGTATTTCCATAACAAAAAATCCGGATAGCATTACGGCTATCCGGATACAAAGTTACGGAAATTATCCTTAAGTGTCAGTCTCTTAAAAGAACCGGGCCCGGTTGTCCACAATGTCTGCCTTATCCTGCAGCGCGCGGAAGGCCAGAGACCAGGCACGCTGGGCAAGTGACTGCGACATCTGCTGCTTTTGAGCGCTGAAATCTTTAGGGGCTTCTGGGTTTACAAAACCGGCTACTTCTACCACATATACGCCCTGTGAGCCCCTGACCGGTTGCGATGGCTGTTTGGGTTGCAGGCCAAATACGGTGCCGACGACCGTATTCTCCTGGGCCACTCCAGGAATCACCGGGTTGGCAAACACAATGTTTTCAGCCAGGACCGGCGTTTTGCCGAGCTTCTTGCCGATCTCTGCAATGCTTTTGGCTCCGCGGGAAGCTTCCGTGGCCTGGGCGATCAGTTTCTTAGCTTTGACGCGGTTGCGGACAACGCTTTCAATATCTGCTTTCACAGCCTCAAGAGGCAGTTGGCCCTTTTTCCGGATTCCGGTCACGCGTGCAACGATATAGTGATTATCCGACTCGTAGACCTGCTCAGTCACGTCCCCCCGGTCCGCTTCAAATGCCCAGCGGATGAGTTCACGCGGTACCTCTGTGCCGAGCAGCATGGTCTCCAGCGCCGTGACATTATCTGCTTTTTGGACTGAGAGCCCCTGCTGGGTAGCAACTTCAGCGAAATCGCCCTTGCCCAATGCGCTGAAGAACTGCATGGCCTTATTGTAGGCCGCATCCATGGTCTCGCGTCCACTAGTGATCTGCTTATCGATAATTGCTGCCTTCACTACCTGGGATGAGCCGAATTGATCCTCCACCTTGATGATATGTATCCCGAATTGGGAGGTGGCAATCACGACTTGTCCTTCCTTTGCATCGAAGGCCGCATCCTCAAAAGCGGGTACCATTCTGCCGCGGCCAAATGTGCCTAGTTCACCTCCGTTTATCTTACTGCCCTCATCAACGCTGAACTGCACCGCCAGCGCGGCGAAGCTTTCGCCTTTTTCGATAAGCCCCTTGATCGAATCCGCTTTGGCTTTCGCTTTATCCATGCCGCCTTCCGTAGCCGGATTGAGTAGGATATGACTTGCTTTTACGGAATCCGGCCCCACTTTGGTGCCGACCACCTTGGCTACTTCGAAGCGTCCGTTTGCCAATACCGGTCCTACTGTGGTGCCCACCGGTACATTAAACAGAAGAGAATCCAGTGCGGGACTGAATTCACCCTTTTTACGGTATATGAACGGGTATTTAGTGTCCGAGTTAACTGCTGCAAACAATGAGTCCGTGGTGGTTTCTTCCAGTTGGGCTTTCAATTCCGTGATCGTTTCGCGAACCCGGGCAGTGTCCTGTGCCGTGGGGCTGGCGTCAAACACAACATATTCCAGACTGCGGGTTTCTTCCGGATTTTTAAAGACGCCTTTATTTTCGTTGTAATATTCCTGGTAATCCTGTTCGGATATAGTTACGGCGCTGTCCGGAACGCTGTTGTAATCCAATAAAACGTATTCAAAGTTGGCCAGCTTGTTCCGCTGATTGTACTCTTCGGCTGCTTCAAGCGAGGTAATATAGATGCTGTTACTGATCAGGTTGGTATACTTGGCGCTCAGCCGTTCGTCAATCACGTTCTGAAGGAGCGCTTCCCATTGGGCATGCGCTTCATGTCCCTGAGGAAGCGATCCCACCTGCGCAATGAAGTTATTAAGCTGGTCACGATCAAACTGACCGGTCTGGGGATTGCGGAAGGCCTGTTGGATCTGCATGGAAGGGTTTTCGCCCTGAACCAGGTCGTTCAGTTCCGTTTTTCCCACGGTGAGGCCAATACGGTCTACTTCGCTTTTTAATAATTCGCGGTTCAGATATTGTCCCCACACTTGCTGCACGGCCCATGATTTCATCTGGGGGCTGAGGCTTCCGCCGCCCATTTGCTGGCGGAACATCTCTGAAGTTTGCTCTACCTGAGCATTGAATGTATTGATATCAATCTCTTCGCCGTTGATGCTCCCCACCTGGTTCTGGCTGCGCGCCCAGAAAGGAGTCCCGTAGTTGATCACGTCTCCCAATAGAAACGCGACGATTGCGAAACCGATAAAAACAACGATAATCACTCCCGCCCGGTTACGCAAATAGTTCATTAATCCCATAGCCTGTATAAAACTGTTTTTTTAAGCTGTAATGTTTTATGTAAACCCTTATTTACAGGTGGTTCCAACACCTTTTTTAAAATGAGGCGCAAGATACAACTTTTATCAAAAAAAGAATAGCCGTGCCTTCAAATTATATGCCCTGGCCTGGATCGAATAGGTATAGGCCGGTTGAATTCTGCACCTCGATATTTTCAAAGTCAGCATCCGACTTGAATGATGACCCCATAAAGTTGCCACGGCCGTCTTTAAAATAGGCCGTGATCGGTACGTTATTGTGAAAAGTATTGGCTTTCTGGTCGTAAATCAGTTCTTCGGTTTTGATAATGGAACCATCGGCCCGGGTAATAACGACGTTGTTACGGAATTCGGTCACTTCCTCTTTTTCCTTCTGTATCGCGTAGTCTGAAGTGATGCGCTGGGTCTCGTTTCCATTTTCATCCAAAAAGACGATGGTCACACCTTTCTGGAACTCATAATAGGGCTCCTCTACGTTATAGTGACGCATTTCCGGCGCTGTCATCCGTGCTTTTACCACCGCTGAATCACTATAAACCACGGTTACGCCTCTGGATATCTCAACGGGCTCTTCCGCTTGGATTGCAGCAATGCGGTCCACTTCCTTCAGGTCGGTCTCACATGACGCCAATATCGTCGCTGCGAACAATGCGGCCGGCATGAAGGGTGAGTTTTTAGTCATAACGCCTGCGTTGAAACCAACGTTCGTTGAGCGTAAACCCTAAGTGGAAATTAATGTACCGTTCGCGCACCAAATTGTTGGACAGTGTGCCCATTTGGCCGAACTCAGTGGAAAAGTTGATTTTATAGAACGATCCCCCGAACATTGACGGTAACGGAAATCCAAACCCGACCGTAACAGCCATCTGGTTGATGTCTTGGTTGTCAATGTTGATGTGTGATTTATTGTATTTGAAGCCCAGCCGGTAATCCACAACATTGAAATACCGCACAGACGTGACGTCCGGCGTAATCTGTCCGCCCACGGCGAAACCATAGCTGTCAGTCAGGTTGGGATTATGCCCCCCAACGCGATAACTGCTCCATTTGGCATAATTGACGTCACCCCCTACCATCCAACTATTACCTTTGGCCACGCTAAAGCCTACGCTGTGCTTCATCGGCATTGCAATTTGTTGTTTTTGCCCCTCGTAAGTGTGTACCGTGTCTATGGGGAGATTTTCGACATCATGCTCAACGCTGGTGGGCGTACGGGTAACGACACGAGACGCATTGGTGTTGAGGGAAGTTCCGGCAGTGCCTGAATAACCGATCGTAAGGCTTACGTTATTTCCCAGTGGCTGAAAATATTGTGCCCCGTAATCAAAACTAAAGCCGTTGACGTATTGACTGCTGTCAGTCCGGACATTTAACGCCCCGATATCGTTTGGAAACTCAACGGAACTGATGTTTTCAAGTGTGCCGAAAATATAGGAGACATTGGCCCCGACACTGAATCGTTTAGAGAGCTGTACCCCATAACCTAGATAGGCTTTGGTAGTTCCTCCAGCGCCCGCGTACACGGTCTGGATGGACGTGGTGTCTATCATACCGGGGATGGCGTAACTGAAGCCTACATCCGAGAACGGCATGATGCCGAAGCTGATACCTCCCGGACGGCCGAGCGGGATTCCGAAGTTGATGTGGCTAAGGGAAAAGTTGTAGGAGTTTTCAGAGCGCTGGTTCTGGCTTAACTGGGTGATATTGCCAAATACGCCGACATCAACAGTGGTAAGCGCTAATGCAGAATAGGCAGCGGGATTTGCCACATTGATGTTTCCATAACCGCTCAGATACCGCACTCCGGTTGCAATGCCGCCCATCCCACGCGTCTGAGGCAGCAAGTCTCCCCGTATTTCCCCGATGCCGAAACGCGAATAAGGCGAACTGGTGGTCGATCGTTGCGCATATACAAGTGTGCTTGCTAAAACGAACGTAAGGAGAACAAAAGCTTTCTGAAAGCGCTGTATGGAATAAAGGTACTTCGGCGTGCGATACTGCATTTGCTGAGTTGAAATATTGTGATAATCAGTGCGTATGATGCTAAATTTAACAAAAATGATTGCAAAGCTATCTAATTTTTAATTGAAGCTGGTTATTCAATTTGTTAAAAAAGGTTAAAACGTTGATGCCAAATTGTTTAGAAAAACTGAAAATAGATGATGGTGATCAAGAGCAGCGCAAATGCGCTCTCATACAGCCAACGTTGGGTGGCGTAGCTGAAATAATAGGTCATGTAGATGGCTATGGGGGGTACACAGAGCAGGAAATGGTTGGCCGCCAGATCCGGATTGAGATAGAACGACCCCAGGGCGAATACCAGCATACAGAACAGGAGCTGAAACGACTTGCGGATGTGGACCACGCTTTTGAGCAAATTCTGCCTTAAGGTGAAGAAAAACAGCACCAGGATCAATATCACGGGAAACAGCACCAGGTAATCGTGAATTTCCATGTGAACGGATGTAGGGAATGGATAAGTTAATGGCAGCCACAGTTCGTAAAATTCCCCTATACGATCAAACCACAGGTAGACCACGCTCAGCAGAAAATAAACGGCCCCAAAACCGATAAGCACCGCTACCCACTCACGCCAGTTGAATGCTCGGAAAATCAGCAGACCGCACCATAGCAGTAACAACATCATAACAAATGGAAAATAAACCAAGCTGCCCAGTGCCACGATCATGCCCAGGTCAAACATCAATGGTTTTATTTCAGTCCGGCGGTATATGCTGAGTAGTTTGCTCAGCATCCATATGGCAAGAAAGTTGCAAACGAGAATGGGAGAAAGCACCAGAAAGGGTAAAATCAGACTGGCCAGCGTCATATACATCAGCGCAGGGAGGAAACTTGGCCTTCCCACCAAGTTGAACTGGTTGACCACGCGGTTCAGAAAAAGTGCTTGAATAATAGTCAACACCAGGGTGATGATCACGTTTGCCTCTGGGGAAATGTTTTGGGGTGAGAGTTCTCCTGTGAAGTTGCTGATAGCAGGCTCAAAGAAGACTGGTGTCAGGTTGTCCGGAAGGTGCGTGAACACTCCAAGGCAGAGCAGTAGCCCGATCAATGAAAGCAATAATATATTTATCGGCGTGTATTTCCGGAACTGATCAATCATATTGCATGCGCCGCATTGGCGCTACAATAATAAGTTTATAATGCCGGATTCACAACGCTACACTGCCTGGACATACCCCAAAAAATAGCGGTCTGATTCTTTAACCTTCTGATTGAGTGCCTGATGCTTGGTTTTCCAAGTGGAAACGGTTGTCTTGGCTAAAAAACGGGGTAAGTTTTTCGGATAAAAAAAGCA
>Ga0065721_10048724_pt1 | contig 109614 bp, 76 predicted proteins | sample Mesricmetagenome_FD_59108 | JGI IMG/M metagenome (GOLD analysis project Ga0065721, IMG submission 59108) | Mesophilic microbial community from rice straw/compost enrichment Sample: eDNA_1 v2 (version 2) | ecosystem: Engineered > Solid waste > Grass > Composting > Bioreactor | place: USA...
TTTCTATGCCCTGGCATCACCTGCCAGACCGTAGGTGTGGGTACGCCGGAGTCGTCACCAAAACGCTGCTTCGCGCGATGAAATTGACAATCTTCTTTATTGCCATTGCTGTTTGCTCGGCCCATGCCGAGGGCACGGCTCAAAATGTCAGTATTACCGGGAAAAACCTGCCGTTGAAGAAGGTCTTTGCCGCTATTGAAAAACAAACAGGTTATGTATTTTTCAATAACAAGCGTGACCTGGACGATACAAAAACGGTCACGGTAGCGGCCAACAATGTACCGTTGACCGAACTGCTGGATTTTATTCTCAAAGACCAGCCCCTGGAATATTCCATCAAAGGGAAAACCATTGTGTTGTCGCGCAAACAAACAGCGGCCAATCCCGAACCTGTTATCATGGCTGCACGCCCCATCACTGGTACAGTAACCGATGCCAATGGCCAGCCGCTGGCTAATGTTTCAGTAGTGATCAAGGGCAGAAGCCAGGTGGGTACAGTAACCAACGAGTCGGGTGTATTTTCACTGGATGCAAATGAAGGTGATGTGCTGGTGTTTTCGATCGTGGGTTATGTATCACAGGAAGTAACTATCGGGAAAAATACGAATATCAGCGTTGTATTGAATGCAGTGGACGCCAAACTGGATGAAGTGGTGGTTGTAGGTTATGGCACGGTGAAAAGAAGGGACCTCACCGGGGCGGTAGTATCGGTAAAACCCGATGAGATCACAGCAAGACCTGGACCCAACCCCATGGAATCGCTGCAGGGTAGGGTAGCCGGTCTGGATATCACCCGTCCATCAGGACAACCTGGCGCAGGCCTGAACATTCAATTGCGTGGCAATCGTTCGTTAAGAGCCAGCGGCACGCCTTTGTTTATCATCAACGGTTTGCCCGGCGATTATGCTACGCTGAACCCCTACGACATCGAATCGATCGAGGTACTAAAAGACGCCTCATCCACAGCCATGTATGGCTCGGCCGGTTCAAACGGTGTAATCATCATCACTACCAAAAGCGGTAAGGCCGGTAAACTGAATATCGATTTCAATACCTATTATGGCTATAATGGCTGGTCGGTTACGCCTAAAATGCGTACCGGCGATGCTTACCTGAAAACCAAACGCGATGCCTACAGCTATGTGTGGGACGAGGCCAATATGGAATGGACAAAGACAGGCGCCCTGTGGCAATCGGAAGCCGATGACGAAACTATTTTTGGTTCGGCCAGGTATGCCACCTTCAAGGAAGGCCAGTTTGTAGACTGGGCCGACCTGTTCCTTCAAAAAAGTGCCGCCACCCAAAACTACAGCCTGGGTGTTTCGGGCGGTACCGAAAAAACAAAGGGCTATATTTCTTTCAACTATACCAACGAAAAAGGCCAGTACACGGGCGACCAGTACAAGCTGTTTGCCTCTACCATGCGTATAGATCATAAGGTGCGTAACTGGATCACCATCGGCAGCAGCCTGCAGGCTTCTTATGTAGACAGGGACAAAGCCCAGGATAAACTGGAAAACGCGCTGGTAACCGATCCGCTGGTGCGGCCTTATAAACCCGATGGTTCGCTGAACCCCGATCTGGGTAACAATGTATATAACCTGTTGCTGAACTATCAACCCGGTGTATATGGTAATGTAGATAATAACCTGAAATTATATGTGAATCCCTATTTCGAGATCAGACCCATCAAGGGGTTGAGCTTTTTATCGCGCCTGAGCACCTGGCTGAACTTCTCGAATAATTACCGGTTCGATGGTATAGGTTCTGTAAACTATACCTATAACAACGCCAATATCGCCAAGGCCGAAGTGCACCAGAACCGCTCCACCGGTTATCAATGGGAAAATATCCTCACTTATAATTTCAAGGTGAAAGATGACCACGATTTTACTGTGGCAGGTATTACATCGTGGTACCATAACCAGAACACCTATACCGACATGTACCAGAGCGGTATCCTGTCGAATAATTTCAAATGGTATAAATTCACCGGAGATATCAACACTACGGCCGAAACCTCGTACGATATGACCAAGACGCTTGGTTTCATAGGCCGTCTTAATTATTCGTACCAGGGTAAATACCTGTTGTCGGCTTCTGTTCGCCGCGACGCTTCTTCGGTATTGTATAAAGACAATCGCTGGGATAATTTCCCCGCTGTTGCCGTAGGCTGGAGAATTTCCGATGAAAACTTTATGAATGGTACCGAAAACTGGCTGAACAGTTTGAAACTGCGTGTAGGCTGGGGTGTTACCGGAACGGCCAAAATCGATCCGTACAGCTCAGTGGCCAACCTGGAATTTTCCAATATGTCGCTGGGTGGTGTAACACAACCCATTTACCGCGCCTCGCAGTATATTACCAATCCTGAACTGGGATGGGAGAAATCGTACAATACCAATATTGGTGTGGATGCCTCTTTCCTGAAGAACCGCATCGATTTTACTTTGGACCTGTACAACACAAAAACCGACGGTGTTATCTGGAACGTTACTTCACCGCATATTTACGGTACTTACCGTCCCGGTCAGCAATATCAAACCTATCTGAATATATGTGAAACGCTGAACAGGGGTATTGAGGTAGCTTTGAATACACGTAATATCGTTACCCGTGATTTTGAGTGGGGGTCTTCAGTGGCTTTTGCCTACAATAAGGAAAAGATATTACGACTCACCGGAGGTGTTGCCAACAATATCACCAACGGCGATTACACCCTGGCTATTGGCCATCCCATCAATTCATTCCGCAATTTTAAAGTGGATGGTATCTGGCAGATTGGTGAAGAAAAAGATGCCGCCGCTTTTGGTAAACGCCCGGGTGATTTGAAGATCAATGTACCCGGTATGGTAAGGCTGGGTGAAGGTGTATATATGCGTGAACTGAATGGCGTAACCAATTATTATTATGCCGACCTGGCTGAAGCACAGAAATATAATCCTGCGCTTACTGCAGCCAGCAATAAGTATACTTATAATAATAACAACGACTACCAGATTCTGGGACACAATTCGCCCGACTGGTCGCTGGGTTTCCAGAACCGTTTCACCTATAAAAATTTTGAGCTGACTGTATATGCCTATTTCAGGTGGGGACAAATGATCAATTATAACATGATGGGTTGGTATCAACCGAATGGATTTGCCACCAATGCCAGTCCTTCAAGAACCATTCCTGAGCATTTTAACTACTGGACACCCACCAACCCCAGCAACGACTTCCCGGTGATGGATTACAACGCCACCAGTTCGAATATGACAGGTTTTTCGGGTTTGAATTATGTAGATGGTTCTTTCTTCAAGATCAAGAACATTACATTGGGTTATGTGCTGCCCAAAGCCGTAGCTAATAAGATATCGATACAGCGCCTGCGTGTGTACGGTACCATCACCAACCCGGTGGTAATTGCCAAAAGCAAGTATTTGAAACAATACGATCCGGAAATGAACGGAGAGCTTGAATATCCCCTGACCAAACAGATTGTGGTGGGTTTGAATATGACACTCTAAATGCCGAAAGATTAAAAAAAGCGTTATGAAACTAAAAAGACTTTTATATACATCCCTGGTATGTTTTACCATTACCTGTTGTGTTTCGTCGTGCGACCTGGACGAATACAACCCTGTTTCCTTATCGGAAGAGGAGGTGCTTAAAAGATTCAATGACTGGAAAGCATATCAATCCAATTGTTATTCCGGTTTGTGGGGCTCGCTGATAGGCATGCCGTATGGCATTGTTTCAGAAACCGGTACCGACCTGTGGACCTTCCCGTATGGCAATCATAATACCTACAAAGACCTGATTGCTTATGAAGAATTCACTACCAATTCGGGCGTAGTACGCAATACCTGGGATTTTGCCTGGGGCTCTATCAAGGATTGTAATAAAACCATCCAGCTTGCCGAAGAACTCGTAGACGGTAACCAGGCCGATATAGATGTGCTGGTGGCAGAAGCCCGTTTGCTGAGAGCGTATTATTATTCCGTGCTGGTGACCCAATTTGGCGATCTGCCCCTGATACTGGTAGATGAGCCGGTGAAAAACCTGAGCCCCACACGCAATAAAGTGTCCGAGATCTATCCGCAAATCGTTGCCGATCTCCGCTTCGCCTTTGATCACCTGGGTGTAATGCCGATGGATAACAATCCGGCACGTGTTACCAAAAAAACGGCTTTGGGATTGCTGGCTCGTGTATATGCACAGGGTGCGGGTGAAGGTATGACAGAAGACGGCAAATCGTACTGGCAAAGGGCCAAAGAAGTGGCCGACAGCCTGATCAATGGCATGGGACAATACAATGCCGCCATGTACGACGATTTTGCCAAGGTATTTGCGGCTGATAACAACAGGAACAATATCGAATCGTTGTTTACCGCCTATGGCCTCAATCCCTATCATGAATCTTACGATTATGCTTCGGGCAACACCAAACCCAACCTGTACCTGCACTATTATCCCAAACTGGATGATGCATTTAGTGTGTCGGATATATTTAAAAGAAGCGTAAACTCCAACACGTCCAACGCTTATTATGGCCGTTGCAACCAGCAATTCATTGCGCCTACCAAATACCTGATCAATTGTTTTAATGCCGATTATGATAAACGCTGGGAAAATACCTTTGTAACTGCCTATACCAATTATTCCGGTGTGCAGGCTATAGAAAGCCTGGGAGCCGGTGCACCTGCACCTGCCAATGTTACTTACGACGCGGCCACCATTACCCTTACTGCCGCCATATGCGACAAGTATGGCATCGACCCCTCGCATATAGGAGAGAAGATTTATCCCTATGCCGATGTGAATGCCCGCAATGCTTCCAAAGGCGCCACCTGGCAATACATTCCCAAAATATGGAAAAAAGGCGCTCATTCAGGCTCTACAGCCGACCTGGAAGAACTGCCCAATGCCAATGTACATCCTTACCCGCTGGAAGCCGACGAAGACCGTTTTATTGCTTACCTGAGCAAAAAGCCGCTTAGTGCATCTGAAAAACAGGCCCGCCGTTATGTGACCATTAATATCGACGACCTGTTCGATGCTTCTGACCCCACCGGCAGCACCTATAAAACTGTGACCACTACCAATGGATTGAAACCCGCCAGCCTGGCCAACCTGTTCCCGGCCATGATGAAGTTTAATCACAATTTCGACGGCGGATGGCTGGGTGGTAATTTCCAGCAAAAGCTGGGTAATATCATGATCATGCGTATGGCCGAAGTATACCTGATTGCTGCAGAAGCTACCCTGAACAGCGGTGGAAGCGGTGCCGAAGCGGCACAATACCTGAATGTATTGCGTCAGCGCGCCTGCCGCAACCCGGCCGACTTCAATGCCGGCACCGGCATGCAGCTCACCACAGCCACTATGAACGATGTGTTTGATGAATATGCCCGTGAGCTGTGCGGTGAATTCAACCGCTGGGCTATTTTGAAACGCAATAAAGCTTTTGAAAGTCGTTTGCAGACATACAACAGAACAGCCTTTGTGAATTTCAATCCCGGCCGGCATTATAACCGTCCCATTCCATTCATCTTCCTGAACCAGATCAATAATCCCAATGAGTTTGGAACGAATGGATACTAAAGAAAAGCGGCTCCTGAGAGCCGCTTTTCTTTAATACCTGTGCAACCGCGCTTCTTCCAGGTCGAGGTTGTATTCCATATCCCGGATCACTTCATGATCGTATTTCTTTTCTTCCTCGGCCTCATCCAGTCCCTGCCGCTTCAGGTGAATGATCTCCTGCATGATCCTGAGATACAATTTATGATCAGCATCCTGTTTATTTACGTTGATCTTTTCAGCCTTGGCGCCTTCCGATAAAGTAATGTTCAATTCGTATTGCTCCAGTATACGCTGCACAGTGCGGTTGTTTTTCAGTTCTTCCGGGTAATGCTCCTTGAGATAATCCACCGTTTTTCTGGCCAGTTTCAGGCGTATGGCATTGATTTGTTCTTCAGGTGCTACCACATCATCTACTTCTTCTACTTTCAGCAATTTTAAAAAGAAGGGCAGGGTGAGCCCCTGGAAAACCAGCGTGATCAATATCACCACAAACGTAATAAACAATATCAGGTTTCTTTGCGGAAAAGGCGTTCCATCTTCCATCAGCAATGGAATGGCCAGCGCCGAAGCCAACGACACCACACCACGCATGCCCGCCCAGCCAATGATAAAGGGCAGTTTCAAACCCGGACTGTTTTCCGTGGCGCGTATCTTGGGGCTGAGCCAGCGGGGTATAAAATCCATAAGGTATACCAGTATGATGCGGATGATGATCACAATGGCGCTGATGAGCAGGCTGAAATAAATGGCCTGTTTCATGGAGTAATCGCCCAGTTCTGCCACTATAACAGGAAGTTCCAGTCCGATGAGAATGAACACAAAACCATTCAGCAAAAATCCTACTGTATCCCACACTTCCTTGGTTTGTATGCGGGTATGGTAATTCAGATAATCTTTCGACCGGAAGGAGAGGAACAAACCGCCGCTCACTACGGCCAGCACACCCGACCAATGGAATTCTTCCGCAACGATATACATGAGGTAGGGCGCCGTTAATGTAATGGGTGTGGTGATATTCGACGATTTGGCCCAATACCGCAGCACCAGGTACAAAATATGGCCAATGACGAGGCCTACAAAAACACCCATTACTGAAAGCACCAGGAAATCGGTAAAGGCTTTTTCAAAAGTGAACTGGGTGGTTAACACGGCTGCCAGGGCAAAGCGGAATACGGTAAGCGAAGCGGCATCGTTTACCAGACTTTCGCCCTCCAGTATGGTGAGACCACGCCGCGGCATATTCACCCCTTTTAATACCGAAGTGGCAGCCACCGCATCGGGTGGTGATATAATGCCACCCAGCAAAAAGCCCAGTGCCAAAGTAAATCCGGGAATGATATTGACAGAAAAATAAGCAACGGCCAGCGAGGTGCAGAACACCATACCAAAGCCCATCAGCAGTATAGACCGTTTCCATTTCCAGAAATTGGTCCAGGAGGTCATCCAGGCCGCTTCAAAAAGCAGAGGCGGTAAAAAGATCAGGAATACCAGGTCGGGGTCCACAGAAATGGTAGGCATGGAGGGAATAAAAGAAATACCCAGGCCACCAATAACCAGGAAAATAGGGTAGGAAATCCTGATCTTCTGACTTAACAAATACAATAAAGCCATGGCAAAGAACAATGCCATTACCAGGAGTAACTGCTGATGAATCATGGCGCAAAAATAAAAAAAAGCCCCCATTAAAGGGGGCTTTTTGTTTTGCCTATAGTAATACCCAATCAGAACCTGTCTGCATTCATTACTTTATTCCATGCAGCTACAAAATCTTTTACAAATTTTTCTTTGGCATCATCACTGGCATATACCTCCGCAATGGCTCTTAGCTCGGCATTGGAGCCAAATACCAGGTCGGCTCTGGTGCCAGTCCATTTTACCTGCCCTGTGCTGCGGTCGCTGCCTTCATACAATTCCTTATCGGGGGTAAGCGCTTTCCAGGCAGTGCGCATATCCAGCAGGTTTACAAAAAAATCACTGGTAAGCTGGCCCGGGCGATCGGTGAATACGCCGTGTTTGGAGCCGTCGTAATTGGTATCCAGTACACGCATGCCGCCGATCAGCACGGTTAATTCGGGCGCTGTAAGGTTGAGCAGATGTGCCTTATCTATCAACAAGGCCTCGGTAGATACAGGCGATTTTGTTTTGCGATAGTTGCGGAAACCATCGGCTATGGGTTCCAGGTAACCAAACGATTCTATATCGGTTTGTTCCTGCGAAGCGTCCATACGGCCGGGTGTAAACGGTACGCTGATGGTGAAGCCGGCATCAGCGGCTGCTTTTTCAATGGCGGCACAACCGGCCAGTACTATCAGGTCGGCCAGCGATACTTTCTTACCATTTGCATTGAACTCATTCTGTATGGCCTCCAGTACATCCAGTACCTTTTGCAATTGCGCCGGGTTATTTACCTGCCAGTATTTTTGTGGCGCCAGGCGAATACGGGCGCCATTGGCGCCACCGCGTTTGTCGGTATTGCGGAAGGTAGAGGCAGAAGCCCAGGCGGTGGAAACCAGTTGCGATACGGTTAAACCCGATTTCAATATGGTGGCTTTCAGCGCTGCGATATCATAGTCATCTATCAGTTCATGATCCACCGGGGGAATAGGGTCCTGCCATATCAGTTCTTCCTGCGGTACTTCGGGACCCAGGTAGCGGGCGCGGGGACCCATATCGCGATGCGTTAATTTGAACCAGGCGCGTGCAAAAGCATCGGCAAAAGCATCAGGATCTTCCAGGAAACGCCTGGATATTTTTTCATACACCGGGTCGAAACGCAGGGAAAGATCGGTAGTCAACATGGTGGGTACCCGCTTTTTCGAGGGATCAAAGGGATCGGGTATGATGGGCTCGGCATTTTTGGCTACCCATTGGTGCGCACCTGCCGGACTTTTGGTAAGTTCCCATTCAAAACCAAACAGGTTTTCAAAGAAATTATTGCTCCATTTGGTAGGCGTTTGGGTCCAGGTTACTTCCAACCCACTGGTGATGGTATCGGCACCTTTACCCGTACCATACCTATTGCTCCAGCCCAGTCCCTGCATTTCCAGGTCGGCCGCTTCGGGCTCCTTGCCTACATGGGTAGCCGGTGCGACGCCATGGGTTTTACCAAAGCTATGACCGCCGGCAATAAGCGCCACGGTTTCTTCATCGTTCATGGCCATGCGCCCAAACGTTTCGCGTATATCTTTGGCTGCGGCCACGGGATCGGGGTTGCCATCAGGGCCTTCAGGATTTACATATATCAAACCCATTTGAACGGCAGCCAGCGGTTTTTCCAGGTTGCGGCCATGCATCTGGCCATCTGCATCATCATCGGTTACCAGTACGCCTTCACCCTCCACACCGGGTGAACCATCAGCATAACGAATATCGCCGCCCAGCCAGGTGGTTTCTGCACCCCAATATACATCTTCATTCGGCTCCCAGGTATCTTCACGGCCGCCGGCAAAACCAAATGTTTTAAAACCCATCGATTCCAGGGCTACATTACCCGCCAGTATCAACAGGTCGGCCCAGGATATCTTACGACCATATTTTTGTTTGATGGGCCATAACAATCTGCGGGCCTTATCAAGACTCACATTATCGGGCCAGCTGTTCAAAGGAGCAAAACGTTGCTGACCCTGACCTGCGCCGCCGCGGCCATCATGTACGCGGTAGGTGCCTGCACTGTGCCAGGCCATACGGATGAATAACGGACCGTAATGACCGAAATCGGCCGGCCACCAGTCCTGCGAATCGGTCATAAGCGCATGCAGGTCTTTTTTTACAGCCGCCAGGTCAAGACTTTTAAAGGCTTCTGCATAGTTGAAGTCTTCGTCCATGGGATTGGATTTGGACGAATGCTGGCGAAGTATATTCAGTTTTAACTGATGGGGCCACCAGTGGTGGTTGCGGGTGCCGCCACCGCCCACATTTTGTTGAAGGCTGCCATTGTGAAAGGGGCATTTGCTGATGTCTTTCAGGTCTTTTTCCATCGTAGTAAGTTTTTTTACCGGATGGTAAAAGTAGGAGATTGACCTGATAATCGTTATCGATTAATTCTATAGTTTGATAGGTAAAAACTATTGGCTACAGACTTCTTATTTCTTTTTTATACTCCATGGGTTTTTGTCCCATTACCTCCTTGAATTGCCTGTTGAAATTTGAAAGCGTATTGAAACCGCATTCATAACAGATATGTTCAATGGTATCGTCCTGTTCAGCAATCAACTTACAGGCATGTTTGATTCTGATCTCGGATATAAACCTGGAAAAAGGTTTATTTTTCTTCATGGTGAAATAACGGCTGAAGGAAGTGGGTGTCATATGCACCAGTTCGGCCATATCTTCCAGCCTTATTTTTTGTTTGAAGTTTTTCATCACATACTCGTATACGATATTGATACGATCTGTTTCATCTTCATTCAATACATCGTCGTAGGCAACAGAGTATACATAATGATAATGTTTGGTGGTGGCCAGCATATCCAATATCTGCAGCAAATATACCACGCTTTGAATACCGTGCATGCCCGTGAGCTCCTGCATCATATTGATGACACGGGTACGTGTGGGTCCGTAAAATTCCAGGCCGCGCATGGAACGGGCAAACAGCTTTTTTAATATCGCCATTTCTTCTTTTTCCATGATATGATCGCCCAGAAAATTTTCATTAAAATAAATGACAATACCATCGGTCATCAGGGCGCTGTTCTTTTCAAAATAGGCATCGTCGCTGCGCCAGAGATGGGGCAAATGCGGACCGGTAAAGATCAATTCACCCGGGTGAAAAGCCTTGATGCTGTCGCCAATAAAACGGGTGCCTGTGCCTTTGAGCACCACAAAAAGCTGAAATTCAGGGTGGGCATGCCAAACCGGATCAAAATGCTTTTCCCGCAGGTGTTTGATCACAAAAATATGTGAAGGAGGAATAGCCGATTTATGAAGTGCCTGTTTCAAAAAGGTATTGTGACCATAGAAAGTTTTACGCCCGATAACAAGGAACTGGCCGGCGCTGTGTGTTTCTGGCATCCCATGGCCGACGACCAGGATACATTTGCCCGTGAAGGATTACGGTTCCTGAAAAACTGGGCCACCCAAAGCGATGTGCCCGCCAACCATTACTTCAATAAATCTTTAGACAATGGAAAATAAAATACGTGTTGCCATAATAGGCCTGGGATTCGGCGCCGAATTCATTCCCATTTATCAACGGCATCCCGATGCCGAACTGGTGGCCATTTGCCAGCGAAACGAACAAAAGCTGAGCGAAATAGGAGATGCCTTCGGCATTCAAAAGCGATATACCAGTTTTGATGAGTTATTAAAAGACCCTGATATCGATGCGGTACATATCAATACACCCATTCCTGATCATGCGCCGCAATCCATTCGTGCGCTGCAGGCCGGTAAACATGTGGCCTGTACGGTGCCCATGGCCACTACGGTGGAAGAGTGCCGGCAAATTGTGGAGCTGGTAAACCAAACCGGTCTTACTTATATTATGATGGAAACCGTGGTATATGCCCGTGAATTTCTTTTTATGAAAGAAATGTACACCAAAGGCGAGCTGGGTAAAATTCAGTTTTTAAAAGCCAGCCATCAGCAGGATATGGACGGATGGCCTAATTACTGGCCGGGGTTGCCGCCCATGTATTATGCCACGCATTGTGTGGGCCCTGTGCTGGCATTGACGAATGCAGAAGCCGAATCGGTGTCCTGTTTTGGATCGGGCACCATTCGTGAAGAATTGCATGCCTGTTATCATTCTCCCTTTGCCGTAGAGAGCACCCATATCAAATTCAGAAATTCCGATCTCAGCGCCCATGTGTATCGTTCCCTGTTTGATACCGCCCGTCAATACCGTGAAAGTTTTGAAGTATATGGTTCCAAACGATCGGTGGAATGGCCGTTAATAGAAGGCGATCCTCTGATTGTTCATACCGCTAAAAAGCCGGAACCCGAAATACCCGAAGCAGTTCATTGCCCTGATTATGCCCACCTGCTGCCCGTACCCATACAAAGCTTTACTACCAAAGGTGTTTACGATACCGGCAACCACCAGCATCTCTCCTTTATTCAGGGCGCCGGCCATGGTGGTTCTCATCCTCATCTGGTGCACGAATTTGTAAGTGCGTTGAAAGATAAACGTGATCCGTTCCCCAATGCGCGCCAATCGGCCAATATTACCTGCGTAGGTATCCTGGCGCATGAATCGGCCCTGAAAGGTGGCCATGTAATTGCACTACCCGAGTTTACGTATTCTCAGGAAACAACGCAGGCAGTGGTGTCGTAAACGTCCATTAAGAAAAAGCCCGGTGTTTTTGGCGCCGGGCTTTTATTATTTACAGCTTAATATTTTTAGCTTCTTCCTTATCATAATGCTCCCGTGTTTGCACCGGCTTGTTCCTCGACCGGTTCATCCGCATCTGGAAGATATCCACCACAAAAGCAAAGGCCATGGAGAAATAAATATACCCTTTGGGGATATGCATATCTAGTCCTTCGCCTATCAACGCAAACCCAATCAATAGCAAAAAGCTCAATGCAAGCATCTTAAACGCCGGGTGTTTGTTTACAAAATTGCTCACGGGTTCTGTGGCAAGCAGCATGATGCCCACACTTACTACAACAGCCGTATACATCACCCACAACTCGTTTACCATACCCACGGCGGTAATGATACTGTCAATAGAAAACACCAGGTCCAGCACCAGTATCTGGCCGATGGCATTGGTAAAACCGGTTACCTTGATCTCTTTGGTAGTATCGCCTCCCTCGCCTTCCATTTTATGATAGATTTCGGAGGCGCTTTTGTACAAAAGAAAAAAGCCACCACCTATCAGTATCAGGTCTTTGCCGCTAATGCCCGCATCCATCACCGTAAACAGATCGCTTTCCAGTTTTAATACCCAGGATATTACGGTGAGCAGCAACAGTCGCATCACCATGGCCAGCAGCAACCCAATGCGCCTCCCTCGTTTTTGCTGGTGCGCAGGCAGTTTGCCGGTAACAATGGAGATGAATATAATATTATCGATGCCCAGCACCACTTCCAGCACAATCAGCGTCAACAGGGCTATGACCAGTTCCATGTGTCTTATTTTTCTTTTTCAAACTGAACCAGGTGCTCCTTGATCTTTTTTGGGTTGGCAACGATAAACAAGTAATCGTTGGGCTGTAACAGCGTATCCGATTCAGGATTCAGGATGCGTTCATTATTTCTTTCAATACCTACTACCAGTGCATTTGCCTTTTCACGCAAACCCGACTGGCGGATGGTTTTTCCACCCAGCAAATTGCGTTCATCTATGTAATAGTTGTACAGAGCTACTTCGGTAACCTCTTTTTTATCGGACCCATCTTCGGGTTTGATTAATACACGCAAACGTTGTACCTGGTTATCGGTACCCAATACCAGCAATTCGTCGTTGGGATAAATGCGTTCATAGCGGTTGGGCGCGGGAATATGATAGTCGCCCCGTTTAATCATCACCACATTAATACCAATGGATTCCCGCCATTTTAATTCCATGAGGGTTTTACCAATACAGGCCGCCGATGGTGGTATTTTGAGCGGTACAATATGCGCATCCCAGGGCGCCAGCTCCGTACGGTTCAGCCTGGAGGTTTCGGTTTCCCTTTCGTTCAGATTGGCAATAAAACGCTGTTCCAGGCGGGCATACAAGGCCTGTATTCTTTTGGAAAAGATCATCATCAACAACAGGAAGCCGGCAGTAGCAATGATGCCGATATAGATGTTGAAGAATCGATGCAATAAGAATCCAACAAAAAAGGCCACCAGCGCCAGCCGCAACAGGCGTATCAGGTAAAACAGTCCTTTATATTGATGGGTATCGATCATTTTACGGGCTACCTCGGTAGGGGTACGAATGGCCAGCGCCCACAGAAAGGGACTGCATATTAGCAGGGTGAGCAAACAGGTGGCAATCTTCAGCGTAATGGAGGCATTCCCGTTCTTCATGATCCATGGCTCAATGTAGTGCGAGGAAAACAGGATGAGGGACACGATGATGATGCTCAGCAATATGCCATTGATGAGCGTGGAGCGGATATATGCCCGCCATTCGCTGGTGCGTGATACTTTTTTGGTTTCAGAACTGTAGCGGTTCAACCGGGAAATAATGCGCCGCGGCAATACTTTTTCTATCCACCGGTACAAAGCGCCCGACGATTTGATCAAATAGGGCGTGGTGAAGGTGGTAATAGCCGATGCGCCCACGGCCACCGGGAACAGGAAGGCCGATGTTACGCCCAGTGATAAACCCAGGGTAGCCACGATAAAGGCAAACTCACCAATCTGCGCCATACTCATACCCACCTGTACCGATTGTTTTAAAGGCTGGCCCGATAACAGGGCGCCTGCGGTGGTACTGAGCAGTTTACCAAACAGGGTGAGCAGCGTTACATAAAAAATGGGTTGGGCATATTCCACCATACCGGCCGGATCGATCATCATACCTACCGACGTAAAGAAGATGGCGCCAAACAGGTCTTTTACCGGTCGCAGCAAATGCTCAATTTTTTCTGCCGACGTGGTTTCTGCAATGATAGAACCCATCACGAAAGCGCCCAGCTCGGCTGAAAAACCCACCATAGTGGCCAGCACCACCATACCCAGGCAAAGCGCCAGGGATAGAATGAGCACAATTTCATCGGTGAGTAATTGCCGGGCTTTTTTCAGGAAGGAGGGGAGCAGGAAGATGCCGCCGATAAACCAAAGCACCAGAAAGAATAACAATTTCAATACAGTGAGCAGCATGCCCGTTCCTTCAAATTCACGGGTGACGGCCAGGGTAGATAACAATACCATCAACAGGATCACCACAATATCTTCTACTATCAATACCCCGAATACAATGCCCGCATAGGTTTTTGATTTTACGCCCAGTTCATCGAAGGCGCGCAATATGATGGTGGTGGAAGAACTGGCCAGCATACCACCCAGGAACAGGCTGTCCATGACCGACCAACCCATATATCGGCCCAGGAAATAGCCCGATACAGTAATAAAAACGATTTCTACCAGCGCCGTCACGGAGGCCGAACCGCCCACCCGCATCAGTTTTTTAAAACTGAATTCAAGACCCAGGTTAAACAATAAAAAGATAACGCCAATTTCTGCCAGGGTCTCTACATTTTCTTTATCTACTACGGTGGGAATCAGGTGAAAATGAGGACCTACCAGAAAGCCTGCAATAATATAGCCTAACACCAGCGGTTGTTTCAGCCGCTTGAATATAAGAGTACTGATGGCCGCCGCGCCCAGTATCAGGGCCAGGTCGGTGATAAGATGTGGTAAATGCCCCATTGCCTAAAGTCAGTTTTTCAGGTTTGCAAAAATTATCTCCTATCCAGAAATAAACGCTACCAGAAATAGTGCCTTGGGAACAATAGTAACCTGGTTAAAAGGGTATGGAATGAAGAGAGTGGCACATAAGTATCATGGAAATTGCAATGATACACCGTCTCCTCCGCGATTCTTTGCGGGGGCGCCGGTGTCATAAAACGGCCCTTGCACAATTTAATATATACCGGTTTGGCCTTGTCAACTGCCAGATGGTGCTTGACATGGGACACAGTGAAGCTTTTTGGCCGCTGCTCCAATTTCGCAGGTGCAGCAGCAAGTACCCTTGCGGTAATAAAAAACAGCAATAAAAGACTAACGAAATGGTATAACTTCACGCGGCAAAGTTAACTAATTATTAGTCAATTATGAAACGAGGGTGAGGCGGCGCCCGGTGATGTGTTCATGCAGTGGTATAAAAAATAAAATTTTGCTAAACCGGTTTATCTATATATCTTGGTTCCATCAATTTTTGTTTGTAACCGATAACTGCTGAACATTTAAATCGCCTGCTGTATGAGAAATCTACATTTCTTCAAAACACCAGAACCCATTATTCCTTCCGTTTACAATCCATTTATTCCCCGGTTTTGAATAATAAAAAGATGCCTCGACAATGTCTTTTTATGTTAAAATTGCTAAACCGATTTACCTAAATTTACAATTCTAACAAATGAAAGGTAAGATTGCATTGCCGGCACTGATTGCCTTGCTGATCACAGGATTCATGTCCTGTAAAAAGAACAGCTTCCTCGATCAGACTGTCATATCCAGCCTCGACGAACAATCCACTTTTTCAGACAGTGCCAATGCCATGGCCTTCCTCAACCAGATCTATGTAGATATTGGTTTTGCGCAGGACCCGCGCCGTTTTGGTGGTAACGGGTATGCGGCTGGCCTGGAAGCGGCCTGCGATGAGGCAGAAGGCCCCAACGCATCCAGCTCGAATGGTTTTATACAGTTTGCCACGGGCACGGTAAACGCCAGCGTTGTACCAGACGATGCCTGGCGCATACCCTATAAAAATATCCGGGCGGTAAACCAGTTCCTCAAACACCTGCCCACCATTCCTTTTTCGGCCAACCAGAAAAAACACAGCGAAGCCGAAGCGCGTTTCCTGCGCGCCTGGTATTATGCCATCATGCTGCAACATTATGGTGGGGTTCCCATTATAGGCGATAGCATTTACGATGCCAGCTCTACCATTGCAGCAGTGCGTGCTACTTATAAGGAATGCGTGGACTATATTTTAGCGGAATGCGATTATGCCGCCAACAATCTGCCCATTGTACAAACCGGAGCAGAATACGGACGCATCAGTCGTGGCGCTGCACTGGCTTTAAAGTCAAGGGTATTATTATTTGCTGCCAGTCCGCTGTTCAACAATGGCGGTATAGCAGGCGGCAGCGAACTGGCTTCCATCGTGGCCTATCCCGACAGCGATCCCAACCGCTGGAAGCTGGCTGCCGATGCGGCGGAAGCGGTGATTGCCATGAACGCCTATTCCCTGCATTACGATTCCACTACCATACCGGGTGAAATAGGTTATGGATTTCAAAACCTGTTTATGCGCCGCTATAATTCGGAATACATATTGGCACGCATGATGAACGATAACAAATACCTGGAATCATTATGGGATGTGCCTTCCAGGGGTGGCGGCGGCGGGGCCTTCCCTTACCAGGAACTGGTAGATGCATTCCCCATGGCCAATGGTCTGCCCATTACCGATCCTGCTTCAGGCTATGATCCCAACAATCCCTATCGCAACAGGGATCCGCGTCTGGATTATACCATCATACACGACTCCACGCTGCGTACTGTTTTTGGCGCCAATCAGCCCAGTCCGCTTTTGTTGTATACCAACACCGCGCAAAACCCGCCGGTAGCCGCCAGTGGCGATGCGGTATTCAAAGGCACACCCACAGGCTTATACATTTTTAAAATGGTGGACCGCGATGTGATCAACAACAGCGTGCACAATAGTTCCCGGTGTTTGCCGCTGATACGGTATGCCGAGATATTATTGAATTATGCAGAAGCAAAGAACGAATTCTCCGGCCCCGATGCCACCGTGTACCAGGCCATAGAAGTCATCCGCCGCCGTGCAGGTATCAGGCCTTTTGAATTGCCTGCCGGTTTCTCGCAGGATGAAATGCGCGAAGTGATACGTCATGAACGCCGGCTGGAACTGGCTTTTGAAGGACATCGCTTTTTTGATGTAAGGCGCTGGAAAATTGCCGAAGAAACCGAAACCAGGGTGATGCACGGGATGGAAGTAAGGCGCAATGGCAGCAATAAAAGTTTTCATCCTTTCGAAGTGCGGAAACATCATTTCACGCCGGCCATGTATTTATGGCCGCTGCCACTCAACGAAATTGCCAAATCACCTGCTTTGTTGCAAAATCCACTATACTAAAACATCTTCACCATGATAAAAAAAATCGCCATAGCGGTGCTGGGTTTGTTGCTGGCAGCCTTTGTGCTGTATTCCTGTGAAAAGGAACAAACAACCCTGCCCACAGAACCCATTAAAGAGATCGATGGCACATGGAAGATCGTGAGCGCGCTGCGTAACGGTACGGATATGACCAATCGCTTCGATTTCTCCCGATTCAGGATTACTTTTTCCGGTAATGCCTATACCGTCACCAACCCGGTTCCTTTTATACAGGAAGGGGCAGGTACCTGGACCTTTGATGATCCCGGCTATCCGTTTAAAATGAATTTCCAGGAAAATGGCGGCGCCGCAAAAAGCTCCGAAATACAGTATCCCGTAAGGAACGGCAAGCGCAATATCGTCATCTCCTTTAGCCCGGGATGCGCTGCCAACACCTACCAGTACACATTGGAAAAAGAAAACTGATAATTATGAAATCAATCATACAAAACCCGGTGGCCGTTATAAAAAGGTTCCGGAAATACCTGGTTATGATGCTCCTTGTATTTGTAATGGGGTGTAGCATGACCATTGAAAACGTGATTCAGCCCGATACGATCAACGGAGGCGAAACCCTGGTGAGCACCTTGTATGTAAAGCTCACTACCAATACAGAACAAACCTCGAAATTTATGATAGCCATCCTGGTGCCCAAAATGTGGAATGCACGCGAGCATGCCACCATTACCTTTACCAGCGATATCACTTCGGGGCCGCAAAAAATGACGGCCATACCCGTAGGCACACCCGCACCACAGGCCGATGGCCTTGACTGGCCGGCCAAACTGGCCGCTACCATCGGCAACGGGGGTAACCTCATCAACGACTGGGAATGGGTGGCTTACTATTCCGACGCCGATTACAAAGTAGTCGGTAACGTGGAAGTGAATGCTGTAGTGACCGTTTCCATTCCCACTACCGAAGACAATATTTCTTTCAAAATGGGTTATGTGGCCGCCAACAGTACGGATGGTTTAAGTGGCACAGATTATTATGGATCCTATTTCCCCGGTTGTTTGCGTGTAGTGGGCACCGGTGATCTGATAGACTTTTGCAACCCGCAACTATCATCTATCGAACCGCGCACTTCGCTCGACAACGACATCATCACCATCAACTTCGATGCCGGTGTGATAGCCAACCCGCTTGCCAATGCCAGCGACATCTATCTCTGCGCCAGCGCCATTACCACCGATGGTGAAACCATTGATGCCTGTGCCGCTACCGAAAAAACAAAACTCACATCATTGGGCGCCGGCCGTTTTCGTATTGAATGCTGGCCGAGAGACTATTTTGCCGTGCCGGCCGGTAAAACATTACAAAGGCTGGAGTATTTCTTCACCAATGCCGATGGCTCTATTAAAGTGGGATACGGCGGCGGTATCAGCCCCTTCATATATACGTTCAACTGCAAATGATCAACCATTCATTCTGTTACCAACTAATTAAACGTTTATGTTTTCAAACTGCTTATACCGGACCTTTTTAACTGTCTTGCTGTTGATGGCAGGCTTTGTGCAGGCAGGCATGGCGCAGGATAACGGCCCGGCTTCATCCCGTGTGAAGGGAAGGGTGCTCGATCATTTTGCCCGTCCGCTGAAAGGCGCCGAAGTACGGGTGAAAGAATCCGGCGAAAAAGTACACACCGATGAAAAAGGTGCTTTTGATATACAAGCTGCACCGGCTGCCACACTCATCATTGAACACCCGTTTTTTAATATACAGGAAATAACGGTGCGCAGCAGGCAGGATATCACCATCCGCATGGCAGAACGTTACCTGCCGCCATCGTATGGATTGGATACTGCTGTAATTGAAAATAAAACCGCCGGACAGGTGGAATTACTATATGAATCCAAACCGGCCGATAAAGTGATCAGTTCTGTGGGTACTGTATTCGGCCCCCAGATACGCACCACCCCTTCATCGCTTTATCTGAATGCCTTGCAGGGCAGGCTGGCGGGTTTGAATGTAAACCAGACCCGTGGTTTTTACCAGGCGGTCACTTCACCGCTGGTGGATGTTGACATATTTGTAGGTAATATTCCTAAAAACAACAGCGGCGCCGGCCCCACCGATAATACCGAATTCAATGTAATGTTGCGCGGTCACCAGGAAAGCGCCGGTCAGTCGCCCATCACCATCATCGATGGCGTACAGCGCGAAATCTATTCCATCGATCCGCAAAATATTGAATCGGTATCGGTGTTGCGTGATGCACTTTCCACCATTCTGCTGGGTCAGAACAGTTCGCGGGGCGTATTACTCATCACTACCAAAAATCCCCGCAAGGGTGCACCGCATATTTCATTTACAGCCGAAACAGGCACGCAGTCATCGCTTGGATTGCCCAGGCCGCTGCCGGCCTACCAGTACGCTTACCTGGTGAACGAGGCGCTGTTAAATGAAGGACGTGCGGCTGCTTATACATCGGGCGATTTTGACGCCTGGCGCAACGGCACCGACCCGTTGGGGCACCCGGATGTAAACTGGTACAATACCATTTTGCGCAACAACTCACCAATAACGCGGTATAATTTGAGCGTGGATGGCGGCGGCAACCGGGCAGTTTATATCGTATCACTGAGTTACCTGGACCAGCAGGGATTTTTTAAAGAAGATGCTTTTGAGCCTTATAATACCAACCTGCAGTTAAAACGTTACCTGTTGAATTCAAAGATTGATGTGGATGTTACGGACCAATTCAGGATAGGGTTGCAGTTATTTGGCCGTTTGCAACAGGGCAACCAGCCGGGCGCCAATGCACAACATATATTGAATACCCTCCTTACCACACCCAATAATGCTTACCCTACAAAAAATCCCAATGGCTCCTATGGCGGTAACGCCAATTACAGAAGCAACCTGCTGGCCATGACCGAAGCATCGGGTTATATCAACGACAACAGCAACGATGTAATGGCCAACCTGGATATGATGTATCGTTTCGATAAATGGGTGCCCGGTTTATACTTCAAAGCCAGGGGCAATGTATCGGTGCAGGAATCGTCTATCATCGATCGCAGCAAGGCCATGCCGGTATTTTCACCCGTAATAGCTCCCTCAGGCGATACCACTTATAACCGCTATGGCGATATCAAAAACCAGGTAAACGATTTTGTGGCCACTTCCTGGGCGCGTTATACATTTGCTCAGTTATCGCTGGGTTATGATAAAAGTGTTGGTAATCACAATTTCCAGGCGCTGGGTTTATTCGATAAAAAGACCATGTTGCTGAACTACGATATCCCCGCACGCCTCACCAATATTGCCGCCAAAGTATCGTACGATTATAAAAGAAAATACCTGGCCGAAGCAGCGCTGAACTATAGCGGTTACGATCGTTATGCTCCCGGCAAACAATATGGATTGTTTTATGCCGGTGGGATAGGCTGGAATATTGCCCAGGAAGCTTTTATACAGGATAATATCGATTGGATACATGTCATGAAACTGCGCGCCACTTTCGGGCAAACAGGTAATGCCAATATTGATCACTATGGTTATTTTGTATATCGCAGTTACTACGCCGATGTGGCCGGTACCTATCCCATAGGCAATACTTATCCCAATTCGGCCGGCCTGGCCGAAGGTGGCCAACCAGGTAATCAATCCCTGACCAATATAAACGCTACCTGGGAAAAAGCGCATAAACTGAACCTAGGGCTGGACCTGTCTTTATTCGAAAACCACCTTCAACTGACCGGCGACTATTATTACGAGCGGTATTACGATATGCTGCAACAAAGGGGCAGGAATATTCAACTGGCCGGTCGCAATTTCCCCAATGAAAATATTGGCATCAATAGCTTCAGCGGCGTGGAGCTCACCGGTACTTACCAGAACAATATCGGTTCGTTCAACTATTTCGTAACGGCCAATGCATCGTTGCAGGATTCGAAGGTGATCTTTATCGACGAACAATTTCAACCCCACGAATGGAACAAAAGAACCGGCCGTATGGTAGGGCAGCGTTTTGGGTTAATTGCGGATGGATTTATACAGGATATAAACGAAGCACAATCGGTAGCCACCATTCCGGGTTATACACCCAAAGTGGGCGATTTCAAATACCGGGATATGAATAACGACGGCGTGATAGACCAGTTTGATGTGGCGCCCATTGGCAAACTAAAACCACTGATTTATTATGGTATCAGCGCCGGTTTCAGTTACAAGGGATTTGCTGTAAGCGCCCTGTTACAGGGTGTAACCAACCGCGATATGTATGCCGCCGATGGTTACCTGGATGCAGGTTTCCAGAGCCAGAACAATGGTTTTTCACAGGCCTATGTACAAATTCTGGGACGGTGGATACCCGAGTCGGCATCAACAGCCGTTTACCCCCGTTTAACACCGGGCGGCAGCGGGTATAATTTCAATCCCATATTTACGTCCAACTCGGCCTTCCTGCACAACGGGAATTATTTCCGCCTGAAAAATGTGCATGTGGAATACAATGTTCCCTACCACTGGGTAAGCCGCGCCAAACTGGCCGGTGTGAAGCTGTTTGCCAATGCGCAAAACCTGGCTACCTGGGCGACCTACGATATGCGCGACCCCGAAGTAAGCATGCCTGATTACCCCGTGCAAAAAGTTTTGAATGTTGGTATTAATGTAAATCTCTAACCTGCCAAATAAAGCATCATGAAAAATTTATGTTGTTTATATATCCTGGCTGCCACAGTGACGCTGTCGTTTCTGACGTCGTGCAGAAAGGCTTATGAAGAAGTGCCGCTGGGGCAACAGATACCCCTGGAGATAGCTTTTGACGATAACGATTCTGCCGGCATCTATGCGCTCCGTTTCCTGCTCACTACTTATGAGCAGGCGCTACAGAACAACCACAACCGCGTATCGGGCAATTACCTGGATGCCGCCAGCGACGATGCCCTGTCTTCGCAGCAAAGCATTTCTGCGGTGGAAAATATTGCCCGGGGCGCCTTTACGGCCACCAATACCAATGGAGATAATGTATGGGCCCGGCACTGGACCTCCATACGTAATTGCTCCATTTTTTCGGTCATGATCAATCGCGTACCGCTGGCCGAAAAATTACCCGATGGCCGTCCCGCAAGGCCGGCCTATCGTTCAGAAGCCCGTTTTATCCGTGCCTATTTATATTTCGAATTGCTGAAGCGTTATGGTGGTATTCCCCTCCTGGGAGATAATATCTACCAGCTCAACGACGATATTCAGTTGCCCCGTAAATCCTTTGCCGAATGCGTGGATTATATCGTAAGCGAATGCGATGATATCAAAGACAGCCTGCGCACCAGGGCCAATATCAATGGCACCAGCTACGGCCGCATTACCCAGGGCGCTGCCATGGCGCTGAAAGCAAGGGTGCTGTTGTATGCAGCCAGTCCCTTGTTCAATGGCGGCAATATTGAATCCGGAAACCCGCTCACCGGTTATACCAATTACGATCCTAATCGCTGGAAGCTGGCCGCCGACGCCGCCAAAGCTGTGATGGATTTGAATGATTACAGCCTCATGCCCGATCTGGCAGATGTGTTTATCACCCAGTCGGCGCCGGTGGCCTCCAATACCGAAACCATTTTCTGGCGGCAGAACGGCAACAATATCAGCGTGGAAACTGCCAATGGCCCGGTGGGTTATCGCTCGGCCGGCGGCAATGGCATTACCAGTCCCACCCAAAACCTGGTAGATGCATTCCCCATGATCAATGGCCTGCCCATTACCGATCCGGCATCGGGTTACGATCCCAATAATCCCTATGCCAATCGCGATCCCCGTTTGAGCAAAACGGTATTTCACAACGGTATGTTATGGCTGAACAGAAATGTGGAAACCTATACAGGTGGCGCCGACCGGCCTGGTGGTACAGGACAGCAAACCAAAACCGGTTATTATATGCGCAAGTTCATGGGCAAATTCGAGAGCGCCAGTGGTGGCACCTACTCCAATACCAACCACGATTTTCACTATATGCGCTATACCGAAGTGCTGCTGAACTATGCTGAAGCCATGAATGAGTTCAGCGGACCTACATCGGAAGTATACAAGGTATTGCACGATCTGCGTCAAAGAGCCGGCATCGATCCGGGGCCGGATAATAATTATGGCATTGACCCCAATCTTACCAAAGAAGAAATGCGCGAGCTGATCCATAACGAAAGAAGAATAGAACTGGCATTTGAAGAGCACCGCTTTTTTGATATACGCCGATGGAAGATTGCCGAAACGGTGATGAACCAGCCATTGCGGGGAGTGAATATTCAACGTACCAGTTCGGGTGTGGAAAGCTTCGATTATGTAAATGTATTTACACCTTCATTCCGCGCACCCGCCATGTACCTGTATCCCATTCCGTACGACGAGGTGATTAAAAATGCGCAAATGAAACAAAACCCCGGCTGGTGATCAAATCAAATTTCAAATTATCAATCTCCGTGTATGAATAAAGTAGCAATCCTTTTTACTTTCCTGAGCATGACAATGCCCCTGTTGATACAGGCGCAACAACGGAAAGTGATTTCAGGTGTGGTAAGAGAAATGTCCGGACCACTGGAAGGAGCCAGTATTACGGAAAAAGGCGTGCGTGGCAATACGGTTGTTTCAGACCGTACGGGCAAGTTCACCATTACGTTGCGAGGCAATTCCAATATACTCACCGTATCGATGGTGAATTACAAAGAGCAGGATGTGAATATTTCCGGTATGACCCATGTAGACATACAGATGGTGCAAAGTGTGGGTGATATGAATGAAGTGATTGTAGTGGGCTTTGGTAAAAAGAAAAGGATCACCAATACCGGCGCGGTAAGTTCTATAAAAGCCGAAGAAATACGGTATGTACCCTCTTCAAGTGTACAAAATTCACTGGCCGGCCGTTTGCCCGGTTTCTTTTCGCAACAGCGTTCGGGGCAACCGGGTAAAGATGCCTCGGATTATTTTATACGTGGTATCAGCTCGCTTAACAGCGCGGGCAACCGGCCGCTGATCATTGTAGATGATATTGAATATACCTATGAGCAGCTGGCGCAGATCAATGTGAACGAGATAGAAAATATCTCCATCCTGAAAGACGCTTCCACTACCGCCATTTATGGTATCAAGGGCGCCAACGGTGTATTGGTGGTTACCACCAGGAGGGGCAGCAGCGGCGCGCCTAAATTCAATGTGCGTGTGGAAACGGGAATGCAGGCGCCTGTGCGTAAACCCAAATTCCTCGACTCGTATCATACGGCCTTACTGGTCAACGAAGCCTATGCCAACGATGGCCTGCAGCCTTTGTTTACCGAACAGGACCTGGAATTGTTTAAAAACGGAACCGATCCCTATGGTCATCCCAATATAAACTGGTATGAAGCCATCAACCGTCCTTATTCTTTACAGGCCAATGCCAATATCGATATGTCGGGCGGCACCCAGTCGGTAAAATATTTTATCTCCGGCGGCGCCTTCACGCAAAACGGCAGCATACGCGATTTCAGCACCAATACCGATGGCGTGAACAGCAACTATTTTTACCGCCGCTACAACATGCGTTCCAACCTGGACATACAGGCTACCAAAGCGCTGAATATCCGACTGGATGTAACCGCGCGTGTGGGCGATGTGAACCAGCCTTATGGACAAAATGTCATTGGCAGCATTTACAATTTTGCCGAATTACATCCTTACTCTGCGCCATTCAAAAATCCCGAAGGCAGTTATGCCTATTACCGCGATACGCGCAACCAGCGGCCTACCATCAACGCCATGCTGGAAACCAGCGGCTACAGCCGCCAGCGCCGTACCGACCTGAATGTGTTGCTGGGCTTTACCGAAAAACTGGATGATATTACTCCCGGTCTTTCATTGATAGGTCGTGTGGCCTATGCCGGTGTGAACCAGAATACGTTGAACCTATTCAGAGATAATGGATTTCCACCATCTTATTATTACGATCCCATTACCAATACTTATTCGCTGAATACCGGTGTGAGCAGCGGTGGGTATACGCTGGCCAAATACAGAACCACGGGTAATACCGACCTGAGGAACCAGCGCGTGAATGCACAGATATACCTGAATTATGAGCGTACTTTCGAAAAACATCATTTCACATCATTGTTATTATACAACCAGCAGAGTTATCGGGTAGACTACGAAGCAGGCATTTTTGGCGCGGTAGAGGCGCAGGTGCCGCATAAGTTCAGGGGGTATTCGCTGAAGGTAGGTTATGATTTTGATCAGAAATACCTGATTGATTTCAATGCCGCCTATAACGGATCAGACCGCTTCCAGGCCGATAAAAGAAACGGCTTTTTCCCTGCCGTGGGTATAGGCTGGAACCTGGCCAATGAAGATTTTTTTGGCGAGCGTTTTCCGGTATTCGACCTGTTTAAATTGCGTGCTTCCTATGGTATCGTAGGATCAGATGTGGCTCCCGGTGACCAATACCTGTACAATCAGCAATACTACAACGGCGGCGGTTACAGTTTTGGACAAAATGCTCAAGGTGTACCCACGGTGTATGAAGGCAACCTGGGCAATAGCAATGTGGGCTGGGAAAAGGCCCGGAAATTTGATGTGGGTGTAGACATGAACCTGTTCAAAAACAAAATATCGCTGACCGTGGATTATTTCCACGACCGCCGTTTCGACCAGTTGGTTACCCGCCAGGATATACCGCTGATACTGGGTATTGGTTTATCGCCCACCAATGTGGCCGTTACCATCAACCGGGGTTTCGATGGTATGATTACTTACCAGGACCAGGTGGGTCAATTGCAATACAGCATAGGCGGTGTGTTTTCCTTTGCCCGTAACAAGATTTTGTACCAGGCCGAAGCACAAAGCAGGTATCCCTGGCTGGCCAGAACCGGTCATCCCATCGATCAGCCCTTTGGTTATTTGTTTGAAGGGTATTATACCGAAAAAGACATTACCGACCCCGAAGTGGCCAAACCCGTTGGACAGGTATATGCCGGTGATCTGAAATATAAGGACCTGAATAACGACAAGGTGATTGATCAGAATGATATGACGGCTATTGGTCGTCCCAACCTTCCCAATCTGACCATTGGTATGCCCATTAAATTTGGTTACAAAGGGCTGGATGTAAATATCATGTTTCAGGGCGCATTCAATTACAGCCTGGCCATGAGAGGTACTGCCATAGAACCTTTCCAGAGCCAGTTTCAGCCCATCCATCAAAAAAGATGGACACCTGATAATGCCGCCAATGCCGAATTTCCCAGGCTCACCAGCAATCCAACCAGCATCAACAGTCCATCGTCGTATATGTCGGATTATTGGCTCATCAATGCCCATTATATTCGTTTAAAGACCGTGGAATTGAGCTATCAGTTTCCTTCCAGGAAACTGCCTTTCAGAATCAGCAATGCCAGGGTATATTTGAGCGGCTATAACTTATTAACGTGGAGTAATGTAACAAAGAAGTACCAGTCTGACCCCGAAGTGGCGCCCAACAGCGCCGGCGATGCCTATCTGATGCAGCGTATTGTAAACCTGGGTGTGATGATTGGCTTCTGATAATTAAAACCAGACGAGCTTTGTACAGATATTTATTGTGCTTATTAGTGGGAATGACCCTGCTGTGCTGCGCAACAGCACAGCAGGTGTATTTTATAGATGGGTATCATGGTGGCGTGTATGGACATTATCCCAAACAATACACCGCCTATATCAATGAGATGCTGGAGAAGCATCCGCACTGGTATATCAACCTGGAAATAGAACCCGAGACCTGGGATACCGTAGCTCTGCATGAACCCGACAATTACCGGCGTTTTAAAGAATGGATCGCCGACCAATCGGTGAACGGACGGGTAGAGTATGTGAATCCTGCCTATGGCCAGCCTTATTTTTATAATATCAATGGCGAGAGTATCATCAGGCAGTTTGGCTATGGTATTGATAAACTCAGACGTCATTTTCCCAACCTGGAATTTACAACTTATTCAAGCGAAGAACCCTGTTTTACCAGCGCCTTGCCGCAGATATTGAAGTCGTTTGGATTTAAATATGCTTCACTTAAAAATCCCAATACCTGCTGGGGTGGCTATACCAGGAACTATGGTGGTGAGATGATTAACTGGCAGGGACCTGACGGCACCTTGCTGCCCACCGTGCCCCGATATGGTATAGAAGCATTGGACAAACATTCTACCTGGCAAACCACCGCCTCCACCAATTCAAAGGAATACCTTGATGCCGCCTTTAAGGCCGGTATCAAACATCCGGTGGGCATGTGTTTGCAGGATGCCGGCTGGAAGGTAGGGCCCTGGTTAAAAACAGCAGGCAGGCATTATCCCACCCACTTTACCACCTGGCGGATGTATATGGAACAAATTGCGGATAAGAAAGATCTGCCCACCTGGCGTTTCTCGCATGAAGATGTGCTGGTGAGCCTGGTATGGGGCTCGCAGGTATTGCAGCGCATAGCCCGGCAAGTGCGTTACGCCGAAAACAGGATTGTGAGAGCAGAAAAGATGGCAGCCATGGCGAATATCTCCAATAAGCAAGCCTTTGATGAAGCCTGGAGACAAGTGCTGCTGGCCCAGCATCACGATTGCTGGATTGTGCCCTATAACGGAAAAAAGAATGATAAATGGAAAGACAAGGTGCAACGATGGACGGACAGTTCGAATAATATCGCCAGTAGCATTATACAAACATCGTTTGCCGCCATGCGTACAAACAGGGATAGTGCAAACTGGTATGTGCGTGTGGCAAATACCAATGCCGATGAGCTGGATGGATATATACGGATTCCCTTACCCGAAGGAATGAATGGCATAGAGGATGAAAAAGGGATTATATTGCCTGCACAAGTCAGCAAAAATGAATTAATAGCTAAAGTGGCGGTGCCGGGTATCAGCACACGGGTATTTAAGTTTACCCGCTCTGCTACAGTTACCGGTTCTTTGGTTTCGAAGCGAGCCGATGGTACCTGGCTGATAGAAACGGATCTTTATAAAATAGTGATCGATCCAGCCAAAGGCGGCGCCATCACCAGTTTGATAGCCAAAAAATTAAAGAACAAAGAATTTGTGGATGGCGGTTTAACCGTACTGGAAGGGTATTTTAACAAAGACAAACGTTATTTTTCAAGCACTACCAATACGGCCACAATAGAAGTGCTATACGATGGCCCGTTGAGCGCTACTGTTCAAATAAACGGCAGTATTCACCAGCATCCTTTTAAACAGGTGCTCACGATTTACAAAGACCAGTCATTGATTGACGTACAACTTACCATCAACTGGAAAGGCAATCCCGGTATTGGCGACGATTATAAACTTAGAAATGAAGATTACCGCAAAGCTTTTTACGACGATAAAAAAAAGTTGCGTACCCTGTTCTCATTGAACCTGGATGGTCAAAAGGTATATAAAAACGCTCCCTTCGATGTAACGGAAAGCCGTCTTGACAATACCTATTACCACACCTGGGACAGTATTAAGAACAATGTGCTCCTGAACTGGATAGATATTACCGATAAAAAAGGCAAATACGGGTTGGCCCTGTTCACCGATCATACCACCGCATACACCCATGGCGCCGGTGATCCCCTGGGCCTGGTTACCCAATATGCAGGTGCTGGCCTGTGGGGTGTGCATTGTTCTATTGACGGATCTACCGAATTGCATTATGCCTTATTGCCACATGCAGGCAACTGGGCAAAGGCAGGCATATGGACTGCCAATGTAGCCTGGAACAATCCGCCGGAGATGGATCTGTTTAAAGCATCATCCCATGAGCCTGCATGCTCTTTATTAACTATCCGTCAAAAAGGTTTTGAAATAACTGCTATAGAAAAAAGAGGTAATGACCTGCTGGTGCGTTTGTTCAACCCGCACCCTAAGGCCAAAAAAGCCGATCTGTTTATAAACGGGTCATTTCGTGAAGTGGAAGAACAGGAACTGGATGGACGTGTGATACAAAAATTAAAACGCAGGGGCAACCATGTGGTGGCGCCCATGCGCGGTTTTGGAATAAGTACATTGATAATAAAGAATTATAGTTCACATGAGGGGAAAAACAGTTAAGCATTGGATTTTAGGTGGCAGTTTGTTAATTGCCACCACATCGTGTGGTCAGCCACATTTATCGTCTTATATCAATCCTTTTCTTGGCGCCAGCACCAGTACAGGAGATGCCGGTGTGTATCATGGACTGGGTAAAACATTCCCGGGCGCCGCCACACCATTTGGTTTGGTGCAGGTAAGTCCGAATACCATCACCGGCGGCGACAACGGCAATGGTTTCAGCTACGAACATACCAGTATTGAAGGTTTTGCACTCACTCAAATGAGTGGTGTGGGCTGGTATGGCGACCTTGGCAATTTCCTGGTGATGCCCACCACCGGTCCCCTGAAAACAATTGCCGGTAAACCCGGTACCAAAGGGCAGGGATACCGTTCTTCCTACGATGCCGGAAATTCGGTTGCCAAGGCAGGTTATTATTCCGCTTTTTTAAACGACTACCAGATAAAAGCCGAATTAACTGCCGCACCGCATGCGGGCATGATGCGTTTTACCTTTCCGGAAAACAAACAGTCGCGTATACAAATTGACCTGGCCAGAAGGGTAGGAGGCACATCGGTGGAACAATACATAAAGCTGGTGAACAAAAACACCATTGAAGGCTGGATGAAATGCACCCCCGATGGCGGTGGCTGGGGCGATGGCGAGGGCAAGGCCAATTACACCGTCTATTTTCGCGCCGAGTTCAGTAAACCCTTTACACATACCGGCGTATGGAGCGCGCATAATCCCGATTCAGCCAACCGTCACCGCGATAATGTGCTGAGCGATCATTACCAGCAATTGGTGGCCAATGCCATGATAGAAAAAAACATCAAAGAGAAAAAAGGAAAACACCTGGGCTTTTATACCGAGTTTGAAACCAAAGCCGGCGAACAGGTGCTGGTAAAAGCAGGCATATCGTTTACCAACCTGGAAGGCGCCAGGGCTAACCTGGCCAAAAGTATCAGCGGCTGGAACTTCGATCAGGTATATGCTGCCGCCGTGGCCTTATGGGACCGTGCCCTGGAAAAGATACGCATAGAAACCAGCGACGAGGAAAAAAAGAAGATATTCTATACGGCCATGTATCATTCTATGATCGATCCAAGAAATATGGAAGATGTGAATGGCCATTATATCGGTGCCGATAACAAGGTGCATACCAGCAAAGCATTTACCAAACGTACTGTATTCAGCGGATGGGATGTTTTCAGAAGCCAGATGCCTTTGCAAACCATCATGAACCCGTCAGTTGTAAACGATATCATCAATTCCCTGGTGGAGATAGCCGACCAAAGCGGTAACCATTATTTCGAACGCTGGGAATTGCTGAATGCCTATACCGGTTGTATGATCGGGAATCCCGCCATACCGGTAATTGCCGATGCCTATGCAAAAGGTATCCGCGATTTTGATGTTCAAAAAGCTTTTGAATATGCGGTGAACACAGTGGAAAAATTCGGGAATGGCGAACAGGGTTTCAGCACAGGCTTTGGTATTTCACATACCCTGGAATATGCTTTTGCCGAAGATGGTGTGGCCGAACTGGCCAGGCAACTGGGCAAAACCGAACTGGAAAAAAAATACCGGCAGCGCGGGCAAAGCTACCGCAACATCTTCGATGATTCCACCAAATGGTTTCGTCCCAAAAAAGCCGATGGCAGCTGGGAACCTTATCCCGAAGGCGGCCGCCTAACACAATGGTATGGCAGTATTGAAAGCAATCCCTACCAGCAAGGCTGGTTTGTACCGCACGATGTGCCGGGCATGGTGGCTTTGATGGGCGGACCCGACAAAGTGCGGGCCGACCTGGAAAATATGTTTGCCCATACACCGGAGAACATGATGTGGAACGACTATTACAACCATGCCAATGAACCTGTGCACCATGTACCCTTCCTGTTTAACCACGTGGGGGCGCCCTGGCTTACCCAAAAATGGACAAGAACCATTTGCAACAATGCCTATAAGAACGAAGTAAACGGCCTGGTAGGTAACGAGGATGTGGGCCAGATGTCGGCCTGGTATATCCTGGCTTCCATCGGTTTTCATCCCATTGCACCGGGTTATACCCGTTATGAACTCACCAGCCCGGTATTTGACCGCATTACCATAACCCTGGATAAAAAATATGCATCGGGCAAAACATTTACCATCATTGCCAAAAATAACAGCGCTCAAAATATTTATATTCAAAGTGCGAAATTGAACGGCCAGCCCTATGATAAATGTTATATCGATCACAAGGATATCATAGCGGGTGGCACACTGGAATTGCAAATGGGTAGCAAACCCAATAAAACATGGGGTATATCTGAATAATATGAGAACTATTTTTTTGTTGGCAGGCATACTGACTGTTCTGGGCGGTCAGGCACAGGTAAAAGCACCGGCGCCCTTTGCAAACGGCGACCGGGTGGTATTTGCCGGAAACAGCATTACCGAAGCGGGTTTTTACGGCATGTATATATGGCAGTATTACCAGCTGCATTTTCCTGAAAAACGCATCACCGTATTGAATGGCGGTATTGGCGGCGATGTGGCCGGGCAAATACTGAACCGGTTTGAGCTGGACATCATGCCGCTTAAACCCACCGTGTTGGTGCTGACCTTTGGCATGAACGACAGCCGCTATTTTGAGTATTTCAATAAACCACAGGAAGAAGTAAGAAAAGAAGCCGTGGCCACCTCTTTCAAAAGCTACCAGCAGCTGGAAAAAAAGCTGAAGGCTTTGCCCGGCGTTCGAAAAATATTGATGACCTCATCGCCCTTCGATGAAACCAGAGGTGGTAGCAACAATAAATTTACCGGCAAGTTCAAAACCATGCAGGCCATAGCCGCCTTTCAAAAAAAGCTGCTGAAAAAAACAAATGGGGTTTTGTTGATCTGCTGGAGCCCATGACGGCCATCAACCGGCGCGAACAGCAAAAAGATTCCATGTTCACCCTCACCGGCCCCGATCGCATACATCCCGGTAATGCCGGGCATATGGCCATGGCCTGGTTGTTTTTGAAAGCACAGGGTATGGCAGGCAAGGTAGTGGCCGATGTGCGGCTGGATGCAGCCGGCGGCAAACTGTTAAAAGCGGAGAACAGCACGGTAAAGGCTATCGACACAGCGAACGGACAACTATCCTTTGACTACCTGGCCAAATCGCTGCCCTTTCCCTTCGATTCAACAGCCCGTGTGTTTGAGAACCCGCAAAAACAATATGAAGTATTGAAAGTAATTCCGTTTACGGAAGAAATGAACCGCGAAATGCTGGCGGTAGGCGGGCTGGCAAAAGATAAACGATACGAGCTATTGATAGATGGTACGCCTGTGGGTATTTGGACCGGTGACGAATTTAAGCAAGGCATTAACCTGGCATTGGTAAGTAGCACGCCGCAGTACCGGCAGGCCAAACAGGTGGCCGAACTGAATTTGCAATACCGCGAGTACGAACAAAAGCTAAGGGCATATTACTGGCTGCAGGCCAATTTTTTCAAAAAGCACCATATGCTTTTCCAGGACGACCAGGCGGCTTACGATTCGGCAGCTGTTTCAAAAGAATGGGCGGTTGATTCCAAGGTGGGCAACTATGCCGAAGCGCGGAAAAATGAAGTACGTGCGCAATGGAGAAAAGCCATGCAGGATATTGTTGACCGCATTTATACCATCAACAAACCCGTGGTGCATCGTTTTGTAATCAGGGAGAAAAAAGAGCGGCAGCTGTATTTGTCCAATGCCTTACAAAGCAGGATGGTGGTACAACAAAACAAACCAATCAGGGTATGGGGCATAGCTGCACGCAACCAGCCGGTAAAAGTGCAGGCCAGCTGGCTTTCCACCACCACCAAAGTAACTGCCGATACGGCCGGCCGCTTTATGGCCATCCTGGATGTACCGCCGGCTAAAAAAGGCAACTATACTTCATACCATCTAACTGTAGTGGCTGCCGGCGATACTGTAACGCTCGACAGCCTGTTGATTGGTGACCTGTGGTTTTGCAGCGGTCAGTCGAATATGCAATTCCCCTTGCATGAAGATACCAATGCCACTAAAGAAATACCGCTGGCCAATTACCCTCACATCCGTTTGCTGCGCGCCGATCTGAACTTCAGCGCTACGCCCATCGATGAATTCAAAGGCCACTGGGAGCTGTGCACTCCCGAATCTGCCAAACATTTCAGCGCCGTGGGTTATAGTTTCGGCAGGGAATTGTTCAGGCAGCTGGATATTCCCATCGGGCTTATTTTTTCGGGCATTGGCGCTTCCACTGCGCAGGCCTATGTACCGCAGGATGTACTGGCGCAGGATACCATGCTGAACCGTGTGTACCTGCAACCTTACCTGCAAAGCGAAAAAAGCAGGGAAAAAATTGATGGTGGTTTCAGCTTCGAAAAGGTTACCCGGCCCTTCCTCCTGTACAATGCCATGATTCACCCGTTCAGGCATCTAAGCATCAAAGGTTTTTGCTGGTACCAGGGAGAAAGCAATCGTATGGAACGCGCTTCTTACACCCACCTTACTCAGGTACTGATAGAAGCCTGGCGTAAAAATTTCGCACAGGGGCCATTGCCTTTTTACTATGTACAGGTAGCGCCTTTCTTTTATGATAAGGAAGATCCTACATTGAACGACTATGCCTTTTTCCGCGAGGCACAGGCGAATATAACCAGCCTGAATAATGTGGGTATGGTAGTGACCATGGATGTAGGCGAAGCCAAAGACCTGCATCCCAAAAACAAACTACCCATTGGCTGGAGGCTGGCGCAGCTGGCTTTGAACCGCACTTATGCCAAATTGAATGTACCCTGCGAAGGCCCTACCTACCAACATATGGAAATAAAAAAGAATAAGGTAGTGATCCATTTCAGGCCTTCTTCGGTAGCATCGGGTTTGCAAACCAATGATGGCCGTCCACCGGCGCATTTTACCATAGCCGGCGCCGACAGGGTGTTTCATCCCGCCCAGGCTGTTATTGAAGGCAATACCATCGTGGTACATTCGCCTAAAGTAAAAAAGCCCGTCGCCGTTCGGTATGCATTTACAAATTACCCGGTGACCAACCTGGAAAACAAGGCGCATTTTCCGGCAGTGTCATTCCGTACGGATAACTTTGCCGAATGAGTTCAAAAAATTGTAGGGAATAAAGTATCAATCAAAAAAACTAATCATTAATTTAAAAGGATGCAAAAAACCAAGCCGTCAATAATGGACCTGGCCAGGAAACTAAATGTTTCCAAAACCACGGTATCATTTATCCTCAACGGGAAAGCCAAGGAAAAACGGATCAGCGACAGGCTGGTGGAGCGGGTGAAAAAGGAAGCCCTCAAATCGGGCTATGAAGCCAACCAGTTTGCCAAAGGACTGCGCACTGGGCGCACTAATATCATTGGATTGATGGTGGAAGATATATCCAACCCATTCTATGGTTGTATTGCCAAGATCATCGAAGACAAAGTGTACCAGAACGGGTACCGGATCATTTATTGCAGCACCGAGAACAACAAGAACCGCGGTAAGGAATTCCTGAAAATGTTTGCCACGCTGGGTGTGGACGGATGCATCATTGCGCCCACCATGGGTATGGAAAAAGAAATTGCCGAAATGGTGGAGAAGGGTAAACAGGTGGTGCTGTTTGACCGTAAATTCAAAAACCGCGAAACCGATGTGGTGATGGTAGATAACCAGGCCGGCATGTATTCGGCGGTGGAGCACCTGGTGAACCAGGGCTATAAAAACATAGGACTGGTAGCGCTGGCCCTCGACAAACCCGAAAAAGAAGACCGTATCATAGGCTTTAAACAGGCCATCGAGGACTATCAATTGCCCCCATATATATACCCGCTTCCATTCAGGGTACGGTACACCGATTATATAGACGATATCAAAACCATATTGAGCCGGAACTGTGAACTGGATGCCATTGTATTTGGCACCAACTACCTGGGTATTGCCGGTTTGGAAGCCATATATAAAATGAAAATGCGCATACCCAAAGACATTGGTGTGGTGTCATTCGACGATCACGATCTGTTCCGCATTCATAAACCCAGTATAACCGTAGTGGCGCAACCCATTGAAGAACTGGCCGAAACTTCTATAGACACCCTGCTGGCAAAATTGCAAAACAAAAATGTAAAGGAAAAAGAAATAAAAACCATCATGCTGTCTACCTCCCTCATTGTACGTGAATCCTCTATGCCGCTGAAATCGGGCACGACCCGCAAACTGTAGGGCATGAACAACAAATTATTACGATGCGTGCTGATTGTGTCGATAGCCGGATTTCTGTTTGGCTTTGATTCGGTGCTGATATCCGGCGTGAATTTGCCCATAAAACAATTATGGAATTTGAGCGACTGGTTCCATGGCGCATTCATCATCTCCATATCGTTGTGGGGAACGGTAGCAGGGGCGCTGACAGGCGGCTATCCTACAGACCGATGGGGCAGAAAACCAACCCTGATACTGGTGGGTGTATTGTTTACCGTTTCTGCTCTGGGTACGGCGCTGGCTACTTCGCCCTATATTTTTTCCTTCTTTCGTTTTATAGGTGGTGTGGCCGCCGGTACGGGTTCTATTGCCGCACCTGCTTATATCTCTGAGGTAAGCATGGCCAAACACCGCGGTAAACTGGGCATGTTGTTTCAGTTTAATCTGGTAACCGGTATACTAATGGCTTTTTTTTCCAATTATGCACTGGATAATATGGGTGAAAACGACTGGCGGTGGATGATGGGAATTATGCTGGTGCCTTCTTTGCTATTTACGTTGCTGGCGGTAACAATTGTGGAAAGTCCCAGGTGGCGTATTATGAAAGGGAAGCATGTAAACGAAGCTTTGGAAACCCTGAAGTTATTGAGTGCTGAAGGTGATGCCTTGTTGCAAAACAAGGGGCAGGCCGGTTTATTTTCGGGCAAATACAACCGCATCCTCCTCATCGTTTTTTTGATGACCTTTTTCAACCAGTTCTCCGGCATCAGTTTTATCCTGTTCTATGCGCCTGAGATTTTTGAGAAGGCCGGTTTCGCTACCTCTGCATCCTTGCTGGGCGCAGTATCTATTGGCGTGGTAAATCTTTTATTTACACTGGCCGGTATGTACCTGATTGACCGCATTGGCAGAAAAAAACTAATGTATATTGGCTCCATTGGCTATATCGTAAGCCTGGCCATGGTGGCCTGCGGATTTTATTTTAGCTTGCCGGCTTACTTCACACTCATATTTGTACTGGCCTTTATTGCTTCTCATTCCATTGGGCAGGGTGCGGTGATCTGGGTATATATAGCCGAGATATTTCCCACCAGCATCCGCTCATACGGACAGGCCTGGGGCTCTGGCCTGTTGAATATTTTTGCAGCCATCATTACACTGGTAGGCGCAGTGCTCATCAATGGCCTGGCGCCCTGGGTATTGTTTGCCTGTTTTGCCGCTTTGATGGTGCTGCAATTTTTTTTTACTGCCTTTATTATGCCCGAAACAAAAGGTGTTCCGCTGGAAGAATTGGAGAAAAAGCTGCTTACTTCGTCTGCACGATGATCTCCCCGCCGTTTATGAACAGCTCGTGCGGCACAAAGTAACCCGATATCTTTTTATTGTTCACCAGTATACTTTTCAAATCCCGGCTTTTTCCGGTTTTTTTGATGGTAAGTACCTTGCCATTGTGTTGCGTCCATTCTATTTCATCAAAAAGCGGTACTGTAACAATATATTCGGGATCGGTGGCTGAAAATGTATATAATCCCAGTGCAGTCAAAAAATACCAGCTGCTCATTTCACCGGCATCATCCATACCGCTTAAAGCCAGCCCTTCGGGACCAATGCCGTACAGGTTATTCAAGATATGGTCCAATATCTTTTGCGATTTCTCCGGTTTATTAATAAAATAATACGCAAAGGGCGCTTCATGATCGGGCTGGTTGCCATGGCAATACTGGCCTACCATGGTTTCTACATTGCGGGCAATATACTGCGGGTTCCAGGGCAGGGTAAAAAATGAATCCAGTTTCGACTCAAATCCTTTCGGGCCGCCATACAATTCAATCAGTCCCTTCATATCGTGCGGCGCAAAAAACGACACCTGCCAGGCATTGGCTTCCCGATACATGTATTCGTAATAGGGATATTCCGGGTTGAAATTTTTGATCCATTCCCCGTTTTCCAGACGGCCACGCATAAAACGGCTGGAAGGGTCGAACACATTTTTATAGTTTTTCGATCGTTCCATAAATATCCTGTAATTGGCGGTATCGCCCAGGGCTTTGGCCAGTTGTGCTATGGAATAATCGTCGTAGGCATATTCCAGTGTTTTGGAAACACCGGCTTTTGCTTTTGTTTCCACATGCGGACTTTCTACATGGGGATCGGAGATATAGCCCTTTTCCATGTATTCTTTGATATAGGGACGACTGCCGCCTTCTACTGTAGCATTGCGTAGTAATAACTGGTAAGTGCCCTGCACATCAAAATCAGTAATGCCGCGCAGATAGGCGCCGGTGATGCTGCTGGCCGCATGATCGCCATGAAAGAAAGTGGGTATAAAGCCGGTTTTGTCGCCAATATCTTTCATGCTTTTGATCACATCGAGGGCTACTTTCGGATCAATGATGCCCAGTAACTGGTCTTTATTGCGATAGGTATCCCAATAGGAGGGAACGGTATAATAGTTAAAATCGGCTTTTACTACATTGTGTTTTACATCGGTGTATTCGCCATTTACATCGCTGCGCAGGGCCGGCCACAACAGGGAGCGGTACAAACAGGTGTAAAACATGGTTATTTGTTTTTGGGTACCACCCTTTACTTTTACTTTGGAAAGAATATCTTCCCATATTTGTTCACCGGCTTTGTACACATCGTCAAACGATTTATTACCTATTTCCTGCTCCAGGTTTTGTTGTGCATTGGCAGTGCTCACAAACGATAAACCGATCTTTAATTCCACGGGGTTATTGCCATCTTCCAGGTGCAGCAGGGCATAACTGGTTTTATCCAGTCTTTTTATTGGCGCATTCAGCGTAGCATAGAAATACACCTTTTCGCGGCCGGTTTGTTGAAAGCCTTTTACGGCATTGCCTTCCTGTTCTATTTCCCAGGCACGCACCTTGTTGTTGGCCTTGCCCAGGTCGAAAAGGATCATTCTGCCTGTATTGTTGCTGAATTCGTATTTATGATAGCCGCAACGCAGGGTGGAAGTAAGGCTTACTTTCACTTTGTACTCTTCCAGGTATACCTGGTAAAAAGCCGGTGAAGCCTTTTCATTTACATGCGAGAAACGCGATCCGAAAATGGTATCGGTTTCATGGGCAACCGGCAATATGGGAATATGGCAAAGGTTCCAATGGCCTTTGTTGGTATGTGTAAAGCTGAGAATTTTCTCATCTTCGTATTCATAACCCGCGCCCGAACCATATTCGGTCATGGGGCTCAACTGCACCATGGCATTGGGAAGGGAAGAACCGGGAAACACCAGTCCGGCCCAGGAGCGCCATCCCTCCGGCAGATGATAACCCAAAATGGCAGAGTCGGTGAGGGGATAGGTACCGATCAGAGGATTTACGTATGAAGTTGTTCTTTGAGCCTGGGTAACAGAGCATGCGAATAACAATACACATGCCAGCCATTTTAACTGATTCATGAATATAAGACGCTTTTTTGCTGATAATTACTTACAAACACCGGGCTAATTTTCCACATGCGCGGTTTTTACAGCCACCGATTGAATTTTTTCCGGTAGCCATACCATCATTTTTGATTTACCGCGATTGGCCCAGGCATAGTAGGGGATGGCAATGATGGGCTCCCTGACCATTTTTACCCGCTGGCCATCGGTTTTTACAACAGGCGCCTCTGTTGTGATGGTCACCACGCCATTCAGCAGATTTTTATTAAAGGTAGTTTCAAAGCGGCAGTCTTTAGCCAGAATAAAACTTTCTGTTTTGTTGTCATTATCCGGCTGCTCCACGCAATATACCAGCGGTCCGCGTTGTAAAGCCACCCGGTCTTTATTCACGGCTACACTGTCTATGGCGGCAACACGCCGCACCGGCATAGGTAAATACAGAGAAACAACATCGCCTTTTTTCCATTTGCGGTTGATCACTGCATACCCGTTTTGCAGGGTATAAGGAGCCGGTTTGCCATTGAGGGTTATACTAAAACTGCTGTCCTGTTTATCGGTAAAATAATAGGTGTTGCCGGGTACGGGCTGGTTGGTGGCCCATCCGGGAATACGAATATGTAAGGGAAAGCTGCCGGCTTTGGCAGGTGATACTTCAATATTTACTTTCCCGTTCCAGGGATATTCGGTATGCTGGCGCAGTTGCACCCCGTTGATGGTGGTACTGCTGCCCACAAATAAATTCACCCAAATGGCCTTACCCGATACGGCATAGATATAGTTCCCCAGCGATTCAACCAGTCGGGCAATATTGCTGGGGCAGCAGGCGGTACCAAACCATTCGCTACGCTCATAATCACCTTTCGATGCCAGCGGGTTGCCATAAAAAAATCGATCGCCGCTAAGCGACAAGCCATCCAGCGCGCCATTATACAGGCTTCTTTCCAGCACATCAATATATTTGGCATCACCGGTAAGCAGGTTCATACGCTGGTTCCAGAATACCATGCCCACCGAGGCGCAGGTTTCGCAATAAGCATGATAATTGGGCAAATCGTAGTCTTTGCTGAACCCTTCATTTTTGCCCGATGAACCAATACCACCGGTGATATACATATTGCGGTACACCACATCTTCCCAAACTTTTTTCATGGCATTCATATAGGCGCTGTCGTTTTTGGCGGCGCCCACATCGGCCGCGCCGGTATACAGGTACATGGCGCGTACGGCATGACCGGTAATTTCCTGCTGCTCGCGTACAGGCAATTTGTCCTGGCAATAGGCGGGGTCTTTCCATTCATCCCATATCTTGCCCTTGCCATTTCCGCGGCCTCTTTGTTCCAGAAACCAATGCGCCAGGTCGAGGTATTTTTTATTGGATGTAGCATGATACAGTTTCACCAGCGCCAGTTCAATTTCCTGGTGGCCGGTAACCCAGGGACGGTTGGCGGCACGAAAAGTGGTATCGATATGATCGGCAAAACGAATGGCCACATCCAGCAATTTTCTTTTACTGGTGGTATTGTAATAGGCTATGGCGGCTTCTATCAAATGACCGGCGCAATACGCTTCATGCCTTTCCATATCGGTCCAGCGTTTTTCCAAACCGGTGAGCGTATAATAAGTGTTCAGATAGCCATCGGGTTGCTGCGCGGCTGCTATTTTATTGATCCATTCATCGGCTTTTTGCTCCAGCGCTTTATCGGGATGGTTCTTTAATGAATAGGCAATGGCCTCCAGCGCTTTATACACATCGGAGTCATCGTAATAAATGCCTTCGTGTTTTTCGCCCTGTTTGCGGGCCACCTTCTCAAAATTGCGGATGCGCCCGGTTTTAACTTCCGTTTGATTAATACAAACCGGTATGGTAACCCGGCTAACCGTGTGAATACGGGGCGACCAGAAAGCATCATCTATCTGTACCTGTGAAAAATCAACCGGTTTGGGCTGTCCGGTGGCAGTATACATATATAATAAGGCAATGTGTGTGATCCACTTTTTGTTCATGGTGCCGAATTTTTGCAGGGCCCAAATTAATCAAAAACAGTTTAGAATAAAACGAAAGCACCCTTTAATAAATTAAACCCATATTCCATACCTTAATCCCCACTCAACAACGAACATGCCGCGTGTTATACAATAATCACTGTTTCTGCCTGCGCTTTAATGGTAATTTGCTTATATGAAAAACTACCTGTTTAAATTAACCGAAAAGTACGACCGATATATTACCCGCCAATAGTCCCTATACTGAATTTATGGTATTTAAATACGCTGGTGTTAATACCAATAATATCGTGTCGTCGGGCCCCGGCTACAACCATGTTTTTTCCAGAGCAATACCACTACCAACTTGGTTATTTTTCCTGCAGGCGCTATACTAACGGCCACAAATGTGGTAAATAGTTCGAGGTATTATATGGGAGTGGCAGGTTTTTCAAACGGTGTAGCTGCAGGTACCTTTATCTATGTAGATGGCGCTACCAGGCAGGCACCAATTCATCGGCTCCCTATGAGCCGCCGCGAGAACCCGTATCGAAAATATGGCTGCCGAAATCAGCAAAATAACGCCCCGCAAAAGGGTCCGTGCTCCCGCCGCGGACCTTTTTGCGGGTTAACCTATTGCAACTTCTTCAACACCTTGCGCATGTCAATCCCTTTCCCCACCACCGGCTTAAATATATCCCCCTCTTTCTTAATTCTCTCCAAAGCATTGGTAATCGTAAAATCCGTCATTTGCAATCCCTTCTTCACCTCCTCCCAATACAACGGCATCGAAACCGTAGCCCCCGGTTTCGGCCTCAACGAATACGGCGCCGCCAGCGTTGCCTTCGGTCTGTTCTGCAGATAATCTACATACAATTTGCCTTTCCGGTTTTTCGTAAGCCTCGTAATACTGGTAAACTCCGGCAACCGGTTATGCACCTCCGTAGCAATCAGCTTCGCAAACAACTGGCACTCATCATACGTATATTTTGCACCCAAAGGAATATAAATATGTATCCCCGTCGACCCCGAAGTTTTCGCATATCCCGGCACTCCCAATTCATCCAGCACCTGTTTCGTTACCTGCGCTGTTTTAATCACCTGTTCAAAACTGTTCTTTTCCGTAGGGTCCAGGTCTATCAGGCACCAATCCGGATGATCCGGTTTATGAATTGTACTGTTCCAGGGATTCATTTCAATAGCCCCCAGGTTTGCCATATACAAAATACTGGCCTCATCTTCCGGCACCAGGAAATTCTTGTCTTCCCCGTCACTCGTATGATAGGGCTCCCTTTTTATCCACCCCGGCGCCTTGCCTGTAATATCTTTCTGGTAGAAACTTTTCCCCTGAATACCATTGGGATAACGGTTCAGCGATTGCGGCCGGTTTTTCAGGTATGGAAGTATATAAGGTGCCACCTGGTAATAATAATTCAGCATATCGCGCTTGGTGTATTTTTCTTTGGGCCAGTATATCTTGCTCAGGTTGGTAAATTTCAGTTCATGTCCGTTTATATTACGCACCTGCGTTTCATCTTTTGGGTTCAGCAGGGTAGTTCGGCCTTTCGATTTGGTGGGTTGGGTATATGCGTTGGTTCTTTGAATACTATCGGCCGGCACTTCTTTCACCACATCCTTTGCGTTTTTATCAATGCGCAATCCTTCAAACGATGGATGCCGCATCACGCCATCTTCCGTGATCTCCACATAACTCACTTCACAAACCAGTTTGGGTTTTACCCATGTTGCGGCGGCTTTCGGTGGATTGGGTCTGAAACGGGATGGTTTGTTCACATCCGGCACTTCTGTAAAAGGGCATTTTTTTACTGTCAGCGCTTTCATTTTCGCCATCAATTCCTTTTGCAGGGCATTGGTAAAACCAGTCCCTATCTTGCCTATATATTCCAGTTTGCCCTTATCGTATACACCCACCAGCAGCGAGCTGAAACTTTTGCCCGATCCTTCATTTTGCGTATAACCGCCAATCACCACTTCATGTCTTTTTTGTGCTTTGATCTTTAACCAGTCGCGGGTTCTTTCACCCGCGCGGTAGGCGCTGTCGGCTTTTTTGGCTATAATACCTTCCATGCCCATTTTGGCGGCGGCATCCAGGAACTCGGTGGCCGTGGTGTCGAAATTTTCGCTCATACGTATATTGTCGAAATCGGGCATATGGGCTTCCAGAATGGCCCTTCTTTCGGTGAGCGGCAGGCTGGTAAGATCATAGCCTTCCAGCCATAATATGTCAAACAAATAATACACAAGCACGCCATCGGCTTCACTGCGCCAGTTTTGAAGGGATCCAAAATGTGAGATGCCCTGTTCGTTCAACACAGCAATTTCACCATCCACCACGGCATTGATTGTCCATTGCTGCAGCGTATCGTATATAGGGTAGAATTTTTCGTTGAAAGATTTATTATTGCGTGAAAGAAGTTTCACCTTGCCCTTATTCAAATAAGCCACCGCGCGGTAGCCATCCCATTTTATTTCGTATTGCCAGCCGGGCTCGTCATACGGTTCGCTTACCAGCGTGGCCAGCATGGGTGAAATGAGTTTGGGAAAGGGCTTTTTTTACCTTTTACCGGGGCGGACTTTTTTTTTATCGTTTTGGCAGCACGTTTTTTAGCTGCCTTCTTTTTGGGGGCAGCGCTTCGTTTGGGATCTTTTTCGCCATAGATATGGTCGGGCGATTGTTTCATTTTTTCGATGGTTTTACCCGACACCACCGACCTGTTCTTTTTGGTAACATCGGTTGTTTTGGCGTATTTGTCGCGGTGTTTGATCAGCAGCCAGGCATTGTCTTCACTGTTCTTGAGTTTTACCAGGGCAAACTCGCCCTTGAGTTTGGCACCATGCAGCACCACCTTCAGGGAACCGTTTTTTAATTGTTTTAATAACACTTTTTCCTGCTCTTTTTTGTTGCCCGTGGTGCCCAGGGGTTCATAGGTGCCTTCGTCCCATACGATCACCGTACCGGCGCCGTAATTGCCCCTGGGAATCACACCCTCGAAATTTCGATAATCGTAGGGATGGTCTTCCACCATCATAGCCAGCCGTTTGTCTTCGGGGTTCAGCGAAGGTCCCTTGGGCACTGCCCAGCTTTTGAGCACTCCCTCCATTTCAAGGCGAAAATCGTAATGCAGGCGCGTGGCATCGTGTTTCTGTACCACGAAACGTAATTGATTACCAGTGGCTTTTCCGCCTTTGGGTTCGGGTGTTTTATTAAAGGAGCGTTTCTTTTTGTATGTAGATAATCCCATAGGCCAGCAGCAAAAAAATCTATGCCACAGGCCTAATTCGACCCATGTTTTGTTAAAATCAGCTATTTTTACGCCGCCCTTCAAAAATGGCAACCCATGAAAAAATTAGCCCCCCTGGTTTTTATAGCCCTGATAGCCGTATTGGCATTTTCCTGTACAAAAGAAGAAAGCGTTAATAACAGGCCAGGTTCCAAACATAAATTAAAATCCTATTCCATATCCGTCATCGAACCTGGTGGGGTACCCTATACAGAGAGTTTCGACCTTTTCTACGACGACCAGGACCGCATTGTTCAGGCAAAAGCAACCAACTTGCCCAACTCCGGTTTCGAGTATACGTATTTCCCCGATCATTATATTATGGAGATAACGGGCAACGGCCAGGTGTTGGTTCATGGTACTTTCTACCTGAATAACAATATGATGGTAGACAGCCTGTTTCAATACAACAATGAACAGGATACTACCGTCACCAAATACGTTTACAACAATAACAAACAGTTGATACAGCAACGCTTTTACGATTACTCTACATTCTTTGGCGCCTCTTTAACCAGTACACTGAATTATCAATACGACGCCAACGGTTTGCTCACAACCGAAACCGATGGCAATCTTGAGATCACCTATGTATACGATAAAGTCATCCACAACACCGTAACTACAGGCGCTCCTTATATGCCTATGCCCAAACAGTTGCCCACACAAGCCATTTATAAAATGGGGCTGGACACCGAAACCATTGATTATACCTACAATTTCGACAGCCAGAACCGCCTGATCAGCGAGGTAGCTGTTGCCTCAGGGGGGGGTATGAGCACTACCACCTATACCTATTTCTAGGAATTTTTCTTTTTGATGTATCTTGAACCATGAAACATCAAAAAGAAAAAGCGCCTTTTAGTTGGCAAAGCCGGCTTCATGAAATCATTTATGAATCCGATAAACCCGAAGGAAAGTTATTTGATGTAGTGTTGCTGGCAAGCATACTCGTAAGCATATGTGTGGTGATGCTTGATAGCGAAGCCAGTTTGCACGAGAAATATGGCGGTTTGTTTTATGGGCTGGAATGGTTTTTCACCGGTCTGTTCACGATAGAGTATATCCTGCGGCTGATTTGTATACGCAAGCCGCTTAAATATGTGTTCAGTTTTTTGGGCTTCATCGACCTGCTGGCCATCATCCCCACTTATCTGAGCTTTTTTATTGCCGGCTCGCAATCGCTGCTGGTGTTGCGTGCCTGCGTTTATTAAGGGTGTTCAGGATATTCAGGCTGGTGCATTTTTTATCGGAGATGCGGTTTTTGACAGTGGCCATTATCAACAGTATGCGTAAGATCAGCATTTTTCTACTGGTGGTATTAACCGCCGTGGTGATATTGGGTTCTGTTATTTACCTGGTAGAAGGGCGGGAGAATGGTTTCTCCAGCATTCCCACTTCCATCTATTGGGCCATTGTCACCATCACTACCGTGGGATATGGAGATATTGCGCCTGTGACCACGCTGGGAAAATTCATTGCCAGTTTTATTATGTTGCTGGGTTATGGTATCATTGCCGTGCCAACCGGTATTGTAACTACTGAAATGGCCATAGCCGCCCGGCATCGTGAGCAAACCAACCAGGCCTGTCCGGCCTGCGGCCGGGAAGGGCACGACCGCGATGCCCGGCATTGTAAATATTGCGGCGCCACTTTATAATTGAATGATGCAAATATTCATAGTACTGCTTTTTTTATGTGCCTGCGCCACGCAAAAACATACGCGCAGCGATGGGTACCGCCTGGTTTGGAGTGACGAATTTGATCGGGACGGCCCTCCCGATTCCTCCAAATGGGATTATGAATATGGCTTTGTGCGCAATGAAGAAGCCCAATGGTACCAGCCGGAAAATGCCTTTTGTAAAGATGGGCTGCTGATCATAGAAGCCCGCAAAGAAAACAAGCCCAATCCCCGTTATACTGCCGGCGCTACCGACTGGCGCCGAAGCCGGCCCACCATTGAATACACATCCGCCTGTTTGATCACAAAGGGCCGTGCCCAATGGCAATACGGCCGCTTCGAAATGCGTGGTCGTATCGATATCAGCCCCGGCCAATGGCCCGCCTGGTGGACATTGGGTGCCGACAAAGGCTGGCCTGCCAATGGCGAAATAGACATCATGGAATATTATCGCGGTAAACTGCTGGCCAATATCGCCTGCCTGGGCGCCAACAGCAAAGCACATTGGTACAGTAATACCTTTTCCACCGACTCGCTGGGGGGCGCCTGTTGGGCGCAGCAGTTTCATACCTGGCGTATGGACTGGACCGATCGTTTTATTATCTTGTACATCGATGATCATTTGCTGAACAAGGTGCCGTTGGATTCGCTGGTGAACAGGGACGGGAGTGGGTTTAACCCATTCCGGCAGCCGCATTATATGTTGTTGAATCTGGCGTTGGGCGGAATGAATGGGGGAGATGCTTCGCAGGCAGAGTACCCGAGGCGTATGGAGGTGGATTATGTGAGGGTGTATGAGTGGGAGAAGGAATAGGGCATAATTCTCAACAATCTACAACTCCGGCACCATACTCCAATACATCAACACCACCCGCCTCCTTTCATCAATAGCCTTATAATCCTTAATATTCGCCTGCGGCAGCGCCTCTCCCTTACCAATCGCCAAAAAGTTAGCCGTCAAATTCTTTGCCTGATGCTTCTTATCCAACAGGTAATATTCCTTCTTCAGGATATCCCTGATTGCCGTCGCCCTTCTGGTCGATAATTCCCGGTTCAGCACCTTTCTATCGGTATTCGATACACTGGCCACCAGGCTCTCGTACAATGAACTGCCCGGTAGAATAGCCTCCTCATCGGCATAGCCGGTAACAACAAACATCGCCTGCAGCTTTTTCTTTTTATACCGGTTCGCAAAAGTCATGGCATCGTCCAGTATCTGGTCCATGATGGCTTTGGCCCTTGTGTAGGTGGTTTCTTCAGGCAAATATTCTCCCGGTGCAAAAAAAGCGGCGGTATTCAAACGGCTGAAGGTAGAGGCATCGAACAGATCATCGAAAAAAAGAATATTGTCCAGCTCTTTTTTATAGGCATCTTTTACTGAATTCAAATAGGCAATGGCTGCTTTTTTATTATCGCCCAGATTGCTTGCCAACACATCGAAGCGTTGCAAACGGATGGCAATGCTGTCTTTCAGCCGGGCGATATAAGCCCGGACAATGGAATCGGTTTTTTCGTCCAGTTCGCCTTTCTCCAGTTTCTCGGCCCGCTTTCTATCCAGCGAATCGATGGGGTTCAGCATATTCTCCAACTGTACGCGCCGGGCATCCATATTGCTTTTAACAGATCGTACGGTATTGCAACTACTAATGACCACACAAGCAATTAAAACAAAGTTTTTCATGTGCATGGGATTTACAAAATACAGCCGCCCACAAAACAGCCGGCTATGGCTGCCAGCATATTTGCCGGCAATCAAAACCACTGCCTTTGAATAATTGTCCGGCCAGCCAGCCTGAAACAGCGCTCATATGCAGGAAGATGAGAATTTGCATAAGATATCGTTTAGGGTTGTATGCATAGAGTCATGCAACGGTATCAAATGTAATATGCCTTTACAGAAAGTTATATATGCGGGTTGATGCCAATGAGCAATGGGTTTTGTTGGTAGAATGAAGGGTGAGGAATGGCGCCTGCAGCTTGCAATTGGGTTATTGGAGCCCGGAAATGGGAGAATATAGTGTTGGATGGCCGCTTGCAGCCCCCAAATGGTTGAAAACAGTCTGCAACATCGTGAAAACAGCTTTTTTTTCCATGTCGCTACGCCCCGCTACTGCAACGACCCGTTTGCAGCTAGCAAGGGCCGGAAAACAGCCTGAAGCGCCTTGTTTTCAAGCTGTTGCCGGCTGTTTACAGCCTGTTGGCGCCGAAAACACGCATTTTGTGGCTGTAAACACCAAACTGACCCCTGAAAACACAATGCAGTAGTGCGATTACAGCCAACAATTACTTCCCCCGCAAAAACAGAAAGCAGTTATCAACCACCCGTAGCCGGCAAAATCATCATTCTTAACGGTTTATAGCCAGCTATAAATATTTTTGCTAAAGCCGGGCCGGCCAGGTGCATCTTTTATTTCTGAATTTTTTTCAATATTTGTACGTAGAAAATGCTTTTAGCATGTCTTATTAATCAGCCACTCAACTACCTGGCCCAGATCGTTTGCTTATGGAAAGAAGAACATTTATTAGAAATTCGGTATATACTTCAGCTGCATTTATGTTGTCCCGGAACGGACTCGGCCTGCCCGCCTCCGATTTCCCGGTAGTACGCGTGGCCCCCGAAAAACGGAAATTCACCAGCAAAGCGGTGGAAGAGGTGATCAAACAATTTCAGGCCAGCGTACCCAATAAAGAACTGGGCTGGCTTTTTGGCAACTGTTTCCCCAATACATTAGATACTACGGTTGATTTCGAGATCATCGACGGCAAACCCGACACCTATGTAATCACAGGCGATATCGACGCCATGTGGCTGCGCGATAGCACGGCCCAGGTATGGCCTTACCTGCACCTGGTAAAACAGGATCCCCAATTGCAACAACTGATTGCCGGCGTCATCAACCGCCAGGCAAAAAATATTATACTCGACCCTTACGCCAATGCTTTTTATAAAGAAGAGAAACAGGTAAGTGAATGGAAGGATGACCTCACGGATATGAAACCTGGCATCCACGAGCGTAAATGGGAAATCGATTCTCTTTGTTATCCCATCCGCCTCAGCTATCACTACTGGAAGATCACGGGTGATACCAAACCGTTCGACAGCAACTGGAAAAAAGCCATCGAACTGGTGCTGAAAACATTCAAAGAGCAGCAACGCAAACATGATAAAGGTCCCTATAAATTCGAACGCCGTACCAGTTGGGCTACCGATGGGGTGCCGTTGGGTGGATATGGCTACCCGGCCAAACCCGTGGGACTGATCTTTAGCATGTTCAGGCCGAGCGATGATGCTACCATTTTCCCGTTTTTAATCCCCTCTAACTTTTTTGCTGTGGTAAGCATGCAGCAGGCTGCTGACATGCTGAAAGCCATCTATAAGGATGAAACAACTGCTGCACAATGCGCGGCCCTGGCAACAGAAGTAAACAAGGCCCTGCAGCAATACGCTATTGTGCAGCATCCCCATTTTGGAAAAGTGTATGCTTACGAAGTGAATGGTTATGGCAGTTTCAACCTCATGGACGATGCCAATGTACCCGGCCTTTTATCTTTACCCTACCTGGGCGCGGTAAAAAATACCGATCCCGTTTATGTAAACACCCGCAAGTTATTGCTGAGCGAATACAACCCGTTTTTCTTCAAAGGCAGCGCCGGCGAAGGAATAGGTGGGCCGCATGCAGGCATCGACCTCATATGGCCTATGAGCATTATCATTCGCGCCATGACCAGCAACAATGATCAGGAAATACGGGAATGTGTGCGTACCCTGCAGCATTCGCATGCGGGAACAGGTTTCATGCATGAGACCTTTCATAAGAACGACGTAACTAAATTTACCCGCAAGTGGTTTGCCTGGGCGAACACTTTGTTCGGGGAACTGTTATATGAGTTGTGGAAAAACAAACCGCAACTATTGAATGGTTAACAACGGAACAGCTGCGTTGTGTGCCTGAGTGCTACCCACCTGCCGCCCTCTTCAACCGCGTTCCGTCAGGGACGCCAGGTAGGTAGAAAAATTAAACGATTGCAATGAAAGTTGACATCAACATCCTGCATCAACTGCAAATACAAATTGCCAAAGGCGATCAACGTTCGTTCGAAGATCTGTACCGCTTGTTCTTTGCCCGGCTGTATAATTTCGCCATTCTATATGTGCATAAAAAAGAAATTGCCGAAGAAGTGGTGAACGATGTGATGATGAAGGTGTGGAACAAAAAAGACACTCTGAACGCCATCCAAAACCTGGAAACCTATCTTTTTGTTGCAGTACGTAATCAAAGTCTCAATTATCTCTCTCAATACAGTAATTACCATATAGCGCTGGAGCCCGATACCGAGCGTGGTGAAATCATCAACCTCAACGATCCTGAAAAAGAACTGGAATGGAAAGAGATTCATTTCAGGCTGAACCAGGCCATCGACCAGTTGCCCGATCAATGCCGTACAGTATTTCGTCTCATAAAGGAAGAAGGCTTCCGGTACAAACAGGTAGCAGAAATACTCAGTATATCGCCGCGTACGGTAGAAACCCAGCTATTCAGAGCTATCCGCAAACTCGACAAGGTAATAGAGATTTACCTCGAAAGCGCACCACGCAAAAAAGGCAATAATTCGCCACTCATCAGCCTGCTGTTACTGGTAGCGCTGGCCATTTAATTTTTTTTAACGCGTTGTACGTAATTCTTTCCTCATCCCGGTCTTCTAATAAAGCACCACAACGCTCAACCACATGAATAACGACCAATTACAGGAATTGATGACCCGGTCCTTATCCGGTGAGGCGACCCCCGAGGAGTTGCTGCAGCTGGAAAGCATGCTGGCCGCCGATAGCAAGGCGCTGGAGCGGTACAAGTTGTTGCAACAGTTCTGGAACCGGCACGAAGCGGTTTCACAACAGGCCGTGGAAGAGGCCCTGCACAATATGCTGGGAAAACTGAACCTGGTTCCTACATCACTGGCCAATCAACCTGCACCCCGTAAAAACATCTGGCGCCACCTGCGTGCAGCCGCCGCCGTGATCATAGCGCTGGGTGTTGCCGGTTACCTGTATATGACCGGCACAAAAAAAAGTGATGATGCCGGTTTAGCCAACCTGGTAGAGAAACACAATACCTGGGGCACCAAAAGCACCATCGAGTTGACCGACGGCAGCAAGATATGGTTGAATGCCGACAGCAAGATCCATTATCCCGAAGTATTTACCGGACCTACCCGTGAAGTATACCTGAACGGGGAAGCATTTTTCGATATTGCAAAAAATCCTTCGCGACCATTTATTATACACCTGGCCAATGGCACCGTACGCGTATTGGGTACTTCGTTCAATATACGCGCCTACGATAATGAAAAGATCGTGGAAACTTCGGTAGCCACCGGTAAGGTAGCATTCATTCCCAAACCACATGGTAAAAAACAACACGACACGGTATTCGTTACGCCCAACAAAAAGGTACGGTATATACTGGACGAGGAGGCAGTGAACGTAGTGCCCACCCTGGCTGAGGAAGACAAGGCCTGGACAGAAGGCCGCCTGATCTTTAAAGCGTTGACGCTGGAAGAGATCGCCATTGAGCTGGAAAGGAATTTTGGTAAGAAAGTAACCTTCATGGACGATGCGCCCAAAGCATACCGGCTCACGGGTTCTTTTCAGAACAACAGTCTGGATGAGATTATGTTTTACCTGTCACAATCAAAAGAATTCTATTACAGGATCACCAATGGTGAATTGTTAATAGCCAGTGAAGCAAACAACCTTCATTAACAGAGAACAATTCTATAGCCGGCAAATAAACATAGATAAATTTTAAAACAAACAATTGCTATATGAAATATGCAATGCAAAAACGCATATTGCGGCTGCGGCATTATGCCCTTTCAGGCGCGTGTGCGGTGTACCTGATGCTGCTGAATGTATATCCCCTGCAGGCACAGTTGGCTTATTCGGCTCCCGTAAAAAACTACCAATATTTCCAGGAGAAGGACAACCGGATAACGCTGCAGGTGAAAAATGAGAAACTGCAGACGATACTGGACAAAATTGAAAAGAAAAGCCGTTTTGTATTTGTATTCTCCAACGATGAAATCAATACCGATCAAAAAGTAACATTTAGCGTAAAAGACAAAGAACTCACCGATGCATTGGCCGAGCTGCTGACACCATTGCGTATTCATTATGAGATGGTGAAAGACAAGATCATTCTGAAACCGGCTAACCGATCGAACAACCCTTTAGTACCCGGCAGTAGTGGTGCAGCAACAACCTTAGAGGGTGCTGCTACTGCCCGGCAAAGAGCCGACACGCTGATCACCGGACGTGTAGTGGATGATAAAGGCCTTGGTTTGGGCAATATAAGTGTACAATTGAAAGGTACCGTTATTGGTACCACCACCAATAGCGATGGCAGCTTCAGCCTGCGCATTCCCGATGACAGAAAGAACGGTGTGCTGGTGCTGTCTTCTGTAGGCTATATTGAACAGGAGGTGCCTATTGCCGGCAACCAGCTGGCATCGGTAACGCTGCTGCCCGATACAAAAGACCTGGGCGAAGTAGTGGTGGTAGGTTATGGCACCCAACGTCGTATTTCTGTAACAGGTGCTGTGGATGCGGTAGGGCGTAAAGCGGTGGAAGGCAGGCCTGTGGTGAATATGAGCCAGGCATTGCAGGGTCAGTCGCCCAACCTCATCATACAACAAAGCAATTTCGAACCCGGACAGGGCATGAACATCAACATCCGTGGTTTGGGCACCCTGGGCAGTAACGACCCGCTGGTAGTGATAGATGGTATCCCCGGCGGCGATCTGAACCTGGTGAATCCGAACGATATTGAAAGCGTATCGGTACTGAAAGACGCCGGTACGGCCGCTATTTATGGATCGAGGTCAGCCAATGGCGTGATATTGATCACTACCCGCAAAGGAAAAAAGAATGCCACACCAACGGTAACTTATAATGGTATCTATGGTATACAATCGCCAAGGATCACCTATGAGCCCGTGCATGCCTGGGAAAATGCGTATTATAAAAATGAATCACTGGTGAATTCGGGTCTGGCGCCGGCCTTTACACCTTCGCAGATCCAGGAATTTGCCCGGCGTGGCGATGGCGACTGGCGCGTTGACAATATTGTTAAGGATGCTTCACAGCAAACACATAATGTTACTGTAACCGGTGGCGGCGCCAACAATACCTATATGCTTTCGGTAGGTATGATGGATCAGAAAAACAATTTCATCGGCGACTATGGTTACAAACGTTATAATGTGCGTTTGAATCATAGTTACGATATAGGCAAATTAAAGCTGAGCACCATCATGGCCTATACCAGGGTAGATAACAAAGACCACTCTTATGTGGCAGGTACCCTGTTGGTAGATGCCAGCCGTGTTCCCCTGTACTATTCTTTCCAGGACAGCGCCGGTAATTATCTCACTAACCCGGTTTCGGCGCAGTTCAATCCCAAAGCCATTCTTGAACGGGGTGGTTACAGGAAATACGATAACGATGAAATGTTTGGCAATTTCACAGCGGAATACCAGGTTTTTAAAGACCTGAAGATTCGTGGCGTATTGGGCGGCACCTTACGTGCCAATCAAATGAACGCCCGCAGGATGCAGTTGAATTTTATACCGGGCGGTGTGTATGGCGATGATCGTGAAGTACGTAATACCAACTACAAACAATTGTTCACCAATTTGCAGTTGCTGGCCGAATACGATAAAAAGATCGGCGATCACAACATCAAAGTACTGGCAGGCGGCACCAATGAATCTTCGAAACAGCAGTGGAGCCGGTTGGCCTATAAATTTGCGGATCCGGAATTAGGTATACCCACCGACGAATCGGTTTTTGATCCCACTAATTTCGGTCCGGGTGGTACCAACGCCGATAATGGCAGCCGTCCTGCTACTATTGAAACAAGCCTCAATTCCCTGCTGGGACGCCTGGCCTATTCATACAAAGACAAGTATTTTATTGAGGGTAATTTCAGGTATGATGGTTCGTCCAATTTTCTGAAAGCCAACAGATGGGGCTTTTTCCCTTCCGTAGCAGCCGCCTGGCGTTTCAGTGAAGAGTCGTTCCTGAGTTATTTGAGCGACAATATAGGCGACTTCAAACTGCGTGCTTCCTGGGGTGAACTGGGCAATCAGAACGTGTATGAATATCAATACCAGACATTCTTCGTGAACCAGCAAAACGCTTATGCATTTGGAGGTAACCCGGCTACCGCGGCTGTCTTCGATCTGGGCAATCCGAATTTAACCTGGGAAAAAGCAGCTACGTTCAATGTGGGTATCGACGCCAGTTTACTGAACAGGAGACTGGAAGTATCATTTGATTATTTCAATAAAACAACCCGCGACATCTTATTCAGCCGCGAAGATATACCGGATATTTTTGGTGTACGCGTAAACGAACTGCCTGATTACAACGTGGCCAAGGTGAGGAATAAAGGATGGGAGTTCCGGGCCAGCTATAATTTGCCCGGCAGATTAATCAATCAAACATTCAGTGTAAACCTGGCCGATAACCTGAACGAGGTATTGCAACTTACCTATGGCGCCAACGAACGCATTGTAAGAAAAGAAGAGTTTGAATTGCTGCGCAGGGTAGGCCAGCCTATTACGGTGTATTACGGCTATAAACGCGACGGGTATTTCCAAACGCCTGAGGACATCAACAAGTACCCGAAGTTTGAGGGCTCTACTGTGGTGCCCGGCGATATAAAATATGTTGACCGCAATGGAGATGGTGTTATCAACGACCAGGATAAATTCATACTCGGCAATCCTTTCCCCCGTTATACTTTTGGTTTCACCTATTCTGCAACCATAAAGGGATTCGATGTGGTGTTGTTCATCCAGGGAGTGGGCAAGCGCGATGCCATGATTCGTGGCGAACAGGTAGAGCCCTTCCACTTCGGATATGGGGGCACTATGTACAGGCATCAAACCGATTACTGGACGCCCACCAATCCCAATGCCAAATACCCCAGGCTGGCCGAAGCCGGTTCTTCTTCCAATTCCAATAACTACCGTGTTGGTTCAGATCTTTACTTGTTCGATGCCTCTTACGTTCGCTTGAAAAATGTGCAGATCGGCTATACGCTGCCAACCAGCATCAGTTCGAAAGCCCATATTAAAAAAGCACGTTTGTATCTGACCGGTCAAAACCTGGTTACACTCACAAAGCTGGCCTTCCTCGATCCGGAGATCACCGAGTTTAATAACAGGGTATCGTTCGATGCAGGTGCCAACAGCGCTAGGGCATATTTCCTGCCGGTATTTTATGGATTTGGACTTGACTTAACCTTTTAATGAACAAAACACAGCACCATATGTGTATGAAACATATTTTCAGAAATAGCTTGCTCCTGGCCTCGGTGATACTACTGGTGACAGGCTGTAAAAAGCTCGACCTGGCTCCGTCTGACCGGTACACAGAACTTACGTTCTGGCAGTCAGACATGAACGTGAATAATTTTCTCACCAATGTATACGCCAATTTGTATACCAGCGACCGGGTGATCTTCAACGATGCCATGAGCGATAATGCCCATTCCAAAATAGCAGTAAGCACCCAGGTAGACGCTATTGCCAGCGGCAATTTTACCATTGCGCTGGAGCGGTTCAGAAATGACTGGAGCTATTATTATCAGGGTATTAAAAAAGCCAATATATTCCTTGATAACGTAGATAAAAATACCACCTTGCCCGAAGCTACACGCAACCGCATGAAAGGTGAGGCCCGGTTCATTCGCGCATGGCATCATTTTAATCTCATGAAATGGTGGGGTGATGTGCCGGTTATTCGCAAAGACATTTCGGAAGACGAGGCCAAGGAAATATCGAGATCGCCCCGTGCCGATGTGTTGCAGTTTATACTGGAAGAACTGGATGCCGCCGCTGCCGCACTTCCCAACAACACCCAATATGCAGCCAGCGACCGCGGTCGTATTACCAAAGGCGCTGCACTGGCTTTAAAAGCAAGGGTGTTGTTATACGAAGGAAACAGGATGGCAGATGTGGTGACGGTTTGTGAGCAGTTGATGAACGATCCCTCTACCGGAACTTTTGAACTGGCCGGTAATTACACCGACCTGTTCAGTAACGCCAACGTGAACAAGAACAGCAACGAGTCGATACTGGCCCTGCAATATGTACCGCAACTTCGTACCTGGGGCGAGAACATCGATCTGGTGCCCATCTCTGTAGGCGCCCGTACCAATAGTTTATCACCCACACAGGAACTGGTGGATGATTATGTGATGAAGAACGGAAAGGGGATCAACGAAGCCGGCTCCGGCTACGATGAAAACAATCCGTATGCCGATCGCGATCCTCGCCTGGAAGCCACGATCGTTTACCATGGCTATAACTGGAACGAAGGCGGCGTGCCCGACCAGGTTATTTATATAAAACCAGGCAGTACGCCTGGCGGACAAAGCGCTGCCAATGAATACAGCGCCGCCGGCCAGGGTACGTCAACTGGTTATTATGTTAGGAAATTCTGGGATCCTTCCAATCCGCCCGGCTTTAATTCCGGCCTGAACCTGCACCTGATTCGCTGGGCTGAAGTATTGCTGATGTATGCCGAAGCAAAAACAGCATTGGGACAAATGACCGAAGAGGTCTGGAATAAAACCATCAGGCCTTTGCGTGTACGCGCCGGTTTTACCGAAGCGTCTGCTCTGGATTTTCCCACTGCGGGCAACATGATGCAGATTGTAAGAAGGGAGAGAAGGGTAGAGCTGGCGCTGGAAGGTTTTCGCATAGACGATATCCGCCGCTGGAGAATAGCCGAAACCGTGATGAATGGTTATGCGCACGGCGCCCAATTCGGGGATCCTACTGTAGACAATGGTTATATCCGTGCGCAATTGCGTGCTTTCGATGCGGGCAAACATTACCTCTGGCCCATTCCGCCCAACGAAAGGTCGCGTAATACCAACCTCACACAGAACGACGGATACGAACAATAAACCAAAACAGCAAATACGATAAACTGCAAAACTGTTTGTATATGAAAAAACAACCTCTCAGGCTCTTATTAATGAGTATATTTTCCGGTTTGTTATTGGTGCATTGTGATAAAGACGAGCGTGATATCAACCTGACTATATCTGAAGTAACCAATATTTTTACACCAGTCGACGGACTGTCAATACAGGTGAAACCAACCAACGCCACTACCGTGGTAACCTTTGAATGGGAACAGGCCAGGGCGGAAGATGGCTCGCTGGTGATGTATGAAGTAGCTTTCGACCAGGAGAACGGCGATTTTTCCAGCCCTTTTTATAAAGTGGCTTCTGATGGCAATGGGGTTAACAACAGGCTGTCGTTAACCTATGGTGCATTGAGCAATATTGCAAAACTGGGTGGCGCCGATTTTTTTGAAAAGAAAAAATTTAAATGGACGGTATATGCCTCCAAAGGCACCAATGTAAAAAAAGCTACCGTAGAAAGGACCATCGAAATAGAACGCCCCGGCGGTTTTGATCCCATGCCGGGCAGTGTGTTTATGATGGGTTCAGCTACAGAAGCCGGCGCTACTCTGGCTGAGGCCTTGCCCATGCAATCGTTGGGAAATAATGTGTTTGAAATTTTCACCAAACTGAAACCGGGTACTTACAAATTCGTGGATGGTACTACCGGCACGCCCCGTGAGTTTTATATTTATGAAGAAGCCGGCGCTCAACTGATCGGGAAAGACGGTGAAACCACGTATAACGGACCTGAAAAAATAGTGCGCCTGCGTTTAGATTTCAATTCGCTCAATACCTCCATGGCCGAAGTAAAATCACTGCAGCTATGGTACAGTCCCGATAACAAGTTCTGGTTTACGCTGCCCTATGTGGGCAAAGGCATCTGGCGTTATGAAGGATATACCGTGCAATTGAAACAGGAATCGTGGGGTATTGATGAAAGGCACAAATACAAAATGGTGTACAACGATGGCACCGGTGATAAGGATCTGTGGCTGAACTACAGCACCAACGACAGCCCCGGCCAGGACGGACAATATCCGCATACCGTAGCTTACCGGACCATCAACATGACCACCAATAACGGCAGCCAGTACGACTGGACCTGGAAGTTTGACAGGAATTACCTGAAAACCGGTGATAAAGCCAATTTCTGGGTAGATCTTTCCGGTAACGGACCCTATACAGTAAACTACGAGAAACAATAACGAATGAAAAAATATTTGTTGTTAGGAGTTATAAGCGCCACCTTATTCGCTTCCTGCTTAAAATCAAAAGACGACGAACCTCCGCCACCGCCCCCCGGCAACGGTTCACAAACCAGCTTCGACTGGCCTGCCATTGCCGATTCGTCCTCCCAATCGCTGAACCAGTTCTGGTCGGCCTCGGGTAATTTTTTCAGGGCCTCCAATACCAGCACCGACTGGGCACAATACTGGCCTAATGCCCATGGACTGGATGTGCTGGTAGACGCCTACATACGCACCAACAAAAGCGGTACGGTAAAGGCACAGATGGACGCCTTCCTGACCGGCGTGCGCGCCAAAAACGGCAATACCTGGATCAACCATTTTTACGACGATATGGAATGGATGGCGCTGGCCTGTTTGCGTGCTTACGATACCACCAAAGATGAGGCGTATAAGAACATCACCAACCTGTTATGGAACGATATCAAAAACGGCTGGAGCACCGAACTGTTCGGCGGCATCTGGTGGAATAAGGACAATGGCTCTAAAAACGCTCCCTCCAATTTACCGGCAGCCATACTGGCCGCCCGTTTGTACCAGCGTTTCAATGATCCCAACGACCTGCAATGGGCTACGGATATTTATAACTGGGTAAAGAGCAATCTGTACGAATCCACCACCGGCCTGGTATACGACCATATTGAGAAGAACGGCAATAAGAATACAACCTGGAAGTTCACCTATAACCAGGGCACATTTATAGGCGCCGCCCTGGAATTGTTTAAGATCACGGGCAACCCATCGTATATGGCCGATGCCATAAAAGCCGCCGACTATACGCTCAACAGCGGCTTCCTGACCAGCAACGGCATATTAAAAGATGAGAACGGAGGCGATGGTGGTTTGTTCAAAGGGGTATTTGTTCGTTATTTTACCCGCCTTATCATTGAGGGCAGCCTTGATAGCGGCAAAAAAGCAAGTTACCTGAATTTTATGGTCAATAATGCCAAAACCCTGTGGACCAAGGGCACCAATAAAAACCAGGTGTTGTTCAACAGCGGCTGGGACAAAATGCCCGGCACTACCGTGGATTTTACCGTACAGTTGAGCGGAGTGATGCTGATGGAGGCCATGGCGGAGTTTAAGAGGAGGAGTATGGTGGAATAGTTCCATTTATTAATCTACTTTATTTTTTACCGCCGGTGGGTGAAGCAGCTTTGCATAAAAAATTACGTTATGCAATATCTGTTTCAGACCGGCGGTTTTGCTGCCCTGGTACTCCGGCTTACTTTAGGGCTGGTTATTTTACCGCACGGCATTCAAAAGATCAAGGATTTTAGCAATGTGATGCATCATTTGCAACATGCGTACAAATTGCCGGCTTTTTTATCAGTAATTGTCATCCTGGTGGAGTTGATTGCACCCATACTGCTGCTGGCCGGACTGGGCGGCAGGGTAATGGCGGCTTTGCTGGTGATTTTGATGGTGGGCGCTGTGATTACGGGGCATCACCTGGAGCATGGATTTTTTATGAATTGGTTCGGGAAACAGCAAGGAGAGGGGATTGAATACCATTTGCTGGCTATAGGCATTGGTATTGGGGTAGTTATGTTGGGAAGTGGGGCCTGGTCGGTAGATGCATGGCTGGCGAATCGAATTACGGGATACACAGCCGCCATGCCCGGCGCCACACATTGATAGCTGTAACCCACCCGGCGTCCCCTATGGGGCGCACGGGCCCACCCCGCTAAGGGTTTTTACATACCAACATACAGATAACTCCTCATTTTGGGCGATTTACGAAAAAGGCCTTTGTCACAGAGTACCAGTCGGGTGTATTCACTAAGAACCCGACCTGTATCTTGACCTAAAACTAAAAGATTGTACTCATGAAAAGCCAATTGCCCTTCACAATTGCGGTTGTAGACGACAACGCCCTGATGCGCGAAGCCATGCATTTCAGGCTTACCCAGCTGGGCTACCAGGTAGTACTGCAAGCCGAACATGGCAAAGCATTCATCAACCAGCTGGAATACACTCCTTCCCCCGACCTGGTGGTGCTGGATATTAATATGCCCGTGATGGACGGTTTTGAAACGGCCATGCATCTGCGCCGGCATTTCCCCGAGATCAAAATACTATTTTTTTCCATGGAAACCGGCCGTGCCTGTTTTCAAAAAATAAATGAAATTGGCGCCGATGGATTCCTTGCCAAGGATGCCCCCAGTAGTGAGCTGCCCAAAATACTATCGCAAATTATGCAGCAAAAACATAAGCAGGTGGCCTAAAACGCGTATTCCCACGCAGTATAACCCGGGCGTATCTACGCCGTTTGAAAAAAATAAAATACAAATCGTACTATTATTCATTCGAATGGCAGTATAAAAGTACGTTCTGTATAATCTACCGGCGCTATTAGTTTTTCTTTCGTTATTTGGGATATGAACAGGGATAAGCGGCTCAACAGCATCAGGATATTAATCGAGTCTGAACACATCACTGAATTCAAACAAATATTCCATTATATTCCCAAAAGCGTGATCGGTAAACATCTTCGCACGAATAATCCACGCATGAGCCGGCTTGTGTTGAAAGTAGATGAACTAACGGTACAGGAAATCGTTTTCCTCAGCAACCTCATAGAAGTAGACTTCAATAAACTGAACACCATTGTGTTCAGGCAGTACCTCAATGATCATAAAAAGCGGAAATAGTATTTATTTGAAAGCGGCAGGCAACAGTATGGTAAAGGTGGTGCCCTGCTTTACACTCGATTCAACCAGTATACGGCCCTTATGTAATTTGATGATGCGCCTGGCCAGCGATAAACCCACGCCAAAACCCGGTACCTCGTTTACCGAATTACCCCTGTAAAATGGCTGGAAAATATTCGCCAGCTCCTGCTCGGGCATACCCGGGCCATTGTCGATGATATCTATCCGTATACGGCTGTCTTCGGTCTTTAATACCACCAGCGCCCGCTGATCGGTGGTATACTTACAGGCATTCACCACAATATTTTTCACGGCAGAAAACAACAACTCTTCATTGCCAAATACAAGCAAATGATCCTCTTCGGCCGGCAGGCTGCCAAATTCCAGCAATACCGTATAGTTGGGATCTATACGGGCCATTTCGGCAGGCAAACGCAATATGATCTCATCTACCCGTACCGGTTGTATTTCCAGGCCGCTTTCATTACCCGATGTAGTGGCAAATTCAAGCAGGGTTTGTGTAAGCTTGCTCAGGTGCAGGGCATCCTTGTATACCGATTGCATCACATTACGGTATTCATCGGGTTGCCGGTGGCGCTGCAGGGAAATTTCCAGTTGGTTCGATATCGATACCAGTGGTGTGGACAGTTCATGCGACGCATTGGAAATAAAACGCCGGTGCATATCCAGGGTCCTTTGCAGCCGGTTCAGGAGGCGATTGAGCGTGTCTGATAAATAATGCCATTCATCGCGGGCGGCACCGGTTGGAATACGTTTTATCAGGTTCTTTTCAGATATTTCATTTACCTCGTCGGCGATGTCTTTTACCGGGCGCAATAAGCGGCCTGCGAAAAAATAACCACCACCCAGTGAAATCAATGTACCCGCCAGCAGGCTGATCCAGAAAGTGACCTTTAACAGGAACAACATGCGTTTGCCCTGTTCATCTACCGTGGCGGAAATGATCACCATATTGCTTTCCTTGTCGAATATGGCCACCGCTTCTTTCCGGTCCCTGGCAAAATACATATGGCCTTCCCGGCGTGCCTGTTGCAGCAGGGTGGTATCTACTACCAGCGTATCGCCGGGTTTGTCTCTGTAAGCATATACTTTATGGTTGTTATGATCGTATACCTGTATCTCCTTATCCCTGATGCTGGCGGCTGTAGAGGTATTGATCATTTCAATCAACTCGCTGTTGAATACATCCGAATTTTTAAGAAAACTGGCGATGTTGTTTGCGCGCAGTGTAAGACGCGTGGTCAGCAGATCTAACCGGCTCCTGGAAAAAATATAATACACCGTTCCGCCAACCAGCAGCAGTATGGCGCATACCATGGCAGTGAACAACAGGGTGATACGTAGCTTGACGGGCATCAGTAGTCGTTTTCTTTGAGAATAAATCCAACACCCGTATGGGTATGTATGAGTTTAGGACTATAGTTACGGTCTATTTTATTACGCAGGTAACTGATGTATACATCTATTACATTGGTATTGGTGTTGAAATCAATGCCCCATACATGCATGGCGATGTCGGCGCGGGTAACCACTTTGTTTTTGTTACGCAGAAGATATTCGAGCAGGTGAAATTCCTTGGCAGTTAAATTGATCTTAATATCGTCACGGCGCACTTCTCTTTTTTCGAGATCCATTTCCAGGTTGGCGCTTCGCAGTATTGTATTCGTTGGCGCCACCCCCCTGATGCGCCGCATCAGTGCTTCCATACGCAGCAGCAGTTCGGTAAATTCAAAGGGTTTGGACAGGTAGTCGTCGGCGCCCGACTGGTAACCGGTGATCTTGTTATCCAGGTCGCCCAGCGATGTAAGCATGATGATGCCCACCGATGGATCAATACTGCGCACCTTTTTGCAGATATCGAAGCCGTTGATATCTTCCAGGTTGATGTCGAGCAGCAGCAGATCGAAATGTTCCTGGTTAAAAAGTTCGATGCCACTAGCGCCCTCATAAGCAGCTACTGCTTCGTACCCGTTTTCCTGGAGGCCTGCACGAAGCGAATCGGCCATGTTTTTCTCATCGTCTACAATCAGTATTTTGGGTTTATTCATAACCGATAAATAATGGGAAATTGATGTGCTGCCACCTTGCAGCACATCAATTTTTTGCTATTGAGCCAGTGTAATGGTTCCCAGGTCGGTTACTTCTCCTTCTTTCACTTCCACGCCTTCTTTCTCAAAGTTTTTGTAAGGCGCTTTGGCTTCCACAACCACTTTATAAGTACCGGCCGCTATGCCAGAAAACTCAAAACTACCTTGTGTTGCCTCCGCTTTCAGCGAATCGGTACCGCTGATAGCATAAATGGTACCTGCACTTTCAGCGGGCGACACGGTGCCTTTAATTCCCGTAGCGCGAATTAAAGTAAAAGCAAAACAAATTATACTGGCGCCCAGCAGAAAAAGCAAAGAATTTAATCTGATTTTCATTTTAAGTTTTTTTGGGGGTTTACAAATTGAGATTTATCACGTGATACCCCCACTTTTCAAGTTTTATACCAAAGCGATATTTTAGATATTTTCTAATAAGTTCCTAATAGTCAGGGTAAAAGGTGAGTAAAAGTACTTATGCCCCGGCTCCAAATACCGGGGCATAAGTTACAGTAGCGTTATTTATTTAATAATTGACTTTATGGTACGCATCGGCACCACAATCCAGCCCGAACGGTTATAAAGGTGCTGGTTCATATCGTGCAGCGATTTTTCCAGCAGGTAAGTCTGCAACATCACAGTGAAATCGCCTTTATCCTTCGGTACAAACAAAGTGCCTTCCACGGTATCCAGATAGGCCTTCATAAAAAAGCTGCTCATATAATGCGCCCACAGCCGTGCATAGGGAGAGAACTCGGTGGCATTTTCACGGGGAATATAATTGTTCATGAAAAAGCCTTCGTAGGCCACATTGTGAAAAGAGCGCAGCATGGTGGCCACATCCAGCAGGGGCGATCGTTTTAATCGCCTTTGGCTGTACGATTTATAGGGATCGCCGCCAAAACCCTGAATTGCCAGGTCCTTACCGGTAAGCAATACCATTTCCAGGGTATACACACCGTGTATACGGGTCTTTAATACGTCGAGCTTTTTATGATAGATGCGCTTCAACACATTGAGTATATCGTTGCGCCTGTTTAACAAAACTTCGGCTTCGGCACGCAGTTCATCGGGCAATTCGGGCAAACTGCGTTTCAGGTTCTGGAACACCTCGCGCACCAGCGACAGCAGTGCGGCATACAGAGAACGCTGGTAATGCAGCGAAAACTCTTCGGGCCGCAGGTCTTTGTTGTCGTGGGCCGATGCCATGGCCATGTGCAACTGACCGGTACGTTTGCCAATGAGCCGGGCCTGGTCGGCGGCACGGGCGCCCAGCAATTCCTTCAACCCGTCCTGGTCGCTCATTTGTTCAAAACTCACAGGCTCGGTAAAACTGCCCACCAGTTCGTATTGGGGAATGCCCTCCTTATAACGTGCCAGTATTCTTTCAATAAAATTGTATACGCGTTCGCGCATAAAAGTGTAGCCATTACCGTGGTTCTCTACCATTACCTGCATCATGCCCAGGGTAACCGTACCCTTATCGGTTACAAACTCTATGTTGCCGATATAGGGCGGCACATAGGGGAACTGCACCTGCTCGCTCAGGAAACGCGTGATCTCAGTATCGGGGTTCACGGTATAATCAACCTGGCGATACATTTTCAGGAAGAAAGAATTGTCGTAGGTAATGGAGGTATTGTTCCGGTCGCCATCGTGCATCCTGGGTTTTAATTCATATTGTTTGGCAATATGTGCTTTCAGGGTGCCGTTCTCAAAAAAACGGATGGTGCCGGCGGCCCCCTGGTCGATGGTTTTCTGGTCAACCAGCATGTTGAACAGCAGTTTCTGGTAATCGCTCACAAAAAAGGCATCGGCCAGTAAACCTTCTTTATCGCCCACACGCATATGGGCTATTACAGCCTGCGGGCTCATGTCCAGCAGTCTTTTGGCAGCCTCGTCTTTTACAAAGGTCACCATCAACTGGTACATCTCGGGCAAGCCTCTTTCATAGGTCACTTCTATCAGCAGCACCAGGCCTTCGGTGGCATGATGTTGAATAAGACCATGCCGCACCACTTCCATATTGTAAATGGTACGTATTCTGCCTGTAAACCATTTCTGCTGCATAAGGTAATTGGGCAACACTTTTTTCTCCAGTACAGGCCGCGTTTCCTTATTAAGAATATCCGTCCAGCTGCGCACGCTCAGCTGGGGAATATCCTTATGCTGGTTCAGATCGGGAAATACTTTTTCAAGCGAGAACCACAGATAAGTATAGGGGCTCAGTGTAAAGAAATAGGTACTGGCTTCTCCTACAGCAGGGAAGCGGCTGCCGCTCATCATTTCGCGGGGTACATAGCCTTTGTAGCCTTCCAGCGGCACTTCGGCCACCTGGGCAAACTTGCTCAGGTTGATCACGATCAGCAACACCTCATCTTCATATTTACGTGTAAAGGCCAGCACCTTGGGATTGTCAACATTCAGGAAAGTAATATCGCCGCGGCCAAAAGCCTTGTAGTTTTTGCGGATATTGATCATCCGCTTCATAAACCAGAACAGGGAAGAGGTGTTGCGTCGTTGCGTTTCCACATTCACCGATTCATAGTGGTATTCCGGGTCCAGTATCAGCGGCAAATACAGTTTATGCGGGTTGGCCACCGAAAAACCGGCATTGCGGTCGGGGCTCCATTGCATGGGGGTACGCACACCATCGCGGTCGCCGAGATGGAAATTATCACCCATGCCAATTTCATCGCCATAATAAATCACCGGTGTGCCCGGCAGGGCAAACAACAGTGAATTGAGTAATTCTATTTTATGCCGGCTATTGTCCATCAGGGGCGCCAGCCTGTGCCGTATGCCCAGGTTAATACGCGCTTTGGGATCTTTTGCATAGGTCTTGTACATATAGTCCCGCTCTTCGTCGGTCACCATTTCCAGCGTCAGTTCATCGTGGTTGCGCAGAAAGATAGCCCACTGGCAGGTATGCGGAATATCGGGTGTTTGATCGAAAATATCGGTGATGGGGTAACGGTCTTCCATTTGCAGGGCCATGAACATACGCGGCATCACCGGGAAATGATAGTTCATATGGCACTCGTCGCCATCGCCAAAATACGAGGCTGAATCTTCGGGCCACATATTGGCTTCTGCCAGGAAAAGCGTACCGGGGTATTTTTCGTCTATATGCCTGCGTAATCTTTTCAGGAAAGCATGTGTTTCGGGCAGGTTCTCACCATTGGTGCCTTCACGTTCAAAGAGGTAAGGCACCGCATCAAGACGAAAGCCATCCACACCCATTGCACACCAGTAGTCAATCACCTTGAATACTTCTTCCTGCACCTGCGGGTTATCGTAATTCAAATCGGGCTGGTGATGAAAAAAACGGTGCCAGTAGTATTGCTGGGCCACGGGGTCCCAGGTCCAGTTACTGGCTTCAAAATCCTGGAATATGATACGCACATCCTTGTACTGGTTGGGATCATCGGTCCATACATAAAAATTCCTTTCCGGCGATCCCTTTGGCGCCATGCGCGCACGCTGGAACCAGGGATGCTGATCGGAGGTATGGTTCAGCACCAGCTCGGTAATGATCTTCAGGTTGCGCTGGTGGGCTTCTTCAAGCAGTTGTTTGAACTGCTCTATGGTGCCATAGCTGGGATTGATATTGTAATAGTCGGCAATATCGTAACCATCGTCGCGCAGGGGAGAGGGATAAAAAGGAAGGAGCCAGATGGCCGTAACCCCCAGCTCCTGTAAATAATCCAACTTCTGCAACAGTCCGCCAAAATCACCAATCCCATCTCCATTGCTGTCGCAAAAAGCCTTAATATGTAATTCGTAAATGATAGCGTCTTTATACCAATGCAAACGATCGTCTAAAGCCTGTGGTTTTATCTCCATATCGCAAAATTGGGAAATTCTTCCTAATCTTTGTCACCACCCAGGCTATAATACCGGTTCTCTTCATCGTCTTGTCCCATCGCGTCTTTACGGGTGTCGTCCTGGTCTTCACCGGGCACATCCAGGTCGTCGCCGGTGGAATCATCATCCGAGGCGGCTTCATTCAGCGGATCGCCGTCGGCATCTGTATCGTCGAGACCTTCTGTCAACACCATTTCATCTTCGCCCATATCCATATCCTGGTCGGGATCGCCCAGGTTGGCCAGGTCTTCCGTTGTTACATCGGCCTCAGTACCCATAACAATCTCCACCTCATCTTGTTCAGGCAGGTCTTCTCCATCGCGAATGCCTTCTTCATCATCCGATGCTATGGTGGTATCGGCCATTTCGCCGGGCACACCGGCCGAACGGATATTTTCCTGTCCGGGTATATCACTTACACCGGGCATTTCCATGTATTCTCCATCCTGTTTCAGCTTTTCCTCTTTTCTTTTACCGGAACTGGAATCCTTTGGCATGGATGACTCCTGCGATCTAAAGGTTTCATCGGTATTGTCAGTAGCTTTTTTCGGTTTTTTCGAACTTGCTCTCTTTGCCATAACGGGTCTTTTAGCAGGGGGTAAAAAAACTATGCCATTGAGGTGAATCAGCAAAATCCCTTATTATCAACAAAAAAACAGTCAATTTTTTACGGTTAAGTTGATTAATAGTAATTTAGCGCAACGTTTTTTGGCCACAAAAGCCGTTCTACATGACCAAAAAAACAAAGATCATTCTTCTTGCGGACGATGATATAGAGGACTAGGAGATACTGGAAGATGCTATTTTGCAACTGGAACCTGTTACGGAGGTGCGGATCGTGGCCAACGGTCAGCAGGTAATTGAATTTTTACAGAACTGCACAGATACCGATTTGCCTTCGCTCATCATCCTGGATTATAAAATGCCCATATTGAACGCCGTAGAAGTACTGGATCGCATCCAACTCAATGCCCGGTTTCAAACCATCCCCAAAGTTGTATGGAGCAGTTCCAGACAGCCCGAGCATGTACAGGTATGCATCAATAAAGGCGCCGTGAATTATTTCGTAAAACCCAATAAAATAAACGACCTGCGGCAAATTGTACAACAAATGCTGGCCATCAGCAATGAAGCCAATTGAGTCCCCTCTTAACAGGGAAGATAAATATTGAACTGGGCACCCTGGCCCGGAGTTCCCATCGCATTGATAAATCCCTTATGGTTCTGCACGATCCTTTTACAAATGGCCAAACCAATACCCGTACCCGAATAGGACCCGCCGCCATGCAAACGCTGGAATAAATTAAAGATCGTATCGGCATGACCCGGTTCAAAGCCAATGCCGTTATCGGTGATCGAAATTTTGTAATAATCTTTCTGTTTATGGATCAGGTTTTCTCTGATAGAGGCGCCCGACACTTTTTCGGCCGAAATGATGATCTGCGGCACACGATGCGGATGCCTGTATTTAAGCGAATTGCCAATGAGGTTATCTAATAGCTGAGTACACTGGAAAGGAATACCCATGATGATGGGCATGGGCGTTCTCTTTACCTGGGTATTGGTTTTTTCAATGGTGGTATGGTGTAAGGCCAGCACCTCGTCCAGAACGGCATTCAGGTTTACCTCTTCAAACTGCTGAGAGTAGGAGGTGGTTTTGGAATAAGTAAGCAGGTCGTCTATCAATCCCTGCATGCGGCTGGCGGCATTGATGGCCCGGTTCATGTAGTCCTTTTGTTTATCCGGCAGTTCATTGCCAATGGTTTCAGCTATATAATTGCTGTAGAACTGGATCTTGCGCAGCGGTTCTTTCAGGTCATGGGCTGCAGCATAAGCAAATTGTTCCAGTTCCTGGTTTTGAAATTCGAGGTCAGCATTGTTTTGTTTGATCTTGTCCTCGGTTATTTTACGTTCGGTGATATCACGGGTAACCTTCGAAAAACCGATCACATTGCCATACTTGTCGTGCAGGGCGGTAATGAGAATGCTGGCCCAAATACGACTACCGTTCTTGCGCACCCGCCAGCCCTCGCTCAAAGCTTTACCATTCTTTTCAGCCTCCTGCAGCAGCTTTTGGTGAATGCCTTTTTCTTTGTCTTCGGACGTGTAGAAAATGCTGAAATGTTTACCAATGATCTCATCTTCCTTATACCCCTTGATCTTTTCAGCCCCCCTGTTCCAGTTTTGAATATAACCATCCCGGTTGATCATAAAGATGGCATAGTCCTCTATCTCATCAATCATGCGGTAATAGCGTTCCTCGCTTTTCTGCAGCTCTTCGTTCTTTTCCAGCAGGTCCATGGTTCTTTCGGTCACTTTTTTCTCCAGCATCTCTGTCATCATGCGCAGGTTTCTTTCACTATCGCGCAGCGCCAGTTCCGATGATTTAATTTCTGTAATATCTACGAGCATATTTACCGCACCGGTCAATTGGCCATTGCTGTCGAATATGGGCCGGGGATGCGGCGCCACCAGTCGGCGACTGCCATCGGGACGTTCTATCACAATCTCTTCGCCATAGATCGGTTTTTTATATTTCAGGGCAGTGGCCATTGGGCCTGATTCCAACGGACGTTCGGTACCGTCGGTATTATATATTTTCCAGCTGCCGCACCAAAGATCTTTCCCAATTTCGGGGGTACGGCCCCAAAGGGCAACAGCGGCTTCGTTGTATTGGGTTACAAAGCCATTGGTATCGGTGGTATAAATGGCTGCGGGAAAACCATGCAGTACCTGCTGATAATACGACTCACTTTCTTTTTCGCTTTGTTTTTCTGCCGTGATATCGTAAAAGCTGGTCAGTGCGCCCACCGTTTTACCTTGCTGGCTGGTGATGGGCGCCACATTCATTCTTACAATAATGTGCGAGTGATCGGCGCGTTCAATCACTACATCCATATTCTTCCTGGGCTTACCGTCTGCCAGGCAACCGGCAACCGGGTTTAAGGCATGTGGCAGTTCATGGCCGTTCATCTGGTAAAGTTTGCAGGGGCCGCAAAAACGTTCATCTATATGGTTCAATGCCGGTTTACGACCCCATAACTGTACCGCATGATCGTTGTATTGCCTGATTATACCGGTATCGTCACATACATACACGGCAATAGGCAGGAGGTTCAATAAACTGTTTTGTTTAAGCAACTCCTCCTGCAATATTGCATCCGGCAGCACAGATGGTTTCCCATCCTGAACCCCTGGTTGTACTTTCATACTATTAAGGTATCAATTTTTGAGTTCGCAGTTGGAACCTGTTCGCCTTTTTTAATAAACCAACCTGCCAAATTAGGATTATTTTTATATTCCCTAAATTACTTTTCGGGCATGATTTTTTATGTGTGCCCATACCTTCTACAGCTTCCCCAATTTGTACCAGCCGGCCATGCAAAAGCCCCACCAAAAAGGCGGGGCTGTATAAGAAAACAACTGCGAAACCTGCTTAATTATAACCCGGATTTTGTACCAGTTTCGGGTTGGTAGTCATCTCGTCATTGGGTATTGGTCTGAAATACATTTTATCGTCCCATTTCCTGTTTTCCAGCGAATTCACTTCAATGGGGGTATAAGTATAATCGTATTTCAACGGATCGTATCGGTACAGTGTATTGGGGGTGGCGCCGGGTTTTAAATGCCCCACGATATCTATATACTGTACTTTACGTCCCAGGGTGGCAGGCGCTATCATCCATCGCCGGGCATCGTGATAACGCTGGTCTTCATAGGCCATTTCAATACGCCTTTCGTTACGATACCGTTCTTTCAGTGCGGCACCGCTTTCGGTAATGGCGGGCATGCCCGATCGGAACCGTATCTGGTTCAGCCAGTTCCTGGCCTCATCTTCTTCACCCAGTTCTATACAGGCCTCTGCATAATTCAGCACTGCTTCGGTATAACGGAAGAAAGGCCAGGGAATGGTTTGCCGCGTGGTATTGTCAACAATGTTCGGGTCGGGATCAGTGAACTTGCGCACATAATAACCGGTCCAGCTGCCATTCCAGTTCTCAATACTGCTTTGCCGGGTATCCAGTCCGCCCAGCAGCTCGCCGCCTTCCATTTCATACCGGCCGGTTTGTATCTGGTTGGCGGGGTCTACATTACCGGAAATTTTATCACGCGGTTTCCAGGGCGCTCCGTCGTATAAGATAGAAGCATAAAACGCGGGTCCCTGTTTTTATACGGGTTGTTTTTCATGGCCGGTACATTCCAATCGAATTTCACGGCTTTGGGCGATGCGGGTGAGGAGCTGTCGATATACTCGTAATCATCTACCAGTTGTTGTATAGGGGTATTGCCGGCCCAGTTATGATAACCATTGGGGCCTTGTGTAAGTCCTACATACATACCGGCATATTCATCTTTGGCCATTATCCAGTAACGGCCCAGCAATATTTCCGATTCGGCGGCCTTGTCTACATCCGCACTTTTGCTGCCGCCACCCATGGATATGGATATATAGTTCCTGGTGGCTTCATTGGCCGGCACGGGTTCGGTAAGCCCCATCTTGTATCCACGGCCTACCGCAGCATCCAGTAGGGCTTTGGCGGCCTGTTTGGCGGCAGTCCATCGTGCCATGCGGTTGCCGTTGGTATAACCCAGTAATTCGGGATGGGCATACCCTGCAATCACGGCCGATTTTGTTTTGGCGGTGGGAATATCATGCAAATCGCTGGCGGCATATAACAGGATGCGCGATTTCAGGGCTAGTGCGGCCAGCTCGTTGGCGCGGCCGGCATCCATGAGCCTGCCCGACAATAAGAGGATGGCGCTGTCGCATTCCTGCACAATAAAATCAATACATTCTTCCCAGGTATTGCGGGCCACACTATAATCTTCGTTCAGGCCATAGCTGCGGGTTATCAGCGGTACGGCGCCATAAAAACGCACCAGCTGATGATAAAAAAAGGCGCGCAGGAAATGGGCTTCACCCTGCAGTCGGTTATTCAGGTCAGGGTTGTTGAAACCGGCTGCACGCAGCCTTTCCAGCGCCAGGTTGGCCTGACGTATTTTGGCGTACATGTCGTTGTTGCCGTCATCCTTGCCCCAGCGGTAATTTACGTTCACCCAGCCAATATTCGAGGGGTGCAGGGTACCTTCATTGATGATATTGATACCACGACCGGGATGGGTGAATATGGCTTCGTCGCTCAGGGAGGCCAGCATCTGTTCATCAAAACCACCCTGGCCCAGGCCGGCGTAAATACCGGTTACAAAGGCTTCGGCCAGGGCGCCTTCTTCCCAGGTATCTTCAGAGGGAACCACCGTAAGGGGTTTGGTATTCAGAAAATCGCGGTTGCAGCCGCTGCATACAATTACAATACAGGCAATAACACAGATATATAACAGGATTTTTTGCATGGCAATCAATTTTAAAAGGTGACACGTGCGCCGACATTCAATACCCTGGCCTGGGGATAATATTGTCCATTACCGCTGGTGCTTTCAGGATCCCAGATCTTCATTTTGTCGAAAGTAAACAGGTTGATACCGCTTACATACAACCTTAACTGGCTGATGGCTGCCCGCTCGGTCAATGGTGCGGGCAGGTTATAACCGATCTCGAAATTTTTCAGCCGCAGGTAATTGCTGCTGCGCAGCCAATAGGTATTCATACCAAAACCACCACCGGTATAATAGGTATTTCCCCGGTTGGCCAGGCGAGGGTCGGTACTGCTGGGATTCTCCACCGACCAGCGGTTATCATAACTCCATTTTAAATAATTACCAATGGTGCCCGATTCGGTGCCGATATACAACAACCCGCCGGTAGCACCCTGGAACAGGATGCTGCAATCGAAATTTTTGTATTGCAGGAAAATGTTCAGGCCACCGGTAAACCAGGGATCACGGTTTTTGTCCAGCCGCACGCGGTCATCGGCATCTATCTTTCCATTGCCATCCACATCTTTGATCTTCATATCGCCGGGCAGCAGTTTGTTGGTGGCGGCGCTGTAATCGATCTGGTTTTTGTCTATATCGGCCTGGTCAACAAACACGCCATCGTATTCATATACCAGGAAGGCGGCGCCATCGGTACCGAATGTATGCCCCTTCGATAACTGGTGGGGTTTTAAACCGGGGCTTTCCGGTAAACGAATCACTTCGTTTTTGGCATAACCACCATTCACCCGCACATTGTACCGTAGTTCACCTATCTGGTCGCTGTAGCCTACGGAAAATTCAAAACCGCGGTTCTTTACCTTACCCAGGTTCTCGGGTGGCAATTGCATACCGGCGGTGGCAGGCACCTGGGCTTCGTTGGCCATTAATATTTTGGTACGTACATTATGAAATACATCCAGCTCAAAACTGAGGCGGTTGTTCAGGGCGGCGCCTTCCAAACCAATATTGGCATTATTGGCTACCTCCCAGGTATAACCGGGATTGGGTACGCCCGATTCGGTAAGCGTTTTTACCTGGCTATTACCTATGATATAGGTATTGAAACCATAGGTAGATAAAAAACGGTACTCCTGCAGTACGCCGTTGAACAGAATATTATCATTACCCATTTGTCCCCAGGAGGCGCGCAGCTTCAGGTTGTCGATGAATTGTACATAATCGCGGAAGAATTTTTCTTCCGACAAACGCCATCCCAGCAACACACCCGGAAAAAAGCCAAAACGATCGTTCTCGGGAAAGATATAGGAGCCATCGTAACGCCAGAGAAATTCTGCCAGATATTTTTCCCTGAAATTATAGTTTACACGGCCAAAATAACTCAGACGGGCGCGTTCCCAGGCGCCGCCGTTATTGGTTTTTTGGGCATCTTCACCACCGGCATTCAGCTGGTCGATGGCGGTGGAAATAAAATTGCGGCGGTAAGCATTGAAATTTTCATTGCTGATGGTTTCGCGGGTAACGGCTGCCATCAGGTTCAGGGTATGCTCCCCAAAGTTGCGGTCGTAGTTCACAAAACCACTCAGGTTGATATTGAGCTGTTGTTCGGAACCTTCGGTAAGACGCGGATCGGTAAAGGTACTGCGTACCGAACGCGTCAATTTGGGTGTAATGCCATCGGCCTCAAAACTGGTTTTATCCCAATTGTACAGGTACCAGGGTGTTTCCCATTTTTTGGTGCGGCGAATATATTTATCAACGGCGGCAAATCCGGTGAGCTTTAAACCTTCTACACCGGGTATGGTGAGTTCCACGCGGCCATTGGTTTGAAAATAATCGCGGCGATCCTTATCGTAACCGGTTTGATTGGTGGTGATCACAATCGGGTTTTGACCATTCTCAATATCCGGTCCCGGCAAACCATTGGGCCATACTTCCGGTTCGGTGGGTTTGCCGCGCATCAGCATCCTGAAAATAGGTTGAGCGCCCACGGTAGGGAAGAAGCGGTACTCTTCTCGGGCGGTAATGCCCAGGTTGGTGTTCACATATTTATTGATGCGGGCATCCAGGTTCAAACGCATATCATATTGTTTGTAACCGGTGGCGCTGTTTTTATAATAGGCATCCTGGTTATTATACCCCACACTGGCCAGGTAACGCACGGCATCGGAGCCACCGCTTATTTGCATATTGTGCCTTTGTTGCGGCGACCAGTTTTTCAGGGTGGTTTTGAACCAGTCGGTATTGGGATAACGCCATATGTCCGAACCATCGGCATGTTTTTGAATATCTGTGGGAGAATAGGGCGCGTTAATGGTGGCGCCATTATCGGTGCGGGTATATATACCATTTGCTTTGAGGGCATTCCAGGCTTGTGTCCACTGGTCGGAGGGTACTTCTGCAAACAGGAACAATTCATTCACGATGGTGGCGTATTGCACGGCATCACTCATTTTGGGAATACGGGTAGGTTGCGACCAACCCTGGTTGAAATCATACGTGAGCATGGGTTTGCCGCTTTTGCCGCGTTTGGTGGTGATAAGAATAACACCATTGGCTGCACGTGCTCCATAAATGGCGGCGGCAGCATCCTTTAGTACCGACATACTTTCAATATCGGCGGGGTTCAACCGCTCCAGGCCACCGGCGCGGTCGGGCACGCCATCTATCACTATAAGGGCGCCGCTGTTATTGGGCGTATTGGAGCCGCGGATGCGGATGGTGGAGCCATCGTAACCCGGTTCGCCGGTATTTTGAATAGCGGTAACACCGGGCAGGCGGCCGGCCAGAGCATTCGATAAATTTACCACCGGCGATTTGGCCAGTTCTGAACCCTTCACCTGCGCCACCGCACCGGTAACAGTTACTTTTTTCTGTGTACGATAACCTACCACCACGATATCGCTTAGCTGACCGGCGCTGGCTATCATGGCTATATTCACCGTGGTTTTACCGGCAACATGGACTTCCTGCGTTTGATAACCGATGGATGATATCACCAGCACGGCTTCATCATCAGGTACCGAAATGGTAAACTCGCCATACATATCGGTATTGGTACCTGTTTGCGAACCCTTGATCAGCACCGAGGCGCCGGCCAGGGGCAGCCCTTTTTCATCGGTCACCTTGCCCCTGATCTCACGATCGGCTACTGTTACCAGTTTTAATGAAATTTCATGCGCTGTTTCCGACATGTTATTGCCTGTATCGGGTATGCGTATGAGTATGATTCGGTCTTTGATAATCTGGTAGGTAATGCCAAGCGGGGATAACAATTCATCCAGCACTTCGCCGAGTTTTTTGTTGCGCACCCTGATGGTTACCCTGCGCGAAGCTTCAATGGTTTTGGAACTGTATACAAAGCGGGCGCCGGTTTGATTTTTCAGGTCGGTAAATACTTCTTTCAAAGGACCTTTTTCAACGGAAATAGACACCAGGCGATCAAGTATGCTTTGCGCATCGGCCGAATTGGAATAAGCATAAGAGGTAAACACGAAGGCAAGGAAAATGGGCATACACCCTATTCGTATGGCAAGAAAGGGCAATGCAACAAGTCGAAGTTGTTTCATAAGTTTAATGGTCCAGTTATTTTGGTGTATAGAATGCGAACCTGAGGAACATTGAATATTCAAAATTCATTATTCATTCGTCTCACAGCCTGAGCCCCTGATCAATATCCTGGTGCCTTTGATCTCATAGGCTGCCTGTACCGACTGGCAAATGATCTCCAGTTGATCGTATAGGTCCTGGCCTTTGATATCGCCCGAAAACAGGCAGTTGGCCAGGGTTTCGTTTTCCATCACCATATCAATACGATAGGCATGTTCCAGCGCCGATAGCACCTTTGCAATGGGTGTTTCTTCAAAAACAAAATTCAGTTCGGTGATGGCTTCCTCCGATTTATTATCTATGGCTACCGGCAGCGGCATTTCTACCAGGGTGGTCCTGAAATGATGATTTGCCTGGCTATAAATCACTTTCTGATTGGGTTTTAGTATCACGCCACCGGCTTCTTCATTCGTCCGGGTCTTTGTGTTTTCATCAGCATATTCATATACCGCTACCTTGCCGGTATGTACGGATACTTCTATATTCTTATCACTCTTTACAAAAAAGCTGGTGCCCAGCACCTGCGTCACGATATTCCTGCTGTATACATAAAACGGGCGTCCCGGGTTTTTGGTAACCTTGAAAAAAGCATTGCCTACCAGGTATACTTCGCGTTTGATTCCGAAACTATCCGGATAATACAGGCGTGCTTTGGGTTCCAGCACTACCAGGCTGCCGTCGGCTAATATCAGAGTATCAGCTGCCTGCGTATGGTTCCTGGTTTCGCGATAACCCGCCAGTGAGCGGCCTTTGAAACCACCGTGTTCCCGGATGGAATTAAACAACCATACCATACCAAAGGTGATGCCTGCCAGTATTACGGCGGCGCTTACCCATTTTATCCAAATGGGTAAAATGCGGGCTGGGGGAGGGGGAGCAGCTACTGATCGTAAAAGCGTTTGTTGCCGGATGGAAGGCCATAACCGCTGAATGCTTTCCCTGATATCCTCGTTGGCCATCGGCGTTTCCTGGTCATCATCATCACCCAGCAACTCATACCATTGTTCTACCAGTTTTTTTTCTTCCTCTGTGCAATCATCCTCCAGGTACCGTTTCAGCAAATGATAAAACGCCTTTCGGTTCATGTAGTTAATATTTGTATTGGCCGGTTCCTGGCCAACATATGAGTAATGTCGGGCAAAAGGAAGGATACCCTAAACAGATGTGTATAATTTTATAAATAATTCCATGATGATAAAATCTTTCAGGTGCAGGCGCATGAATTTCAGCGATTGGGTCATATGGTATTCCACGGCTTTTTCGGACAAGCCCATGTACTGGGCAATCTCTTTGATGGAACGTTTTTCGTAGCGGCTTAACCGGAATACCTCCTGCGTTTTTTGCGGTAGCTTTTTAATGGTGTTATCGATGGCTAACGCCAGTTCATGCAGCAACAGGCGCGATTCGGAATTGTTTTCATGGCCGGGCTGCTGTTCTTTGGCGTGTTGGTAAAAGCGTTCATGAACCATGCGGGAGCGGATATAATCGATGACCTGGTAGCGGATGGCGCTTTGCAGGTAGGCCGGTAAATGCTGTATTTGCTGTTCTTCTCTTTTGATCCACAGCTTTATAAAAAGGTTTTGCACCAGTTCTTCGGCCACTTCGCGGGAGCGTACTTTTTTGAGGGCAGCTACGAAAACGGTTTCGCTATACCGGAAGTAAATCTCTTCCAGCGCGGCGCCGTCGCCTGCTTTGAGTAGTTTTAGTAGAATAGCGTCGTCAAAAATCTTGTAGTTCATATGGCAGCACCTCACAAAGATAGCCAAATGAAATGTACGAAGCGGCGGGTATGTGGATGTTTGTTAGCGTTATTATTGATGCATCTTTACAAATGTTTGACCGATTTTCAACCTTGACAGTGTAGTTGTGACATTTTTTCCATTGCAGGTGCCGCAAAACGACGAAATGATTCCCCAAATATAGGTGGTATTGCCTTTGATAAAATATCATTCAGGAGGATGATTATGGAAAGAGCGATCAACGATAAGCATTATTCTCAACAGTATACGTGGACAAAATTTATCTCGCATGTGCTGATGATATTTATCCTGCTCATAGGATTAATACAGGTAATAAAAGCACTGAGTGATTAAAAACGCCGGGCAACAGCCCGGCGCTTTTTTTATTGTTCTGTTTTTGCTTCCTGTGTAGGTACAACAGGTTTAATGGGGGCAGGGGGGTGCTCCGGGGATGGCTTCAATTCACTTGGCAGCGGCCCCTTTTTGGGCGTGGCCGTTGTACTGTTGCTACTGCGTTTAGTAGTCCCGCCGCCAGTCTTGAACTTCATACCAGGCGCTGTACCCTTCCTGATCTGTGTTACCAAACTTTCATTTTTTCTTTGTTCGGGTTCTTTGTTGATTTCGGTGGCCGTTACCGGTGCAAACTGCAATCCCGGTACCGTACCTTTTTTGATTTGTTCGCGAATGCTTTCCCCTTCTTTAAAGGTCTGGGCCTTTAATACGCCGCCCATCACCATTACAACAATCAATACTATTAATGCCTTCATATAATATTATTTACAGTTTACAAAAACGTTGATCTTTCCAATACCGGCGCCGTCGTAATTCTCCAGCGATTTACCGATGACCTGGCCGGGTTTTATTTTATCTATATCTCCCTTCATGGCCACACCGGGTGTGGAAGAGGTTACCAGCAGATCGCCTTTTTTTATAGTGCCTCCTTCTGTACAAACTTTGGTAGGAATAACCCCTATAACGCCCATGGGCGCCATGTTGGAAATATTGACGTCGATGTGCTCTTCGGTCAGCAACACGCCGGGCCTGGTGGCGTATACGCCTAGTACCAGTGTAGAGTAGGCTTCGGCCGATTTGGCAACGGCCCTGTCTTTATCGAGCGATATCACTAATACATCGCCGGGTTCGTACAGGCCGATATTTCCTTCCACATCAAAAGCCTCCGCCACATCGGCGCCGCTGCTTTGGGTGCCGCCATTAAAAAAGCCCCTGCCCATCGCATTGATGCGGGCTACGTTCACCGATCCCGGGTTGCCCGATCTGAATACGGCGATGTTACCAGTGCTATGCTGCTCCACCGTAAGCACCGCGTTGAAATTGCTGGTATTGTAGTTTACAAAACGTGCTGCACGGCCCTGGCTGAAGTTGGGTGTCCAGGCATAGATGGCAGAGCCGGTTCCATCGGCGGTGGTTTCAACACCATCGCCCGAATTGCTGGCGTTGGCGGTAATGCCGTTGCCGTTGCCATCGGCAATGGCTATCAGGGCCGGACCGTTCCCTGCCGGGTTGGAGGCATGGAACAAACCGCCATAACCACCCGTACCGGAAGACACACCATAAATGCCGGCGGTGCCAAAATTTGAGAACTGCGAATTCACTTCACCTCTAACGGCTGCCTTGGTGCCGGTCACCTTGTCTACTTTAAAGTTGCCGGCAATGCCATTACCCACGGTAGTCACCGTGATGGCATCGCTGGTACTGGCTTCATTAAAAATATGAAACCTGCCGGCGCGGCCTGTTGCAAAATTGGGCACCCAGGCATACAGGGCATTGCCAGCACCATCGACATTGGTTTCAACACCATTACCATCTTTACTGGCGTTGGCGGTGATGGCATTGCCATTGCCATCCTGAATAGATACCAACGTAGCTGTATTTCCACTGGGGTTGGAGGAATGAAATAAACCGGCAAAGCCCCCGGTTCCGGATGATGTACCGAATACAGCCGCTGCGCCAAAATTGGCGTATATGGTCTTTACTTCGGCACGCACCGCCGCCGACACGTTGTTGGGATTATTCACCAGGAAGGAAGCGGCATTGCCTTTGGTGTTGTCAGAGTTATTACCATTGCTATTGGTTTCTACTTCCAGCGTATTGGCCGCTGTGTTAGTGGCGTTGAAGTTTTCAAAACGGCCGGCGCGGCCGGTGCTATTATTTACACCTACCTGTCCCAATACGCCTACGCCGGTATTTGCGGTGTTGGTGGCCACAAAACCTCTTACGCCATAACCGCCGCCATCGTTGCGGCCCACTACAGCGCCTGCTACGTCGCTGGTAGTACGACCTACCACGGCCTCACCACCGCCATTATTATCACCTACAATACCGGCCGATGTTTGTGCAGTGGTGATGCCATGTACGCCAAAACCGCCGTTAACGGAGCTTTGCACACCTGTACCATTGCCAGTTGTGCTAACGCTTATTACTCTTCCGTTTCCCGTAGTGCTGGCACTCAATACAACGTTGTTATTGGCATTGTTTGTAATGGATATGGTTGCGGCGGTACCTGCATTGCTGGTGGCCGATAAGCCGGTACCAGTGTTACTATTGGCAAATACTCCCACGCCGTTGCCAGTGGCATTCCCATACACACCCATACCATTGGGAGTAACGCCATACACACCCCATCCACTGCCGTCGTGCGAACCATAAACGCCAACACCCAGGCCACCGGTGCCGTTGTTGACACCACGCACAGCCGATGAAAATGCGCCGGGCGCCGTGTTGGCTATGATACCCCGTACGGCAGCAATATTGGACGTGCTGGTATTGTTCACGCCTTCTATAGATGTGCCATCACCCTCATTGGTGATGGAAAATAAGGTGGATGCAATGTTTTCGGTAGCTGTGAAGGGCAGGGTCAACGAACCGCTGCCTGCTGCAGCAGGCGCCCAGTTGCTGCCATTGAATCGCAATACCTGCCCCGCTGTGGGCGCTGTATTGGATACCGGTCTGCCCTGCAGGCGGGTTACCGTGGGATTGGGATAGTTGCCGCCCAGGTCGCCACCGGCAGGTCCACCGGGAGCCGTACTGCCAACCGCAGCCGGCGCCCAGGTGGTGCCATTAAATTTTAATACCTGGCCCGATGTGGGTGCTGTATTGGCCACCGACCTGCCCTGTAAACGGGTTACCGTGGGATTGGGATAGTTGCCGCCCAGGTCGCCACCGGCAGGTCCGCCGGGTGTTGCATTCCCGGCAAACAATGAATAGGGAACGGAATTCAACTGGCTGGTGCCCATATCGGTAAAACTGTTGCCGCCCTCGGGATCGATCTCTACCTGCAGGAATTTGGCGCCCGAGCCCCAGTTCACACCGGCCAACGTGCCGGTAACGGGTGCAGCACCGGCGCTGCCGATGGCCACATGAAATATGCCAAAGGCATTGGTGGTAACAGCCCTGGTTTCACTGTACACCACGGGACCGTTGGCGGCGCCATCGTGTATGCTCAAACGTAATTTGATATTCTTGAACGTAAGGGCAATGCCGGCCGGATTGCGGGCTATACCCTGGTAATTGATAATAGCAGGCGCCTGTGCTATACACGTAGTCATACCCGCTATTAACACAAGCGATATAAAAAAGGGTTTCATGTTGTTCTTTTTCAGGTGGTGGTAATGGATGTCGGATGTCAGATGCCGGAAGGTTCCTGTATTTTCAGGTTTCTCTCCGACCTTTGACTTCTGACTTCATTTTGTAAGGAGGGTGATCTTGTAAATGCCTTTTCGTTGCGACAACCCGGTATCCAGGGGTGTCAACGTTAAATGCAGGAAATAGGTTCCCGACCGGTATTGTTCCATATTCACTTTTTCAATATGCCCGGCGCCATTATAGGAAAATTCCTTTTTCATGATCAGCCTGCCCAATACGTCAAAAATCTTCATTTGAACCAGTCCAGGTGTCGTTAATGTAAAATTGATGTCCGCAGTGGTATACACTGGATTGGGCCATATCATGATATCGCCTTTGGCCAGGAAATCGATGCTATCGGTTTTGCGTTCGGTACCGGGATGCAGGAATCCGTTTTCGAGTGTGCCCCGGGTGTTCGTCCATGAATCGATGAGACAAAGTTCGCCCACGCTCCAGTCGAAACGGTAGAGACCGGTGATGGCCGAATTGCCGGTGACATTGATAACAAACGGGCCTGTAATTTGCGCCCGCGAAGGAAAAAGAAAGTGCAGTAAAATAAATAGTGTACAGGTCCCTTTCATGGTTTATTATTGATGGTTAATAATAACAATGACTTTCCCATCCGGGCAACAAGCCCGGAACACATGTATGCAATATTGGCAAATGGATTTTAAAGTAATGGAGGGTCAGAGTGGGAGTCTGACAACAGGACAAAAATAGTACGGATACTATTTTTTAGCAATACCATGTTTGTGGTATATTACCACAGGGTGCCCTGTATATAGCGAGGCGCTACAGCCGGTTGTGGTACCCTGGGTGCTGCGGGTGCAGTGGGTGTTGTAATATGAAATACCTCGCTTTCTTCGAAACGGGAGGCTACAATGATCCTGGTGCCATTGGCGTGTTGGGTAAACAATTCCTGCACCAGGTTGGGACAATTATTGTCTTTCGATAAATGCGCTAACAACAGGTGGCTCATAAAGGCAGGCCGGTATTTGTTAAATAGTTCCAAAGCCTGTGTATTGGATAAATGACCCTGGCCACCACATATGCGCCTTTTTAAATGATAGGGGTAGGCGCCATTCTCCAGCATGCGCTCATCATAATTGGCTTCGAGAAAGGCCGCATGGCATTGCCGGAAATGATCGATCACATGTTTGCAGGGGGCGCCAATATCGGTAAACACGCCAATACGGGTGTTGTTACCCGTTACCACGAAACTATGCGGCTCGGCAGCATCATGAAATTTGGGAAATGCGGTAACCGACAGGCCCCCGATCTGTACCGGCTCATACGCCCTGAACGAAACGGCCTGTTCCTGCAGTGATAACCCCCCATGGTACATAGTGGCATCGGTAATGTAAACGGGCAGTTTATATTTCTGCGCCAGTACCGGTATGCCCTTGATATGATCGGTATGCTCGTGCGATACAAAGATGGCTTTTACATCTTCCATACGCAGCCCCAGCCGGTACATCCTGCGTTCGGTTTCGCGGCAGGAAATACCGGCATCTACCAGTACGGCTTCGTTGCCGTTGCCGATATAATAGCAGTTGCCATTGCTGCCCGAATTCAGTGATGCGATGTAAAGCGACATGGATGCACAAAAATATACCACTCGCTTTGCAAAACCATGACTACTTTCTTTTTTCCGCCTTTTTCATATTCATATATTCCAGGGGCGATATGCCAAACTGTTTGGTGAAATTCCTGCCAAAATGCGTTTGGGAACTAAAACCTGTCATTTCTGCCACTTCATATACTTTATAATCGTACTCGGCCAGCAATTCGGCAGCTTTTTTTAGCCGCGTAACATTGATGAGTTCATTGGGAGTGAGGTCGGAAATGGCTTTGATCTTGCGGTACAGGGTGGCGCGGCTCATGTTCATAATATCGGCCAGCTGGTCAACACTCAGCTCCATATTTTCTATGTTCCGGTAAATGACCTCGTTCAGTTTTTCCAGGAACTGTTCATCGGCTTTTGAATAAGCCATGGTTTTGATATGCACCAGCGGGCTGCTGGCAAAATATTCCCTGATTTTGTTGCGGTTAGCCAGCAGGTTGGCAATCTGTACCTGCAAATGTTCGGGCGAGAATGGCTTTTCAATATAGGCATCGGCGCCCTGTTCCAATCCTTCGATCTTCGATTGCAGGGTGTTTTTGGCGGTGAGCAAAATCACCGGTATATGACTGAACTCGAAATTCGATTTGATATTGCGGCACAGTTCGTACCCGTCCATTACGGGCATCATAATATCGCTGATCACCAGTTGCACAGGTTCCTGTTGCAGCAGGGTCAAAGCATCCTGCCCGTTCAAGGCAGTGAGCACAGTATATTTTTCATCCAGGTCGCCCGATACAAAATCGAGTATATCTTCATTATCGTCTACAAGTAAAATAACTGGTTTCATCTGCTTAAGTTAAATTCTATTTCCTGATGTACCGGCAATGCCAGTACAAATACATTCATCTCGCCATCGGGTTCACCTAAATACAACACCCCTTTATGCAATTCGGCCAGCGAGCGCGACAGGGCAAGCCCTATACCGGTACCGGATTGTTTGCCGTTTTCTTTTATCCTGAAAAAGCCTTCAAATATTTTTTCCTTCATCTCCATGGGTATCAGGTAACCATCGTTTTTCACCAGCACTTTGAACCGGGTACCGGCGGGACCGGTAGTCTCCAGTTTGATATGCACCTTGCTGCCTGCATATTTAACGGCATTGTCAATCAGGTTGCTCATGATCTTATTAAATGCCTCGGTATCTACATAGGCATTGAACAATTCCGGCGCTTCTATGGTAAAAGACAGCTTTTTTTGTTCGGCAGTGGGTTTAAAACGCACATAGGCATCGGTGATCAGTTCGGAAATGTTCGCCTTTACAAAATTCAGGCTAAAGCCATTGGTTTCGGTTTTTCGAAAATCCAGTAACTGCGTGGTGAGGTCGAGCAGACGGTCGGTATTGCGCTTCATGATGTGCAGGTTATTGCTGATGGCGGGCACGGCATCAATTTGTTTCATTATTTTTTCCATGGGCCCTTTTATCAGCGTAAGCGGCGTACGAATCTCATGCGCCACGTTGGTAAAGAATTCTATCTTGGCCTGGTAAATTTCTTTTTCTTTTTCATGCTCCAGTAACTCCAGTTTGCGACGGTTCTTTTCTTCGGTACGGCGGTGATAACTGCGTATGAGTAATAATACCAGCCCGGCGACTACCGCCACATACACAAAATAAGCCCAGGTACTGGCCCAGAAAGGCGGCAATATTTTTATCACCAGCGAGGCAGGTTCACACACCCAGTCGCCACTGTTGTTATTGGCTTTTACGGTAAACTGGTAGGTGCCCGGCGACAATTCGGTAAAATAAGCCCTGCGGTTAGTTTTCAGGTATGTCCAGTCTTTGTCCAGTCCTTCCATCTTGTACGCATACTCGGTCATATCGGGTGCGGTATAACTCAAAGCCGCAAAGTCTATACTGATCGAACTTTGATCATACCGCAGGGTAATGGTATTGGTATACGTGATAGATTCTTTTAAAGGCGACCCTGCCTTGTTAATGGCCAGTTCCTTATCATATACCTGGAAGCCGGTGATGTATACGGGTGACTGGAAATTGTTTTTGATGAATTCATCGGGATGAAAACTGATCATGCCTTTTACACTGCCAAAATACATGCGCCCGTCAGGATCTTTGAAGGCAGAATTGTAATTGAACTGATCATTCAGCAACCCATGCGAACGGGTGAATACGACTATTTGTCCGGTAGAGGGTGTAAAACGCGCCAGCCCTTTGGATGTGCTTACCCAGAAATTTTTATTGGCGTCTTCCAGCACGGCATACATGATATTACCGGGAAACCCTTCGCGCGTAGTATATCGTGTAAACCGGTTGCTGGCGGCATCCAGTTTGCATAAACCGCCTTCAGTAGCTATCCAAAGCTGGCGGTTACTGTCTTCAAATATCCAGTTTACCCGGTTGCCGCCCAGACTGCCGGCATTGCCAGGTTCATACCTGAAACGACCCTGGCGGCCATTGCGGGGATTGTACCAGAATACGCCATCGCTATAGGTGCCCGCCCAGATGGTGCCGTTATGGTCTTCATATAATATAGTATAGAAATTATCAGGAAAAGCATCGATGGTCTTGAAACTTTGTTTTTGTTCATTATACACGGTGAGGCCACGGTCGGTGCCCACCATAATGCGTCCTTCTTTTGTTTTCAGAAAACAATAAATAAAATCGCTGCGCAGGTTATGGGCGCCGGCGCTGTAATGCCGCAGCAGGCGGCCGCTGCGGGTATCCAGCACATCCAATCCGCGGTGAAAAGTGCCCACCCACAATTCATGCCCGTTTACCAACAGGCCATGTACATTGGTAGATGATATGCGCCTGGCGCCGGAAATACCGAAATGTGTAAAACGGCCGGTACGAACATCCAGTTTGTTCAGACCGGCATCTTCGGTACCAATCCATAAATAGCCCTCGTTGTCACGAACAATCTCGCGCACGGCATTGCCGCTGATGGAGTTGCTGTTGTTCTGCGGGAAATATTTTTTAAAGCTGGTATATTGTTTCGGATAATAATTGATGCCGCCAAAATAAGTGCCTGCCCAAATACCGCCTTCCTTATCACGACAAAATGTATACACGGCATTGTCTGAAATAGAGTAGGGGTTATTGTAATTCTTTTTCAGGTTTACATATTGCCCGTTGCCACTGTTATAAATGAATATACCCGATTCGGTAGCTATCCATATCTCATTATCCGACTGGCGTATAAAATCGCGCACAAAAATTTCCGGTTCATGTTCGGTATGAGTAATCAGGTCTTTATAAGTTTTCGTGCGGGAATCAAATAATTTAGCGCCCTGTTTTGATGTGCCCACCAGGATGGCGCCATTGCCCGCATCACAAATTTTTTCTATCCAGTTATTGACCACAGGCATACTGTGGGCAAACACATTATAACCGGTAGGGGAAGGGCCGTCTGGTAAAAGGCGATGCAGGTAGCCGGTATTCGTAGATATCCAGATATAGCCGCCCTGTGTATCACATATCGACGACACAGTTAAATGACCAGGTTGATCGAAAGCTTTGAAAGTCCCGGTTGGGGGATGATAATAATATAATACCAGCCGCGAAATAAACCACAATGCGCCGGTGGAATCTGATTGAATATCCAGTATTTCGGTAACAGGCGCTTGCTCCACCCGTTTGAAACTTTCGGTAGTGGCATCGTAGCTGAACAACCCACGGTCGCAACCTACCCATAATACACCTGACCGGTCTTCGTGCAAACTATAAATAAAATTGCTGCCGATGCTGTTGGGATCGCCGGCGTCGTTGCGGAATATTTTAAAGGAATACCCATCGAAGCGGTTGAGACCGTCCTTGGTGCCAAACCACATAAATCCCTTATGGTCCTGCAGGCTGCAAATGACGGCATTGTTGGAGAGACCGTCTTCTACCTGGTAATGTGTAAAGTACCAGTCCTGTGCCCGCACTATACCATCATCCAGGACCAATACCAACACCGCCACGATAAGTTTAATATAACTGCTCAGAGCACTCATAATGTTGAAAACGAACTTACTAAAAAAAACGGAGGTCAGCGGTCTGAAGTTGGAGGCCGGAAGTCGGAGGTAATTGGTACGAGGTCTGAAAATTGTATTTATAATTCCGTAATTGAATTTTTCCGACTTCCGACATCTGACCTCCGACTTCTGACTTCATGTTTGAGACAATTTGAAGAAAGAATGAGACAATCCGTCACCCCGTTTAAACCGGAAAAAGTCAAATTACATACAGTTTCAAACCGGTAAGCAACACCAAATTTCTAACAAATTATTGCCATTATGAGAAAAAAGTCAATTCGGTATAGCCCGGGCTATACCGGTGTAGTTAAACAAAACTACTGCCGCAGCATCACCCATGCTGTTTTCCTGTTGCTGGCGCTCTTTCTTTCTCCAAGTACGCAGGCGCAAACTTCACACACTGTTAAAGGCAAAGTAACCGATTCAAAAGGCGAAGCACTCCGCGGCGTGACGGTGACGGTAAAAGGCACCACCACGGGTACCAGTACCGATGCCTCGGGCAATTATACCCTGCAGGTTCCCAACGACCAGGTAACGCTGGTGTTTAGTAATATAGGATATGCCGACCTGGAACGATCGGTGGCGGGCGCTGCTACCATCGATGTACAATTACAACAAAGCAGTGCCGATTTAAATGAGGTAGTAGTGGTAGGGTATGGTACGCAGCGTAAAAAAGACCTCACAGGCGCGGTATCGGTAGTACCCGTTGGGGAAATCACCAAGCGGCAGGCCACCACCATTGGGGAGGCCATGCAGGGCCTGGCATCCGGTGTGCTGGTGCGCGGCGGCGGACGGCCCGGTTCGGAGGCACGGGTAGAGATACGCGGCTTGAAAAACTTTACGGGTACTACACCTTTATATGTAATAGATGGTTTGATCACTACGGCCAACCGCGATTTCAATCCCAATGATATAGAATCCATTCAAATTTTAAAAGACGCTTCCGCCGCGGCCATCTATGGTTCACGTGCGGCCAACGGCGTGGTGATCATCACCACCAAAAGAGGTAAGAAAGGCCCCATGAGAGTGGATTTCACCGCCAAAACCACCATACAGGTAACGCCACGTTACGACCTGGCCGGTAAAGACGAATTTGTGAAACTGAACTACATGGCCTATGATAATGCCGGTGTGCCCCGTCAGGACCTGGACCTGAATGTAAATACCGACTGGCAGGATGAAGCCTTTCGCACAGGCAACATGCAGGATTACAATGTAAGTTTTTCAGGTGGCAGCGACAACGGTTCTTACATGGTATCGGCCAACTATTTCGACAATAAGGGTACGGTGATCAGCACCGGATTCAAACGCCTGAGTCTGCGTGTCAACTCGCAGGGTTCAAAAGGCATTTTCAGCATAGGTGAAAACATTGCCATCAGCAATGCCAAAACCGATGAAATGTCGGGTAATGCTTATCTGGATGTGGTGCGCCTGCTGCCTACCATCCCGGTTCGTGACCCGAATAATCCCGGTGGATATGGATACGGCCACGAAGGCCGCGCCCGCACGTTTGGTACCAACCCGGTTGCCGTAGCCGACCTGGACGACCGCACCAATGAGAATTTCCGTGTGCGTGGTAATTTATGGGCAGAAGTAAGACTGCGTCCCTGGTTAAAGTACCGCCTGAACCTGGGCTACGAAACCAGCGCCGATAATTATATCCACAAACGAAAAGAAGGTAACTGGACTTTGAACCAGGCCTACGATCCCGCCATCTACGACGAGAACAGGGCACGTTTTCAATCGACCCTGGTAGAAAATACACTGACTTTTAATAAACAGTTTGGCAGACATGCCGTGACTGCAATAGCCGGTCAAACCTACCAAAAGGATGACTACGGACAAATATGGGGCGCCAAACGCAATATTCTTCAAAATACCTATACCGGCCAGTATTACTGGGTGTTGGACCAGGGTTATGAACCGCAAACAGGTGGTTATCTTACCAAGGCCATCATATTATCGTACCTGGGCCGCCTGGAGTATAATTTCGATGAAAAGTATTTGTTGAATGCAGTATTACGGTATGATGGTTCTTCCCGCCTGGCCAATCAAAACGCCTGGGGTACCTATCCTTCCATATCAGCAGCCTGGCGTATCAGCCGTGAAGACTTTTTTAACGTCAATTGGATCAACGACCTGAAAATTCGCGCCAGTCACGGCGTTCTGGGTAGTACGGGTGCCATTGGCTCCTGGGACTTTTTACCCGTGATCAACACCTTCTCGAGTGCTGTATTTGGCCGCGATCAACTGGCCTTGCCTGGCGCAACACAGGTACAGTTAAACAATACCGACCTGAAATGGGAACGGCTTACACAAACCAATTTTGGTGTGGATGCCACCGTACTGGATAACAAACTCACATTATCTGCCGAATACTTTATTGCCAGAACAAAAGATGTACTCACCCCGCTGCCTATTTTGATGACAACAGGTAACGACGGTGGCGCACCAGTGGTAAATGCTGCCAGCCTGCGTAATAGCGGCTTCGAATTGTCGGCCACCTATAGAGGTCAGTCAAGAGACTTCTCTTATTATGCCACCGCCAATATAACCACCCTCAAAAACGAAGTACAGGAACTGGGTTACGGACGCAACAATATCTTCACCGGTACTACGGTTACCGAACTGGGTTCAGCTGCCGGTATGTGGTACCTGCTGGAAACTAATGGTTTGTTCCAGAACCAACAGGAGATAGATAACTATAAGAATAAAGATGGTATCGTCATTCAACCCGATGCCAAACCCGGCGATATTCGTTTTGTTGACCACAACGGTGACGGACAAATTTCCAATGAAGATAAAGTAGTGCTGGGCAGTCCCTGGGCCGATTGGGAACTGGGGTTGAACCTGGGCGCCTCTTGGAAGAATTTCGACCTCACCATGAACTGGTTCGGTTCTTTCGGCGCCAAAGTATACAATGGATTCAGAAGCGTGGTAGATCGTTTCGACGATAACTCCAACTACCGTGCAGGCATCAAACCCTGGACACCGGAAAATCCAGATACCGATGTACCGCGCGCACTGTATGCATCTACCCTGAACTCCCGGGGCGACAGCGACCGCTGGCTCGAGAACGGTAGCTTTATGCGGCTTAAATTCATCAGCCTTTCATACAGATTGCCCGTTTCTGTTGTAAAACGAATTGGTTTTTCCAATGCACAAATTTCCATTTCGGGCCAGAACCTGATTACCATCACCAAATTTGGTGGCCTTGATCCGGAATTCAACAACGGGAACATATTTGAAAGAGGCGTGTACAATATGCAGTTCCCCACGCTGAATATGTATTCCGCCGGTTTGCAATTTGGATTCTAGGGTAAACCGGTCGTCAACATTTATTATAACTAATTGCACTATATGAAACAGTTTATAAAAATACTATTTGCAGTGAGCATGGGCGTGCTGGTATTACCTTCCTGCAAAAGAAGCCTGCTGGATATAGAAAATCCCAATACGATTACCGTAGACCAATTCTGGAAAACGGAAACCGATGCTGAAAAAGGGCTCACTGCTATTTACAGCATGTTTTACAAGCCCGGCGTTTGGGCACGGTGGATTTATTTCCGCCTGGACCTTACTTCCGATGAAGGATTCAGCAAAAGCCCCTGGATTGAACTGGCCGACTGGACCCGTTTTCAATACATCAATTACAATTTCTGGGAAGGAAATGCATGGACCTGGCGCGATACCTATAAAGCCATATTCCGTTGCAACCAGGTACTGGCCTATGTTCCTGAAATTCCTTTTGCCGATAACAACAAGAAAGAACTGATACTGGCACAGGCCAAATTCCTGCGTGCGCTGTACTATTATTATGCGGCCATATTGTGGGAGAATGTGCCCCTTGTACTGGATCCTTCCAAACCCGAGGATTTACCGGAACAAAGGCCTTTGGCCGATGTATGGGCACAGGTAGAAAAAGACCTTACAGAAGCGCTGCCTGTGTTACCGGCTGTATGGGATGATGCCAACCTGGGCCGCCCCACCAAAGGCGCTGTGAATGCTTACCTGGCTCGTACGCTCATGCAGCAACGCAAATGGGAACAGGCCAAAACAGTGCTGGACTATTTCTTTACCGGCGAAGGCGCCGGCAAATACGATCTGGTGGCCAATTACCAGGACAATTTCAGACATACCACCGAAAACAATATCGAATCTGTTTTTGAAATACAGTTCTCCGACGCCAATAAAGGACCCGATAACGACGATCCCAACCAGAATATGGGCAGCCACCGCGCCCAGTTCTTTGCACCCCGTGGTATTGGCTGGAGTGATGGCCAGGCGCGTTTCTGGCTGGTAAATGAATTTAAAAAAGAAAAAACCGTTGACAACAAAATCGATCCCCGCCTCCGTTACACCTTATTTTATCCCGACCTGGAAGCCGATTTTGGTGACAAGATCTATGGCCGCAACTGGGATCCCGACTGGGGTAACGATGAAGCCTGGTTCAGGAAATACCAACGCGATTATTTCCGCAACAATGAAGATTATTTCTCACAGAATAATTTCCGCCTGGTTCGGTATGCCGACATATTACTAATGTATGCAGAAGTGTTGAACGAACTGAATCAAACTGCGACAGCTGCAGAACATGTAGACAGAGTACGCGCCCGTGTAAACCTGGCGCCGCTGGCAGATAACCATCCTGCTGCGCTGGCCAGCAAGGATGCTTTCCGCGAACGCTTGAAAATGGAACGTGCGCTGGAACTTTGTGGCGAGAGCGTACGGTGGGCCGATCTGAAACGTTGGGGCGACCTGGATTCACAGGAAAAAGTGGATATTGTAAGACAAAGGGATCCGGACTTCAACAACTTCGTAGTAGGCAAACATATCCGCCTGCCCATACCGCAAACAGAAGATCTGAACAATCCCAACCTCGAACAAAACGACAAATATTAAATACATAGTACCATCAACAAACATGCAATGATCATTTTCGCTTCGCTGCTGGCACTGGTTACTATGTGTACAAAAAGCAGGGAAACGCAAAGCGGAACGGGTGGTTTGGTGAAGCAGCCCGTTTCGCTTGCCGATCCCTTTGTACTCAAACACCAGGGCATTTACTACCTCTATGGAACATCCGGCTCATTAACCGATGAAGGCATACCTGTATACACTTCCACCGATGGCAAAAACTGGCAGGGCCCGCTGGGAAAAGCGGGTAAAGGCCTGGCCCTGATCAAAGGCCAGGTATATGGCAACAAATGGTTTTGGGCGCCGGAAGTATTTTATCGAAACAATAAATTCTATATGTTCTATACTGCCGAAGAACATATAGCCGTGGCCACCAGCGATTCGCCGCTGGGACCCTTTACACAAACAGAAAAAAAGCCATTACATGATGTGAAAGAAATAGACCCGCATGTGTTTGTGGACGACAACGGGAAAAGCTATTTATACTTTGTGCGTTTCGCCAATGGGAATGTGACCTATGGCGCCGAACTGAACGACGACTGGATGTCGGTTAAAGAAAACTCTATCACTCCCTGCATTACACAAAGCCAGGAATGGGAGGTGGTATCCGGTACACAATGGCCTGTAACCGAAGCGCCGGCTATGCTTAAACACAAAAACCTGTATTACCTGTTTTATACAGCCAACGATTTCAGAAGCCCGGCCTACAATGTAGGGTATGCTACCGCCCCATCGCCACTGGGACCTTTCACTAAATACGAGGGCAATCCCATCATTCGAAAAACCGGCGATTTGCAGGGCACCGGCCACTGTGCATTTGTAATGGTAGGGGACAGCCTCACCATGTACTACCATGCACACTACAGTCCGCAGCAGGTAGGGCCACGGCGTATAGTATATAGTACCTGCCGGTTTGTTGCCGGTAACAATGGAATGGATATATTGCAGGTAAATGAGCAGAAACAGTTGCCGATGGCAAATAATGAATGATACATGTTGATTATTGAAATAAATACAACTTCAACATTCAACATGTAATATTCAACATTCAATATTTTCAACACATAAATCCAAAAAATACATCAGTTATGACGTTATTTCGATTTTCCGCACTGCTGTTAACGGCCTCGGTTTTGATTCTTTCAACGGCATGTAACGATCGGGGTGAAAACCAGCAGTCGGCGCAACAGGATACGCCTGCAACCCGTGAAATATGGACGAAGGAAGAAGCCAATGCCTGGTATGCCCAACAAGGCTGGCTGGTAGGCGCCAATTTCCTGCCCAGCACGGCCATCAACCAATTGGAAATGTTCCAGGCCGAAACCTTCGATACAGCCACTATTAACCGTGAATTGGGCTGGGCTGCCAGTCTGGGCATGAAAACCATGCGTGTGTACCTGCACGACCTGTTATGGAACGATGCGGAAGGTTTCTCCAAAAGACTGGATACCTTCCTGGAAATTTGCAAACGCCATGGTATAAAACCCATGCTGGTTTTATTCGATTCCTGCTGGGATCCCTTCCCGAAGACGGGCAAACAACGCAACCCCAAACCGCATGTACACAACTCGGGCTGGGTACAAAGCCCCGGTTACGAAGCATTGAAAGATTCCACACAATATCCCCGTCTGGAAGCTTATGTAAAAGGTGTAGTAGGCAAATTTGCCAACGACGACCGTATTCTGGCCTGGGATGTTTGGAACGAACCCGATAATACCAATAACTCGTCTTACGGTATGGTAGAACTGCCCAACAAAATCGACTATGTATTGCCGCTGCTGGAAAAAACATTTATATGGGCACGCTCCGCAAATCCGTCGCAACCCCTTACCTCGGGTGTTTGGCGCGGCAACTGGTCATCGCCGGATAGCCTGCAGCCGATTGAAAAATTGCAGCTGGAGCAATCAGACATCATCACTTTTCACAACTACGAAAACGGAGAGGAATTTGAAAAACGCATAAAATGGTTGCAGCCGCTGGGCCGTCCCATCATTTGCACCGAATACATGGCTCGTGGTAACGACAGCTATTTTGAAACATCGCTGCCCATTGCTAAAAAATACAATGTAGGCGCCATCAACTGGGGACTAGTAGACGGCAAAAGCCAGACAAAATATGCCTGGGACAGCTGGAAAAAACAATACACCAGCGCACCTGAACTGTGGTTCCATGATATTTTCCATACCGATGGAAAGCCTTATCGCGAAAAAGAAGTGGCTTTGATCAAACAATTGACCGGAGAAGCCAGTGCGTTGAAAAAATAAGTCAGCAATGAAAGGACTCCTGATATTAGCAGCCGTGTTGATCACCATCAACACGGCTGCTCAGCAAAAGATCATGAACCCCGTTCTCGATCACAATTTTCCCGACCCCACGGTCATCAGGGCCAACGGTAAATACTATGCCTATGCCACCAACAGCAGCTGGCAGGGTAAAACACTGCATATACAAGTGGCATCCAGCACCGATTTGCAAAACTGGACCATCGTGGGCGATGCACTTCCGCAAAAACCGTCATGGGGTAATAAAGATTTTTGGGCGCCGCATGTATTGTACGATCCACAGCTCAACAAATACGTGCTATTCTATTCTGCCGAATCGGTAGATACCACATTGGGCAAATGCCTGGGCGTGGCTTATGCCGAATCGCCCGAAGGCCCCTTTGTTGATAAGGGTACGCCGCTGATATGCGGCGAAACTTTTGTGAACATTGACCCCTTTGCCTTTGTTGATCCGCAAACAGGTAAAAAATTATTGTACTGGGGATCGGGTTTTAAACCCATTAAGGTACAGGAGATGAACGACGACTGGAGCAGTTTCAGGCCAGGCTCTGCGCCTAAAGACCTGGTATTTCCTGGTCGTGAAAAACAATACGACCGGTTGATTGAAGGCGCCTGGATGGATTATTACAAAGGGAAATACTATATGTACTATTCAGGTGATAACTGCTGCGGCCCCAATGCCAGTTATGCCGTATTGGTGGCGCGGGCCGATAAGGCCGAAGGACCTTTTACCACACTGGGTGAACACAATGGCAGCGGCAGCAGCGTCATTCTGGAAAAGGATAATCACTGGCTGGCGCCCGGGCATAATTCTATTTTTACCAATACAAAAGGTAAACGTTATATCGCCTATCATGCCATTCCCATCAACCCCGGTGAAAAACCTAAAGGGCACGCACGGGTATTTCTCATCGACCCCATTGAATACAAAAAGGGCTGGCCGGTGGTAAAGCCCAACAGAGGTTCATCCATTACCTGGACCGATTCGGTGGAAATTCGTAACATACCCGTTTTTGAAGACAAGGGAAAGGTCAGCGAAGCAGGCGGCACCCAGGGCCGCAGGCATGGCCGCTATGGCTCGGAATACGGAAGGTTGTTACAATTGAAAGGAAAGACCTGGCTGGCAGGATATACCATCAGCCGCAACAATGGGTACGCCAAAGATCATGATGGCGGGCTGGAACTGGAAATAGCACGTAGTGACGACAATGGCCGCACCTGGAAAGCCATATCCATTATTTCCGATCCGGGTCGCGATGTAGACAATGCGCAACTGATTCAACTGCCCGATAAAAGCATACTGCTGGGTTGTCGTTCGGTGCGCTGGCAGGAATCGTACCGGCTGCATGTATACCGCAGTACCGATTATGGCCAAAGCTGGACCCGGCTGAGCACCATCGATGTTAACGAAGGCCAGCCCGGTGAGCTGGGCAAACCCGATAAAGGCATATACGAACCGCATTTTTATTTTCTGGCCGATGGCCGCCTGGCAGTGATGTACGCCAATGAAAAACATGTTACGGAAAACCCGTCGTACAGCCAGATCATTTCTCAAAAGATATCGCCCGATATGGGCAAATCCTGGGGCCCTGAAATTTGGGTGGCACATACACCGGGTAGTCCGGCCTCCAGACCGGGCATGCCGGTATGGACGCGTATGAAGAACGGGAAATATATAGTTGTATATGAAGTGTGCGGACCGGAGCACTGTAATATCTATTACAAAACCAGTCCCGATGGGTATAATTGGCCGGTAGGAATAGGTACACCCATACCGCATCAAATGGGCGGACCTTTTATTCTTTCCCTGACAGACGGACGGTTGGTGGTCACCTCCAATAAAAGCAATATATCCATCAGCGATGATTATGGAAAACACTGGCATACTACCCATGCCGCCTGGAACAGGACCTTGTGGCCATCTATCTATCAGTCGGGTAAGAAAGAGATTATGGTAGTGAACTCGGCATCCAGACCCGAAGGAGGACATGCCGTGAAGATACGCATCGGGCAAATTCATCCATAAATATTCAAAAAAAGTACTACCTGTTATTTTTCCACAGCGGCTAAAAAAAACAGGACTGATATTCGCAAAAATCGGGAAATTGCAACGCGCAATTTCCCGATCCTTTGCCCTAAGGCTGTAGAATTGAACCCGTCATGCTATGAAAAGAAGTCTACATGCCATTGTATTTGCATCCCTTTTTATTTCCTGCTCAAAAACCAGCAATACCAAAGACCTCTGCTCCTGGTTGGGTGATTATGTGTACAAAGAAGATCCTGTAGAAGCCATACAGGGTATTTACAAAACCATGGTATGGCAACTATCCATTCAATTGCAAAACGATACCTGCCGCGGTATTCTTGAAATCATGGGCGACCGAACTTATGTAAAAGCGCTGACCACCATCCGGGGCGACAGTAATCATGTAGACGTGATCTATAACAAACTACTGGATGGCGCCGAAGAAAATTTTATTGAAGGTGAAACACTTTTTACCATGACAAAAGAAAACGGCCATATCATCACTACATGGGACCGCCTGGAACCACGTCTCGAAGAATATCCAATGCAGGACTGTGTTTGTTTTACATCGAAAAAGAAAAAGAAAACCAAAAAAGCAAAGAAGAAAAAGAAGTAACTGCGGCAATTTTCAACCGCATTTTTTCCATTTCGTTTGCCCGCAAAAACAGGGATGCACAATCTGGCATCAAATATTGTTTTTGTGAATAAAATCATGGCTGTTACTGTATCTTCATCTATGCTTTTCAGTTATTCTTTGTACATTTATTTTCACATGGGGGAATTGTAAACCTTATCAAATTACTTCATTCCTGATGCACTTATTGGTTAACCGCTTTTGGTAAGTGCTTTTACAAACCTCACCTCTTTATAAATAATACGGTCCCTGTTTACCGGCAACTGCCGGGGTAAATATTATTTGCCCTTATTAAATTTTTATTTCACCAAACCATCTACTATGAAAAAGAACATCCTCATGTATGGCATGTATCTCTTGCTGATAGCTTCCTGTTCCAAGAAAACAGAGAAGCAGTCACCAAAACAAACCGAAACGCAACACAACCAGGAAGAACGCGGACAAATTGCCGCTAAAACAACGGCTGCCGCCACTATTGATGTTTATCCCGTAAGGGGTTTGCACAATACCGGTTACGACCGTTCGCTCGACGGCGGCAGCCGCGCCAGCTGGAATTGCAACCGCGAATATTCCAACAGCGATTTTATTGCCGGCGATCACCTGGGCATCGATATCTGGGCGGCCGAAGGCACACCGGTGGCCGCCACAGTAGGAGGTACCCTGGTATTGACCGGCTGGTCGGATTATTCCGGTAACAAGGTCACCATTCGTACCAGCACAGGCTGGTCGCATTTTTTCTGCCACCTTAAATCCATTGCACCGGGTATGGTAAACGGCAAGGTGGTAAAGGCAGGCGATATCATAGGATATGTAGGCAAAACCGGTACAGCCTCTAGCGAAGTGGTACACCTGCATTATTCATTGTATCCCGATAATGTATATGACAATGCCATCAATCCCTGGTCATTGTTGTATGCCAAAGAGCTGAATGTGTGCAATACCACACCACCCGATCCCACCGTGCGGGTGCTGGACGATTTTTTGAATGGGGTAGGCCGTTTCAACACACAGCCTACCTACAGCGGTAGCACCGTGGGCATTGCCACTACCTCAACGGCTTCGCATTATGTAAGCGGCACGCACACCCATTTACAGGTGGTGATGAACGACAACACCAGCGTTACCACCAACTGGCGTGTGCGCATGTTATCGGGCCAGGGTACACCGGCTAACAACCTGTCGGTATCAAAGAACGGCACCCTGCATTTCTGGTTAAAAACCAGTACAGCGGTCAGCGGCGCCACGGTGCAATTGTATGTAGATGATACCGATGGTACCGAAGGATCGGCTACCCTGCCGGTGATCAACGACGGGCAATGGCACGAATACAGCTGGAACCTGCGCACCTGGAGCGGCGTAAATGTAAGTGGCGGAAATGGCGTTATTGACGGCGCCAATATCACGCTCGACGCCATTGTGCTGAACTCGCCCAACAGGTCGGGTAGCTGGACGGTATTGATAGACGATGTAGAATGGAGCAACGAATAATTTCCCTAATGCCATGCCGCTAAAAGCGGCATGGCATTTTTGTTAATAAAAATCTAAGCTTGCAGGTGGTGGTGTGGCGCAGGCATATGCCCCAAAAAATGTCGTCAGGGAGGTGGTGGCGCTTTATTCTCCGGGAACATTGATACGGTGAAAGACGTTATGCGGGAGCTCAGCAATTTTACGTTATGACACTTATACAAAATAGGTAGAATTACGGTGCTCAGGGCGCCTTCAAGTTTGTAGCTTAGGTTGATTGAATCATTAAACTGCGCCCGCCGGCTCCTGCCGTGCGCGCCCAAATCATAACCTATGCTCCAATTCGACAAAGGGCCCACTACAGCCTTTGCAAAACATTTCGCTGCCCTGCCTGATTATACACCCTACAAAGATAATTTCTGGTTCAGCTGGGGACCGGTGTTTTATCGTGGCCGCCTCGATGGCTCGGCCCGTGTTATTTGTGTAGCCTCCGATCCCGGACCTACCGAAAGGGTGGCCGCCCGCGCCCTGGTAGGTAATGCCGGCCAGCGTGTACAGGGCTTTCTGAACAAGATAGGACTTACACAATCGTATGTTTGTGTAAACGGTTTTGCCTATGCCTTGTTCCCAGGTAAATTGAGCAAGGGCATGAAGCTGCTGAGCGAACCCGAACTGTTGATCTGGCGCAACCAGTTATTTAAAATGCTGAAGAAACCCAAACTGCAGGCCATTGTAGCATTTGGCGATGTAGCCAAAAAAGCTGTACAGTTATGGGATGGAAAAGGAGGTATCCCTGTATTCGAAACCTATCATCCAAGCTATCACTATGGTGGCGCTGCCGGCGAAAAAAAGATGCTCACCGACTGGAACCGGGTGGTGAAGGAACTGCGCCGGATCATAACCCCCGATATCGGTGCCGATACCCACCGGCCCCTGTATGGCGCCAAATTCAAAGAAAGCGATTATGCCCCCGTGCCGCGTATTGACCTGCCCTTTGGTATGCCCGACTGGTTTGGCAATGATCAATGGTTCCGTTCGAAACGAAAAATGAACAGCGTAGGCCGTCCTTCTCCCGATGACCGGCATACCCTGATATGGAAAGCGCCTAAACTCAGTTAGTATGGCAAAAAAGAAAACGCCCATCGATCCCCTGAAAAGTCCGCACTATGGATTGCATGGCATCATTGTTACCATGACAGCCGAAGAGGCTATTGTAAAAGGAACCTTGTTCATCCACGCAGCACGCATAGAAGCCATCATCCCCGATGGCGAGCCCATACCCGATGCCTTAAAAAAGGTACCGGTGTATAAAACAAAGGGCACCATCTTTCCCGGACTTATCGAGTTGCACAACCACCTTAGTTATAACTGTCTGCCCATGTGGAAGGTGCCCAAACAATACCAAAACCGCTCGCAATGGAGTGGCATACCCGAATGCCAGTTGCGCATCAGCACGCCCATGAAAATTTTAGGTAAGGCGGCAGGTTATGTAGAGGCCATTGTGCGTTATGTGGAATGCAAATGCCTGGCAGGCGGTGTTACTACTTCGCAGGGCATCATGTTGTTCAGCAATGCCGGTATACAGAAATATTACCGCGGCATTGTTCGCAATGTGGAGAATACCGCCGATCCCGATTTGCCCGATGTAGATGCCCGTATTCCTGATATTGCCGCTAAAGATGTAGAAAAGTTTGCAGCCAGACTGAAAAAATCATCCTGTATGCTGTTGCATTTGAGTGAAGGCCGCGACGACAAAGCCCGCAAACATTTCGAAGCCCTGCGTTTGAACGATACCGATTGGGCCATAGAGCCTTCACTGTCCGGCATTCATTGTGTAGCCCTGAAGCCCGATGATTTTAAAATATTGAAACAACGTGGCGCCAGCATGGTTTGGTCGCCGCTGAGCAACCTGCTTTTATACGGACAAACTGCCGACATCAAAAGCGCTAAAGCCGCAGGCATTACCATTGGCCTCGGTTCTGACTGGTCGCCCAGCGGCAGCAAAAATTTACTGGGCGAATTGAAGGTGGCCAAAATATACAGCAATGAGAACGGCGCCCTGTTCAGTGATTATGAACTGATAGCCATGGCTACCAAAAACGCCGCATCTATTATTAGATGGGATAAAGAATTGGGCACCCTGGAGCCCGGCAAACGTGCCGACCTGCTGGTGATTGGCCGGCAGAGCAGGAACCACTACCGTACATTATTAACCGCTTCTGAAGCGCATATTGGTTTGGTGGTGGTGAACGGCACACCCCGTTTTGGCGATGGTAGCATTATGCTGAAATTTAAAGGCGTCACCGAAAAAAGAAAGGTGGGCAACAAATTTAAACATTTTAACCTGCAACAGCTTACCGCCGACCCCGTAGTGGGGAAATTGAAATTATCGGTAGCCGAACAAAAACTGAAAAAAGGATTGCTGAACCTGCGTAAGGAAGCCGAAAAACAGGTGGGCGCCTTTAAAGTGAAAAGCGTGCGGGGCACCAGTTTCCTGGTACCTAAAAAACAGGCTGAATGGGTGTTGGTGCTGGATCATAACGAAGAAGAAGGCCAGCCCCTGCGCACCCATTTTAAGGTGAATGGCGAGCCTTCCATGCCCATGCATAAAACCGCACTCATGGCCGTGCGGCCCGAAGACCTGGTGCCCATACAACTCGATCCGCTGACCGTAGCCAACGATAAGGAATTCTTCAACAAGCTGAAAGAACAAATAAACCTGCCCGCCTATATCAAAACCAGGCTTAAAAAGATGTATGAAGGATAGCGTTTTGTTTTTTACAATGCTTTGAATAATTTCGCTTCGTGAATTTCGATATTAAGATATTTTATTCTTACCTGGCCTTCCTGCGCAGCGCCTGCGCCAATGTGCCATAGTCGGCACCCGCTTCCTCTTTTTTACTGGTATCGTTTTTTCTACTGTTTTCATTAAAACATTATTCAAGCATGAAAAAAATTGCTGTTATCGGACTGGGTAAAGTGGGTTCGCTCGTAGCCACTTTGCTCAACGACCTGTTTACCGTAACCGGTGTTGACCAAAAACAACCCGTTGATTCATTACCTTTTAAAGTAGAGACCGGTGATATTAAAGACGCCGCATTCCTCGATACATTCCTGAGTACGCAGGATGCCGTGGTATCCTGTTTGCCCTATAATTTAAATCTCCCCGTAGCCAATGCAGCCTTTAAAGCAGGCATTCATTATTTCGATCTTACCGAAGATGTGCCCACTACCACCGCTATCCGTAAAATGGCGGAAACATCAAAAGGAGTGATGGCGCCCCAATGCGGACTGGCGCCTGGTTTTATTGGTATCGTAGGCGCCGATCTTTGCCACCGGTTTACCAAATTGCGCGATGTGGAGCTGCGGGTAGGGGCTCTGCCCCGTTATCCCAATGGTTTGATGGGGTATTCCTTTACCTGGTCGCCGGCGGGGGTGATCAATGAATACATCAACGACGCTGAAGTGATACACAACGGCGTGCGCAAAATGGTGCCCTCGCTAGATGGCATAGAAATGATCAATATAGAAGGGCAGGAGTTTGAAGCATTCAGTACCAGCGGCGGTTTGGGCACTTTATGCGAAACACTGGAAGGAAAGGTAGATACCCTCAATTATAAAACCATTCGTTATCCCGGCCATGCCCGGCTGATGCGCTTTTTATTGTATGAACTGATATTAAAAGATAAACGGGAATTGGTGGAAGAAATTCTCACCGAGGCCAAACCGCCCGTGCGCGAAGATGTAGTATATGTATATGCTGTAGTGGAAGGATGGAAGGGCACAGAGCTTGCAAGGGAAGAGTTTTATGAGGCCTATCATCCCATTACCATTCATGGAAAGGAATGGAGGGCCATATCGTGGACTACCGCCGCTTCGGTAGCCGCCGTGGTAGAGATGGTGGCCAATGGCATGTTGCCGCAGAAAGGGTTTATTAAACAGGAGGAAATTCCCTTCGATGCCTTTCTTAAAACCCAAAACGGAGGTTTGTATGCCCGACACAAATAATATGAATGTGCTGGATAAGGTGCTGGCCGGTTTAATGGACCGGTATAAGAACCGCGTGCCCGATGTGACGGCCATCATCGATGCCATGGTAAAAGAGCAGATCATTGCTGATTCCAGCAACATCGAAAACGATCATATTGCTTTTCGCACCATGGGAGTGCCGCAGCTAGGAGTACAATCGCTGGAGAAAATATTCCAGCATTATGGATACCGGAAAATGGATTATTATCATTTCCCCGAAAAAAAGCTGGATGCCTGGTGGTATGCGCCGCCGGCGCCGCATTATCCCCGCATATTCATCAGCGAACTGCGAGTAATGGATCTGTCGCCGCAGGCGCAACAGATCATTACCAGCTACACCAGTGAAGTCGCCAGCGATCCGGTAGATCATTTGAACCTGGGTGACGCCGCGGCAGTGGATGAATTTTTGCACAGCGCATTGTGGCGCCTGCCTACCCTGGAAGATTACAACACGTTAGCAGCAGAAAGTGAATATGCGGCCTGGGTAATTTATAACAGGTATTACCTGAACCATTTCACCATCAGCGTGCATAACCTGAAGGAAGGGTACAATACCATTCCGCTGTTTAATGCATTCCTGGAAAAGCATGGCTTTGTACTCAACGATTCCGGTGGCAAAGTAAAAACCAGCCCCGACGGACTGTTGTCCCAAAGCTCCACCGTAGCCGAAATGATTACCGCCACCTTCGCCAATGGCGTACAGCAATCCATTTCCGGCTCCTATGTTGAATTTGCCGAACGCAAAGTATTGCCGCAATTTGCCTCCTTACCTGTGCACGAACTCAAACGCGAGCACCGCCGCGAAGGCTTCGAGGCATCGAATGCCGATAAGATTTTTGAGAGTACGTATTCGTCGCAGACGGGCAGGGGGTAACTAATTAGAGGGGGCGTAGTTAAAATTGCTACGCCCTCCTATACACATTCCCCATCAACACCTCCGCAATCTGCCTCGATATCCCAAACCCACACTGCGCATCGAGCCAAAAATATTCACCTGCAGCATTCGTCTCCAGAAAATAATATTCATCATCCGGCGTCAATATCAAATCTATTGCGCGATAATTCACCCCATACACATCCATAAACGTCAGCAATTTCTTTTCCACCTCCGCTGGCAATGCATAAGGCTGCCAATCCATAATCATACTCCGCCTTTCCTTACGCCAATCTACCTGCGCATTTTCCTTCTTCTGCGAATCAATGCTAAACGCAAATGCCCGGTCACCCACCATCGTTACCCGCAACTCCAAGTTTTTATCAATCCTTTGTTGAAACACCATCGGGCAAAGCTGCAAGCTATCCAACTCACTATAACTTGATTCCGGCAATACATTGGTATACACCACCAGTTCCTCCTGCTCGCGATGGATAGCAAACGCATGCTGCATTTTGGTGATCACCCTTCCCTGGTATTGTTCAATAAAAGCCCGCACCCTGTAGGCATCATTGCTGATGCAGGTAGGCGGTACTTTTAATCCCATCTCCCATGCAATCCGCAATTGCTCTTCCTTACTATCCAGCCTGCGATAATTATGCACCCGTTCCAATTGAAAACAGGGCAACCCCTCCAGCATGCCAAACAAAGTACGTCGTACTTCACCTACCCCGGCATCCAGGTAGGGCTGCTCAATCATGTCTTTCATTCCTTTCCCCCATCCATGGCTTCTCCAGTACCACACGGCGCTTACATCGTGCAGGGTATGGGTGCTTTGTCCATCGTCATAAAATATCTGCCACTGATTATTGCTGTATACGGTAGAAAGCCGGGATGCCACGGGATACTGGTCGGTATTAAAACGAATGGCCGTGCCGCCGGCAGCTTCAATAAATTCAATGACCTTGTCTACACTTTGGTTATCGGCCGAATAGGTAATGATCAGTACTTTTTTATGGTTCATAATGTTTGCTCGTTATTAATTTTTCGGCAATGGTTTCGGCAATCGGGTAACCCAGGTTTTTCTGCAGCATACCCCATTTGCCAAAGGGGTTCACTTCCAGGAAATAATAATCACCGTTTACGTATCATATCGATGGCGCCAAACGTAAGCCCCAGCCGGTGCATCATATCATGTATACGGCTGCATTCGGGCAAAGGCAGTTTATAGGGCTGCCATATGCTGGTGCCGCCCTGAATGGTACGCCAGTCGGTTACCTGGCTATGGGCGGCATCTACTTTGGCGGTAAAAAAATGCCCGTCCACATATACCACCCGCAACTCGTATTGTTTGTCGATGTATTCCTGGAATATCATGGGGCAGTACACCAGGCTGTCCAGGTGCGGTAATGCCTCTTCCGTTAACCGCGTGGTAGGGAAGAAGGGTCAGCCACCCTGCATGCTCATAGAAAGCGGGTTGTGCAGTTTCATGATTACATTCCCTTCACACTGCCGGAAAAAATCGGTCACCACGGCGGCATCATTGGTAAACACGGTGCGTGGCAGGCAACAACCTGCCGCACGGGCCGCCGCCAGCTGCGCCACTTTATCGCGACAAATAACCTGCGCCACCATCCTATCATTGATCCAGGGCACATGTTGTATGGCATTGAGAAAGATCTGCCGGTGGGTTTGGTATTGGTTCAGGTAAGCCGACTGCCATTCGGAATCCAGTTCTTCGGGCACCTGCAGTTCCCAGAGTTTGCGGTACCAAACAGCCTGTATCTGCGAGGCGGCAATACGTTCATTATTTATTTCCAGTATGTAATCGGGCAATGCATTATTCAAAGTATAGGAGAACCGGCAGCGCGCGCCAAATTCGTCGGTATTCAAACGAAAAGTACGGATGCCCGCTTCCTGCAATGAATGTTGAACAAGATCGATGGTATAAAAATCATTGCTGTGGGTGATGCATAAAACCATGGCCTTAGAAAGAACAGGAAATAAGAAATGAAAATTTCTTCATCGCTATCCGAAGGCGCCTTATGCGTTTCAAGACTGTCTTTGGCCGGTGCAGTGGTAGGCCAGGGCCAGGGAATGATGTTTTGGGTATCTTCCTGGCTGCGGTTTTGGCCTTCCAGGAATTGCACGAAGAAAGGCTTTCTGGTTCTTTCGTTTTGTTTCATAGAATAAAATTTAAGGTTTGAAAGTAGCATGTTGCCGGTTAAATTTCATCCCAGTCTGAAGGCCACTTGTCGGTAAATGCATCCTTTAAAGGTGAGGTGGGGACCGGGAGAGGCCATGGATCTTTTTGCGAGTTGTTCTGCGTCTGCTCCAGTGTTGACAGTGTTTCCAGGAAGCGCGCAAAAAACGGTTGTTGCAGTTCTTGCTGGTTCATAAAATAAAGTTTAATTATAATAGGTTAAGGATCATAGTTAAATTTAATCCAGAATCAAATACCATTCAAAACTTACTATGACCCGCCTGGTTTTTGAAGCGTTGCATGAGCACATTGTTCGCATCACTTGCATTATTGAAAAATACCCAATATATTAGCTGCCGAATCACACCAGAGACTGAATACCCCCCACCTCACCAGTAGAACCTGGCACTCAGAACTTTGTATTCAAAACTGTTATTAATTTCTTATTTTTGTTTCAACTTAACGCATCTTATGCAGGAGACCATCATTGATCTAAGGCACGTGAACATTTATCAGGGAAACAACCTCGTTTTACAGGATGTCAACTTCAAAGTGCAGAAGGCAGAATTTGTATACCTGGTGGGCAAAACCGGTACAGGCAAATCGAGCCTGCTGAAAACCCTGTATGGCGACCTGCCGTTGAAAGAAGGGGAAGGCAATGTGGTTGGTTTTAACCTGCGTCATATGGATTGGAAAAAAGTACCCTTCCTGCGCCGTAACCTGGGCGTGGTATTCCAGGACTTTCAACTGCTCACCGACCGCAATGTGAACGATAACCTGCGTTTTGTATTACGCGCCACCGGCTGGAAAGACGAAAGGCTCATGGATGAAAAGATTATCGATGTGCTGGACAAGGTAGGTCTCAAAGCCAAAGGCTTTAAAATGCCTTTTGAGCTCAGTGGCGGCGAACAGCAGCGTATCGATATCGCCAGGGCCCTGCTCAATTCTCCCAAACTTATACTGGCCGATGAGCCTACAGGCAATCTCGATCCCGAAACATCCGACGAAATCATGCAACTGCTCTTCCATATCTGCCGCGACTATGGCACCGCCATCGTTATGGCCACGCATGATTATATCGTGATCAATAAATACCCGGCTCGTACGGTGCGTACGGAAAGAGGCCGCGTGATAGACAATGCTTCCATTAACCTGGCATGATCTCCATTCTCATTCCCGTATTTAACCAGGATATTACCAGGTTGGCCCGGGATGTAAGCGCCCAGATAAACGACGGCGAATTAATAATCATGGACGATGGGTCTGCACCCCGTTGGACTGCCATTAATAAAACCATTGCGCAGTTACCTCGTGTGCGGTATATAGAGAATGGTGTGAACCAGGGCCGCGTAAAGATCAGGCAACTGCTGGCTCAGGAAGCACGTTACGACTGGTTATTGTTTATAGATGGTGACAGCGCTATCATTTCTGAAAATTTCCTGCTCCAGTATCGTTTGCCACCAGCGCCATCTGTTATAGTAGGCGGAAGAATATATGCGAAAACCGCTCCTGAAGATTGTCTCTTACACTGGAAGTATGGTTCTGCCAGAGAAAAACCCGGGTCGGCGGCTTTTATGTCGAACAATTTCCTGGTGCATAAAAGTATTTTCAATCAACTCGTGTTTACCCATCACCTGGATGGTTATGGACATGAAGATACCTGGATAGGCATTCAACTGGAGAAAATGCAGGTGCCTGTTGAATATATCAATAACCCGGTGCTGCACGATGGTTTGGAAACAACGCCTGTTTTCCTGGCAAAGTCTGAAAAAGCTTTGCACAATTTAAACAGGTTGCAGCAACTGGTGCCTGTAGATGTATTAAAAAAACATGTAAAACTATACCGGGTCTATCATCGCTTACGATCGCTTCATTTGCTATGGTTACCCGGTTTGTTGCAAAAACAGATTATTAAGAATCTGCATTCATCTAATCCGAATCTTTGGTGCTTTGATGTGTACAGACTGGTTTTATTCATTAATATTGTTAACCCCAGATAATATTCATCAGCAGGCTGGTGTTTTTTTCCGTATTATAATAATTACTAAGTAAGTGTTTGCGAAGCTGTATCTCATGATCTTCAAACGGGTGATGATACAATTGCGTGATCACTGATTGGAACGCATCGGCCGTGGTAGCCACATGACAGGAGGGTGCCAGTATGCTGTCCCTGATCATTTCATCGTTCACAATACAATGCCGACCATTGAACAAGGCGTTCAGTAATTTGGTGTGCACCGATTTATTGTACATGGAAGGCAGCACATTGATTTGCGCCTGGTTAATGAGGTCCTGCATTTCCTGGTGCGATGGATTGGCCACCAAACAGGCCGTTGGCTGCTTCAGCACAGCCTGCTCCAGTTTTTCGGAAGGATTTTTCCCGGCAATGATAAAATGCACCGGCAACCCGCTGAATACTTTCTTCAACAACCACATGGCCGCTTTTTCATTTTCTTCCGAACCCAGGTTACCATGGTACAAACAAAAACAACCAACACCTTCCTGGCTGTTGATCTCCTTATAGGGCAGGAAAGACGGTATGGTGATCACCTGTTGTGCATTGAACTCAGATCGGTACACGTCTCTGTCGTGGTCGGAAATGGCAATGACTCTTGCCCGGGTGGCTATTTCGGTTTCATATTGCTTCAACAATTTGCTCTCATGCAGGTAGTATAATTTTTTGAATGGCGACAGGGTTAATTGAGATAACTTTTTGTATAACCTGTACATAATCTGCTGCGGCCTCAGGAAAACCTTCCTGTTTGTAAAACGTTTATCCAGCAACAGGTAAGTACAATGAATGCCATACATCAGGATGGGGTAATCATCTTTCAATAAATTTTCCAGCAATTCCGGGTTCGAGCGGGAACCTACCACATAGGGTAGTACATGGGAAAAACCTTTATGTCCGCATCGGCGCTGGTAATAAATCACATCGCTGCAATAGTTGTTCAATTCGGGTTCTTTCTCCCTGTTGTCTTCAAAACAATGCAGGTGAATGGATACGCCGGCTGACTGCAGCGCCTGTATGGTGTAAAAAATATCTATGGCCCCACCATAATCGGCCGGGTAGGGTACGTCAAACGAAATAATATGTAGGTGCTTTTCCAAATGCTATAATATGTTTTTATAGAACGCAAGCAATTTTTTTTCTTCCTCCTGCCAGTTATAAACCTTCCGCGCCTTCAAACAATTTTGTTGCAGGGTTGTATACAAAGCCTCATTTTCCAGTAACTCGTTCAGCCCCCGGGCAATCGTGTCGGGCTGCAGATCATTTATTAGAACAGCAACAGGGTACTGATTGTTTATTTCATGATAAGCCGGGTAATTCACGCACAATTGGGGCAAGCCGGCATGCAGGTAATCGAAAAAACGATTTCCCAGGGAATGATAGTTGCTCAAACCGGTATTTTCGAATAAAGTAACGCCTGCCCAGGCCTGCCGGGTAAAATCGGCCAGTTCATGCGGCAACAGCCGCCCTTTAAAGATCACTTTATCCTGCAAACCGTACATTTTCACCAGGTAACGGGCCTGCTGCATAAAATTGCCATCACCACAAATGACCAGCGGGGCATTCACCATTTTCATGGCAGGTATCAGGGTTTCAAAGCTGCGGCCTTCATTCACCGCTCCCTGGTACAGGATGAACCGTTCGTTTTTGACGGGAATGTCGAGGGGGCGCAACACGGGTACATTGCGTATCACTTCGTATTGTACCCCGTACAGGTTGCGCAACTCGTTGGCTATGGCCCTGTTTACGGTATAACCATGTTTGAATTGGGGAACGGTATAGCGTTCCACCCATTTCCAGGCCCTGTATATGGCCGGCCGGGTCACCACTTCCTTCATTTCGCAAAACAGTTCATGGGCATCGTATACCCGTGGCAGTCGTTTCAGGCGCGATATCCAGTAAAAGGGGAGAATGGTATCGAGGTCGATGGCGCACACCGCATCGGTTTTATAAAAAAGCAGGAAAAGAAAAAGGCGCAGGTTGTATTCCAGGTAGGCCAGCTTGCCGGTTTTGATGAAACACAGCAACCTTTTCTGGGTAAAAGGCCTTTCCGGCGGGGGGGCACTATGCCGCCAGCGCCGCCCAACCAGGGTAACGGAATAACCTGCTGCCGCCAGGGAGCTGCAAATGCGTATCATCCGCTGGTCGTAGCTCAGTTCATTGGTTACGGCAAAAACGAGTCGTTTCATGCGGCCGGCCAGGGTTTAATCATAAATTTGCACCTCATACAGACCTCAAAAATAAGGATTTAAAAAAAAATCGGCCTGCCGGGATAATAGTAATAAAATTAATTACCTACCTTTGCCGCCAAATTAAGAAGACAATTTTTGGATGTCGTTTAAAAAAAATTGAGATGCCTTATTTAACAAAAGAAAAAGTATCTGATATTTTCACACAGTATGGTGGCAAAGCCACTAACACCGGCTCTATCGAGGGCCAGATTGCGTTGCTTACCGA